>Ga0210399_10000885_pt1 | contig 23601 bp, 20 predicted proteins | sample IncBWC14MmetaG_FD_150865 | JGI IMG/M metagenome (GOLD analysis project Ga0210399, IMG submission 150865) | Forest soil microbial communities from Barre Woods Harvard Forest LTER site, Petersham, Massachusetts, United States - Inc-BW-C-14-M | ecosystem: Environmental > Terrestrial > Soil >... | reverse complement strand
GCGTTCCTGGATCGTGCAGAACATCTACTATCAGGCGATCAATCGACGCCGATACCTGTCATCGCGGCATCAACTGTTTAGGACATCTAAGATTTCAGGCGATCCTGAGGCGAGAAAAGCGGACTACGGAGGTTCTGAGACCGCAATTTTCGACGTCGCGTTGGTGCAGGAGATTCTCAAGATTTTGACTCCAGAGCAATTCGAGACCGTGCGTCTCTTTTTTTTCGAGGGCTATACACTTACCGAGATTAGCGAGAAGCTTGGCCAGCCGCTGGGTAATGTGAGACATCACTATTACCGTGGCCTGAACAAGTTGCGCGCACGTCTATTTCTGGAATGATTGCACCCCTGGTAACGTTATGCTAAACAAGTTGCCGACCAACGGGCGGGAAAGAATTGTGTATGGACCCGCATGAAGAATTTCTTGAGCTTTGCGCATTGTCAACTTCAGGCGAGTTGACCGCGGACGAGCAGGCAACACTCGCGGAACACCTCAAGGATTGCGCGGAGTGCCGCAAAGCGATACAGCAATTCGAAGCGGTGGTAGACCGCGCCGTTCCTGCGCTTTCGTCCCATCTTCGCGATGACTGCAATGCTTCCCCAAGCCCTTCCGCAGACGCCGTAGCGGAAGCACGATTGTTCGAGCATTTGTCACAAGAGAAATACACCCTCAGCGGTTCTTCCTCAGAGCTCTCGAATGGAGCTCCGACGTTTGTGCAGGGGGCATCCGGTGTGCAGAAGTCCATTGAGCGCTTAGAGTCTTACCTCCCCTACGCAGCAGGGATCATTCTTATCGTGACGCTCGGAATGGTGCTTTTGCGAAAAGACGACAATCATGTTGCAGATATTGTGCATGGGCCGGAAAACCAAAGTCAGCTAGCCGCGGGTTCTGGGCAAGCGAGAGTTCCAGGGAATCTGGATGAGGCGAATCAGCAGCAGTTCGCAGAACGCGACAGGGTCATTTCGGAACTTCGGACTCAGGTCCAACGGCAGAGCGCAGAACTCGCCAGCCTGCGGGCTCGCGAACAAGATCTACAAAATCACGTGCAGGTAACGGAGGCGGAGAAGAACCGTTCCGTCGCGGAACGGGACGCTCTCGCGCAAAAGGAGGACGCTGCGGAAACATCGCTTTTGAAGTTGCAGAAAGATTTGGAGGTGGCCGTACAAACTCGGGAGGGGGACACGCTCCGTTCTTCCACTATCGAGGGGAAGCTGGCAGAAGCCTCGACCTTGTTGGGAGATCGGGACAGGACTATCGGGCAATTGCAGTCCTTGCTCGATCACGACCGGGACATTCGCGAACTCATGGGCGCACGGGACCTTTATATTGCCGAGGTTTACGACGTGGCCCGCTCGGGCGAAATGCAGAAACCGTGCGGTCGTGTTTTCCTCACAAAGGGCAAGTCTTTGATTTTCTATGCTTATGATCTTGACGAAGCTCCGGGACTGAAAAATGGCAGCACTTTCCAAGCTTGGGGAAGCCTCGGCCCTGATCGGCAACAGGCGTTGAACCTGGGAGTCTTCTACGAAGACAATGTGGCGAAGAAGCGATGGATTGTCCGCTCAGATGATGCGAAGACGCTGCAACAAATCCAAGCTGTGTTTGTGACCATCGAGCCCAAGGGAGGCAGCGACAAGCCGAGCGGCAAGCCTTTTCTCTTCGCTTATCTTCGTGCCGATCCCAACCATCCCTGATTGCGCATTTCCCTCACAAGGTATTTCTAGAGTCTGTCTCTAATCTTGGTGGTACAACTAGGCGGGTGTTCTGCCAAGACTCTATGAAGCTGCATAATTCATGCAGCCATAGGAGCTTCTCGTGCGACCTAGTGCTGCTGCATTGCTATTCGTTGTGGCCGGTCTATTTTGCGCAAGCGCCTTTGGCCAATCTCCCAACGCAATCGTCAATGGGATTGTGTTTGACCCCGAGACGAAAGGCGTGCCAGGTGCCCAGATCGTTGTCATTAGCGACGTGACCGGAATCCGCTACGAGACGGCTACGAATGCGGAAGGAATTTACAACCTGTCGAGCCTTCCGCCGGGCGTGTATCGAATCCAAGTGTCTAAACCTGGGTTTAAGACGATCGTGCGGCCAGACATCATTCTGAACGTGCAGGACGCGGTTAGCATCAATTTCACACTGCCCATCGGAGCTGTTTCCGTAACCGTGACCGTGGAGGGCGGAGCGCCGCTTATCAACACGCAGGCCGCTACTGTCAGCACCGTCGTAGACCGCCAATTCGCGGAAAACTTGCCGCTGAACGGCAGAAGCTTTCAGTCGCTGATTTATCTCACGCCAGGGACCGTGGCGACGACCAGTACGTCGTCCGACTCCGGCCAGTTTAGCGTGAATGGGCAGCGCCCGTCGTCCAACTACTGGATGGTTGATGGCGTTAGCGCAAATGTGGGCGTAGGAGCCGCGACCACTCCAGGGAATGGTTTTGGCGGAGCGTTGGGATCAACAAGCGCCTTAGGCGGAACCAACAGTCTCGTGTCTGTCGACGCGATGCAAGAGTTCCGTATCCAGACGTCGACGTTTGCACCCGAATTCGGCAGGACACCCGGCGCGCAGGTCTCGATTCTCACGCGTTCCGGGACGAATCTTTTTCACGGAACGGCTTTCGACTACCTGAGAAATGATTTGTTCGACGCCAGCAACTGGTTTAACGGGTTTCGAAATAATCCGCCTCTACCGAAGGCCGAAGAACGGCAGAATGATTTTGGCGGTACGTTCTCTGGTCCCATCGTAAAGGACCGCACGTTCTTCTTTTTCTCCTACGAAGGACTTCGGCTACGTTTGCCTCAAACCTCGATTACCAGTGTTCCTGATCTCGGTGCGCGCCAGAATGCGGTGCCGGCGATGCAGCCATTCCTCAATGCTTTCCCCCAGCCGAACGGAGTGGACGATCTCACAACCGGCATCGCTCAGTTCAACGCGAGTTATTCAAATCCCGGAACGCTCGACGCTTACAGCCTGCGTGTCGATCACAAGATCAACGGTAAGTGGTCACTTTTCGGCCGTTACAGCTATTCGCCTTCTAAATTTACGGGCCGCGGGTCTTCCGGGGGAGTTCAGTCTCTCAGTGTGGTTCAACCATTCGAGCTGACAGCGCAGACCGCGACTGCGGGAGTGACTTGGGTTGTTTCACCGATGGCGGTAAATGACTTCCGGGTGAACTATAGCCGGGCTACGGCCTCCAGCTTTGAATTTCTCGATGGCTTTGGCGGAGCCGTTCCCCTGGCGACAGTGCCTCTGCCTACGGGGTTCTCGAACGCCAACAGCTTGTTTGAGATATCGATTTCCAGCCTGGGAAGGACCAGCGGCATCGCGCAGGGGGCCACCAACGAAAACACGCAGAGGCAATTCAATCTGGTCGATAGTTTCGCATGGCAACACGGATCGCACAGCCTCAAGATTGGCGGGGATTTCCGCCGGCTCGACCCAAACAGTTCGCCTTTCACATACCTTCAGTCGGCGACGTTCGCCGACGTTGCAGGAAGCGAATCGGGAGCCGTCTCGTTTGGATTTATCGAATCGCGCAAAGTCGTTCATCTAGCGTTCCACAACCTCGGACTGTACGCGCAAGACAGTTGGCGTGTGAACTCACGTTTCATGCTCACGTATGGTTTGCGATGGGACGTGGATTTTGCGCCGTCGACAGTCAATGGGCCGAGCATTCCGGCGGTCACCGGCTACAACCTGAATGACCTTTCGCAGCTAGCGATTGCTCCCGCGGGGACGGCACCGTTCCACACGCCCTATGGGAACGTAGCTCCCCGGATTGGCGGCGCGTATCAGCTGTCGCAGAGTTCGAAGTTCCAGAGAGTGGTGCGTGGCGGGTTTGGAGTATTTTACGACCTCGTGAGCGCGGAGACCGGCAATGCGATTGATTCGCTGGTGCCTCCTTTTGGGATGTTTAATTCGTTAGCGAACACGACCTTTCCGTATTCGCAAGCGGAGATAGCACCGCCTCCAATTTCGTCTGTCGCTTCCATCGCCGACTTTGAGGCGTTCAATCCCCACTTGAAACTGCCTTATACCTTGCAGTGGAACGTTGCGGCGGAGCAGGCACTCGGTAGCCAGCAGAGTCTCACGGTGTCGTATGTGGGGGCCTCCGGTCGGCGCCTGCTACAGAACACGGTGTTCTTAAGCCCGGCGACAAATCCCAATATCCAAGAAGGAGCATTCGTCGATAACACCGCCTCATCGCAATACAACGCGCTGCAGATCCAATTTCAGCGGAGACTGTCCGCCGGCCTACAGGCACTTGCATCCTATACCTGGTCTCATTCCATTGACGACGGTTCTGCCAGTTCATCAGGAAATGCCTCCAATCTCGGCTTTCCTGGTGCGGCCAATGAGAATCGTGGCAGTTCGGACTTCGACATCCGCCATGCGTTCAGCGCCGGAGTAACGTACAACTTTCCAACGCCGAAGCATGTTGGTATTGCCTCTGTTTTTCTTCGTGATTGGTCGACAGAAAACTTCTTGTTGGCGCGGTCTGCGCCACCCGTGGACATACAAGATCTGAACTTCTTCACGTTCAACGCTGGTTTGTTTGCGAACGTGCGCCCTGACGTCGTTCCGGGACAGGCTTTGTATCTCTACGGAGCACAATTTCCAGGCGGCAAAGCGCTCAATCCCGCGGCATTTGTCGATCCACCCGCCGACCCCAGCACGGGAAATCCCACGCGGCAGGGAACCTTGGGCCGAAACGCACTTCGGGGATTCGGAGCGGCCGAGTGGGACTTCGCAGTGCATCGGGACTTCCGCATGGGAGAGTCTCGGAAACTTCAGTTTCGAACGGAGATTTTCAATCTCTTGAACCATCCGAATTTCGGTCCTCCGAATAACGGCTTTGGCGGGGCCGATTTTGGAATTGCGACGCAGATGTTCGGTCAGAGCCTTTCGCGTGGAACTGCGTCGGGTGGCCTTAATCCGCTTTACCAGATCGGTGGTCCCCGCTCGATGCAATTCGCGCTCAAGTTTTTCTTCTAAGCCTGCGCGGCCGTGTAGGCAACTCCAAAGCATGGAAGAGGATTACCAGTCGTTATGGGTCGTGAGAACGCTATTTGCAAAGAATGCCGAATGAGCGAATACCGAAGAAAACTACCGTTCCTGATGGCTGCAGGATTGTGTTTTGCATGTCGCCCTGACACCGCAAGCGCTACGGAACCTGAGCCCTTGGCCGTCGAAATCGCTCTGAGATCACATTCGTTCAGTGAAATATCTCCTCTAGCGGTCTCTCCTGACGGGAAATGGATAGCCTATTCCGTGCATGACAATCTACGGATGCAGGCTAAACGAGACCAAGGAATCGAGAAGGAACGCTACGTACGCTCGGGGATTTTCCTGCAAAACGAGGCCAACGATATTTGGATCACTAACCTGGAAGAAGGAAACAGCCGGAACCTGACCGAGGGTTTGGGCTCCAGTTGGGATCCAGCCTGGTCGCCAGACGGACACTACTTAGCGTTCCTGTCGGATCGGGACGGAAGTGGACAGGCCCGGTTGTGGATTTGGGACTCGCAGCAGGACCGTCTAAGGCTGACGTCAACCGTCAATGTGAGGAGTCCGTACCCATCATCAGGAATCCAGTGGCTGCCGGACTCGCGGGAGGCTCTGATAACAATCATCCCGGAGCGCGTCTCCACTGAGGAGTATGTACGGCAGGTGACGTCTCCGGTGAACTCCACCGCCTCAGGGATGGAACCGGATTCCGGGGCTGGAGTAATACTCTATTCCTCGTCGCGAGTGGCTTCACCAGAGCTAAGCGTCGCACGATCCTCGCGGATGAATCTGGACGCTTTTTCTTTCAGTGAACTTGCTCTCATCGACGTAGTCTCGGGAGCTGTCAAGTCGATCTCCCATGGAGAGCGCATCGGTTGGTATTCGCCTAGCATAAACGGTTCCCAAGTCGCGTATGCGGTTCCGAAGCACCTTCATGTGGTCGGAAGATTCCGAAAGATCTATGACCTCGTTTCGCGTGATTTGTCGAACGGCAGCGAGCGCACGATCGTTTCCGACGCACTCCTTGGGGAGGCATTTGGCTGGTCGCCAGACGGTCTGGACCTGGTCTACGGGGTCTACGACACGAGCGGAGATGGAATGGAATGGCTTGCGGCACCGGTGAGGGGTGGGGAAGCGCGGAAGTTGGCAACGTTACCTCGCGCGACGGCGCCGTTCGCGATGCCGGCTTGGGATCGCGCTGGACGCTACTTCTTTCTGATTGCCGATGGCGCTCTTTGGCGCGTTTCGGTCTCGGGCGATCAACCCATTCAGATAGCGAGCATACCGGAGCGAAGGATCGTTCGAAGAGTTGCCCAATCAGGCCCCCGGTTATGGAGCTCTGACGAAGGGCGATCGACGGTCGTTCTCGCCCGTGATCTGGACGAGAAGCAGAACGGGTTTTACCGGATCGATCTGGAGTCCGGAAAGAGCACGCTCCTAGCCGAGGATGGACGCTGCTTTGATTGCAACGTGCTGGGTTCTGGAATGGGTCTCAACATGATCGCAGCCTCGCCGAAGTACGTAGCTTATGTTGCCGAGGACGCGCAGCACGCGCCGGACGTTTGGGTGAGCGACGCCCGGTTTGAGCATGCGCGACAGCTGACACACCTCAATCCGCAAATGGAGAAGTACAAGATGGGCTCGCCGCGGCTAGTTGACTGGCTCAGCGACGACGGGAAGCAGTTGCACGGTGCGCTGTTGTTGCCTTCGGATTTCCACGCGGGGACGCAGTACCCGCTGGTTGTTTATGTCTATCCGACACGTCTATCGCGCGATTACGATCAATTCGGTTTTGGAGGGTTTCCCGGGCCTCTAAACCTCCAATTGTTGGCCACGCGCGGATACGCCGTTTTGCTGCCAGACTTCGAAGAGAACAAGAACGATGGCATCGCTGCGTTCTCAAAGTGCGTGCTTCCTGGCGTGACCAAGATTGTGGAGCTTGGCATTGCGGACCCCGAACGCATCGGGGTGATGGGCCACAGTGCAGGGGGATACGAAGCTCTCGGGCTTCTTACGAATACGCGTCGGTTCAAGGCAGCGGTAGCTCTTGCAGGATTTGGGGACTATGCAGGCCTATACGGCCAATTGGATCGAGATGGTTCGGCGTGGGCAGCGGACGAAACGGAGCAGGAATTGGGAGCCCTTCCGTGGCAACAACCATTTAACTACATCGAGAAATCGCCCTTCTACTATCTTGACCGCATCGAAACTCCTTTGCTGATCGTGCACGGCTCCGGCGACGGAGCGGTTTCCTCGTTCCTGGCTGATCAGATGTTCGTAGGAATGCGGCGTCTCGGCAAGGAAGTGGAATATGCAAAGTATCTTGGCGAGAGTCACGTCCCCCGGGATTGGAACTACGTGGATCAACTCGACGTAGCAAATCGCGTGATCGAATGGTTTGAGCGCCATCTGCGGTGAGTAGGGGTGGAGCGCCGGTTTTTTGCCGGCGCTCCGTTTTGGGGTCTATTCGTCCGATTCACACGGACTGGCACTTGGCTGATCTGCGCAGTCGGAGTGAATGCCCTTCTTGACGAGGAACTGCACGGTTTCGATGGCCGATCCCAGTTCTGTCATTTCAGGCTTTTCGTATTTCATGGTGTGGACCTCCCTCCTTAGTTTTCTCTTGCTGCATCCAGTTAGCTAACTGAAATCGTTTGATTTGTTGGCGTCACACCTCGCTCAGCGTGCTTCGGCTGGGATCTTAGAAAAGGCCTTGTCGATTTCTGTTTCCCAGTCAATCTTCTGCATTTCGCCACGCTCCATGGCCTGTCGTATTTCCGCCGGAGTACGGCCCTTCTTAGTTTGCAGGTAGCAGAAGCCGGCTTCCCTTTGACAGGTGACGCACTTGGACCCGTGTTTGTCAGCAAAACAGTTGAGTAAGCTCTGATGTCCCTCGGATTTGCTACATGGGCAATAGCACGGGACCTGGTAGAGAGTTTCCTTGATTTGCGAAGCCCGGTAATGCGCTACGAAGGCCGCACGACTTATCCGGAACTGCCGCGCATCAAGAAGAGATGGTAGCGGTCCGACTGGTGCGTGATCGTGATAAGACAGTTCGTGGAAAGCGGTACGTGCCTCCGGCGAGCTTTGCGGGACAGCTTCCGCTAGCAAGGTCGCAACTACTCCACCGAGCCCAACCGCGATCAGTATTCCTGGATGTTTCATGTTCTAACTCTCCGACACCAGGCCGACCGGTACCGGATACTTGTTCGGCCGAAGCCATCGTTCGAAGTCCGAAATCCGGCAGACGGTTTGCTCGTGGAGGTGCCGCAGCCAATATTCGATCTCCAGCGTACGCAGAATAGGAATTGCAGATAGCTCCATTCCGGCACGAGCTCTTGCGAGTACATTCTGGAAAGCGCAACTGTTTACGACGCCTAGGGAGCTACTCAACATGTGCTCGCTAAGTTGGTTCAAGGCTGCCCAGTCGATGGATAGGGCTGCCATGGGACCGCGAGCGACGAACGCTTTGCGTTTTCGGTTCCGTATTTCGTCGGGAACAATGCCGTTGAGTGCGCGGCGCATTAGAGAGCGGCGCTCTCCCGGCCGCACGAGCTGTTCACGAGGAATGGCCGAAACCAGCTCCCAAAGATCTCGATCCAGATAGGGGAATCGCTTTTCGTAGAAAGCGTTTGGAGAATTCGTACAACCGATCTGGCGACGAAGTGCGTCAAGCGCCTGAACATTGGCTTGAAAACTTGGCGAAACTCCAAGAACCTTCAAGCGGCTCGGGTAACCGCCGAGCGCTTGGTAGTGGCGTTTGACGAAGGCCGACTCAAGCCATGGAGCCGGCTGATATGGGGTATCGCTGCCTGGCCCGAAAGGTAGGAACGGCCGAAGCGTATCTCTGAGAACGTGGTGTAGAGGCTTCTTTTGTGCGAGCGCCCAAGCAAAGCCTTGTTTTGCAAGTCGTAGGAAATGTCCTCCAGTGAGGAGGTCCGCAAGCTCTGGAATGGGTGTAATAACGCCGCCAAGAACTTCATCGCCGCCGATACCCGATAAAATGACGCGACTTCCTGCGGCCGCGAGGCGTGCCGTTAGCTTAGTGAAGGCAGCCGTAAGACGCACCGTAGAACGCGGCGAGGCTGAGAGTGGGCTCCTTGGATATTCCCCAGGAAGGGTTTGGTCCCGCCCCACATCGATGTGTGCGCCAGCGCACCCGCGTTGCTCCTCAAGACGAGTTACGTAGGGTCGCTCGTCCCAGGTGGTCTCGGTATCATCGAAATAAGAAACTGTGTGGAGGCGGCGGGCATTCGAAGCCCCGGCGGCGATGAGTCGATCTGCGACACAGACGATGGAGGAGGAGTCCATGCCTCCGCTCAACTCTGCGAGAATCGGACCAGCGGAGCACAAACGCCGTCGAACGGACTCCGTAAGTACCGAGCGAAAATGCTCTTCGTATTCTTGGTCGCTGGTATAGCGAATCTTCTTTGATGGGTTGAGACGCCAATATTCTCTGACGATGGTGGTCTTCTCTTGGAGGAGCACATAGGAAGCGGGCGGCACGGAATAAATCTCGACGTAGGGTGTGAGGTGGGCCGCGGGATACGAAGAGAGCCACCCAGCTAAATATTCTTCGTCGAGTTTGAGTGAATCGCCCGAAAGCGTGAGCAGTGGGTCCAGCACGCTGCTCCAGGCGACACATTTCGCGCGGCGAGAGTAAAACAAGGGCCGCGTGCCAACGAAATCTCTGGCCAGGAGGACCGAACGATCGAAGGGGTTCCAGACGGAGAGAGCCCAGTCACCGATTAGGTCTGGCAAGCAAGCGAGCCCGTATCTTTCGTAGGTCTCCGCAACAATCGAAATATCCGAACGAGCGACGGCCCGGCCGTTCCCTAGCCTCCGAGTCAGTTCTTCGCGATTATCGAGGCGACCATCCCAAGTCAGGATTACTCCCGATGGTAGGGTGTGGGGTTGATCTTCCGAGTGAGACGGTCTTGTGGTGTCAAAAGCATGGTAGCGGATGAGAATTGGTCCTTCAGCATAGGCTGCGGCGCCGTCCGGTCCGTACGGAGTCAGGAGCTTGGCTACGGTCTCCTCGTATTCTTGGGTAACCGCCTGGCCATCCACATTCCATCTGCCAAAGAGGACACTCATAAATTCTCCCGTTCCGGACGCATGTGCTAGCAGCGATCCAGAATGCCGTACAGTTTCGGCAAATAAGGTTTGTCGTTGATGACTTGGCCATCGATTTCGACCCAAGCGTGGGCCTTGAATGGAAGCTTCTGGGCGCCGATCACCATTTGTGCCGGAATTCCACAGCGTCGCAACAAGCACACGGTTGCTGCTGATTTCTGCAGACACAACACGTGTTTCCAGTAGAAGACACAGGCCATGTCCATAGCCGAGCAAATCCGAATGGCCTCTTCGACGCTGTTCGCAGGCGAAAACACCGTGGGATAGTTCCGTATCCTGCGATGAAGCGTTTCGAAGTCAGCGAACTGCAGCAAGACCTCGAAACGAACTAATTGGAAGTACGCCTTGACAACTAAGATCAACACGACGGGATCTCCTGCGATTCGGCAAAAGCTGAGGGGTGGACTGTATCCGTGTTCCGATTTGCAATGAAGCGTCGCGTTTCCCGCTGTATTTGTCTGGTGAGACTCCGTAGGTAGGAAGCGACTTCCGGGGCAAACCTGTGTTTCGGATCGCGCCAGCCATCTGCGGAAAACGCGTAGGCGAGCATGGCAATCAATGGCGAGAGGGCGAGGGCCTGACGGATGGCGGTTGGATCGGCTAGCGCAAGCCATTCCTGGGCATATGCGCTCGTGACGGCGGTTTCCCAAAGACCTTGGCCTTGAAAACGGCAAAGGTGCTGAAGGAGATAATGGAACGTCAGGAAGGGATGCCCGACATAAGCCTCGGCCCAATCCAGAAACACGCACCTATTTGCAGTGACAACGATGTTGCTCGGATTGAGATCGAGATGGCCGAGTGCGTTCGGAATATCAAATTCCTGGAATTCGATGAGCAGTGCTTTGAGCTGCGTTGCCAACGTGCGGAGTTCGTCTTGCGACAGGGGAGGCGGGACCTCTTTGATTTGTTGACTCATCAAGAACGCCATGACCTCGAAGAAGCGATCAAGGCCATCGAGGACGGTACCGACGCGCATGTCCCGACAGCCGGCGTTGATGAGATGGAGACTATGTCCCACCGAGGCGATTTGCAGGCGTGCCAGAGTTTTTGCGACCGTGGCCCATATCTCCATGTCTGATTGGTCATCGGGATGACTTTGTTCGACTTCGGCCATGAGCCAGGCATTCCATTTCACACGAGCGCCCAAAATCTTCGGTATAAAAGCCGAGGCGATTTGCGCCAGGTACCGGGTAATACGAAATTCTCGGACATTTGGTGGACCGACAGCCTTGAACCAAACGGCTTGCCGGTTCGTGGCAAAGCGAATAAGACTGAAAGCCGGACTAGCATTGATTTGACGGAACTCGCCGGTCAGATAGAGACCTGAAGGCTTAATGACAGCGCTTATCCAACGGGAGACTGTTTCGAACCAGCCAACGATTTCGAAGGCGGCCGAGTGCGGATTGCAGCTGGGACAGCATCGTGCCAGGAATGTGAGCAGTGCTTGATGGTCGTTGCCGTGCGAGAACGAGTCTTCCGTGAGGGAAGAGACACTCACCCACATACCTTGACGGACTGTCGGCTGACTGCCCTGAATTTCTGTCAGGTAGTAACGCCAGAGGTGCCTCTCGCTTGGTTGACCTCCGAGGGCTTCGGCCGGATAGAGACAGATGACTTCTAGCGCCCAGTCGCGCCGCATAGCGGCCGCGAGGCGTTCGGCGGTTCTTGCAAACGGAGAGATTTGAATCTCGGGAAGAGCGAAGCGCGGCCCGTTCGCAATCACGAGGAGCCGGCTACCGCGATCCGCAAGGATGAAGACTCGATATCGAACCAAGTCGGTTTGTGAGTCGGCGCGCAAGGCTGGTGTACCTCAAAGCGTGACATCCGTATCGCGACGCTCGATCAGGTGTTGTTTCTCGAGTGATTTGAGGAATTCCCGAACGTCCGCTACGGCAATATCCGGGCTGATACCGAATTCTTGACTGATTTCGTTGGCGATTTCGGTGTCTTGGTAGTCGGTTTTGAGAAGTTCGACGATCCTGGAACCGACAAAATTAAGGGCAAACATGCGCCCGTGTCGGATGTCGAGCACGACTCCGCCGTCTAGATTGTGGGTATGTCGTGTGTTCTCCGAAATTCGAATCATGATGGGCCCTTAGGATGCGCGAACCTTGCCACAGCAAAGCGTGTGAGGCCACAAATGGGTCGTTTTGTTCTCAAATCCAACATCGATATCAGCAAGGTTCGCGTTTTGTTGCGGTTGCCCAGGCGGGAAAGTCATAAGACGAGTCTCGGAGTGTCCTGCAACCAGACATCCTCTTTCCTGCATCTGCTCCGCGACCGCGGAGGTGGCGAGCGTGTCACGCGAGCCAGCGAAGAATGGCAACGATTCGTCCAACGATTTCGGCATCAATGCCGTCTCGGAAACGCAATGGACCGCGGAATCCGTCCGAAAAAGGATGGGCCACCAGGAACTCTCCCTCCCGATGACAGGCTGCGGCAACATAACCGCTGTTACGTACGAGAAGCATATACAGTGGCTGCTCTGTTAGAGCTTTACGCGGTGAGTCGAAGGGCGTTTTGCGGCGGCGATCGATGGCGGCCAGAACCGAAGTCTTCAGTCGGGGGTGCTGGGAAGTTGACTGCCCGCCCATCCAATAGATATCGCGAAGCGATATCGCGGGCAGTATGACGAGGGCCGGAAGAGCGTCCTTGAGAAATAAGGGAATCTCTTCAAAGGTCTGGACCAGATCCCGAACGAACCCGGGCTGCTGCAGGGCCGTCATTCCCGAATCGAGTCCAGAGGTCGGGTTTCGCCGCGGTAGCAGGGCCTCGGGCATCGAATCTCTTCCAACATTGCCGACTTCGAGGTCCGCTGCATTAGTGAGGTCCGAGAATTTCAAGGCATATAGGATTGCGAGGGAAATCAGCTTGTGCACATGCCGCGGTGGACTACCACGCACTTCGTAGTCCGAGAGCGCTCCGGCTGCGCAAAAGTAGTGCTCGTCTTCGAGCTCGGCTGCTATGCGTCGACTCAACTCAGAGGCCTCACGAAACGACAAGCCCGATCGCACTCGACATCGAGTTAGAAGTTGACCAAAGGTGAGGTTCGCCGTCCGGGAGACATCACGACCAGCTCCCGAAGATGAAAAGTCGTGTGGTACCTCTGGGTCGTGACTGCCTGCGAGGAGGCGGAGATCGAGATCGGCGACTCCCAGCACCTTCGCCTCGTGCCCGAGCCGCAATTCGACTTGCGGAAAGGGAAGCTCGCTGGAGCGAAGCGTGATGTGCCCTGCCCTTTCCGAATGCAGACGGCATAGGCTGAGTCCTTTTGCGTATTCGATCAAAACGAATGGCTCGGAAACATTTCTCAAGGCTGAAGAGTGCTTTTTTCGAGTGTCGACACGGACGATGCTGCCGGGAAGGAGATCGGGGTAAGCGAAGGCATCCTCGTAACCGACTTTGGCGTAGACAAAGGGAGAGGACTCTGCAGGTGGAAAATAGGAAGCCTTGCGAAAAATCCCCGAAGCCAACAGTTGCCCGAGAGGAGCAATCGCCTCGGCAGGCGTAGGTGGAACAATTTCACTGAACCAGGGAATCCCTTCTTGGTGGTCATAAACGGTCGAATCGATTAAGTGCGTGCGCTTCGCCGGCAGTGTCGTTTGCAACCGAGCGATGGCATCGAGTCGGAAGCCGAAAACAGCGAGCCAGTCTGCCGGACAGTAGCCGGTGATAGAACTCAGGGAGAGAATCTGTTGAATCTTTGGTGTAAAGCCGGTGATACGGAGATCGGTATACAGCTGGTGCGGGATGAAATACCGAGAGTCGCCGTATCTGGCGCGAGATTCACGGGAGATCTGAAATAGAGTCAAGCCACGACTTTCCAGTATCTGACGGACGAGACTCGAACAGTCGTGTTCTAGGTTGAGGGGAGTCACAAAGTCTCTTGCGCCTGTCTCGGGACCATATCGATAAAGGGCAACTGCCGGAGAAATTGGGGATTCTTGTCCAAAATATTGGACAAATGCCGAAGTATCGCGAAGCTTTGCAAACGAATTAATGGTGAATTAAAGACAATTGCTGGTTATGATGCTGTCACGTTCACTTACTTCGGGAAGCAATGAAGCCAACCAACCCAGCAAGAGTGGCAGGTGCGCAACTCCGTCGAATTCGGAAAAAGCTCGGTCTCACGATGCGAGATGTTGAAGAGATCAGCGAGGCGATTGCCGATGAACACAAGAGTTCGAGCTATGTTCTGTCCAAGAGCTGGGTCGCCGCGCTCGAAAGTGGCAAAGGTCACATGCCGTCGCTCGCTAGGCTCTACAGCCTTGGCGCTATTTACAAGCGCAGCTTTAAAGATCTGGCGCTGATTTTTGATGTTCCGTTTCAAGATCTTGGGAAGGATCAAGCTTCGTACGGGGTTCCAAAAACGAGTCTGGTTGCCGAAGGGAACGACGAAGGCGAACTGGTAACTCTGCCGCTGCGTTTCCGGAATGATCCAGAAGTGCAAAACACAAACCTCCTGCACACCCTGGCCGCGGTTTGGGGAAGTATTCCCTTTTCTTTAGCCCGATTGCTACGTCCGGAGCAAAAGCTTTACGGTTTCATCGGTCTTTCTGACCGCACCCTATCGCCTCTTCTGCGTCCGGGCACCTTTGTCGAGATCGACGTGACTCAGCGTCGCGTCCAGCCTGCTCCGCCGCAGTCTGAAGGGTCCTTTGATCGTCCAATTTATTTTCTGGAACTCCGCGGTGGATTTGCGTGTGGCTGGTGCGAGATCAAAGGCGACCGACTGTTTCTGCTAGCGCACCCGAATTCGGGGGTCGCAACGCGCCAATTCGCATTTCCTCAGGAAGCCGACTTGGTAGGAAGAGTGACCGGAATTGCGATGAGAATCGACAAGCAGGAAGAGCTCCAAAAGTGAATCGCGAAGCCCTCTTAGCGGGCAGCGCATGGAGCCATAGAACAAGATGGTCTACACTTCTGCAATCGCATGGGCTCCTTTGTAGGCTGCAAACTTGCAGTACAGTCCTTTCGCGAGCAATTGCGGTTTACGAAGGGTCATTGGCTTGACTAGCGACGGCCATCCTAAGAATTTGAAATGAGGGCACATGATTATCGGTGATCGTTTGCGGGAGTTGCGGGAGGAAAAGAAGCTCTCTCAGGGAGACATCGAGAAGAGAACTGGGCTGCTGCGATGTTACATATCTCGCGTAGAGAATGATCACACCGTTCCTGCGATCGAGACATTGGAGAAGCTGGCGCGAGCTCTAGAAGTGCCGCTGTACCAGCTTTTCTATGAGGGCGATGAGCCGCCTAAACTGTCAAATTTGTTGAAGAGGAAGAGTGCGGACGACATTGTTTGGGGCAGCTCGGGCAAACAAGCGGCGTACCTGCACAAGCTGAGGAAGTGCCTCAGCAAGTCAGTTGAGGCGGATCGAAAACTCCTGCTTTCGTTCGCCCAGAAACTGGCGATGGGACGGACCCGCCGCCGAGCGACTGCAGCATGAGCGTCACTCACCCATCCGTGAGCGTGGTGAGCATTTGCGACGCCGCCTGCCGGACGTGGCCGAGGCTCTCGGTAAGGAGTTGGGCATCTCCGTTCCACAACTGGATGTAGTCGGTAGCGGCCGAACCGGTTTCCAGCCCGATAGCGTGACAAACGACAAACGCCGTTGCTTCCGCTTCGGTTTCGCGGATTCGACGCGATGTGGCGCCGCGGCGATCGCCCCGGTGCAGGAGTTCGTGGGCCAGTTCGTGCGCAAGCGTTGAGAACTCCTCCGCCTCCGACTGGCCGGGAAGCAGCGTGATGCGGCCGCCGCTCGATGTTCCACGCGCGGGCGCGATCTCCGAAGAGTATTCGACGGAAATTCCCTGCGCCTCCGCGAAGGCGCATAGGCGTTCGTGATATTCGCGTGGGTGGCCTTGCACGATTCCAATGTGCGGCAATTCCTGGCCATCGGTCTGGCTGACATCGAACACGTAGGCAGCGCGAAAACCGGCAACGGAGGTCGAATCCTCTTGCTGATCCTCTTCGTTCTCCGCCTTCCGGCGAACGATGGGAGCGAGGATCACGATGCCTTTCTCGCCCTTCTTCACGAAGCGGCCCAACTGGTTCCACGTACGGAAACCAGCGGCGGAACTGGCGTTCGGTTTTTGCGAAGCGATGAGCATGACATTGTGCAGACTGTAGTGGTGGAAGCGTCCGATGGCTTTGAGATAGCTGGTGAGCGCTTCACTGCGGCCTGCGTTGAGGGCAGCGACGAGATGCTCGGTGGCCTTTTCTGTGATTTCCTTGATTTGTTCTGATTTCATTTTCTGTTCTCCTGTGCGGGGATTTGGTTCCCTCACCCGGCGCAGGGGAACCAAAGGACTGCGTTCACAGGAGAACGGAAGTTACTGGATCAGAAAGCTGGAGCGGGCGGCAACGGTCGTGACATGAGTCCGCGAGTGGCGCGACAGTGTGCCAGCGGAGGCGGAACCACAGAAGTTATGAGACATGCGGGGGAAGGGCTGAAGGAATTTGGAATGCCGGATTCGAAATTGTGCTTGGCTGTTGGTGGGCGAGGTCGGTACGGTCGTGCCGGTTGATGGAGCAGCACGATTTTTCCGTATCTTGCTCTTTTATAAGACGTTAGTTGGTGCGTAGATTGATGCGTAGAATGAGCGTAGCTTAAGCTGGACGAGTGCGTCGAATAGTGCGTAGAATAAGCGTTAAATATGACCTACATCTATATGTCCAAGGAATGGCCGCGATTCACGTGGAACGCGGATCATCTCGTTCCTCATTTATCCGCTACGCGCTACGAGCAAGGCCTGCTCCTCGGGAAAATGAAAAACCTGGGCTACCAATTGAAGAGTGAAGCGACGCTCGCCGCACTGACCGAAGAAACAGTCAAGTCGTCGGCGATTGAAGGAGAAGAACTCAATGCGGAGAGCGTCCGTTCTTCGCTCGCTCGCCGCATGGGGCTCGAAGCTGCAGGGACGCGGCCTGCGGACCGCCATGTGGAAGGCGTGGTCGAGATGATGCTCGACGCGACGCAAAATCATGCGGCTCCGTTGACCGAGGAGAGAATCTTCGGCTGGCATGGCGCGTTATTCCCAACCGGCCGAAGCGGAATGCGCAAGTTTACAACCGGCGCCTGGCGGAAGGGCCCGATGGAAGTTGTTTCGGGTCCCGAAGGGAAACACAAAATCCACTTCGAGGGCCCTGCGGCGGAACGCGTCGAACCCGAGATGAAGAAATTCCTGTCATGGTATGAGGACAGTGGAACGGCGGTCGAGCCGCTCATCAAGGCAGGCCTGGCCCATCTTTATTTCGTGACCATCCATCCGCTGGAAGACGGAAACGGAAGAATCACGCGCGCCATCACGGAGATGTCCCTGGCCCGGCTCGAGAACAGCGCGCAGCGTTTTTACAGCATGTCGTCGCAGATTCGAGACGAGCGCAAGAGCTACTACGAGATTCTTGAATCTACACAGAAAGGCGACCTCGATGTCACGGAGTGGCTCGTCTGGTTTGTTGACTGCCTGGGCCGCGCCATTGCCAAAGCAAAGAATCTAACCGCGGGCGTTCTCGCCAAGGACGCGTTTTGGCGGCATCTCAAGCAGGAATCGATAGAAGTGAGCGAACGGCAGAGAAAAATCATCAACCTGCTGCTCGACGGCTTCGAAGGCAAATTGACAACGGAAAAGTGGGGGAAACTGGCGAAGATTTCCCACGACACGGCGTTGCGGGATATTCAGGATTTGATCGAAGAGGGGATTCTCAAACAGGAAAAGGCTGGCGGCAGAAGCACCGCGTACGTTTTGGTTCGGGAACGCTCTGTTTGAGAGAACTCCAACACCTGATTCGTCTTCTTGCGTTTCGAGAGTTTCCATCAGAGTCGAGATTCTGCGTGAAGCCGCCTTTCTAAAACGATCTCGACTTGTCCAGTGTTTCCATCGCTAGTCGCTTCGTCAGCTCTCCTGCGGGAAGCTCGCGAGCAAGGCGCGCCGCTTGAGCGGACCACAACGGGGTAAAGTCGCTCCATCCTGCCGCTTCGATTTTTGAGCGAAGCGGTCCGAAAGCGGTGGCAGCCAGCGGAAAATCCGGGACATTCTCGGACATTGGTCCTAGCTCTTCAACAGCCCGATTTATGATTCCTCGGGCTTGCCGCCTCGCAAATTGCGGATATCTTGCGAGCGCGCACCGCCTGCCTCGGTGCACTCAAATACAAAGTATTCGGTTCGCGGCCGAACAGTCAGGATTCGATTGGGAGCGAGGAATACGGGCCTGTCGTGCGAGACTCATCCGCAAGCATTTATTATCTCGGCGATTTCCAGGAACCGTCACTGCCACCTTAATATAGGTAAAGGTATCGAGTTGAATCCTCATGCGACGCTTTTTGCGGGTACAACGGTCTAGGGAACCGTTTGTTCGGGTTCACTTCGACGAATAGCCGACAGCCCGTAGCCGTACCCACACCTCCGATTTGTACTAACCAAACTTGGCATCAGCCGGCAATGTCGGCACTTCACAATTGTCCGCCCGTATAGATGACGGATGGCATGGTGAGCGATCGTCCCCTTTGGAAGTCTGCGTTTATGTACACCGCCGCGCCTAAGATAAGCATCCCAAGCTCTGGTACAGTGGGTTCAACGGCCTGATGGGGTTGTAGATGTCGGGTACCACTTCCTGCGAATTGTCGAAAGGAGCGGAATTCGGATGCGAGAGGATGTCCATAGCTCCATTGCCACCGGCGCCAAAAAAGCTGGAGAAAAGAATCGGGTAGGAAATGATTGCGATAGGCACGCCTCGCCTCTTGAATCGCAGGTGGGACGGTTGCTCGCGATAGGTTGGCGTTTGGAAACGGCTTCGGAAAAGATCTGCCATCTCCCGAGTCTCCAACTTGCACTGAATATGCTTCTTAGGACACTCCGATGAAGGCACTGGCTATAGATCTCGGAGGTACCCACGCCACCTGCGGTCTGGTAGAGAACAAGACCATTCTGGCGCACGAGACCATTGATACAGATCGTGCGAAGAGTCTGGGCGCAGTGCTCCCGCAGGTCGTGGATGTTTTCCAGCGATTGGTAAATACCAAGGGACTGTCGCTCACGGAGTGTTCTGCGGTTGCCGTTGGCTTTGCCGGGCTCGTAGATTCCCGTGCGGGGCGCGTGTTGTCAACCAATGGGAAGTACGAGGACGCGAAAGAGATTGACCTTGCAGCATGGAGCAAGCAGACTCTCGGCTTGCCGTTGCGGATCGAGAACGATGCGCGGATGGCGCTTCTAGGCGAATCCTACGCAGGTGCCGCCAGAGGATTCACGGAAGTTGTGATGATGACTCTTGGCACTGGGATCGGCGGAGTCGCCATGATCGACGGCAAGTTGCTTCGTGGAAAACATTTTCAGGCCGGTTGCCTTGGAGGTCATTTTCCGATCTTGTTCAACGGCCGTAAATGTACTTGCGGTGCGATCGGATGTGCTGAAGCGGAGGCCGCCGGGTGGTCTCTTCCGCTCGTGGTTAAGGATTGGCCCGGAGTTTCGCAAAGCGCACTCTCAAAATACCCGCATGTCGGATTCAAAGAGCTTTTCGAGGAGGCGGGTCGCGGCGACAGCGTGGCCGTAACCATTCGAGACAGGTGTCTCAATATATGGGCAGCCGATGCGGTGGGATTGGTTCACGCCTATGATCCGGAAATCATCGTCATGGGAGGAGGCGTGATGCAAAGTGCGAGCCTGATCATCCCGTATATTGAATCGTATCTGCGCCAATATTCCTGGACGCCCTGGGGCGAGGTGCACGTGCGCGTAGCCGAACTGGGCAACAACGCTGCTTTGCTGGGAGCCGTTCCATTGCTTTCAGAAAGCTAGCTCGTTGGGATCGGGCTTCGATTCAGCGGCATCGCATTATCGATGTTTACTCGGCCGAATTCGCAGAATCGTGACGCGGCACAACCGAACAAGCTCAAATTCTGAAAAGCAGATCGCCCATCAATGCATTCGACTCGATAGACCTAAAAGAAAAATCGCTACGATAAGTACGCCCACACCCGTGGCCATGATACGAAAAGGCTGTGACCCTGCGTCTTTCCACTCTCCGGTTACGGCGCCGCAAATGGCAGCGGTGATCACGATCAAAGACATGAACAGAGGCCAGGCAAGAACCGTTCCCAACTGACCGAGGGTCGTGGTGGAGGCACCGTACAAAATCGTGCTGCCAAACCATGAGATGGCCATCAGTCCGGCGAGAAACCAATGGCTCCCGCTACCAGCCTCGCGGAACCGATTCCCGGTGTTGTTTTTTCTCATGAGGTAAATGCAATACGCCAGATTGGGCACACCCCCCGCCAACATCAAAGGCAAGAACACTGCATTCGGGCTCCACAGCTTTGGCGCACCATTTTTCTGCGCTGCTTCCAAAATCGGCCCCCCGAAAGCCAAACCGAAGTTCATCAGAGCTGCGGTCACTCCACTGAGAGCGCAAAATACAAGTCCCCTGGCAACCGAAGTTCGCGCCTTCGTCGCACCTAGTGCAGCTTCTCGTCTTCGGCCGGCAACGGCACAAACGCTTACACCGACAAGCACAAGCGCTACACCTGAAATGGCTGCCAGTCCAGCCGGGCTGACGACTTCTTCAGGGTGCAGTCGGACGAGTGGAATTAGACTGCCCACCGCGGCTGACAGACCCAAAACAACAGAGAAAGTGAGAGCGATGCCGATTGCTTCCACCGCCAAACCAAACAGAACCTGAGCGATTCCCCAACCTGCTCCACATGCTGCCACAGTGAACACGACCCCCGCTCCGGCTTGAGCGTAGGCGCTGTTAATCTGTGGCACGGTGCTATATGCCAGCAATAAGGGAAAGACAAATAATGCAAATATCGTCCAAATCGCCCAGGTGTTTTCCCACGCCCACTTGCGAGTAAACTTCATTGGGAGGGTGAAGCTCCCGTTCATCGCTCCTGCTAAGAACAACAGAGAAAATCCCAAAGCCGATCCATTCACTTCTCGCACCTGTCTCCGCTCCTCTAGTTCCGAGTCAAAGTCACGGCTCACACCGGACGGCAGGGCTGTTCACGGCTCAAACCTCTGCCAGGTACTGGCTACCTTCGCCGGGTCTGAAATCCACCGAAGGCTCTCCGGATCTCTTGAGAACTGCTCGTAAATGGGCATTTCTCGCCAGACGTTCAGTTCCGGGTACTCACGCGAGTGCCTTTTGACAATGCAACATACCTCGTAAGTGGGATTGCGTTCCCATTTGACGCCTCGGCTTTCATCCGACAATGGAAACCAGGCGAGGCCGCCGTGCGCTCGGATTGCGCGGTAATCAAAACCATAGTCGCGCACACACCAAGCCCCGAATACCATCACTTCCCCTGGATCGACGTTGATGACGCAGTGCGCCCACCCGGGAGGAATCACAACCTTGTCTCCGGGTTCAGCCTCCACGGCAAAACAACGCCCGGGGTCGTCTTCGACCGATTCCTGCATATAGACGACTGCACTCCCCTGCCAAATCTCGAGCAATTCTGGAGTCGAGCACTGGCAATGGCGTGAAATCGCGTGCACATGCCCCTGGGAACGCACGCACTCTTTGCCAAGCTTCCCGTTTGCATAGGCAACTACGCCGAACAGCAAGCTTCGCCTAAGAAGTTCGTCGCGATGTGAAATTTTGCCTACATCCATCGCGATTGCGTAAACGGGGTCGGGGCCACAGCAGTGCGGTTCGAGCAGGCTGGAGCGAATGTCAGTCATCCGCCGAAATTCGCACCGCGGGCCGAATACATCAGATCCGTAGCCGAAACTTAGCGTTGTAGGACTCAATCGAACGTCGATCATTGGATCAAAGTTCATTGAACCGCCTTTGTCAGGCAACTCGTACGAGAGCGCAACTCAGCACTTCGAACAAATGCCTTGATGGTTCCACACTGCTGGCCTAATGAGTCTCCGCTGGGCCGGATTGTATATTTCCCGACTGAGGCAGGCACAATGAACGTCTCAGCGTAGTGGACAACGAACGGGTCGAAACTTCCGTTCGGGCTTTCTACGGTTGCTTCGATCCCCTCGACGAGGTTCATCACATTGACCGTTCCATTTGTATCGTGTGGTGTTGGACCCGTGAACCAATGCCTGCGGGTCTCAATGAACTGAAGTTCGTGCAGTCCCGTACGCTCTTCGCGCCAAGCCGGGCCGTCGCCAATCGGCTCGATACGGTTGATCAAATTCCGTTGAACCCAAGCTGTGTCACGGCTCCAAACGATATTTGCTCGGCCACGATCGATGTGAATCGGTCGCGGCAGTCCATCCAACCCCAAACGCCCCCAGTCCCACAGCTTGAAGGTGAAGATGTAGGGGGTGGCACTGATCTCGAGTACCATGCTGTTTTTGCCGGAACAATGGACTGTCCCAGCAGGGATAAGGAAATGATCGTGTTTCCGAGCGGGAAATTGGTTCACGTATTCTGTTGCCCTGAACTGTGGTCCGCCGCTCTGGGCTGAGAGCAAGTCGCGGATCATTGCTTCGGCGTCGACACTCGGCTTCAGACCGAGATATACGCTTCCGTCTGCGCCCGCATCCAGCAGATAGTAACTTTCATCCTGCGTGTAGTTCATTCCGAATTCGCGGCGAATGTATTCGGTCTTTGGGTGCACTTGCAGAGAGAGGTTGCCTCCACCCATCGTGTCGAGGAGGTCGAAGCGGATTGGAAACTCCGCTCCGAATCGAGAATAGATTTCCTGGCCGAGCAATTCACGCGGGTGCAGAAATGTAAGATCGATGGCGGGGATCTCAACACAAGCGTTTCCGAACCCGAGAAGCAGACTATTCTCTTCAGGAACACAATCAAAACACCATGCATGATTCGGCACATCTTTTGGAAGATCGCATACTTCCTCCATCCAATGTCCCCCCCAGGGGCCGGGATCAAAGTACGGAACTACGCGAAAAGGGTGGTGAGCGATTTTGTGCAATCCTTCGCGCAGAATGCGCCCGGCTATCAGCTTGGGTACGTCACCGTTCGTATCGATCAGAAAATCGATCTTCGGTAGAAGTTCTTTCTTCAGCTGATCGGCAGCACGCCAATCGACGAAAAACGCGCGCTTGTATTTTGCGCTAGCGCTCTCCTCTAAGTTATCCGCTCCGAGATTCCTGATCGCATTCTGCCGCTGCCGGGACTGAATCTCCCAACGAGCCATGTCCGCATACACAAGAAGTTCTGGCTGCGGCGACACGAGCGCGGCGCCAGTGCCAACAATGAGCAACAGTCCCTGTTTCCAATTCCGCACCGTCTCGCGGGTTTTTGCGAGTTTCCACTTGTCGAAGAAATCCTGAAGTCGAATGGTGCTCATGCGGCCAAACACCGGGTCGTCGCCCAGCATACCTTTTAACATTGTGTCAATTTCAGTCGCGGGCTTCAGCAGATCCGCGATGAAGATCTGCGCTGTGGGAAGTAATCCCTCCCGCAAAATATTATTGATCGTTCGCTCAAATGCGCCGGGATAGCATTCCACGCAAACCACACACTTGTTCTG
>Ga0210399_10000884_pt1 | contig 23608 bp, 16 predicted proteins | sample IncBWC14MmetaG_FD_150865 | JGI IMG/M metagenome (GOLD analysis project Ga0210399, IMG submission 150865) | Forest soil microbial communities from Barre Woods Harvard Forest LTER site, Petersham, Massachusetts, United States - Inc-BW-C-14-M | ecosystem: Environmental > Terrestrial > Soil >... | reverse complement strand
GGGCGGCTGATATTGCGGGGCGATGGGGCGGAGGCGCGGATCGCGGCCACGGGTCCACCACCACCAAAACATTACGAAGAAGGCGACAATCGGGATAAAGATGGGCCAGTTGCTGCGCAGGTAGAGAGACAAGCGGGAGAAGGCCGTGGGTTCGCGGACAGCGCCTTTGTCGAAAGCGACGGCGACCGTGAGGCCTTCATGTATCGGTAAAAGATCGCGGGCTTGTACGTCCACGCCTGTGCCGGAGATCTGGACGTCGGCGTCGCGACCGGTGGAGCGGTAGGCCCCCGTGAAGGCCTTGGCGCGGAGATTTGAGGTGCCCTCGGGAAAGACGATGTGCGCGCCGGCGGATTCGATGGGGATGCTCCACTCGTCGCCGGTGACGTTCCAATAGAATTCGTCGTGATCGTCGAAGAATTTTAGGGCGTCGGAAACTGTGTAATTGATGGAGATGGTGCGGGTGCTGTCGTCGGCGTTGGGGATATAGATTTTCAGGTTGAGGTACTGGCGCTGGCGGCTGGATTCATAGCGGAGTTTGGCGCCGGTCTTGTCGGTGACACCTTTGACGTCGAGGAAAAGCGTATAGTTCAAGCCACGCGGGCCGGAGTATTCGACGGGAATATAGCGATTGATGCCGTGCCAGGGGCCGCCAACGAATTGGAAGGTGATGTTTTCGGTGACATCGACGGAGCCGTTGGGGAGGACGATGATTTCGGAGAAGAACTTTTTGAGGTGGCGTTCTTTGGCGGAGGCCGGCACGGCGAGCGCCAACAATATCAGGAAAACGCCCACGAGCAGGGAGAGCCGGCGAGTGAATGTGGGGCGCACGGTCATGGGATGTGCGGATATTGCAATTAGGCTGTTGGGGCGCCGGGCGTGCTGAAGCTGACCTTGGGGGCTTCGCGCTCTGCTGCCGCAGTGACTTCGAAGAATTCGCGCTCTTTGAAACCGAGCATGCCGGCGAAGATGTTGGTGGGGAATTGCAGGATTTTTGTGTTCAGGTCGCGGACGACGGCGTTGTAGTAGCGGCGGGCGTTTTGCACGGTGTCTTCGATCTCCGTGAGGGAATTCTGGAGGGAAGTGAAGCTTTCGATGGCGCGCAACTGGGGATAGGCTTCTGAAAGCGCGAAGAGGCTTTTCAGGGCGCCGGAGAGCATGTTTTCGGCCTGGGCTTTGTCTGCCGGGCCCGTGGCGCTCATGGCGCGATTGCGGGCGTTGATTACGGCCTCGAGGGTGCCCTTTTCGTGGCCGGCGTAGCCCTTGACAGTTTCCACGAGATTGGGGATGAGGTCGTAGCGACGCTTGAGTTGGACGTCAATGTCCGCCCAGGCGTTGTCGCACTGGACCTTGAGGCGCACCAGGCTGTTGTACATGCCGATGCCGAAGAGCACCAGCAAGACGAGGACGACGAGAATGATAATGCCCACCATCGGCCAACCTCACAGGGACTAGAGATGTGTTGCCAACTGTGCTTCCACTATACGTTTGGAAAGCTAGGGAGTAAAGAAAGCGTGGCACAGGTTGTGCAAAAACAGGGCGCTCGTTTCACTGGCGTTCCGGTGACGGGCCAGCACGACCTGCATCCGCGGTCCATCTCTTACCTCTGGCGTATCGTAGCAAACTAATATATTCTCCACACGGGTCGATCCCCCTCTCCTATGCTCTTCAAGACTCTCAGCGCATCGGTTTATGGAATTGATGCACACCTGGTATTAGTGGAGGTGGATGTGGGTGTGGGCCGAATTCAGGATTTCAATGTGGTGGGATTGCCGGACAATGCGGTGAAGGAGAGCCGACAGAGAGTTCAATCGGCGCTGAAGAATTGCGGAATTGACTTTCCGTACGGGCAGGGAGTGACGATCAATCTGGCGCCAGCCGATCTGCGGAAGGAGGGCTCGGCGTTTGATTTGCCCATGGCGCTGGGGCTTGCGGGGTGCCAGGGGCAGTTTTTTGGCAAGGCACTGGACCAGATGATGTTTCTTGGGGAGCTTTCGCTGGATGGGAGTGTGCGGGCGGTGCGCGGCGCGTTGTCGGCGGCGATTGCGGCGAGGGATAACGGTATCAAGGCGGTTGCGGTGCCGGAAAGTAACGCGAAAGAGGCGGCTGTGGTGGAGGGTATCGAGGTGTACGCGCTAAAGTCACTGCCACAGGCTGTGGACCTGATCAATTCGCCCGAATCGTTCCAGTGCGTGCGCGTGGACGCGCAGCAGATGCTGCGGGAATCGGCGCAGTACAGCGTGGATTTGCGGGACGTTCACGGGCAGCAGGCGGCGAAACGGGCGCTGGAGGTTGCGTGTGCTGGTGGTCATAACATTCTTTTTATCGGGCCGCCGGGTGCCGGGAAGACTATGCTGGCGAAGCGCATACCCACAATTCTCCCTTCGATGTCGCTCGACGAGGCGATTGAGACTACGCGGATTCACAGTGTGGCGGGGATCCTGGAAAATGCAACGGGGCTGTTGGGGACGCGGCCGTTTCGTTCGCCGCATCACACGATCAGCGATGCCGGGCTGATTGGAGGCGGCGCGGTGCCGCGGCCAGGCGAGGTGTCGCTTGGGCACAACGGCGTGTTGTTTCTGGATGAGCTGCCGGAGTTTCAGCGGAACGTTTTGGAAGTGATGCGGCAGCCGTTGGAGGATGGCAGTGTGACCATTGCGCGGGCGGCGATTTCGGTGACGTTCCCTTCGCGGTTCATGCTGGCGGCGGCAATGAACCCGTGTCCCTGCGGATATTTTGGGGACCCGGGGCATGATTGCCACTGCACGCCACCGATGATCCAACGGTATGTGTCGAAGATTTCGGGACCTCTGCTGGACCGCATTGATATACACATTGAAGTGCCAGCGGTGAAGTACAAGGAGCTGCGGGCGCCCTCTTCGTCGGAGGATTCGGCGGCGGTGCGGTCGCGGGTGATCGCGGCGCGGCAGAGACAGACGGAGCGCTTCCGGGCGGAGAAAATGACGTATTGCAACGCACAGATGGCGCCGAAGATGATCCGGAAACACTGCGCGATTAATGCCGATGGGGAGAAGTTGCTGGAAAACGCGGTTACCCGGCTTGGGCTTTCGGCCCGCGCGCATGACCGGATTCTGAAGGTGGCACGGACTATTGCCGACCTGGACAGCTCTGACGACATCCAGTGCAAGCATCTGAGTGAGGCGATTCAATACCGGACGCTGGATCGGGATTATTGGGCGTAGCTGGCTGTCCCATGAGAAAGAAGAAGAGCTTAACGCAGAGGCGCAGAGTGCGCTGAGGTAGCGCAGAGAAGCGGAACCCAAGAGCACAGGCAGGAGTGCCTGTGCCACAGGAGAGGAGTCGAGGGCGGATGGCGGCTCCATTGACTTATCTTCGGGCGCTGTGTTACGGATAAGAACGCCTTTTGTGAGGAATATCCGGCTTTCGCGACCCGTAATGGCGGCAGAAACCAAGCATCTTGAAGTTACGCTGGACACCCACGTCGAGAGCGTGAATCTCGCCGAAGAAATGTGCGTACGTGTCGCCGAAGCGGCCGGCTTTAACGAGGATGAGTGTTACCGGATAGGGATGTCGGTGCGAGAAGGAGTGATCAACGCGTTTCACTATGGCAATCAGGAGAAGCCCGAGAAGAAGATTCACCTGGCGATTGAGCTTACCGAAGAGCGGATGATTATTCACGTGCTGGATGAGGGGAAGGGTTTCCGCCTGACGGATGTACCCGATCCGCTGGCCCAGGAAAATCTTTTGAGCACTTCCGGGCGCGGGATCTTTCTGATGAAGGCGTTTATGGACGAATTTGACGTGCATCCGGGAAAAACAGGCGGAGCGGAACTTGTGATGGCCAAAAGACTTCCGGCACTCGGAAGTCCGCACAGCAACGGAAACGGGAGCGCCTCCAATTCAGGCGCGCCACATCAGGAAGCGTAGGAACGGAATGCCCTCACTTTTCGCCACAACCCGGGAATACAGCGGAATCACGCTGGTGGATTTGAGCGGGCGGATCTCGCTGGGCGACGGCAGCGCGCTATTGCGGAAGACGGTGCGTGACCTGCTTGAGGAAGGGCGGACGAAAATTATTCTGAATCTTGGGGACGTCAACTACATTGACAGCTCCGGGATCGGGGAACTGGTCAGCGGATTCACGGCGGTGCGGAATCGCGGCGGCGAGCTGAAGCTGCTGAACCTAACGAAGAAAGTTCACGACCTTCTGCAGATCACCAAGCTGTTTACCGTGTTTGACGTCTTCAACGATGAAGCCACGGCCATGCGCAGTTTTGAGTAGCGCTCCTCAAGCGGTCTTTTCTTCACAGTAATGGTGCCAATCGAATGCCGCAGCCCTCTGCGCGCAACGTGCTTCAATTCGGGGCTTCGATTTCGGATTTGGTGACCTTTTTGGTGACTTGGGCAGGCGTGGGAAGTTGGGAGCGGTCCCAGCCGCCGCCTAGAGCTTCGATCAGTTGGACAGAAGCGGTCATTTCCTGGGTGTGGAGAGAAGCGAGTTGCTGCTGATCGGTTAAGAGCGTGGTTTGGGCGATGAGGACATTGAGGTAGGTGTCAACGCCCGTTTCGTAACGGGCTTGCGAGAGCGTGAGAAATTGCCGGGCGGATTGCACGGCCTGTTCCTGCTGCTGGATCTGTTTGGACAGAATGCGAACCGCGGCCAGGTTGTCTTCCACCTGCTGGAAGGCGGTGAGAACGGTCTGGCGATAGGCGGCAACGTCCGCGTTGTAGACCGCGACGAACTGGTTCACAGTGGCGCGGCGCAGGCCGGCGTCAAAAATTGTTTCAGAAATGGAAGGGCCGACGGACCAGAAACGGCTTGGCCAGGTCATGAGACTCTGCAGCGCAGAACTTTCAAATCCACCCTGGGCGCTAAGTGTGAGGTTGGGGTAATACGCGGCGGTGGCGATGCCGATCTGAGCATTGGCAGAGGCCATGTTGCGCTCGGAGGCCGCGATGTCTGGACGGCGTTCGAGCAATTGCGAGGGGATGCCGACGGGAATTGCGGGAGGAGCGGCGTCCAGAGGCTTGTACGGCATCGAGAAACCGGAGGCGGAGGTGCCCACGAGAACCGCGATGGCGTGTTCGAATTGGGCGCGGGCGATGCCGAGATTGGTGGAAGCAGACTCCGCCTGCTGCAGAGTGACCTGGGCTTCGACCAGAGCGAGTTGCGTGTCCACGCCCGTCTCGTAGCGGGCGCGGGCGAGTTCGAGCGATTTTTTGTCGGCTTCGACAGTGTTGTTGAGGATTTGCTGCAAGGCGTCCTGGCCGCGGAGTTCGAAGAAAAAGACCGCGAGGCTTGTCTGTTCAGTGAGGCGCACGTTTTCGAGATCGGCGGCGCTGAGCTGCGCGTTGTATTGGGCTTGGCGAATGGTGTTGCGGACCCTGCCCCAGAGGTCCGGCTCCCAGGAAGCAGTAAACGGCACTTCCGTGAGCGTGCTATACACGTTGGGATTTCCAGTCGAAGTGGTTCCGCCGCCGGCCGTTCCGGTGGCGCCAACGTTATTTCTCAGAGTTGCGGAGGATTGGGAACGCCGGAACGAAGGGGCTGTACTGAGCGTGGGGTAGAGTTGCGCGCGAGCCTGGGTGACGAGCGTGCGGGCCTCCATGAAATTTTCGAAGGATTGCTTGATGCTCTGGTTGTTGATATTGAGCTGGTCTTCGAGGGCGTTCAGTTCGGGGTCGTTGTAGATTTCCCACCACTTGCCATGGAGCATCGCGTCCTGCGGCTCCGCGACTTTCCATTCACCCTGCGGGGGATTCTGGGCAGGCAATTCCTTGTACGCAGCGGGCGGTGGCTGTACGGTGGCGGCAGGCTGGTGATATTTGGGACCGACCATGCAGCCGGCGAGCAAGAGAGCGGCGACTGAAGGGCCGAAGAAAAGTTTCAGGCGATTGTGAGTCATAGTCGTTGCACCTTAATTACACCGCAGCGGAGGGAGTTGATCCATCCGCGGGATGAAAAGTGTCGCGCTCTTTTCCGAGAGCGCGAAGCCGGAGCTTGTCGAGAGTGAGATAAACGACGGGCGTGGTGTAAAGGGTAAGAAGCTGGCTCATGATGAGGCCGCCGACGATGCTGATGCCGAGGGGACGGCGAAGCTCCGAACCGGTGCCGGTGCCAAAGGCCAGCGGGAGCGCGCCGAAGAGGGCAGCCATGGTGGTCATCAAAATGGGACGGAAGCGCAACATGCAGGCTTCGAAGATGGCGTCTTCGGTGCTTTTGCCCCCTTCGCGCTCGGCCTGCAACGCGAAGTCGATCATCATGATGGCGTTTTTCTTGACGATACCGATGAGCAGGACGATGCCGATGATGGAGATGATGTTGAGGTCCTGCTTGAAGAGCATGAGAGCGAGCATTGCGCCAACGCTGGCGGAGGGAAGCGTGGAGATGATTGTGAGCGGGTGAACGAGGCTTTCGTACAGGATGCCGAGAACGATGTAGACCGCAAGCAACGCGGTGAGAATGAGGAGGGGCTCGGTACTGAGGGATTGCTGATAGGCCAACAAGGTGCCGGCGAAAAAACCGCGTAAGGAAGAGGGCGCGCCCATGCGCTGCTGCATCTGGGCGATGGCGAGGGTGGCGTCGCTGAGCGCGACGCCGGGAGCCAGATTGAACGAGATAGTGACGGAGGGAAAGAGACTGGTGTGGTTGAGGGAGAGCGGGATGGTATTGGCCTGGCCAGTAGCCATGGCGATGAGGGGGACGTTGCCGGTAGAGGTGACGTTGGGGTTTGCACCTGAGTGGAAGTAGACGTTTTTCAAACCCTCGGGGCTTTGCGAATACTCAGGCGCCACTTCGAGGACGACATAGTATTGGTTCAACTGAGAGTAAATGATGGAAGTTTGGGACTGGCCAAAGGAGGCGTAAATCTCCTGGTCGAGTGACTGCGCGGTCTGGCCGAGCCTTGCGGCGGTGACGCGGTCGTAGTTGAGGCGAATGTCGAGGCCGCCGTTTTGCTGGTCGGTGTTGACGTCCTGCAGGACCGGGAGGCGCTTCATTTCGGCGAGGATGCGCGGGCCCCAGATGGTGAGATCCGAGGGGTTGTCGGATTGCAGGGTGTACTGGTAGAGCGCGGAACTGCCGCGTCCGCCGATGCGCAGATCTTGCTGCGCTTGAAGGAAAGTTGAGGCGACCGGGAGGCGGTTGAGCTGCGGACGCAGCCGGTTGATGATGTCCGGCGCGGTGACTTTGCGTTCGTTGAGCGGCTTCAGGGCGATGAAGATATTGCCCGTGTTGGTGGCGCCGCCGCCTCCGGTAAACGCCATCACGTTCTGAACGGCAGGGTCCTGCTTGATCACATCCACGATTTTCTGGACGGATTCATTCATTGCCGGGAAAGAAGAGTCCTGGGGACCTTGGACGCCGCCGCCGAGTGTTCCGGTATCCTGCTGGGGGAAGAAGCCTTTCGGAATCATGATGACGGTGACGACGTTGAGGGCGATGGTTAGAAATAAAACGGTGAGGGTGAGAACGGAATGGTCGAGGACCCAGTGGAGGGTGTAGCGATAAATGGAAAGGATACGCTCGAAGATGCGCTCGGTGGCCATATAGAGACGTCCGTGCGGCCGGGAGTGCTCGTCGCGAAGGAGGTAGGCACACATCATGGGCGTGGTGGTCAGCGAGATGACCATGGAGACGAGGATGGCGGTGGAGAGGGTGATGGCGAATTCGCGGAAGAGGCGGCCGACGATTCCGCCCATGAGGAGCAATGGGATGAAGACGGCGATCAGGGAGATGCTGATGGTCAGGACGGTGAAGCCGATCTCTTTTGCGCCTTTGAGAGTGGCGGCAAAGGGATCCATGCCAGCTTCTAGGTGGCGGGTGATGTTCTCCATGACAACGATGGCGTCATCGACGACGAATCCGGTGGAGATGGTGAGGGCCATGAGAGAGAGATTGTCGAGGCTGTAGCCGCAAAGATACATGACGGCAAAGGTGCCGATGAGAGAGACGGGGACGGCGACGGCGGGGATGAGGGTGGCGCGGCCATTTCGCAGGAAAACGAAGACGACGATGATGACGAGGACAATGGAGAGAGCGAGGGTGCGCTCGACGTCGCTGACCGACGCGCGGATGGTGGTGGTGCGGTCGAGGACGATGGTGGTGTCGATGCCCTGGGGAATGGAGGCTTTGATGGAGGGCAATTCAGCGCGGATGCGGTCGACAGTGTCAATAATGTTAGCGCCGGGTTGGCGGAAGATGATGAGCAGGATCGCGCGCTTGCCGTTGAGATAGCCGGCGGCGCGAACGTTTTGGACGGAATCGATGACATCGGCGACGTCTGTAAGATGGATGGCGGCGCCTTTATGGTAGCCCACGATGACGGGCTTGAAATCTTCGGCGTGAGAGATTTGATCGTTGGCGACGATGTCGGCGGTGGTGACGCCGTCCGTGATCTGGCCCTTGGCGAGATCGGAATTTTGCAAGCGCAGCACGGACTGGATGTTTGTCATGGAGAGGCCGTAGCTGGCGAGCTTGGTGGGATTCACTTCGACGCGGACGGAGGGCAGGGCGCCGCCGCCGACGTTCACCTGGCCGACGCCCTCGATCTGGGAGAGCTTTTGCTGGATGACGGTGGAGGCCTGGTCGTAAAGCCTGGCCGGCCCGTATTTGTCGGAGGTGAGGCCGACGATCATGATCGGGGAATCGGCGGGGTTGACTTTGCGGTAGGTGGGATTCGCAGGGAGATTCGCGGGGAGATAGGTGCGGGCGGAGTTGATGGCGGCTTCGACGTCGCGGGCGGCGCCATCAATGTTGCGTGTGAGATCGAACTGGATGGTGATGGAGGATGTTCCGAGGCCGCTGGTGGAAGTCATCTCCGTGACACCGGCGATGTGGCCGAACTGGCGTTCGAGGGGAGTGGCGACGGAGGAGGCCATGATTTCTGCGCTGGCGCCGGGGAGGCTGGCGTTGACGGAGATGGTGGGAAAGTCCACCTGTGGCAAAGGAGAGACGGGGAGCACGTTGAAGGCTATTGCGCCGGCGATAGCGATGGCGACGGTAAGCAGAGTGGTTGCCACAGGGCGATGGATGAATGGCGCGGAGACGTTCATGAGGGCCCTGCTGTATCGGGCTGAGTGCCGGACTGCGGTCCGATGGGCTTGGGCGAGAAGCGGTGGGCGAGTTTGTCGAAGAAAATGTAGATGACGGGCGTGGTGTAGAGAGTGAGAACCTGGCTGACCAGGAGTCCGCCGACCATGGCGATGCCGAGGGGCCTGCGCAATTCAGAACCGATGCCCGTGCCGAAGGCGAGCGGGAGACCACCGAGCAGGGCGGCCATGGTGGTCATCATGATGGGGCGGAAGCGCAGGAGGCAGGCTTCGTAGATGGCGTCGGTGGAATTTTTGCCGTGGTTACGCTCGGCGTCGAGAGCGAAGTCCACCATCATGATGCCGTTCTTTTTGACGATGCCGATCAGAAGGACGAGGCCGATGATGGCAACGACGCTGAGATCCTGGCGGAAGAGAATCAGTGCGAGGAACGCCCCAACGCCCGCCGAGGGGAGAGTCGAAAGAATCGTGATGGGGTGGATGAAACTTTCATAGAGCACGCCGAGGACGATGTAAACGGTGACGAGGGCGGCGAGGATGAGAAGCGGCATGTTGGAGAGAGAGTTTCGAAAAGACGCCGCGGTACCCTGGAAATCGGCCTGCAAGCTGGCGGGCATGTGGAGATCGTTTTGAACTTTTGTGACGGCCGAAATGGCGTTGCCGAGCGCGGCGCCGGGAGCGAGGTTGAAGGAAACGGTGATGGCGGGGAATTGTCCCTGATGACTGATGGAGAGCGACTGGGTTTTGGTTTCGAAATGCGAGAACGCGCTGAACGGGACAGCGTTGCTCATCGCTGAACTGGTGGCTCCGGCGGATGTGGCACCCTTGCTGGAAGTTACGGTGGAGGCGCCCGCGGTGAGAGCGTTCACGGGCGAAGAGAGGGTGTTGGCTGACGGCGTGTAGAGAGCGGAAGTTGTGAGAGCGTTGGAGCCGGCGGAGGTGGAGCCGTTGCCAGTTGAGCTGGCGGGTGCTCCCTGGGTGCCGGCGGCGGAGTTGGACTGAATGTAAAGCTTGTTCAGCATGCTCGGGTCCAACTGGAACTGCGGCTCGCTTTCGAGAATGACGTGGTATTGGTTCAACTGCGTGTACATGGTGTTGATCTGGCGCTGGCCGAAGGCGTCGTAGAGAGTGTTGTCAATCGTGGTGGGCGCGATGCCGAGGCGCGAGGCGGTGGGGCGATCAATTACGAGCGAGACGGCGAGTCCGCCGGGTTGTTCGTCGGTGGCGACATCCTCGAGGTCGGGCAATTGTTTCAGGCGGGAGACGAAGCGGTTGGTCCAGTCGCTGAGTTCGTTGGGATCCGGGTCTTCCAGTGTGAACTGATATTGGGTGCGGCTGACGCGATCGTCCACGGTTATGTTCTGCACGGGCTGCATGAAGAGCTGAATGCCTTGGACGTTTTGGAGTTTTGTTTGAAGGCGACGGATGACGTCGGAGGCGTTGATCTTGCGGTCTTCGAGCGGCTTCAGGTTGATGGACATCCTTCCGCTGTTGGTGGTGATGTTTGTGCCGTCTGCGCCAATGAAGGAGGAGAGACTTTCGACGGCGGGATCTTCAAGAATGGCTTTGGCGAGTTCCATCTGCTTCTGCGCCATCGCTTTGGAGCCAATGCTCGGCGCGGCTTGCGAAATTCCCTGGATGATTCCGGTGTCCTGAACGGGGAAGAAACCCTTGGGGATGTAAATGTAGAGAAAGATCGTGAGCAGAAGCGTGCCGAGAGCGACCAAAAGGGTGAGGGTCTGATAGCGAAGAACGACTTTCAGAGTGCGGCCGTAGAAAGCGATCATGCTGTCAAAGGCATGCTCGGAGGCGCGGAAGAGACGGCCTTGTTGCTCTTCTGGATTGTGTTTCAGGATGCGCGAGGCCATCATCGGCGTGAGAGTGAGGGAAACGATGGCCGAGACGACGATGGTGACGGCGAGGGTGACCGCGAACTCGCGGAACAGGCGGCCGACGACGTCTCCCATGAAGAGCAGAGGAATGAGCACGGCAATCAAAGAAACCGTCAGCGAAACGATGGTGAAACCGATCTGCTCGGCGCCTTTCAGCGCCGCCTGCATGGGCGGCATGCCTTCTTCGATATAGCGCGAAATGTTTTCGACCATGACGATGGCGTCGTCGACGACGAAGCCGGTGGAAATGGTGAGGGCCATGAGAGAAAGATTGTCGAGGCTGTAGCCGAGCGCGTACATGGCGGCGAAGGTGCCGATGAGGGAGAGCGGAACGGCCACGCTGGGGATAATGGTTGCGGAGAGGCTTCGCAAAAAGAGGAACATCACCATGACGACGAGACCGATGGTGAGGAAGAGCTCTTTCTCAACGTCGGAGACCGATGCCTGGATGGGCGTGGTGAGGTCAGTGAGCGTTGCGACGTCGATTCCTTTGGGAAGATTGCCTTCGAGCTGTGGCAGAAGCTGCTTGATGCGATTGACGACGCTGATGGTGTTTCCGCCGGGTTGCCGCTGGACGTTGACGATGACCGCGGGCGTCTTGTTCATCCAGGCTGCTTGATTGGTGTTTTCCACGCCGTCGACGATTTTTGCGACATCGGTGAGCATTACGGGCGCGCCGTTGCGGAAGGCGACGACGACGTTGCGATAATCCTTGCTGGTTACGAGCTGGTCATTGGCGTCAATCTGGTAGTCCTGACGGTTGCCATCGAAGTTTCCTTTGGCGGCGTTCACGCTGGACTGGGTGACCGCGGTGCGCAAATCCTCGAGATTGATTCCGTAGGAGGAGAGAGCGGCGGGGTTGGCTTGGATACGGACGGCGGGCTTCTGGCCACCGCTGATGCTGACGAGGCCGACGCCGCTGAGCTGGGAAATTTTGGGAGCGAGACGCGTGTCCACCAGGTCTTCGACTTGCGAGAGTGGGATGGAACTTGAAGTGACCGCCAGGGTGAGCACCGGGGCATCGGCGGGATTTGTTTTGCTGTAGATTGGAGGCGCAGGGAGGTTGGCGGGGAGAAAGCTTTGCGAGGCGTTGATTGCGGACTGCACCTCTTCCTCGGCGATGTCGATGTTCAGGCTGAGATTGAATTGAAGGACGATGACGGAGGTGCCTCCGGAACTGCTTGAGGTCATTTGGCTGAGACCCTGCAGTTGGCCGAACTGGCGCTCGAGCGGCGCGGTGACCGTGGTGGCGACGACGTAGGGGCTAGCGCCTGGATAAAAGGTGAGCACCTGAATGGTGGGATAGTCGACTTGGGGAAGGGCAGAGACCGGCAATTGGGTGTAGCAGACAATACCAACGAGAAGAATCGCGGCCATCAGGAGGGCCGTGGCGACAGGCCTGAGGATGAACGGAGCAGACGGACTCAAGGAGCAGCGCTCCCGGCGTTGTTTCCTGGAATGGGCTTTGAGGAAACGACGACTTTGGCATTGTCCTGCAATTTATCGAAACTGCTGTTGGCCAGGACGTCGCCGGGGGCAATACCGGTGACTTCGGTTATTCCCGCGTCGGTAACGACCGGTTGAATGACGCGCATGTGGGCGACGTTGTCCTGAAGAATGTAGACGAAGGCGGTCTGGCCGTTGTGCTGAATCGTGGAAGAAGGAATCAGAGTGACCCCGTGATGGGTATCCACGAGCAGACGGACGTTAACAAATTCGTTGGGGAATAGTGCCGCGTCTTTGTTGTCGAAGGAAGCGCGGGCTTTTACGGTGCCGGTGGTGGTGTCAATCTGATTGTCGAGAGTGAGAAGCATGCCAGCGGCAATTTTGTTGAGCGCCGAGCGGTCAAAGGCATCCACGGTGAGTTTCGCGTTTTTACGGAGACGTTGCTGCACTTGGCCGAGATTGTCTTCGGGGACGGTGAAGATCACGGTGATGGGCTGGATTTGCGCGACGACGGCGAGTGTGAGAGTTCCGGAGGACTGAACGACATTGCCGGGATCGACGAGGCGCAAGCCGACTCTGCCGGAGACGGGGGCGACGATATGGCAGTAATCCACCTGGATCTGATCGAACTGGACAACGCCTTCGTCGAATTTCAGGGTGCCCTGTTGTTGGAGGACGAGTTTTTCCTGATCGTCGAGAGTTTGTTTGGGAATGGCATTGCGTGCCCAGGCATCACGATAGCGCTGGAGGTCCATCTTTGATTGGGCGAGAAGATTGGTGTCGCGCTCGAGCGTGCCTTGCGCCTGTAGCAAAGACGCCTGGTAGGGACGTGCGTCGATGTCAATCAGCGAATCGCCCTTGCGGACGAGCTGGCCCTCTTTGTAATGGACAGCGGTGACGATGCCATTCACCTGGCTGGTAATCGAGGCCGTGTAAACAGGCGTGACGGTGCCGATCGAATCGAGGTAGACGCCGATGTCGCCCTGCTTTGCGGTTGCGGTTACGAGAGTGACCGGGCCGCCGCCACCTCGCGGGGATTTCGCGGCGGTTGCGGATGCATCGCGCTTGCGCATGACGAGGTAAAATCCGCCCGCAAAGACCAGGAGCACAATAATCCAGACGATGGCGCTGACACCTTTGTGCCGGGGCGGAGTGATGGGAGCCTGGTGCTCGGAGCCAGAGGCTGGGCGAATATTTTGGTCAGTCGGCAAGTTGGCGATCCTTTGTCATAACTGAGCTACGGGCTTTGATACAAAAGTCCGTACAGTATTGACGAGATTTGCTTCCTTTTGGATACAGATGAATCAGCGAATCAGGGCTGTGCCAGCATAAATCAGTTAGGGAAAGGAGAGTATCGTTTTGGCTGGCAGTCCACAGCTATAACGGGCGGGAATATATTATTAGTAATTGGATGAGGATTGTTAACGAAATGTTGCCCTCCAACGGCGGCGTTTCCGAGTGATTCGTTTTCTCTTTCGCCGCTGAGTGTCGCCTCGCTACTTTGCCTTTCCTGCGGCACAATCAAATCATGAATTCGGCCGGAGATACAACGTGGATTGCCGAGCAGGCCTACGCGCTTGGTTTTTCGCTTTGCGGCGTGGCGCCACTCGAGCGATTTCCCGAGCATGCGGCGTTCGACGAGTGGCTTGAACGTGGGTACGGCGGCGCGATGGGGTACCTTGCGGACCCGAGGCGGCGCGACCCGACACAGGTGCTTGCGGGAGCGCGCAGTGCGATCGTTTGCGCATTGAACTACAACACCGCGCATCCTTATTCGGGCGAGGCCGCCGCTTCCGACGGAACAGGTGAAGCGCGTGGATGGATCTCACGTTATGCATGGGGGCGTGACTAGCACGAGGTGTTGTGGGAGCGGCTGAATGCGCTGGCGGAGGCGCTGAACGAACGGTTTCCGGAGCCGCATCGCAGCCGGGCGTATGCCGACACTGGCCCCGTCGCGGAGCGACTGCTCGGCAAGTACGCGGGTCTTGGCTGGCAGGGAAAGAATACGCTGCTGCTGAATGAAAAGATGGGCTCGTGGTTTTTCCTTGGAGTGATTTTCACCACGTTGGAACTTGCGCCTTCGCTGGGGCCCCACGAGATGCCACCAGCGGATCTTTGCGGCAACTGCCGGCAGTGCCTGGATGCCTGCCCGACCGGTGCGTTCGTTGAGCCTTACGCGCTAGATGCACGGCGGTGTATTTCTTATCTGACGATTGAACTGCGCGGGAGTGTGCCGGAAGAATTTCGCGAGCCGATCGGAAGCAATGTTTATGGGTGCGATATTTGCCAGGAGGTGTGCCCGTACAACAGGGAAGCGCCGGTGACGACACTCACCGATTTCGAACCGCGACAATTCGGGCGTGGCGAGAGTTTGTTGCAACCGCGGCTGGAGTGGCTGGCAGGGTTGAGTGAAGAAGAATTTCGAGAAAAGTTTCGCGGTAGCGCGATGAAGCGGGCGAAGTGGCGCGGATTGGTGAGGAACGCGTGCATTGCGTTGGGAAACAGCAAGGTGCGGCCCGGCTCCGCGCAACATGCGCAAGTCTCGCAGTTGCTGCAGAGACTTTCGCAATCCCAGGAAATCAGCGTTGCAGAATCTGCCCGTTGGGCACTTTCGCGCATCCAATGATTGCCCAGCCGCTCGGGCGGCGACGTTTTGTCTGACGTGGTTGAGCGGGCGCTGCTGAGGCGCTATAATCGCGCGCGGAAGTCCATGCGCCACCGAAGCTGAGGGCTTCCATGGATCGTCGTAAGTTTCTTTCAACCAGTGGCATTCTTGGCGCTGGCTTACTTGGGGCAGGCAATGCCGCTTCGAGTTTGCTTCGCGCTGAACCCGGAACAGATTTCGAATCGCATCTCAATTTGGAGGACAAACCCGTGGCCTTTACAGTGCCCCCCTTGCCGTACCCGAACGACGCACTTGAACCGTATATTGACGCTCGAACGATGGAAATCCATCACGACAAGCATCATGGCGCCTACGTCACCAATCTCAACAAGGCCTTGGAAGGGCATCCGGATCTGCAAGCGAAATCGATTGACGACATTATGAAGAACCTGGATAGCGTGCCGGAAAATATCCGGGCCGCGGTGCGCAACAATGGCGGCGGCCATTGGACCCACTCTCTCTTTTGGCCACTCATGAAAAAGGGTGGCGGAGGCGACCCGAAGGGCGACCTCGCCGCAGCGATCAACTCGAGTTTTGGCTCGTTCGCGGGATTCAAAGAGAAGTTCAAGGCTGCGGGCCTTGGGCGCTTTGGATCGGGCTGGGCGTGGCTGCTGGTGAAGGATGGAAAGCTGGCGATCGATTCGACGCCGAACCAGGACACGCAATATTTTACGGGTGGCAAGGCCGTACTCGGCATTGACGTATGGGAACACGCATACTACTTGAAGTATCAGAATGTGCGCGGGGATTATATTGATGCGTGGTGGAACGTGGTGAATTGGGACAGGGCGGCGGAGCTTTACAGCGCAGCGAAGAAGTAAAGAAGAGCCGGGCAAGCCCGGCCCCTACAAACCCTCGGGAAAAGAAAAGGCCCGTTCCAGAAAGACTGGAACGGGCCTTTTCTTACGAAAGCGTGGGTAGTACAAATTCTCGTTACGCCATCATGCGATGGCGAGCGAGAGGAAGCACCTTGCTTGAGTTCGCCGGTTTGCGGTAGCCCTCGCGGCTCTCCTGATAGGGACCGAGCTGCGGAGCTGGACCACCGACTGCAGGCGGAATCGAGTTCAGGGAATGACGCGAAGCCTCGCGCATGAGTTCGAGGCGGCCACGGACCTTGAATTTGGCGAGCAGGGAAGAAACGTGGAATTTTACAGTACGCTCGGAGAGATTCAATTCGTTGGCGATTTCCTTGTTGGCTAAACTGCGAAGGATGCCATCGAGGACTTCCTCTTCGCGGCGGGTAAGGCGCACGGCGCTCTTGGCGCTGTGGCCGGCTTCGAGAAGTTTTTGCGCTTTCTCGGTCAGGCCGTTCAAGGCATTGGGAGCGGCCGGAACCATGACGAGATAATCCTTGGGTGATTGGCCGCGCACCAGGCAATGCATGGCGAGCAAGCCGGCGGCGTGATCCACGGGGAGTTCCCCGCTGGGTCCGGCCTCAACATGGAAATGGGCCGTGCCCGTGCTTTTTTCATAGAACAAATAGACACTGGTTGGTGCAGAGTATTTTGGCTGGGGCAGCGAATGCGTCGCTAAACTTCTGCGGATCAACTTCACGTGCACTCCTCTGATTGTGCCTCGTGGTGGGAACGAAGCCATCCTGTTGGATTTTGACCCTCAATGACCTCCTATTGAGGTCGGCCGGAATGACCGAGCAAGCGACGAAGAAGTAGGACTGGATCAGGCCCATATACACCAGAGGAAAAAATCCCTCAGAAACCCTCTGGGGTAAAGTAAAGGATCCTCGTCAATAACTTGCGAAAGTTACACCTGACCGGAGTACCAGCAATGCAACCCGTTGGCCGGACTGTCACTATTGACAGGGTTTGAGTTGTCAATCACTTAGAGAAGGTCTAGGGAGGCGGATGGCGGGGGTTGAAGGTAGAAATTGCCCGGGCCTCGAAATTTTTTCCGGCGGGCCGGGATTTCCACAGCCTATCGAGTAAGTACGCGAGTCTGGTTGGGAGAGATGATTTCGTATCGAATACCACGCCAGATGATGCGGCGACCGAACAATGAGGCTGAAAAGTTGATTAGGTACAAAAATGGAACGACTAAATTGACCAGAATATAGATCCAGGATTGCGCCATGATTTCCGCACGGACAGAGGGAAGAGCTTCGGTGACGCCAATCACGCGCAGGGCCCCTCGAAAGGCCGCGAGAAGCAGGGGAACAACGAAGAGTGTGATGACCTGAGACGACGGCCGGGATTCGATGGCCAGGTTGAGCGCTACGAAAAGGCCAAGGAGGAGAGTGAAACAAAAGAGAAAGTGCGTTGCGAAGGCGGTGGCCCACATTTTGGGACGATAGATGCGGGTGATTTTAATCTGCCGGTTGGTGAATTCGAGGAGGTTTGGGAAATCGGTTTGAACGTAGGACGGAGTAAGGCATTCGGGAAGAAAAGCGATTTGGCGGCCGGTTCTTTCGATGGCGATTGTCAGGGAATAATCATCGCTGAAAGCGTTTTGCCAGACCTCGAGCATTCCCATCTGTTCGAAGATGTCGCGGCGAATGGCGGTGCCACCGCCCCAGCAAAAATTTTTCGCGTGGCCGCCAAGCATGGTGACCACGGAAGCGTTCCAGGCGGCGAGAAGAGCGTTGGGAAATGCGTTGTTGTTGGGAATGAACCAACGCATGGTGGTGGTGGCGCTGATGCGAGAGTCGGCGAGAGGAGCGACGATGTGGTGCAGCCAGGTTTTGCCCGGGCGGCCGTCGGAGTCGGTGAAGACCAGGACTTCAAAATCGGGCGGAAGCTGTTCGATGCAGACGCGGAGATTGTTGACCTTTTCGCTGGAAGTTGTGGGCTTGCCGGCGATGACGACGTTGGCTTTCACGCGAGAGGAAGCGGCGACGCGTTTGACGAGGCTGTAAGCGGAATCGTTTTCGGAAGCGAGGATGAAAAAGACTTCGAAGTTCTGGTGGCTGAATTCGCAGAGGGAGACGAGATTGCGTTCGAGGCCGGGTTCCATGCCGCGGCAAGGGCAGAGAACGGCCGTGCGGGGGGCATAAAAACCCGGATCGGTGCGCAGGCGGCTGCGCACATATGCGAGCCACAGGATACCCTGCCAAAGCAGGAAGAGGCCCGCGGCGATCTGGAGAATCGCCAGGATTTCAAAGAGACTTTCCACGCAAGCTGAGCATAACAAACGCAAAGGCTGCCGGAAGAGGGTTGTGGAGGGGTAGAATCGGACCGGTAAACATCGGTACGCCAAGGAGAACAACATGACAGGTCGAGTGGATAGTTCGATGGTGACGTCAGCGAATGAATTGCCGGGGTATCGGATTGTGAGGAATTTCGGGATTGTGCGGGGAATTACGGTGCGTTCGCGAAGCGTGCTAGGAAACCTTGCGGCGGGAATTCAGACGATTATCGGCGGGAACATTTCGATACTGACGGAGCTTTGCGAAAAGGCGAGAGAAGAGGCGTACGAGATTTTGCTGCAACATGCGGCGCAGCACGGAGCCAACGCGATTGTGTGCATGCGGTACGACGCCAACGAGGTGATGCAGGGAGTGACGGAAGTGCTGGCGTACGGGACGGCGGTGGAGGTACAGAAGGTGAGTTAATGGCGACCGCGACCCGGTTGAGAACACGAGCCCTAAGTGGTTGGAGCAACCCGAGAGCACAGCCCCTTCGGCTACGCTCAGGGCAGGCAGGAATCATCCCGCAAAATACGCGGGATGGGGCGGCGGCGGCACCGAGCGGCGCGTTAGCGAGACGGCTGCGGCTTTGATTGAGAGACTTCGTTGCGCGTTGTCTCCACGATTTGCGCGGAGAGGGACTCCAAATCCTTGAGCGTGCGGCTGGCGGCGAGGCGGGCTTTTTCGAGGAAGGACGAATCGAGAACGAACCCGCAGCGGTCCACGAAGGGATGATTGGCGGCTTCGAACGGTTTGCGTGGACGGCGCGAACTGGCGGCGCGGGCGACGAGGTCTTCGTACATTTTGAGATCCGACTGAAAATCGAGGGCGTCGCTGACGTTCCAGCGCTGGTGGCGAGTGAGGCCAGCCAGGAATTTTTGGCGGAACGCGGATGCTTCCTGCCGGGTCATGGGCTTGGCTTTGCGATCGTCCTCGGTGTGCAGACCCCGCGTGACAATTTCGAGGGCACGCGCGGTGACGGTAAGCAGGGCTTCGCGTTGGAGAAGATTCAGAAGATCGCGGTAGAGGACTGCGTGGACTTGCAAGCTGTGGCGACCGTGTTCGACGACGTAGGAATCCACGAAGCGGGGGATGGTGCGCTCGCGGATGAGGGCTTCACTGAGGCGCTGGGGAAGAAGGGCGGCCAAGTCGTTGGCGGGAGATTTGGATTTCGAGTGTGACGGCATGAGAAGTTTCCATACTAGCAGCAGTTGGAGGGTTCTCAGCCGGTACGGAAGAGCAAGAGTACAAAGAAAAGGGCCCGGCACATTTGGCCGGGCCTTTGTAGTGTTTGGAGCTCCCAAAGGCGCCGGCTCCCTCCTGCGGCGGGCAGGCAGAAGGCGACCGCTACAAAAGAGCAAGAGCAGAAAAACAAGAGGGGCCGGGCGAGCCCGGCCCCTACAAAGCTGTTAGTTCAGTTTGGATTAGTGGACGGCGCTAGGCGAATCGCCGACCGCGGATTGTGCTGGTTCCGGTTCGGGGACCACCGGGGCGATGGGGTCCTTTTCGAGCGCGTGTTCAAGGACCTCATCGAGTGTCCGGACGTAGGTGATCTTCAGGTCGCCGAGGATTTCCGGTGGAAGATCCGCGACGGCATTCGGCTCGTTGTCCGCCGGCAGCAGCACGTGGGTGACTCCCGCGCGCTTGGCGCCGAGGACTTTTTCTTTAACGCCGCCGATGGGCAGCACGACGCCGGAAAGGGTCATTTCGCCGGTCATCGCCAGGCGATTTTTCACCGGGCGATTCGTCAGCAAGCTGATGAGCGAGGTGACCATTGCGGCACCGGCGGATGGCCCGTCCTTCGGGACCGCACCGGACGGCACGTGAATGTGAATGTCCTGCTTGCGGAAGAAGTCCGGATCGATGCCGTAGCGTTCGGCGTTGGCACGGGTCCAGGTCAAAGCGGCGGTCATGGATTCCTGCATGACTTCGCCGAGATGGCCGGTCATGGTGAACTGCTTGCCACCACGCATGCGGCTGGCTTCGATGAAGACGATGTCGCCGCCCACGGGCGTCCAGACGAGACCGACGGCGACGCCGGGCTTTTTGACGCGCTCGTCGATTTCCCGCTCGGTGCGGAACTTCGGCACACCGAGGAATTCGCGCACGACTTCAGGAGTGACGATCATCTTCTCCGTCTTGCCTTCGGCCATTCGGCGCGCCTGCTTGCGGACGATCGTGGCGATCTCGCGTTCGAGATTGCGGACGCCGGCTTCGCGCGTGAAGCTATGGATGATTTCGCGCAGCCCCTCTTCGGTGAACTCCAACTGGTCACCTTCCTTGATGCCATGCTCGGTGACCTGCTTGGGGATCAGGTATTTGCGCGCGATGTGGATCTTCTCTTCGCCGGTGTAGCCGGGGAGTTCGATGATTTCCATGCGGTCGCGCAGAGGTTCCGGAATCGGATCCATCCAGTTGGCCGTGGCGATGAAGGTGACCTTCGAGAGATCGAACGGCACATCCAGATAGTGATCGCGGAACGAGGAGTTCTGCTCCGGGTCAAGAACTTCCATCAACGCGGAGGACGGATCGCCGCGGAAGTCGCGGCCGAGTTTGTCAACTTCGTCGAGCATGCAGACGGGGTCGTTGGTCTCCGCGCGCTTCAGGCCCTGGATAATCTGGCCGGGCAGAGCGCCGATATAGGTGCGGCGGTGTCCACGGATTTCGGCCTCATCGTGCATGCCGCCGAGGGCGATGCGTACGAATTTGCGGCCGAGTGCCCGGGCGATGGACTTGCCCAGCGAGGTTTTGCCCACGCCTGGAGGCCCAACGAAGCAAAGAATCGGTCCCTTCATGCCGGGCTGAAGTTTCTTGACCGCCAGGTAGTCGAGGATGCGCTCCTTCACCTTTTGAAGATCGTAATGATCTTCGTTGAGAATGTCCTGGGCCTTGTGAATATCGATTTCAGCACTGCCGGAGGATTTTGACCAAGGCAGCGAAGTCATCCATTCGAGATAGGTGCGCGACACCATGTATTCGGCGGAGGCCGGAGTCATTTTGGCGAGGCGCTTCAGTTCGCGGTCGCACTCCTTCTTGGCTTCCGCGGTCATTCCGGCTTCGTCGACTTTCTTGCGCAGTTCGTCAATTTCGGCCTGCGCATCGTCGATTTCGCCGAGTTCCTTCTGGATGGCCTTCATCTGTTCGCGCAACAAGTATTCACGCTGGTTCTGACTGACCTGCTCTTGAACCTGCTCGTTGATCTTGCTGCGAAGCTCCAGCACTTCGAGTTCCTTGGAAAGTTCACGAATAAGCATTTCCAGACGCTTGCGTACGTTGGAGGTTTCGATCAGCTCCTGACGGAGCAGAGTCGAAAGGCTCGGCAGCGTGCCGGCGATGAAGTCTGCGAGGCGGCCCGGATCGTCGATGTTCATTGCCGCGTTTTGCAGGTCGTCGGAAAGTTGCGGCGAATGGCTCACGACATCGCGGAAGAGGTCTTGCGCGTTTCGTTGCAAGGCTTCGAGTTCCGCGTCCTTGTCGCCGCTGAAATCGGGCTCAGAGGCCACCGCTGCGCGAAGGAACGGACGGAGGCTCAGCAGCTCGTTGATGCGGATGCGCTGCAAGCCTTCGAGGAAGACGACCACGTTGCCGTTCGGCATCTTTACAGTCTTATGGACCTTGGCAAGCGTGCCGACTTTGTGGAGGTCAGCCGCAGCAGGATCTTCGATCCGCGGATCCAATTGGGCAACGACGCCCAAAAGCTTATCGTCGCCCGAAAGCGAGTTAACCAGGGCGAGTGAACTCTCACGGCCAACGGTGAGAGGCAGAACCGCGCCCGGGAAGAGTACGGTGTCTCGGACCGGCAGGATAGCAAGAGTATCTGGAACAAAATGTTTTTTATCAGCCATGTTTTCCCCTAACGCGAAGCGGGAGAATAGCCCGCTTAGAAAAGATTAGATGCAATAAGCCGGGAAAAGGTGCCCGACAATGCAAGAGCCTTCAGCAGAAAATATTAGTCAACAGGACTCAAATCCTAGCACACGTTGTCTCAGTTTGCAACATTCCCATAAGATATTGATATAAAGCAGCTTACACCATAGTTAAGAAGCCCATGTCCTAAGCGCCTTATTGGCCGACTTGACGGAGAGGATAGTGTCTCCGAACAAATTCGAGGGCTTGGTTCCGGGTCTGGACGGCCTCCTCGAGTTGGGCGTCTTCGAGGGTGGACAGAATCTTCTGAAATTCTGGCCCTGGTGTATAGCCTAAATCTTTGAGGTCGTCACCCGAGAGTAATCGTGGGGGACGGACTCGGGCGGGAGGGGTCTGGGCCAGGAAGCCGCGGACGGCGTCGTAGGAGTCGAGTTTACCGTGGCTGGACTGGCAGTCGAGGCGATGGAGTTCGAGGTGCTCCTCGAACTGGGGAAGGCGCACGAAGCGCTTGAGGGTGGATTGGCGCATCTGGGCGACGTCTTTGAACTTCATGTGATTGGCGACGAGGGCTGTGATCTGGTCGGTGTCGTCGTTGGAAAAGTGGAGACGACGGCAGAGGTCATCGGCCATGCGGACGCCGACGTCGACGTGGCCGTCGAAGCGGATGCGGTCGCCGGTCTCGGAGGCGGAGCGGAAGGTGGGGGGCTTGCCGATATCGTGCAGCAGAACACCCCAGGCGAGTGTGGGAGAGGGGCCAGCGGGGAGGCCCTCGAGCATAAGGAGGGTGTGGATCCAGACGTCACCTTCGGGATGGAATTGCGGAGGCTGAGGGACGCCTTTCATGGCTGCGATTTCCGGAAGCAGTTGGGAGAGGAGGCCGAGTTCGTCGAGGAGTTCGAAGCCGCGGCGGGCGGCGCCTTCGGTGAGGAGCTTGGTTAGTTCTTCGCGGATGCGTTCGGCGGAGACAACTTGGATTTCATTCGCGTGCTTGCGAATAGCGGCGAAGGTTGCAAGTTCGATGGTGTAGCCGAAGCGCGCGGCGAAGCGGACGGCGCGGAGCATGCGGAGTTTGTCTTCGGCGAAACGGCGAGAAGGCTCGCCGATGGCGCGGATGATTCCGGCGGCGAGATCGGTGCGGCCGCCGACGAAGTCGAGGACTTCGCCGGTGTCGTGGCGCATGAGGAGGCCGTTGATGGTGAAGTCGCGGCGCTGGACATCCTGTTGGGGAGTTTGGGAGTAGACGACCTGATCGGGATGGCGGCCATCGGAATAGCCGACATCGGAGCGGAAGGTGGCGACTTCGACCTTGAGGGAATCCTGGCGAACGAGGACGACGCCGAATTGGGCGCCGACATCGAGGCCGGCTGGGAAGAGTTGCAGGACTTCGGCGGGAGTGGCGTTTGTGGCGACATCGTAATCGGCGGGATCACGAAGGAGAAGGATGTCCCGCACGCAGCCGCCTACAAGGAAGGCCTGGCAGCCGTGGCGCTGAAGGGTATCGCAAATCGAATTGGCGAGTTCCCTGGAATTCACGGAATGATTATGCGCCTGGGAGGAGAGGAGATGAAG
>Ga0210399_10000883_pt1 | contig 23609 bp, 18 predicted proteins | sample IncBWC14MmetaG_FD_150865 | JGI IMG/M metagenome (GOLD analysis project Ga0210399, IMG submission 150865) | Forest soil microbial communities from Barre Woods Harvard Forest LTER site, Petersham, Massachusetts, United States - Inc-BW-C-14-M | ecosystem: Environmental > Terrestrial > Soil >... | reverse complement strand
GCCGTGGTATACGTGGCGACCGGCGCACAGAACGTGGCCGGAGCCAGCGCAAACGGGTTCGTTGTCGTCGTGGTCGTTCCGCTGATTGTCGTTACCGGAGACAGCAGCGGGAATATGTTCGTTTTTATGGTCAACGACGCAGCGTCGAACACCGTAACCTGCGGGATAATGCAACCGGTCGGGGCGGCGGTTACGCTCGTATCCGGGCAATCCGAACTCGAAGTGGCCGTTCCCGTGAGATAGCTCGCGACGTAGAACCGGCTGCCATCGGGCAAAGCCGCTACCGACACTGGCATCGGCGCAGTGTACGAACATGTGTAGCTGGTACAAACGGTCGAGAGTGGGGCGGCAATTTGCGGAGCCGGAATGCTGATCTTTCCGGTTGCGCTGCCCAGGGGCGTTGGCGGATCCGTGGTCGCATCGAAAACGTACACTGCCCCAGCGGTGGGATTGGTCACGTAGAGCCGGTTCCGGCTCTTGTCGTAGAGCACATAATTGGCGCCGACGCCGCCCACGGACTGAGGAGACTGTGGAATCACGGAGTTGGTGACCGTGTTAATCGTATACAGCATTCCGTCGCCCTCAGTGACGACGTATACCCGCCGCCCGTCCAGGCGTGAAACCGCCCATGCCGGTTGGTTGCCCACCGGGATCGTAGTGATCGTCGACAAGTCCGTGGGCGATAGATCGATGACCGAGTTGCTGCCTTGGCTCAGCACGTAGAGATTCTGGATGTCGGGCGTTTCGACCATAGCGACCGGGTGTGTCCGCGGAGGGAGATAGACAAAATTGCTGATCGAGCTCGCCGCAGGGTTAAGCGTCGCCACAGAATCCGTGCTGCTGAGGCTGCAGTTCGGATCACCCTCAGCCCCGTAGTTGGCGACGTAGACGGCGTTCGTTTGGGTGGTCGTCACATAGGAGGGAAGGTATGGGCAAAACGTCGGAACCGTAGCAGTCCCACCACCTGAAAGTGCGGGCAGCGAGGAGTTGGGATTCACATACTGGAATGTGGCGCCGTTCAGGGTAACGATTTTGAAACACCCGTCGTATGCGAAAGATGGCGGCAGTGGCGGCGGCATGGGGATGACCACGTTGGCGATCACGACCTGCGATCCCACGGTGGCATTGGTGAGAGGAGCACTGAGGCCGACCGTTACCAGATTACCGGCTTCGCTGATCGCATTGATCGTGATGGCGGAAGGCTGCGTGGTTCCCACGTTGGGCATGCTGAAAGTTGTCGTGTTGCCCAGCCCGGTCGCAGTTGCGCTATCACCGGCGGGAAAGAATGCCGTGACCTCATCCGTTCCGCCGCTGCACACGCTGGCTCCAGCGTTGGCCACGAAAACCCGCGAATTGTTGGGAAGAATTGCGGCATGGGTGGGATTGATACCCATGTTGGCCTGGCCGATGTCGGTGTCTCCCGAGACGTCGATCTGGAGCGCAGTGCCGGGGTTCGTCGGCAGATTGGAGCTGATGCCAAATACGGCGTGGAAGTTCGCCGTATTCGGCGGAATGACATTAATGGGAATTACCACCGGGCGATACACCTGGCCACAAGAAAGGTCGAACAAAACGGCCAGCGCGATCGCCGTCACCCAGCCCACACGTCGGAAACTCATCGGCACCCCGAAGGAAAAGTTCTGATTCGAATGATTACGTTCTGGTTCAGGCAGAAGCGATTATTGTAACGATTGTGCGCCCAACGCGCTAGGCGGCGGAGTCCGGCTTTCGGCTTCCGGCCTCAGCACAGGGATGCGACGGGAGCGATGCGGGATGCCTGCCGCAACGATTCAGTGGGGCTACTGCAAGCCGCAGCAGCGGTTGAGGTTTGCGGAAGCCGAAAGCCGAGAGCCGGAAGCCGGCGTCACCGGCGTCGCGATTTTGCCGCCGCTTCGACCGGTTCGTCGGACTTGATCGCGGCCGCCGGCTTCTTCTTGCCTTCCATCTGGGCAAGGCTTTGCTTCAAGGCCGCCATCAGGTCCACGACTGGGGCCAGTTTCTTTGGCTTCTCCACGGCGGTGACCTCTCCGCCTTCGAGCTTGGTCTCGATCAACTGCTTTAAGTTCTCCTGGAAGTTGTCTTTGTACTTCTCGGGATCCCATTCATCGGCCAGCGCCTCGATCAACTGATGGGCCACTTTCACTTCAGCCTCTTTCAGTTCCACGTCGGGCGCGCCGAAGCCTTCCACCTTTTTCACTTCCTCGGCGTAGTACATGGTGTGCAGCATGATTCCGCCTTCGTGCGGACGGAGGAACACGGTGTATTCGCGGTTGTGCATGGTGATCTTGGCGATCGCCACATACTCGCTCTCCTCGAGCGCCTTGGTCAGCAGGGCATAAGGACGGCGGCCCGCCTCCTCGGGCATCATGTAATACGACGATTCGAAATACACCGGATCGACGTCGCCGGACTTCACGAATTCGAGGATCTCCATGGTCTTGGCGGTCTGCGGCTCGATCTTCTTAATCTCGTCCGGCTCGATGATGATGTATTCGTCCTTGCGAAACTCGTAGCCCTTCACGATGTCGTTGCGGTCAACCACCTGGCCGTCCGCCTGGCAGACGTATTGCTGCTTGAGCCGCGACTTGTCAGTGCGGTGCAGCATGTTAAAAGAAATGCCGCTGCTGCGCGCGCCGGAAAACAGACGCACGGGCATGGAAATGAGTCCGAAAGTTAAGTGACCAGACCAAGTCGACGATGGCATAGTTCCCCTCGCTGGCGGTTCCCCCAGCAGCCCGATTGGCCGGGTTCGGGGACCGAGTAGCTAAACTCAATCGCTCAGAGAGTTTAGCCTAGAAAGCGGGTTGGATGCACCAAACCAGTGGCATCTTGGGGGCATGAGGAACCGAAATTCGAAGCCGGAGGGGATGGGGCTCGCCGCTGATGCGTACTAGGGGTTGTAGTTAACGGAGCGGGTTCTCTTCGGACCCGCACCAGGTTACAATAGGTGTATAGGTGTTTATCTGCCTAGGGACAGGTGTCTAATGGGAGAAGCCGTTCGCTGGAACATCAAGGTCTCAAAAGAGACCGACCTCACTCTGCGCACATTTCTGGGCGCGCGCGGAGCCAAGAAAGGGGACCTCTCGAAATTCATCGAGGAGGCGGTTCGCTGGCGCGTGTTCCATAGCACTGTGCAGGATATCCGCAGGCGCAACGCCGACATGGACCCGGACGAGTTGCAGAGCATCATTGACGAAACCGTGAGCCAGGTCCGCGCCGAGCGCTACGCCAGGCGAAAGGTCGAAAAAACCTGATGCGCGTGGTGCTCGATACCAACATCCTGGTTTCCGCCCTCATGATTCAGACGGGAAACCCGGCCGCCATTTATCGAGCCTGGCAAGAGGGATACTTCACCCTCCTGACCTGCGCGGAGCATCTCGACGAACTGCGCGCGACACTGCGGAAACCTGCGATCGCCGAGCGCATCAAGCCATATAGGGCCGGCACCCTGGTAAATGAAATGAAGAAACTCGCGGAGAACGTGGATGCTTTGCCGCGCGTCCGCCGCTCCCCCGATCCAACCGATGATTTTCTCTTGGCGTTGTCCGAAGCGGGCGGCGCCGATTATCTTGTGACAGGCGACAAGAGTGGGATCCTTGCGCTAGAACACCATGAAGGCACACGCATCGTCTCCGCTCGCGAATTCACCGCGCTCTTGAAGAAGAGGAGGACACCATGACCGACCTGCGCTTTCCCATCGGCAAATTCCACTTCGACGGACCACTTTCTGAATCACAGAAAGAGGCGTCGCTCGACGCCATCGCCCACACACCCGCCAACCTGCGCGCGGCCGTGAACGGATTGTCCGACGCCCAACTCGACACGCCGTATCGTCCCGGCGGATGGACGGTGCGGCAGGTCGTGCATCACGTGCCCGACAGCCATCTCAATTCCTATGTGCGGTTCAAACTGGCGCTCACCGAGGACGAACCGACCATCAAGCCCTATGCGGAAGATCGCTGGGCCGAACTCGCCGACACGAAAGCAACTCCGATCGGAGTTTCGTTGACACTACTGGAATCGCTGCACGACCGCTGGGTGCGCCTGCTGCGGTCGCTTACCCCCGAAGAATGGAAGCGCACATTCCGCCATCCTGCGCTGGGCGCGATGAGTCTGGAAAAGACGCTTGCCCTGTATGCGTGGCATGGACGCCATCACGTGACCCACATCACCGCGCTGCGGGATCGCGAGAAGTGGTAGGTAGAGCGCTCTCTTATCGGATTCCCACCCGCCACAGCAGATAACTGGTCGCTTCGCGGAGTACCGCAACCGAGCGCTGCCACGTGCTATGCGGCCGCGAGTCCGGGCGCGGCGCAACGTACACGGGGGCAATGCCTTCGTGCTCGAGAAGTTTGCGGATGCGGAAGACGTGATAGGCGTCGCTGACGGCGACACAACTGTGCAGGCCATTGGCGCGCATGATCACGCCCACGCGCATAGCGGATTCAGCCGTATCGCGGCCTTGCGTCTCGGCAATCAGGCTGCGTTCGGGGACGCCGTGGCGCATCAGATAATCGCGTCCAACTCCACCCTCGCTGAAACTGGGATCGCCAGCGGCCCCACCTGTGGTGATCACGACCGGCGCCACGCCCCGGTGGAACACGGCGAGAGCATGGTCGAGACGCGCCCGCAGCACCGGAGATGGGCGCCCCGAATACTCGGCCGCGCCGAAGACGACAATCGCATCCGCTGGATGGATTTCTTCGAGGGCAGCAGTGTGCACGACACGAAGGGCGGTGATCGCCATGAACGATACAACCGCTACTGCCGCCAGAACCAACAGACGAAGCCACCAGCGAGGTTGCGGATGCTGGTTGGCGGTTGCGTCGGTCATTAATTACGCGTTCATCCTTCGGCGGTCATCTTTCGGCGGGCATTCTTCGACGCTTATCTTTAAGCGATCAGCCCTGGGCGAAGAAGTTAGAGATTTCGTCGGCGGGAATCGCACCTTCGCGAATGATGCGCCAGCGCGCGGCCTCGTCGGTGAGGTCGATGATGGTGGAGGCGACATCCCGCGGAGAAACGCCGCCGTCGACGATGATGTTGATGCGCCCCTCCAGTTGCTCGCGCACCTGCTCGGCGCTGGTGCATTCCGAGGCGCCGCTCAGGTTCGCGGAGGTCGCGGTGATCGGGATGGCCGCAGCCGTGGTCACGGCCAGCGGAATCCTGGCGTTGGGCACGCGCAGCGCAACGTTGCCGGTGTTAGCGGTGACTTTGAGCGGCAAGCGCGAACCCGCCTTCACGATGATTGTCAGCGGCCCCGGCCAGAATTTCCGCGCCAGCGCGTAAAACTCCTCGGGCAGCGGCTTGGCCAGTTCCTCCGCCTGGTCGGTACTCGCAATCAGCAGCGATAGCGGCTTGTGGCGTGAGCGCGTTTTGATGTCGTACACCTTGTCGACCGCCCGTAGGTTGAAGGGATCGGCTGCCAGCCCATAAAAAGTGTCGGTCGGCATGCCGAGCACTTCACCGGAACGGATTTGATCGGCGGCGTATTTCACCAGGGACGACTCAGGAGTTTCGCTATTAATTTTCAGGATCTCGGCGCGCACGGCGTTCCCTTCATATTGCAACAGGCTAGGTTTATTTAGACGGCGAAACCTACCATAATACGGCAAAGCGCCGCAACATGAAGCGGCAGCGTATGATTGCGCGAAAGGTCAACGGCCTAAACCACGAAAGACACGAATTCCCACGAAGGAAAGACGAGCAAGCCAACCTTCGTGATGCTTCGTGTCCTTCGTGGTTCATGACTTTTCTCTTTATGACTCGAACTACAGAATCCGCGCCTCGCGCCCAGCAGCGGCTGCGCCGCATCGAAGGCCGCCATAACGCCCTGGTGAAGGAACTGCGGCAAGCGTTCGCGCGCGCAGAACGCACCGAAGACGGAAGCTGCGCCGTCGAAGGAGTGCGCATTGTGGAAGAGGCCATCCGCAGTGGCCTGCGCTTTCGAGCTGTGTTCTTCAAAGAGTCCGCGCAGAATCTGGCGGAGCGCCTGCTACCCCAGATTGGCGCCAACGTCGACACCCTGCTGCTTCCAGACAAACTCTTCGACGACGCGGTGCCAACCGAAACACCGCAGGGAGTGGCCGCGCTGGTTAGGCTGAAAGAATTCTCGCTGGCCGACGTGCTGGAGCGCCTGCAGGTCGGGCCGGTCATCGTTCTTGCGGGCCTGCAGGACCCTGGCAATTTAGGGACGATCCTGCGCTCGGCCGAAGCCTTTGGCAGCGCGGGCGTTGTGCTGGGCGAGGGCACAGTCAGCCCATTCAATTCGAAGGTGATTCGCGCCTCTGCGGGATCGGTGTTCCGGCTGCCGGTGGTTATTGGGAAAGCCGCGGGCGGGATGGACGAGATTTCCGCCAAGCTGCGCGCGCAGGGCGTACGTCTGATTGCGACGTCATCGCACAAAGGCACTCCCCTCGACCAGGCGAACCTCACCGGGCCTTCGGCAATTTTCGTTGGAAGCGAGGGCGCGGGACTGCCCCGCATGGTTCTGGCGCAAGCGGACGAAGTGGTCGCAATCCCGCACACGGCGCAGGTGGAATCACTGAATGCGGGGGTCGCCGGGAGCATCGTGCTGTACGAGGCATCGCGGCAACGGCGGGGAGAATAATTTCAGAGTGTAGCGGGGTTGTATTTACGCTATGCCTGAAGGCATAGCCTGATACGAACCCTGAGTTTCCTGCAGCCCATAGAAGCCGCCGCCCCTGCAAAGCACCCACTCGATGTTCTGATCTTCACGCCAGTCCTCCGCCATCCACCACCAACGCCGCGCCGGTGACCCAACCCGCCATCGGACTCGCTAGAAACAGCACCGCATTCGCAATATCGTCCGGCGTGCCGACGCGCCCCAGCGGACGATTGGCCGCTTCACGCATAAACGTCTGCGGGTCCTCGCCAAGCTGGGCGCATTCGCTGCGCAGCATAGGAGTATCCACATCCCCCGGACACACGCAGTTCACGCGGATGTTGTGCGTTCCGTGATCGATCGCCATGGCGCGCGTCAGGTTCACGACACCGCCCTTAGCCGCGCAGTAAGACGCGGCGCGCGGCCCTCCCTTGAGCGACCATCCCGAACCGATGTTGATGATGCTGCCTCCCCCGTTGCGGATCATGTGGGGCACGACTTCGCGCGAGAGCAGATAGATACCCTTAAGCGTCACATCGAGCGCGAAGTCCCATTCGTCCTCGGTGAGCTCGACGATGTCTTTGCGAATGGCGACACCGGCGCAGTTGCAGAGAATGTCGATCTTGCCCGCCTCTTCAATCACCAGTTTGACGGTGCGCCGACATTCGGTGGCGCTGCGTACATCGCAGTTCAGGAACGTCGCTGCGCCTCCCTGCCCCTGGATCTCCGCAGCACTCGTGCGCCCTTTAATATCGTCGACGTCAAGCAGGACAACGAACGCTCCCATCTCGGCCAGTCGAATCGAAATGCCGCGCCCGATTCCCGAGGCAGCACCGGTGACGATCGCAACCTTGCCCACCAAAGAGAGAAGCTGGGCTGCCCGCTCACTCATCCTTCTTGAAAGTGCTTTCATTGCGATATGCGGGCGTTTGAATCCAGCGCCTTCTCCGCCGCCTCCAGGGTGCGATCTACATCCTCGTCCGTATGCGCCAGTGTCACAATCGAATGCAGCGCCGCCGACGGCGAGGCGTACACGCCGAACGGAAACAGCGACAGCACAAATTTCTGAAACGCGGCGCGGTCCACGAACTGGCAGAACTCCCGATAGTCGCGGATCGCGGGCCGATCGGTAAACATCAGCTGAAACATCGGACCGACGTTCTGCACCACGACCGCCAGGCCTTTTCTTTGAAACAAATTTCTGTATCCCTCACACAGCCGCTCCGCGATCCGCCAAGTATGGCGGAAGGAGGCATTGTTATCCCGAGTGAGCACGCGCAGGTTGGCCCGGGCGGCGTACATCCCGATGCGCGAGCCGTTGTGGGTGCCGTAGTGCAGAACGCCTCCCCATTGCAAGGCGTCCATCACTTCGGCGCGTCCACACAGGGCGGCGACCGGCAAGCCGCAGCCCAGCGCTTTGCCGAAGGTCACGAGGTCCGGAGAGAGTTTGTAGTATTCCTGGCAGCCTCCGGGAGCGATGCGGAATCCGGTCACGGTTTCATCCAGAATGAAAAGAATGCCGTTCGCCTGAGCCAGGTCCTGCAGGCCCTGCAGATATCCCTTCGCCGGCGGAATCACGCCCATGTTGGCCATAATGCCTTCGCTGATGATCGCCGCGATCTGGCCTGGATGATTTTCAACCGCCCGCTGCAGCGCAGGTAGATCGTTCCAGGGCACGACAATCGTGTCATCGAGTGCGCTGCGATTCAGTCCGGAACTGTCGGGAATTTTCACTGGATCGCTGCGCAATCCCAGAGCGCTCGCCGGCAGAACATTGGAACTAACCAGCAGGTCGTCGTGCCAGCCGTGATAGTGGCCTTCGAACTTAAGAATCTTCGGCCGTCCGGTCACGCCGCGGGCCAGGCGAATCGCCGCCATCATCGCCTCCGTGCCGGTATTCGCGAAGCGTACGCGCTCGGCGTTCTGAACCATCGATTGCAGCAACTCTGCCACTTCCAACTCGATCGGCGTTGCGCTGGCAAAGTGTGCGCCGGTGGCGGCGGCACCGGCTATCGCTTCCACGATCTCGGGATGCGCGTGACCCAGCGGCAGCGCGCCGAAGGCCATCATCCAGTCGATGTACTCGTTGCCGTCGACATCGTAGATCCGCGAGCCGCGGCCGCGTTCCATGAAGATGGGATACTTGCCGAAGTTCGCCGGGCCGCGCGAGGAGGAACTGCTGGCCTCGACCAGAACTCCGATCGTGCGCTCGTAAACCCGCCTCGATTTTTCCGTGCTGAAAGCCACGTTAGCCCCTGTTGCGCCGGAACGGCGGCGCTACGCTTCGACTCGCTATGGTACAGCAGAGTGCCCGTCCGACGCGCTGAGAGCAGCTATGCGCTTGGAATCCTTGCCTAAAATTCCGTGCAATTTTCTCCTCCCCGAGCATTCTTACTCTGCATGACCGCCACCCCCGAACATCCCCCAGCGAAAGACCCGCATCCCCAGAGTAGTTAGAGTGAGGCTTGAAGATGAATCGAACCCTGAAAAACTCGATTTTCGCCGCGTTTCCGCAACTCAGACGATTCGTTCTGAGACCGTTTCTTCCCTGCATCGTAGCTTCTGTCTGTTGGGGAGCCGCTGCCCAAGCCGCACCCCGGGCAGACGACAAGCCCGGCGAGTCTTCCCACATCGCGGGATGGGTCGTTATTCCGGTCGATGAATACCGCGTGCTGCGAGCGAAAGCCTATCCAGTCGAGCACGATCCCGAACCGCCTCCTACGGACGCAACGTTGACGCGGGTGGATTACGACCTGCACGTTGCCGGCGATCTGGCTGCCGGGCGCGCCAGCCTCACTGTCGACGTTTTGAAAGACGGATGGGTGCGCGTGCCGGTGCCCGCGGGCCTGCTGGTTCGTGAAGCGAGGCTTGATGGCAAACAAGTGTCGCTGGTGCCCGGCACGCCGGGTAAAGGCGGAACACATCTTGCGGCGCTGCTCTCGCACGCTGGGCGCTTCGAACTGCTGCTCGACGTGGACGTGCCGATCGCGTCGTCCGCAGGCGATGAGAGCATTTCCCTGCCCTCCACGGAATCGGGAGTGACTCGCGCCACGGTGTTGCTGCCGCGGCAGGGAGTCGATCTGCGAATCGGCGGAGGATTGCTCTCCGAGAAATCCGAAACCTCTGGCGAAACCAAGTGGCTGGCCTATGCTCGCGGAAATGAGGCGCTGACTTTCACCTGGCGCAAGAAGACAGAAGATCATCACATCGAATTGCCGCTGCGCCTGCGCGGATCGCTGACGCAACTCACCAGCCTGGGAGAAGACTCGACGTCCATTTATGCCGAAGCGAATTTCGAGGTCGTGCAGGGCGCGGCCCGCGAAGTGCGCATCCAGTTGCCGGAAAAAATCACGATTAATCAAGTCTCCGGCGCCATGGTGGCCGATTGGGAGATGAAAAACGGTGAACTCGCCGTGACCTTCCTGGAACCGGTCGAGCACACAGCGCGCTTCGTCATCAACGGCGAAGCTCGGCTTCCCAAGGACGGAATCATCGACATTCCGCTGCTGCGACTCTTGAACACGGAACGCGATACCGGAGGCGTGGCCGTGGAAATCCTCGGCGCAGGAGAGATCAAAGATCAGAAAGCGCAGGGGCTTGAGGACGCCGACGCTACCGATCTCGGCGAGATGGTGGCGAACCGGCAATCGCCGGCCCTGGTTGCCTTTCGTGCCCGGGCGGGCGAAGCGGGCGCCACGCGGTCGTTGAGCCTGAACGTCGCGCGCTACGACCAGCAGGCAGTTCTGATGGCGAACATCGAAGAGGCTCGCTATCAGGTGCTAATGAGCGCGGACGGGAAGGAACTGGTGCAGGCGCGCTACGCCGTCCGCAACAACCAACGGAACTTCGTGAAAGTTACGCTACCCGCGGGAGCAACGGTGTGGAGCGTAACGCTTGCGGGCCGGCCGGTGCGTCCCGGCCAATCGCCCGACGGCAGCCTGTTGCTGCCACTCGAGAAATCGCGCGGCGGAGACGATGCGCCCGCCTTCGCAGTCGAGATTGTCTATCTGACCAAGGCTGCAGCATGGCAGGAAAAAGGCCACGAGAAAGTTACACTCCCGGCTTTGGATCTTCCCATTTCACGCACCGGATTGCTCCTCTATTACCCGCCTCTTTTCAAGGTCGCGGCCGAGCCGGGAACGTTTCGCGCGCAGGAGTATGTGAATCCCACTTCCTCGGTGCTCACACCCGTGAGCGCCGGGTTCGGCGGAGCAGCGGGCGCTGCAGCGCCCGCGAGCCCCAGTGCAGAATTCGATCGACTGGAGAATTTCGCCAAACTGCAAGGCTCGGATGACAAGGAAAAGAAAGACTCCACCCTAGCCCTCCTCGATTCGTACAAAGCAAAGTCACTCGGTGGCAAAGTAACCGGCATTCTGCCGATCAACGTTTCGTTCCCCGCGTTCGGGCCGTCGATATTCCTGGTGTCCGAACTCACCAGCGAGAACCAGTTTCCCGCTGCCGAATTCAATATCCAGCGCGACAAAAAGGGAGGTGTGCGATGAAAAACATATTCGTGGTGATGCTGCTGTGCTGTGTGTGTGCGTCGCAGATGTGCGTGGCAGAAGACGCCGCGACGCTGCCGTTGCCCAATTCCGGTAATGTCACGCTGTCGCTCGACGAATACAACAAGCTGATGGGACTCGCCGCGAGGCCGCCGAAGAAGTCCGATCTCGCGCCGCTTCCCTACTCCATCAAGCATGCCGACGTGAAGCTGCACGTTGAGAACGACGGCGTGCGCGGCACGGTGGAAGTCGAGGGCGAAATCTTCCGCAAGGGCGTGAGCAAGGTTCCGCTCACTTCGGGAATGACGGTACTCGACGCCCACCAGAGCGGCAAGGGAGTTCCGTTGCTGCAGGAGAATGGCACGCACATGGCTCTGCTGTCGGGACCGGGCGAATTCTCGGTCGCGCTCGACGCCGGCCTCCCGCTGCGAATCGAAGCCGGACGCGCCTCCTTCAGCCTGCCCGCGCCTGCAGCGGGCAGCGTGCAGCTGTCCCTTGTGATTCCGGGCGACCACACATTCGCCACCATCAGCTCCGGCCTCATCACCAGCCGGAAATCGGAGAACGGGCATACCGTGATCGAAGCCACGCTGGTTCCGGGGCAGCCCGCGAACATCTGGTGGGCCACGCGGGAAGCGGTGATTCCAACCGTGCTTCGTGAGGTGCGATTTCTCGCCGACGCCAAGACGCTCATCTCGGTAAGCGAGGCTGAGATGCGCGTCGCGGTCCTCGCCGACATAACGGTCGTGCAGGGCGAGCCCTCGCAATTCCACATGGATGTGCCGGCGGGATACGAAATCACGGGCGTGACCGGCCCGACGCTCGATTCCTCGGAAACGAACTCCGGCGTCTTGACACTCAAGGTGAACGCTCCCAGCCAGCGCAGCCACCAGTTTCTGATCTCGATGGAGCGCTCGATCAGCGGCGAGAAGGCCGATGCGCCGTTCCTCAGTTTTAAGAAAGCGCAGCGCGAGACTGGCGAAGTGCTGGTCGAAGGCACGGGCACCATGGAACTGACCGCGACCGAAGGCGGCGGCCTCAAGCGCATGGACGTGAAAGAAGCGAATCCCTATTTGCGGTCTCTGGCGCATTTCCCGCCGCAGGCTGCATTCCGCTATCACAAGCAGGCCAGCGAAACGCCAACGCTCGCGCTGCAGTGGGTGCGGTTCCCGGACGGCAGCGTGCTCGCGGCGGTGGCCGAGAGCGCAACCGTTACAACTCTGGTCACGTCGGAAGGCAAGTCGCTCACTGAAGTGAGATTGGTCATAAAGAACCAGGCGCAGCCGTTTCTGAAAGTCTCTCTGCCCGCCGGCGCCAGCATTCTTTCCGCGGAAGTGGGCGGCGAGCGTGTAAAACCGGTACAGGGTCCGGATGGAAGCCGCGTGCCGCTGCTGCGGCCGGGATTTCATCCAACCGATTCGTATACCGTTTCGTTCGTGTTCATGCACTCGGGAGCTCCGTTCGCGAAAAAAGGCGGGGCGGAACTCAGCCTTCCGAACATGGACATTCCCATCAGCCTGCTGAGTTGGGAAGTGTTCTTGCCCGAGCAATACAAAGTGAAAGACTTCGGCGGCGATGTGATTGCCGCCAATGTTGTGCCGCAACCATTTCGCGAAGAAGATGCTATCAACGCCGAAAGGAGGGACTCGGATGTATACAGCAACGCAAGAACGCTAGCCCTTCCCGGGCAGATGGGTGGGTATGTAACCGATTCCAGCGGAGCCGTGGTTCCGTTCGTGCGAATCACGATCACGGCGAACAATGGAGCCACCAGGACGGCAACGACCGACGCCCAGGGCAGGTGGGTCATCGCCGGAATGCCGTCGGGAGACTTCAAAGCCAAAGCGGAGATGCCAGGCTTTCGCACCAGCACATTCAATCTCAACTACGATGCCAGCAAGCCGTCGAGCTACGACTTCCCGTTGAGCGTTGCCAGCACGGCTGAGATGGTGGAAGTTTCGGGTCAGCTAGCTCAGATCGAGACTGACAAGGCTTACACCTACTCGGGGAACAATGCTATTCACGGCTCCGTGAACGGCGTTAATGTCGGCGCCCCAATCGACGGTAGGAGCATCAACTCATTGATGGGCCTGATGCCCGGGATCGCAAGCCCCCAAAATACCGCCTCGGCGAATGTGATGAAATTGCAGCGCAAGGTTGTTGGCGTACTGCCGGTGCCGATTGACGTGCCGCGGGCCGGTACTTCGTTCAGCTTCGTCCGGCCGCTGGTATTGGATGAGGAGACGAAAGTGACTTTCAGCTATAAGAGCCGGTGAACACACAGTGGCTAGTGGTTAGTGGTTAGTCGTTAGTGACTAGTCGCCGCAGAGACTGACCACTAGCCACTGGTCATTAGCCACTTGCTGTCCTCGAACCGCGTCGACGCCACGGTTTTTTGACCGATGGCATAGAATGTTGGTTCGCGGGCAGCCGCTTATGAGCAATCCTGAGGACTGGAAAAAATGGGAAGGCCGCGTCGACGGGAAATTTCCGCTGCGGCAGTGGCTGGGTGGCTCCGAGCACAGCGCAGTCTTTCTCACCGAGCGGCCCGGCCAGCCGGCTCAACCGGCCGCGATCAAATTCCTCGCGGCCGATGATGCCGCCGAGGCCGATCGTCAACTTTCGCGCTGGCGGGCGACGGCGCAACTTTCTCATCCTCATCTGATGCGCATCTACGAAGCCGGGCGCTGCCGGCTCGACGGCACGCCACTGCTTTATGTACTCATGGAATATGCGGAGGAGGATCTGTCGCAAATCCTTCCGCAGCGGCCGCTGGCGCCCGCCGAAGTGACCGACCTGCTTCCCGCGGTTCTGGATGCACTCTCCTACCTGCACGGCAAAGGATTTGTGCACGGGCGCGTCAAGCCGTCGAACGTGCACGCCATGGGCGACGAGTTGAAACTCTCCGCCGATCAGACCACTTCGTTTACGGAGTCGAATCCAACGCGCGGGCGACGCGATGTTTACGATGCCCCCGAGACCGCGGCCGGAATCGTCTCACCCGCGGGCGACGTGTGGTCCATCGGAGTGACGCTGGTCGCCGCGCTCACGCAGAACGTAACCTTCGAGGATGCGACTTCGCGCCGCGATCCCGATCCGCCGGAAACCGTTCCGCCGCCATTTCGCGGCATTGCGCGCGAATGCCTGCATCTCGATCCCAAGCGGCGCTGCTCCATCGCCGAAATTCAGGCCCGCTTGCAGCCGGAGGGACGCTCGGTGCCGGCTCCGTTGCCGATTCCGCCTATACGCTCGGCTTCCCCTTACCGCAGCACATGGCGCATTTTCATTCCGATTGCAATCTTGCTGTTGCTGGGACTCGGCATTCGCGTTCTTTACGCGATCTTTCCACCGAAGGCAGCGAGCAAGGTCGAGCCGATCAATATTGCCGTCGCTCCGGTTGCATCACAGCCCGCGAGCCCTCAACCCGCGAAGCCGAGTCCTGCTCCTGCCAGTGCTCCGCCTGCCACTCCAGTTTCATCTCCACCAAAAGCAGCCGCGTCCCCTGGAGAAGTCGTGCATCAGGTTCTTCCCGACGTTTCTCAAAGTGCGCGCAATACCATCACCGGCACGATCAAAGTGGGAGTTCGGGTTGAAGTGGATCCCTCGGGCAAGGTGACATCGGCGGAGGTCAAATCAGATTCATCCAAAAGCAAGTACTTCGAGCGCCTGACTCTCTCAGCGGCACAGCGCTGGGAGTTTTCCGCTCCCGAGGTTGACGGAAAGCCGACGGCGAGCACGTGGCTCTTGAAGTTCCGCTTCAAACGAACGTCGATTGAGGCTTCCCCCCAACGCGTGACTCGCTAACTTTTGTCCGGCAGCCGCAGCTTCCACACAATCTGCCTCACCATGCCGAGCAGCAGCTTGGCGTCGTAGGCTTCCAGTTTGAAGCGCAGAATGAGGCGGCGGGCCTTTTTCTCGAACATGGCGTCCGTCCCCGGCTTCACGTAACCGCTCATCCGCAGCGCCTCGAGCAGGTTCTCCGTGATTTGCTCGGTCTGGCCCGCGGTCGCGGGTTCAATATCCTCAACCCCTGTAGCCGTTGGAAGTGGCGCCGCGCGCGCCAGTTCATAGAGACAAACCGCGACCGCCTGCCCCAGATTCATCGAGATGTTCTTCTCTTTGGTGGGAATGTTCAGCAGCCAATGGCAGTGGCTGAAATCTTTGTTCGTGAGCCCGATTTTTTCTGAGCCAAACAAAAGCGCCACGCGTTCTTTCTGCAGTTGGGCGCGAATCGCTGCGCCGGCGGGCTCGTCAAGCGGTCGAACGGGCTGTTGCAATGCGCGATTGCGCACCGCTGTCGTTCCCACCACCAGCGCACAATCGACGACGGCGTCGGCCACGGTCTTATATTCCTCCGCCGTCTCGAGCAGATCAGACGCGCCCACCGCGGAACGAGCTTCGCGAAACCCCGGCGCGTACGGAGTCACCAGGCGCAGCCGGTGCGCGCCGAAATTGCTCATGGCGCGAGCCGCGGCGCCAATATTCAGCGGATTGCGCGGACGCACCAGCACCACCACGAGGCCGTCTAATTCTGAGAGCGCTTGCAAGCGCTCAATTTTACGACAGGCGTCTACGACAGGCGCGGACCCCGCCGAACACTGTGCCACTTCACCGCTTTCGCTGAGCAAGTGTGCTTCCGTTCCCTCTTTTTACACCGCCGTTATATTGTAAAAAAAATGTCAAAAACGCCCATCCTGAGCCGACTTTCGCGTCAAACCATTGTAAGCTTCAGAGGTCGAGCTACTTCCGATTCGGCGATTCGTGGGAACCGGAAGTTCCTCCCCGATTACAGGACAATTTCTATTATGGGGAATCTTGCTACGCCAATGAGTACCGCCCGAGCAGCCAATCCAGCTGCTTCAACCAAACCAACCAGCCGGATCCTCGTCGTTGAAGACGACCCGGCGGTGCAAAAAGCTCTTCGCCGGCTGTTTGAGACCGAGGGCTATGCCGTGGAAACACAGTCTGACGGCAGGTCCGCGCTCGACAGCTTCCAGTCTGCCGCGCCGGCCGCTGTGGTGCTCGACCTGCGCCTTCCCAAGGTGTCCGGGCGCGACGTCTGCAAGGAAATCAAGGCCGTTGCCCCGACCGTGCCGATCGTCGTCCTCAGCGCAGCCAGCGACGTCTCCGACAAGGTCTTGTTGCTTGAGTTGGGGGCGGACGACTACGTAACCAAGCCTTTCAGTCCCCGCGAACTCCTGGCTCGCGTCCGCGCCGCTCTGCGCCACACCGCGCGCACCACCGTCGATCTGCAGGTTGTCAGCTTCGATGGCATCTCCGCCGACTTCAAGAAAATGGAAGTGAAGCGCGACGGGCAACCCGTGGTTCTGACCGCGCAGGAATTCAAAACATTCCACTTTTTGGTGCAGAATGCCGACCGGGTCATTAGCCGCGACGAACTACTGAACGAAGTCTGGGGCTACCAGAACTATCCTTCGACGCGCACCGTTGACAACCACATTCTCAAACTCCGCCAGAAACTGGAGAAAGACCCGTCGAGCCCGGTACACTTCCGCACGGTACATGGCATGGGATACAAGTTCGTCCGCTGATTCCCGTGAACCCATCTCCCGAACCCGTGCGCCCGGCTTCTCCGCTCGATCCGACGACCGAAACTGCGGGCGCGCTCCTGCCGCGCCTGCGGCTGCGGACTCGCTTCCTGCTCTCCATGCTGCTGATCACCACGGGCCTCACCACCACCAGCCTGCTGCTGGTGCAACGCAGCTTTCGCATCAACGTTCGGCAGGGCATTGCGGTTAATCTGCGCAACTCCGTTGCCGCCTTCCAGGACTTCCGCCACGAACGCGAAACCATGCTGACCAGCGATGTGGCCCTGCTGGCCGATCTTCCCATCACGCGCGCCATCATGACCAGCCCTGATCCCGTCACGATCCAGGACGCATCGCAGGATATTTCGCAGATCGCCGCCAGCGATCTTTTTGTCATGGTCGATCGCAGCGGTCGAGTCGTAGCGCTCCATACCAAGACTCCCGGATTCACCCGCGAAGCGGCCGAAAAATATTTCCAGCAATCTCTCGATGAGGATCGCGGAGAGCCCAGCCACTGGTGGCTGGGAGAGCATCACCTCTACCAGACCTTTATCGAGCCCATCTATCGTGGCACCAGGACGGAAGGAACTCTACTCGGCTTCCTCGTGATTGGATACGAGATCAACGACCGCCTAGCTGCGGAAGTCAGCAAAGTGGCCGGGAGCCAGGTGGCCTTCTCCTGCGGGAACGAAATCGTGGGCACAACCCTGACCCCAGCCCAGGTGCAGGGCGGCAGCATTCAGAACCTGATCGCCGGGTCGGTCCACGACGATGCCCGCGAAATTGAGATCGGCAATGAACGCTTCCTCGCCACTTCCCTTCTTCTATCAGGGTCTCGACCCACGCCGGTTCGGTTGAGTGTTCTGGGCTCCTACGATCAGGCTACGAAGTTTGTCACCCAACTGAATCGCTATCTCCTCCTTCTCGGCCTGGCCGCGATCCTGGTGGGCAGTGGATTGGTGTTTTTCATCTCGCACACCTTCACCCGGCCGCTCGGGAACCTGGTCGGCGGCGTGCGCGCCCTGGAGGGCGGAGACTTTCATCATCCCCTCGACTCCCGCGGCGGAGATGAAGTGGGCGAACTGACCCGTGCCTTCGAGCGCATGCGCACCAGCCTCCTCAAAAGCCAGCGCGACCTGCTGGAGTCCGAGCAACTGGCCACCATCGGGCGCATGGCCAGTTCGATTTCGCACGATCTGCGCCATTCCCTCGCCGCCATCGTCGCCAATTCCGAATTCTTGTGCGACAGTCATCTAACCCCGGCGCAGCGCGAGGAGTTGTATCAGGAAGTCCGGTCCGGCGTAAACCTAATGACCGACCTCATCGACTCCCTGCTTGAATTTGCCCGCACGCGCGAGTCCCTGACCCCGGCTTACGCCAGCGTCTCGGAGACCATTCAGCGCGCCGTTCTCGCAGTCCGCCTGCATCCCCGGCATCACAACCGTTCCATCGATGTGCTGTGCGGCAGTCAGGTTTCCGGATGGTTTGACCAGCGCAAGCTGGAGCGAGCGTTGTACAACCTGCTGTTAAACGCATGCGAGGCCGCTCCCCCGGTGGGCGGCACGGTCGAAGTCACCGCCGCTGCAGTCGCGGATTCCATCACAATTTCGGTCGCCGACAACGGTCCCGGCATTGCGGAATCCATCCGGGACCGGCTGTTTCATCCCTTCGTCAGCTACGGCAAAGAGAACGGCACGGGATTAGGACTGGCGGTGGTGCAGAAAATCGTGCAAGATCACGGCGGCGAGATTTTTGTGGAACGCACGGTGCAATGCAAGACGGTGTTCCAGATCGTACTGCCCGCGCGCCTGCACGATACCGCCCGGGGTAGCAGCGTGGACCCGCCTTCGCTGGTGACCGCGGAGCGGAATAATGCCATGCAGAATTCGATTTCACATCCGGGCGCGTAGCACGAACCCTCTCTTCGCCAAGTGCCTGGCCCGGGTGATGAGGAGGACGGTGTGAAGAGCTTCAAAACCCCTGCAATACGCGGGGCCGCATTGACGGCCGCCGCTTTCGTCTTATGCAGCGCACTCGGCCGGGCGCAGGAAGTGCCCACGACTACCTCGACTCCGCCGGGTGAGACCACAAACGCCGTTCGTGACCTGCAGGATCAGGTCCATCAATTGCGAAGTCTGGTGGACCAGATGCGCGCCGAAAATGCCGAGTCCCGCGCCGAAATGCACCAGTTGCGCCAGGACCTGCAGGCCACGCGCGCGCTGTTGGAGCGGCCTCCAGGGCAAACCGGCGGCGGCGCCGAGACGACAGTGGCCGCATCCGCTGCGCCGGAGAACGGATCGCCAGCCGCCTCCGCCACAACCTCATCCCCACTCGAAGAACGCGTTCAAAAGCTGGAGGAATCCACTTCGCTGATTGGCTCGAAAGTTGACGAGCAATATCAGACCAAAGTCGAGAGCGCTTCCAAATATCACGTGCGGTTTCACGGCATTGTCTTGATGAACGCTTTCCGCAACCTTGGCGGCTCCGACAATCTGGACTTCCCCACCTCCGCCCAGCAGGTCGCCGCGGGCACGCCTCAGTCCAGTGTCGGAGCCACGCTGCGCCAATCGGAGATCGGCTTCGAAATCTTCGGTCCGCAGGTTTTCGGCGCCAAGACGTCGGCCGATGTTCAGTTCGATTTTGCCGGAGGATTCCCCTCCACCGGCAACGGCGTGAACTTTGGAATTGCCCGCCTGCAGACTGCCAGCCTGCGATTCGATTGGGAACACACCTCGGTCGTGGCTGGCCAGGATTCCCTGTTTATCTCGCCGCTCTCCCCCACTTCGTTCGCGTCACTGGCTATTCCTACGTTCGCCTTCGGGGGCAACCTCTGGGCCTGGACGCCGCAACTGCGAGTCGAGCACCGTTTTTCACTCTCCGACCGGCAGACCCTGACCCTGCAGGCGGGAATTCTCGACAACCTCAACTGGGAATCTAACTACAATTCGTTCAACCGTCTCGCGCAAGCCGGAGAAATGTCCGGCCAGCCGGCTTATGCGTTTCGCACCGCCTGGTCGCGTCCCGTGCAGGAACATCCGCTCAGCCTTGGAATCGCCGGCTACTATGGCCGACAAACCTGGCCTTGGGAACATTACGTCGACGCCTGGTCGGGCATGGCGGATTGGCAGGTTCCTATTTTCGCCCGCTTGGGTCTGTCGGGTGAGTTTTATCGCGGCCGCGGCATTGGCGGGCTCGGCGGTGCGATCGGAACCTCTATTCTATTCGGCGGCGACCCCATGTTTCGCGGCACTCCGATCCGCGGTCTCGACACAGCCGGCGGATGGAGCCAGCTTAAGTTCCAATTGACTCCCAAGGTGGAGTTCAACGGCGTGATCGCCGAAGACGATGCGTTTGCCAGCGACGTCCGCGGCTTCGCCACCGACCAGAACAATTTCGGCCAGATTCTGGGGCGCAATCGCGGCGCGCTGGGCAATGTTGTCTTTCGTCCTCGATCCGACCTGGTGCTGTCCGCGGAGTTCAGACGATTGCGCACGTTCCCGATCTATAGCAGCAGCAACGTGACCAACCAGGTTAACCTTGCGGTGGGGATCTTGTTTTGAATACGCGCCTGATCAATGTTGGACTCTCGCTCCTTGTAATGCTGACGCTGTCGGTGTGCGCACCAGCCCAACAGGCGCTAAAGGGACACGTGCAAATAACGAGGAACGGTCATCCCCTGGCAAACGCCTCACAGGCGGTAGTCTGGTTGACGCCTATCGGCGCAAGCCTTGCACCGCCCCAACAGGACGCTTCCCACATTCCGCAACTGGTGCAGAAGAACAAAAGCTTCCAGCCTTCGCTTCTGGTAGTTCCTGTGGGCGGCAAAGTGGAGTTTCCCAACCACGATCCGTTCTTCCACAATGTTTTTTCGCTGTTCGAGGGCAAGCGCTTCGATCTTGGACTCTATGAGAGCGGAACCACCCGCTTCGTCCAGTTCGACAAGCCCGGCGTCTCGTTTATCTTCTGCAACATTCACGAACAGATGACTGCAGTGGTCATCGCCCTGGCAACCCCCTACTACGCCGTCTCCGATGCGCACGGGGACCTTACGATTCCCAACGTGCCACCGGGACGCTACCAGTTACAGGTTTTTCACACTTCGGTCGCGCCCGACGCGCTCCGCGCCCTGAACCACGAGATTACGGTCGCCCCAGAAGATACTTCGCTCGGAACCTTCACCCTAAAGGAGACCGATGTGACGCTGGCCCACAAGAACAAATACGGGCACGAGTACGACCGTCCCGAGCCCGACAGCCCCGCGTACGCCAGACCGTAATTCGCAGAAATGAGAAAGGGCGTGCCGTTTAGCACGCCCTTCTCGCCTCTGTTCTTCACTTCGTTTACCGCAACTCGTTTACAGCAACTTTTCCGTAGAGACGTTGCCGGCAACGTCTCTGGCCGCTAGCGATGCCCACCACTGGAGTGTCCACCGCCACCACCGGAATGCCCACCACCGCCGCTGGGGTGTCCGCCACCACCACCAGAGGAGTGTCCACCACCGCTCGGCGCACTCACATGGCCGCCGCCGTGCGAACCTCCGTAGCTGGGTGCTCCATGCGATCCGCCGTAACTCGGAGCGCGATAGGTTGGAGCGCGATAGACCGGAGCATGATAGCCACCGTTGCCGCCGCGCGGATATCCGCCATAAGATGGCGACCGCACGATCGGCTGCCGCATATCCAACCGCGGACGGGATGCCGGCCCGGACGATGATCCGGACGTTGACCCAGACGAAGGCCCGCGCCCGTAGCCGCCCGGATACGAACCGTTGCCGCCGCGCTCTATCGAACTCGGGGCCGTCCGATTCCAGTAAGTCCCGCTGCCGCCGCGGGCTGCCGGGGCACTCGATTGGCCACGCGACACATTGCCGGAGGGCGGCGTGAACGGACGGAATCCGTCACGGTTGCCAGCCGGAGCAGACTGCATCGTGCCGTGCTGCGGTTCCATTCCAGAACCCGCGTTGGCCCGTTCCGATCCGACAGAGCCCGGCGAACGAGTACCGGTGCTCGGCGGATTGAACGGACGATATGAGCCACGGTTTCCATTTTGTATGGACGATGGCTGATTGCCCGCAGTTCGGTTCCCGGGATTACTCATCTCCCGGTTCGAGAGTGTGCCCGCGCTGGGTCGTTGCATCGTGCCTGTGGCAGGCGCGCCACGGGCCGTCGATTCGCCGCCCACGCGGCCGCCAGCCGGAATTGCGCCCACATGGTTCTGCTGCATGGTCTGCCGCAGATTCGCGGTCTGCTGCTGGAACGACTGCGGCCGCGAAGCGGTGTTATGTACCGATCCGAAGAAACGCTGCGGACCGCCGTTGCGCACCGTGGACGGCGCCGCCGCGCGCCCGCTCGCCGATAAACTCGCGCGCGATGGAACCACTGGCAGATTACCCGCCATCATGCGCGCTCCATTAATCTGCTCACGGCTTGCGGCAGCGGCCGTCACCCGGCCTGCGCCGAAATGTCCTGCATTGACCGTCGACAGCGCCCGGCCAATATGGGCGTCATGCATGTGCGCAATGTTCGAAAAACGGTTCCCGCTGTGCAGCGGCCGGAAGCCGCCGTAGCGGTTAAAGCCGCCACGACCCGCCCAACCGAACCGACCGCGGTATCCACCCCACCACGGATGGAAGTAGTCGCACGGTCCGATCGGAAGCCAGCCGAATCCACCCCACCCACCGTATCCAAAGCCGAAACCAAAACCTCCGCCCCATCCCCAGAACGACACGTAAGCCGGCGCCCAGAAGGGGTTGTAGCCCGCATATACCGGACCAGGCCACCACGCCCACGAATTGCCGTACCAGAACCAGCGGCCGTAGTGATACGGTGCCCAGCCCCAAGGCTCGGCGCCAACCCAAGTCCAGCCGTAGGTGGGTTCATAGGTCCAGTTGCCGTTGCGATACGGAGCCCAGTCATCCGACTCGTTGGGCACCCACACATCGCCGTAGTCCGGAACGTTCTGCCAGCGGCCATACGCGTCCAGATCCTGCGATCCGGTGTAGTACTTGTTGGTGTGGTGCCACGAGCTGGCGTTGCGGATCATGTGATCGCGGTCGCTGTTCCAGCGATCCCAGTCGTCACGATCGGGAGCCTGCGAAACCTTGTACTGTGCGGAATCGGCGTTGCCGCGCACGGTCGCCATTTCTCCGCTGCGGATTTCGGCGCTGCCCTGCGGCGTGGCAATCTGCGCTTCGCCCTGGCGCACGATCACGATGGTGTCGCCATCCGGCCGCACTTCGACGCGGAACACTCCATCGTGATGCGCGGGATGGACGGACACGTTCGGGGTATCGATCTCAGGCTCGGCTTCGCTGTCTTTCGAAACCGTGAAGTTCAAGATGCCCTCGCTCAACTGAATCTGAATATCTTTCTGCGTTAGGTTCGCGATGTTGACCTTGGAGTTCGGCCCCAGGCGAACAATGTTGGCAAAGTCGAGCTGCAATTCCGCGCGCGCGCTGTCGCCCGTCGAGACTTTGTCGCCGGTCATGACGGGCTGGTTCAACACCACCGCCGACCAGTCGCCGGAATCACCGCGCTGGGTCGAGACGTCGCCGTGAATCAGGCTGATGCGCGCCACACCCTGGTCCGTCTTCGCGGGAGCCTCACCCGACGGCCCACCCGGCTGCGCTTCGGTGGGCTGCGCCTGCGGGCCAGCCTGATCTTGTCCGGTTTGATCTTGATCGGTTTGACCCTGCCCCGGTTGCCCCATCTCCATCGGGGCGCTGGGCTGATCCGACGGTGCTGGGGTTTCCTCCGTGGTTTGCGCCAGTGCGTTGATCGACAATGCGCCCGACAGCGCCAAAGTTAAGACTGCCAAACTTGCCACGAATCTGCTTTTCATAACCCACCTCTTCCAACCGGACCTGACTCTATAAACCCGCATGTTGAGGAATCTCTCTGTCAAAAGGATGGGCAACTGCCATGCCAAAGCGGG
>Ga0210399_10000882_pt1 | contig 23628 bp, 16 predicted proteins | sample IncBWC14MmetaG_FD_150865 | JGI IMG/M metagenome (GOLD analysis project Ga0210399, IMG submission 150865) | Forest soil microbial communities from Barre Woods Harvard Forest LTER site, Petersham, Massachusetts, United States - Inc-BW-C-14-M | ecosystem: Environmental > Terrestrial > Soil >... | reverse complement strand
TGAAACCTACGATGGCGACCTCAACGACATCAACGGCTTTCACGTGAAGCCCGAGCACGCCTGGCACGCGCTCGATACCGCGCATGCAGGTCCGGTCGAGGAAGGCAACGTGGGCGGTGGCACCGGAATGGTCTGCAACGAATTCAAAGGAGGCATCGGCACGTCGTCACGCGTGCTCGATGCCAAGTACGGCGGCTATATAGTGGGGGTGCTGGTGCAATGCAATTACGGATGGCGAAGTCAATTGCGAATCGCCGGCGTGCCCGTAGGCCGCGAGATTCCGGATCACAAAGTCCGCGATAACGACGTGGGCTCGATCATCGTGGTGGTCGCGACCGACGCGCCCATGATCCCAACGCAGTTGAAGCGGCTCGCCCGGCGTGTGTCGCTGGGATTAGGACGCGACGGAAGCTACTCGGGCGATGGTTCGGGAGACATCTTCGTGGCCTTCTCAACCGCGAACCCGGGCGCGGCCAATTCGAAAAGCATGCGCCAGATCACGATGCTTCCCAACGAGCAGATGAATCCGCTGTTTCTCGCGACCGTACAGGCGACCGAAGAGGCGGTGATCAACGCCATGGTGGCCGCCGAGACCATGAAAGGCATCAATGACTTCGAGGTGATCGCGCTTCCTCATGATCGCTTGCGCGAGGTGCTGAAGAAATACAATCGGCTGGCACAATGACAAGAGTCCGTGCTGCGGCGATGAGAGCAGGGAAGGCACGCCCAAGAAAGCACAAAAACTTAACCACGAAGAGCACTAAGGTCGCACGAAGGAATCAGCTCAACAATCCTCGTGATTCCTTTGTGTCCTTGGTGGTTGCTTTTGACTTTGCCTTTATCGTTCCAACTCTAGAGGGAATAGCGTCCGCGTTCGCGTGTGGGGGCCAGCGTTAGTGTCCGGCGCTCGCCGCGTCGGCGTGGCGTTTCCGGTTATACCGCAGGGCAATGTTCATGAATACGCTGCCGATGGGCGTCTCGAAGCACATCACCAGAGCCTCGGTATCTTCGCTGCTCTTGATGCCTTCTTCCGACATGTGCATGACCGGTGGGTGAACGCGAAAATGGAAGCCCTGATCATTGAGCGCGGTGATGGCGTTGCCGATGATCTGGTTGGCGAGTTCGCAAGCGGTTTCCCGCACCAGCGAGTCCGATTCTGGCAGTTCCGCTCCAGCCATCTTGCTGGCCACGCGCACCGCCGTTTCCGGATCGAGGTCGATGATGATCCGTCCCTCGATGTCCCCGGTGACCCATACCATGGCCGCCACACCTTTCCGGCGATAAGCTTCCTCTTCCATGCTGAGGCTGCCGATCGCGGTGCTGCATTGCAGGCCTTGCGCCAACACTGCGTCCGCCGAGTTGATGAACGGCTGGATCACATCCATCTTCATGAGATCAGGCTCCCGCGCCGGCTGCGGTCGCCACGGCGCCATCATCGCCCAGCACGTATTTGATCACCTCGTACAGCACTTCCGGCTTCACCGGCTTCTGCACGAAGTGCCGTGCTCCGCGCTGCAATGCGGCCACGATGTTTTCCTGATAGCCCACCGAAGACACCATTACGATGCGCGCATCGGGATGGGATTGCACGATCCGCTCCGCCGCCTCGATGCCTTCCATCTGCGGCATGGTGATGTCCATGAGCACGATGTCGGGATGCGTGCGGTCATATTCGGTGATGGCGGTCAGGCCATCCCCTGCCTCGCCGGCCAGATGTCCACCGAAGGACTCGACCATGCGGGCCAGGTTCTTGCGCGCGAAAACGGAGTCGTCCACGATCAGATAGCGGACCGGCTGCCCGTCTTTGCTGCGTTTTACTGGCGCAAACTGCTCCATAACGACCTCCTGTTGCTCTCAATCGGTACCACACGGCGCTATCGCCGGCTAGATAACTCTAGTTTTGCCCGGCGCTCGCGCCCTTGCCGCTCCCGCCGTGCCCAGACTTCTCGCCACGCCCGCTTTCGCGCGCGCACTGTGCCATCAACGTGCTCGCCATGGCTTCCAGACTCACAACCCGAACCGCGTACCCGCGGTCCACGGCCGCTTTCGGCATGCCGTAGACCACGCACGACTCTTCGCTCTGCGCGATCGTCATGCCTCCGGCCGCCTTGACCGTACCTAAGCCTTCAGCGCCGTCGTCTCCCATGCCGGTCATGATCACAGCGACCGTCTGCGGGCCGAATTCTTCCGCGGCACTGCGGAAAAGTATGTCCGCCGACGGACGATGCCCGCGAATGCGCGGTTCATCGCTCAGCAGCGCCACATTGCCCAGAGGCAGTTTCTTGACTTTCAGGTGACGGCTGCCCGGGCAGATCAGCGCCCGTCCCGGCATCAGCAGATCGCCGGACTGCGCTTCCTTCACCCGCAATGCGCTGGTCTCATCCAGACGACGCGCAAACATCTCGGTAAAGTTTTCCGGCATGTGCTGCACCACCAGGATGCTGCCCGGAAAATCTGCCGGCAGTTGCGAAAACACGTATTGCAGCGCGTGCGGGCCCCCGGTCGAAACGCCGATGGTCACGATTCTTGTCGGGGCCTGGGTGGAAGCAACGGGCGCCTTGCCATACTGCATCGTGCTGGCCAGCGGCTTCACCGCGATGCTCTTGCTGTTGGCCGCCGCCTTGATCTTGGCGATCAGCTCGGCCGCGATTTCCGGCATGCGGGTGGAAACGTCGCGCGGCTTCGCCACGAAGTCGAACGCGCCGAAGCCCAGCGCCTTGAGCGTGATCGAAGCTCCTTCGGTGCTGTGCGAGCTGACCACAATCACCGGCACCGGGTATAGCTTCCGCATCACCTGGCGCAGCATATCGATGCCGTTCATGCCCGGCATTTCGAGATCGAGGGTCACGACCTGCGGCTTCAATTCCTCGATCTTCTTCAGCCCAAAATTGCCGTCCATCGCCGTGCCGACGACTTCGATGGAATCGTCCGCTTCCAGGATTTGCGGAATCAGCTTGCGCATGAGCGCCGAATCGTCGACCACTAGAACTCGCACCCGGGAAGGTTTCACGACGCACCTCCCGCCGCGTTCCGGCTCAGATGCGCGCGATCCGCCTGCGAAAGCAACATCCCAAAATTCACCGCTCCCGCTTGCTCAGGACGCGAGCGGGCAAAATGCTCCACTACCGTAGATAAATTCAGTATGAGAACAACGCGCCCATCTCCCAGAATGGACGCTCCGCTGACCAGGTCAGTCGAGACTGCATGGTCGTCCAGCGCCTTGATGACCAACTCTTCCTCACCTTCCAGCCCATCGACAATGAGCCCGAATTTCCTCTCCCCCACGCTGGTTACCAGCACAAAAAGCTTGTTCACGCCGCGCTCGGGGTCGGCACTTCGCGGACGTCCCAGCCGCACCAGGGGCAGCACCTGATTGCGAAGCTGCAGAACTTCATAGTGATCAACCTGGTGGACTTCCAACTCACGCGTGCGCGCAATCTCCACCACCGCGTTCAGCGGGATCGCATACAGCCGCTGCTGCACCTGGAACAAGAGCGCCTTGATGATCGCCAGGGTGAGCGGCAACTTCAGCCGGAAGGTCGTGCCTTGCCCGGCATGCGTGTCGATATGCACCGTACCCTTGAGGCGATGCATCACGCTCTGCACCACATCCATGCCGACTCCGCGCCCGGAAACTTCCGTGACTTCCTCCGCCGTGCTGAAGCCCGGCCGGAAGACGAAATCCAGAATTTCCGCCTCGCTAAGCCGAGCTACATCCTCGACGGTGACCATCCCTAGCTGGATCGCCTTTGCCTTGATCCGGTTGACATCCATGCCGCGCCCATCGTCGCTGACTTCCACGATGACTTGATTCCCCTGGTGATACGCGCCCAACCGGAGCGTGCCGCAGGCCGCCTTGCCCGCCTTTTGGCGTTCCTCCGCGGATTCCAGACCGTGGCCGATGGCATTGCGGACCAGGTGGGTGAGCGGCTCGGCAATGGCGTCGAGAATGCTCTTATCGAGGTCGGTGTCCTGGCCGGTCAGCATCAGTTCGACATCCTTGCCGCACTGCCGCGCGACATCCCGCACCATGCGCGGGAACCGCCGGAACAGTTGCTCGACCGGCACCATGCGAATCTTCATCACCGAGCGCTGCAAATCATTCAGTACGCGCGCCTGGAAGGCCATGGCATCGGCGAATTTCCCTCGCAGAGCTTCTTTGGGATAGACCTTCGAGAATTCATTGAGTGCCTGCTGCAGCATCGATTTGCCGATGATGAGTTCGCCGACGAGGTTGAGCACGGAATCGATTCGTTCCGCATCCACGCGCAAAATGTTTTCCGCCAGCGTCGTGTGCGGTTGGGCGGTGTTCTCACTGACGGTTTCTTCCGCAACCGGCGCTGGGGCCGGTTCTTCAACCGCCGGAATTTCGGGCGCCGGAGATGCGATTTCTGCTTCGGCAGCTTTCACAGTTTTCCTGGCGGCACGCTTCGGGGCCGTCGCAACTCCGCCGGGCAGCAACTCCGCCTTCACGCTGGCAACGATGGTGGGAATCTGGCACTTGCCAGAAACTTCCTCGGAACTCTTATCGGTCGCCAGCAGGAACTCCGCCGATTTCGTCGGCGCGGAAGAGCCTGCTTCCGGACGTGCCGCCAGCACTTCCCCCATTCCGGCCAGCGCGTTCTGCACCAGTTGCCGGGCCGCGATGGGCATGGCGCAATGCGGATCAATCTGCGCCTGCACGTGGTAGACGAACTTCCCGGCCTCCTGCGCCTTCTGGACCGCCAGTTTTTCGTATTCTGTCCAGCCCAGCGTCTTCGCGGTGACCGTGGCTTTCCTGCGTCCCGATTGCTTCGCGCCCGGTTCCTGGGCGAGCTTCTTCACCATCTTGCGGAGCGGATCGCGGGAAGGCAGCTTGGCGCGTTTGCGGTAGGCCGCCAGCATCGCGGAAAACAGATCGGCGGCGGTGAAGGCAACTTCGGCAAGGCTCGCGTGCGCAGCCGCCGACTCGAGCGCCAGCGCGTCTTCCAGTTCGTGCGCCACTTCGCTGAGTTCGCGGTAGCCGCAGGCGGCGGCATCGCCTTTCAGGGTGTGCACGATCCGGCGCAGCGTCCGCACAATCTCGGAATCGCCGGGATGCTTCTCCAGCTTGAGCGCTTCGTCGTTCAGCGCCTGGAGAAGTTCCTGCGCGCTCTCAAAGAAGAGCTCGCGCAGTTCCGCCATGCGATCATCAGACTGGCTCACAGCTTCACCTCGACGCGTTGATAGGCGGTCCCATTGTTGCGGTGCACCATCTGAAATTTTTCCGTCAGGCCCAGCAGGCTTTCGGCGTGTCCGACGAACAGATAGCCGTCCGGATTCAAACACCGATAGAATTTGTTGATCAGCCGCTTCTGCTCGGCCTCGTCGAAATACATCATGACGTTGCGGCAGAAGATCACATCGTTGCGCTGCGGCAGGTACTCCGTCTTCAGGTTATGAAAGTCGAAGTGGACGACTTCCTTCAGAGCCTTCTTGACCGCGTACCGTTCGCCGATCTTGTCGAAATAGCGCAGCCGGTAGCTGTAGTCGACGGCCGACATTTGATTCTCGCTGTACATGCCGTCCTGCCCCGCGCGCAAAACCGAGTAGCTGATGTCGCTGGCGAGAATCTCCACCTTCCAGGGCGCGGGAATCAGCGGCTTGGGCGTCGGCGCCTCCACCGGCAGCGGATTGCGCATATAGTAATAGGCAAGCGCATCGGCCACCTGCATGGCCATGGTGTAGGCCTCTTGCCCGGTCGAGCAGCCCGCGCTCCAGAAGCGCAGTGAGAAATCGCGCCGCTCCTGCTTGCGGCGCAGCAGGTCTTCCAGAACATATTTGTGAAAGAGGTCCAACTGGGCGCGGTTGCGGAAGAAGCTGGTCTCGTTGACGGTGAGATTCTCCAGCAGCTGGGCCAGTTCCGCTTTGCCGGCATCGCTGATCAGAAGCCGATAGTAGCTATAAAAGGAGTCGAGCTGGCACTCGCGCAGCCGGCGCTGCAGACGGTCCTGCAGAAAATGCGTGCGCCGCTCGTCGAAATGCATGCCGCATTCCTGGTAAACGAGAGCCTGCAACAGTTTCAGTTCCGCTTCCGTGAGCGCCGGCGCTGGTGCTGCTCCTGGTGTGGCCATGGTTGATCCGGTGCAGTTCTGCTCAACGTGCAGCCGCGCCGCGAACCTCCGTCTTCGAGCTGGCTGCCGGCTTGGTTTCTCCCGCAGCTTTTGGAGTGCGCAGACTGCCAAACTCCAGGAGCTTGCTTGTGTCCAGCAACATGATGAGCCGCCCCCGATACTTGCCCAGTCCCGTCACGCAATTGAGACCGCCTTCCTGCAGCACGGCGGGTGGCGGTTCGATGTCCGCGGCGGCGATCTTGAGCACTTCGGAAGCGGAGTCCACAATCAGACCGTTCAGCCGCCCGTTGTGCTCCACCACCAGAATGCGGTTGCGGCGGCTGGCGGCGGCCTCTTTAATCCCAAAGCGTTTCCGCAGGTCGATCACCGACACGATCTTGCCGCGAAGATTGATCACGCCTTCCATGTACTCGGGCGCGTCGGGCACCGCCGTGATATCGGGCACGCGCACGATCTCGTGCAGCGCCGTGATGGGCACTCCATAGGTTTCGTTGCCCACGCGGAAGCCGACGATCTGCAGTTCGCGGTTTTGCGCAGGACTCGTGTGCCGCTCCATGCTCATGCTCTATGCCCCTGCGCTGGCGTGACGCGCACCCCTCGCCGGAACCCGGTCGGCGCGGCGCGTATGCTCGTCGACTTCGCCCGTCCGCCCGGCTACGCGCTCCAGCGCATCCAGCAGTTCGCGCGACATCTTCGACATTTGCTCGGCAGATGCGGCCAGTTCGGTTGACCCCGAGGTGCTCTGCTGGATCAGTTCGCGCATGCGCTCCATGGCTTTCACGACGGCTTGCGCGCCCGATGCCTGCTCCTCCACCGCGGAATTGATTTCGTGCGTGATTTCGTTCAGCCGCGTAGTCGCTCGCGCAATCTGGGAAGATCCATGCGATTGCTCGTTGGTGGCCGCGCCGATCTCCTGGGCGAACTTGTAGACCTCGGTGACCACGTTCGAGATCTTGCGCAGCGCACCGTTCAGCTCGCCGCCCAGTTCCAGGCCTTCGTTGACGATGGTCGTGCTCTCGTCCATGTTCTCGACGGCCTTGCGGGCTTCCTTCTGAATGCTCTGGATAAGTTCGGAAATTTCCTTGGTCGATTGCGCCGACTTCTCCGCCAGCTTGCGGACTTCATCCGCCACCACCGCGAAGCCGAGGCCATGCTCGCCTGCGCGCGCCGCTTCAATCGCGGCGTTCAGGGCGAGCAGGTTGGTCTGTTCGGCCAGGTCGTCGATCACTTCGATGATCTTGCCGATATCGTCCGCTCGTTGCCCAAGCGCGTCGATGATGGCCCCCGACGAACGAATGGTGTTGTTGATCTTCGTTAAGCCCTCGGTCGCCTTGTCCATGGTGGTGATGCCGCTATGGACCTCTTCGCGCGAGCGATTGGAAATATCGAGCAGCACCTTGGCCGTATCCGCCACGCGCTGGATCGAAGCCACCATCTGGTCGATGGAGGCGGAGGTCTCGCTCACGCTGGAGGCCTGGGTCTGCGTGCTCTTCACCATGTTCTGCACGTTCACGCTCATCTCGTGCATCGTGCTGGTGACTTCGTCAATCGCGGAAGAACCCTGCAGGCTGATCTTGGCCGATTCGTCGGAGGCGCCCGCCACCTGGCTGGAGGCGCTCGCCACTTGCGAGGCCAGATCGCGCACGCTGCGCACCAGCCCGCGCAAGCTCTCCACCATCTGCTGGAAGGCGTGCCCCAGGGTATCCTGCTTCGAGCGCGGCTCGACCTGAACCATCAAATCGCCGTTCGCGATGGCTTCGGAAACCGCCGCCATTTCCTTCAGGTAGGTGACCATGTTGGCAAAAGTGCGCGCCAACTCCCCGATCTCGTCCTGCCGCGTGGTATCGACTTCGATGTTGTGATCCAGATCGCCGGTGTTGCCGATCTTGTGCGCCACCGTCATCAGTTTCGCCAATGGTTCCGTAATCGAAAAGGCGGTGCGATAGGCGATGCCGATGCCCACGCCCAGCGCCAGCAGCAAACTCACGACGGAAGCGATGATGGTCCAGTTTGCCGCAGTATCATCTGATTTACGCCGCTCATCGACGATCTTGTTGTTCTCTTTGTCAGCAGCGTCCAGGAATTCTGTCGAATTCTTCACCCACGAAGAAGCGTCCTTCTGTAAATAAAAGATCTGAAGTTCGGCCACGGTGGCGTTGCCGCTGTCGACGTCCTTGCGCTTATCCACCAGCGGCTGGCCAAATTCCTTGGCCCAGTTCTGTTCCAGTTGCTGCACTTTCTCGAGCGCCGTCTTTTCCTGCTCTGACTCCGCCAGTGTCTTGGCTCTTTCCAGTTTCTCGTTCAGCGTGCGCAAGCCGTCGTTCATGCGGTCCACTTCCCGCGTATCGCCGCTAAGCAGGTAATTGCTCAGATAGAGCCGGTTCTGCATCATCTGGAACTTGACCGCGTCGGTTGCGTCCTTCAGGTCCAGCGACGTCTGTGCCGCCTTCTTCGCCTCATGCTCGCGGCTTACAGCCCTCCAATTGACAGCGAACATGACCAGGACCATCGCCAGGACGGCGCCAAAGCTCATGTATAGTCTGTTGCGCAGCGTCATCGCTGTTCCTCCACTTGAAAACCGCTCACTCGCGCGCGAATCCCAAACCGCCTATTGCGTTGCCACATTCGGGTCAAACTTGAACTCAACCACGCCCGTGGTCTCGTCCGAGGCCGGTTCAAACCGCCATTTCTTGATGGCATCAACCGCCGCCGTTACCAGCAGGGGATGACCGCCCACCACCTTCGTGTTCTTCACCGTGCCATTCGGAGCTACAACTACCTGCACCTTCACCACGCCCGCGATGCTCATCCGCCGGGCCAGTTCCGGGTAGGCGGGCGACACCCTGGTCTTGACCTTGCGGGTGATTTGATCCTGCTGGGCATGGCTCGACAAAGGATGCAGAAGGACGAACCCCACCACAGCCGCCAAGAACGCTTCACCGAACCAACGTTTCATTGCTTCTCGAGACACAGCCCCTCCCGTACACAAAAAATCCTACCCCGGCAAGTGCAAAGCCCGTGCCAGCTTTATCGTTGGGAACATTACTTTGGTGACCGCGGATAAGTAGCTGTCGCAGAACAGAATGAAGGCTGTTGCTAGCAGCAGGTCTTGAGGTGCGGGGTGAGAGATGTCTCAGGAACGAGGTTTCCAGTCGACTGATTCTCATTCTGAGACAAGCGCCCTCCTGAATTCTGGGGATTCACACTTCGACACCTCAAATCTAATTCACTTGACTCAAAATGAGATGCCACGGTACTTTCCCCTTATATTCAAATACTTGCACGATTAGCCCATCAGGGCAGGCGGTGCTTTTCACACCATGCACGCGGGAGACACGACGCTCGTCGAGGGTTCCAATCCTCGCTCCGACGAAGCCTTCCAGCAGTTGCTCTTGCGCTTTTCCGCCGCCGCTGCGCAGGGAACCGACGTCGCATCGTTGATCCGTCTGTTCTGCCGTGAGACTCGCGAATTCTTTCAGGCGAGTGGAGTTTACTTCTGGCAGTGTCTCTCTCCCGACGAGATGGTCGGTGCCGAGGCGGATGGAATCATGGCGGAGCGCTTCCGCGGCCTTCATATGAAGGCTTCCGAAAGCGCCGTGGCCGGAGAAGCGATCCGCAAGCGGCGCACGATTTTTGTGAATTTTCTCGACTCCTCCCGCTACGCCCGCGCCGCCGAGTTCAACGCCCGCGCCATGATGGCCGCGCCGCTGGTCGTGTCCAATGAAGTATTGGGAGCGGTTGCCTTCCTGCACGACTCCAAGCCCGGCTTCTTCAATGACGACCTGGCGGCAAAAGCGACCATCGTGGCCGGACAATTGGGGAGCCTGCTCGAAGCCCGTCGCCTGACCGAAGCTTCCCGGGAAGACCACCGCCGGGCAGAGATCCTGGCCGAGGTTGCTCACGCCCTGCATGGGAATCCGGATGTGGCAGCGGTGATTGAGGCGCTCGCGGACCGCATTCGCGTCCTCCTGCGGGCGCGCCTGGTCTGCGTTTTCCTGCGCCAGGAGGGCCCGTTCGAATTACGGGGCGTTTCGGCTGATACTCCCCAGCTGAACAAGTCCGCCCGTGCCCGCTACGACCGCACGGCCCTGCGCTTTGCCGCCGATCTGGCTGCCCGCGCCGTGACGGCTGGAGAGCCGGTTACGGTCTCGATCGACGCTGCTTCCCATTCGCTCGGCGACCTGGTCCCCTCGGGCATGCTTCTGGCAGCACCCTTCCGCACGTCGCGAACGCAGGGAGCAATCCTTGTCTATCCGCGCCAGGACGGCATCTTTACGGTGGACGAGAGATCGCTGGTTTCGGCAGTCGCCGGATTTGGGGCCGTGGCGGTGGCCAATGCCGAACTCTATTCGACCGCCCGCAGCCAGGCGCACGAACTGCACCAGTTGCTGGAGATTTCCTCCGAGCTCAGCTCCATCGGAAACCTGGATAAATTTCTGGAAGCTTTCGTTGTGCGCGCTGCGGATTTCCTCGGATTCGGACGCTGCTTTATCGGGCTCCTCGAAGACGGCGCCTTCCGGGTCCGGCTGGGCGCCGAAAAAGGCGCCGCGCGCCGGGTCGATCTGACTTTCCCCGAGGGTATCGGAACCAAGGCGCTCATCGCGAAAGAGGTCTTCTGGAGCGACGACGTCGCGCAACTCCCCGGCGCGAATCTCGAAGCCATCGCGAAGTTCGAAATCAAACAACTCCTTGCCGTTCCCATGCTGGGCTCCGACGGCAACGTGATGGGCATGTTTGGGATGCTTGACCGTCTCGACCAGGCAGGCGTCTCGCCCGAGGACATCCGCCGTGCCCGTGCATTAGCCGCCCAGGTCGCGGTTGCGCTTGAGGTCATGCGCAACCTGCATCTCTCCGATCAGCACCGGAAACGCGCGGAAGCGCTGATGGGATTGGCCTTCGAGCTCAGCAGCCTGGTACATCTTCCGGAATTCAACCAGCGATTTGTCACTCGGGCTGCCGAGCTTTCCGGAGCAGGTGCCGCCGCCCTCGCTCTCTTCCAGGACTCGGTTCTTGAGACCGTGGTTCTCGAGAATGGCTCGGGCAATGGTCCGGATCGCAGCCTGCAAAGGCGTCTCAGCCATGCGCTCTCGGAATTCTTCGCCCAGCACCCGGACCGGCTCTACAGCGGAGCGGCGCCCGATCTGATCGGCTCCGCGCTCGCTGCTGCTTTGGGCTGGAACGACTGTATCCTCCTGCGCTTGAAGGGTGCGGCCGACGACCTGGTGGGCGTCTTGTGCCTGGCCAATCGCGCGAAATCTCCTACCACCGCGGACGAACAACTGCTCCACGCCATCGCCAGTCATGCCTCCGTCGCGCTCGAAAATGCCCGACTGTTTGCGCGCATGGGCAAGGCCAATCGCCATTGGATGGAGATCTTCGATGCGATCACCGACTTCATCGTGGTGCATGACGAGAGCCAGAATGTTTTGCGCGTGAATCGCAGTTTGGCGGAGTTCATTGGGGTTCCACCCAGCAGCCTTATCGGCGTAAACATGCGCGCTCTGGTCGCCCTGTCCAACGAGTCTCCCGCGTATGGCTGCCCCTTTTGCCGGACCTCCAGTGATGGCCCCGACGAGTATGTCCACCAGGTGCTGGAACGGATGTACCTGGTGTCCACTTCGCGCATCCACGCTTCCTCCAGCGAACGGCAACATACCATTCATGTTCTCAAGGACATCACCGACCGCCGCGAGGCCGAGCGCCGTTACCGGGAACTCTTCGACAACATTCAGGAAGGACTCTTCTTCGCGGTTCCTTCCGGGCATTTCATTGAGGTCAATGACGCGCTGGTCCGGATGCTCGGCTATAACGACCGTGACGAGCTGCTGAAGATCGACATTCCCACCCAGCTGTATTCATCCCCGGAGCGCCTGCGTCACCTGAATGAAGTCATGCAGCAGCATGGCGTCCTGCGCAACCATGAGGAAGTACTGCGCCGAAAAGACGGCGGCGCAATCCACGTGCTGATCAATGCCTTCGCCGTTCCGGATGCCCACGGCCAGGTTCTGCAATATCGCGGCCTGATGCTCGACATAACCGGCCTGAAGACCTATCAGTCCGAGTTGCAGCATGCGCGCGACTTTTCCGAGAAGATTCTCAACAACACCCAAAGCTTGATTCTGGTGGTCGACACCGCCGGCTTGATCAGCTACGCCAACCGCCGCTGGTATGACGCTGGTTACGAGCAGCGGCAACTGGTCGGCTGCCCGCTATCGGACCTGGTCTCGCCGATCCGCCGCCCGGTATTAATGGAAGCCCTGAACTCCACCCTCTCCGGCCATCCGGTCGACAATCTTGACTTGCAGGTCCCGCGCGGAGACGGCCGGGTCGGCCAGTTCTCGGTGAATCTGAGTCCCATGCGCGATGAGCAGGGAATTGTGACCAGCATCGTGGTGGTGATGACCGACATCACCGATTCCGCCATGCTGCAGTCGAAGCTCATCCACGCCGAGAAGATGGCGGCTGTCGGCCAGTTGGTCTCAGGGGTCGCACACGAGGTAAACAATCCGTTGACGGCCATTCTCGGCTTTGCCGACCTGCTGATGGAAAACGCCGACGTCCCGGAAGCGGCCCGCAAAGACCTTCGCGTCATCCTGCAGGAAGCGCAGCGCACCAAGCAGATCGTGCAGAACCTGCTCAGTTTTGCCCGCCAGATGCCGCCCCAGCGCAAGCCCGTGCAACTGAACGGCATCCTGCGCCGCACTATCCAGTTGCGCGCCTACGACTTCAACAGCCACGGGGTCGAGATCGTGGAGCACCTTGATGAGAGTCTCCCGCCCGTGGTGGGCGATTCCCACCAGTTGCAGCAGGTGTTCCTTAACATCATGAACAACGCCTACGATGCCGTGCGCGAGACTGGGCGTCCCGCCCGCATCGAGATCATGACCGCCAGCCTCGGCACCTATGTCGAGGTTTCTTTCCGCGACAACGGCCATGGCATCAGCCAGCCCGACCGCATCTTCGATCCCTTCTTCACCACCAAGGAAGTCGGGAAGGGAACCGGCCTCGGCTTGAGCATCTGCTATGGCATTGTGCGCGAGCACGGAGGCGAGATCTTGTGCCAAAACAACACCGGCGCTCAGGGGGCGACGTTCATTGTTCGCCTGCCGTCCGTTTCCGAGTCAGCCTCGATCGGAGTCGCCGCAGGAGTCGTGCAACGATGAGTATGCCCGCCATGAAACCTGAACCTTTGCCCATCCTTCTGATCGAAGACGAGCCCGCTGTTATGGCTTACGTATGTGCGACGCTCGAACGCAGCGGCTACCAAGTCGTGTGCGCGAAGTCTGGCGCCGAAGGCGTGCAACTGCTCGGCTCAGGAAATTTTCTGGGCGTCGTTTCTGACATGGTGACTCCCGGCGGCGTGAACGGAGCTGACGTGCACGCCTGGATTGCCACACACCGCCCCGAACTAACCTCCCGGCTGGTGTTCATCACCGGCGACATTGCTAACGAACAAACCGTCGAAACGCTGCGCCGTACCGGCGCTCCCTGCGTGGAGAAGCCCTTCCGGGTGCAGCAATTCATTTCGGTGGTCGAACAAACCATGGGGAAAGTGCTGTGAGTGAAGACCTTCGCATTCGCTTGCTGATTGTCGATGACGAACAGAGCATTCGCCGCCTGTGCGTCACCGTAGGAGAAGCTTTGGGGTTCGTATGCCTGGAGGCGGCCAGTGGCGAAACCGCCATCGCCCTGCTCGAGGAGCAGCCCGCGCATATGATTCTCACCGACATGGTCATGCCCAACATGTCGGGGCTCGAGTTTCTGGAAAAAGTAAAGAAGATGCTGCCCCGTACCGAGGTCGCGGTGATGACGGGCCACGGCTCGGTCGAAACCGCCGTGCAAGCCATGAAGCTCGGCGCCTACGACTACATTGCCAAACCCTTCTCGCCGTTGGAAGAATTGCGCCTGTTTCTCCGGCGTATGGCCGAGAAAGTCCGCCTGGTCGAGGAAAATCAGTTCCTGCGCGATCGCATGGACACCGAGACCCAACTACACGGCATCGTCGGCTCCTCCGCCAAAATCCAGGACGTCTTGCGCATGGTCTCCCGCCTGAAAGATACGCGCACCCCCGTGCTGATTACCGGCGAAAGCGGCACCGGAAAAGAATTGGTGGCGCGCGCGATCCACTTCCGCGGTTCGTTTGCCAATCGGCCATTCGTCGCGGTCGACTGCGGCTCGCTCGTGCCTACTCTGATTGAAAGCGAATTATTTGGTTACGAGAAGGGAGCTTTCACCGGAGCGCTAAAGGCGAGAACCGGTCTATTTCAATCCGCCGACGGCGGCACCATTTTCCTCGATGAGATCGGCGAGCTGCCCCTCGAAATGCAGGCCAAGCTGCTGCGCGTGTTGCAGGAGAAAGAGGTACGCCCCGTGGGCAGCAACCAGCGCGCAAAAGTGGATGTCCGCGTGATTGCCGCCACCAATCGCGACCTGGAGCAGGAATATCGCGCGGGCACTTTTCGCAAGGACCTCTACTTCCGTTTGAATGTAGTTACCGTCCACGTGCCGCCGTTAAAAGAGCGTCGTTCCGATATTCCCACGCTGGCCCACTGGTTTCTGGAGCGGTGTGCGCCGGGCCGCAGCGTGCAGGTGACCAACGCTGCGATGAAATCTCTCCTGCAATACGACTGGCCGGGAAACGTCCGCGAGCTGGAGAATTGCATGGAACGGGCCGTCGCATTGGCAGACCATCAGGTCCTTGACGTGGATGATCTGCCGCCCGCCATCGCATCGGTCTCTCAGGCCGCCGACAGCGCGCCGGCTGGTTCGACCGAAGAGCTGTCGACGACCGATTTAGAGGATATTGAGCGCACGACCATCGAGCGCGTCTTCCAGCAGGTCAAAGGAGACAAAGCGCTGGCCGGAAAGATGCTTGGCATCAGCCGCGCGACCTTGTACCGCAAACTAAAGCGCTACAACATCGGTGGCCGCATGCATGCGGTCTCGAGCCAGGCTCTGCAATGACCTAAAAAGGGCGGCCGGCGTCCCCGCCCGCCGGACGGGCGAGATGCCCGTTCCTCCACCAGCGTTGCTCCAATGGCCGGAAGCCACCCGCTGATTAGAGAAACGTGAGATTTCGTCTCATTGTGAGACGTAAGCTGCGAGACGATCCCAATGCTCGGTCTCGTCTGAAACCACGCTCTCGTTTGGTGCCAACTACTTACGCGCACGTACTTCCGGTTCTTGCTTTGGTTTCTGCCGTGCATGAGAAATCGTGTAAACGCGGACCCGACGGCTCCCCAACATAAGTCTTTCTAACCGGGAAGAGGGGAGCCCTTGACCGCCCTTGAGGCTCACGTTGAAGGCTCTCCCCGCTTCCGCCCTCCCCCTTTCAATTTGCCGGACTATTGCAGACCGACTGCGGTCTGCTCGAGCGCAGCTTTCTTGCCTGGTTCGAGATCTCCGGACGGGATCATGAAATATGCCTGAACTGAATCAATTAACCGCCGAGTGGAGTGCCGCTCGCATCCTGTACCCGACCTACTCCGCGCTCGCGCGCGAGTTCGTCATTGACCTGACGCCCTGCATCGATCTGGAGACAGGCGTCGAGCAACCGCCCAAGGAGTCGGTCGAGCAAGCTCGCCAGTGGTTGCAGGACATGGACGAGCGTATTCAGATTCACCAACTGCGCCAATTCCTGCAAACTACCACGCTGGTGACGCCGCAACTGCTGCAGACACTGCTCCTGCACCATCTGCACAAGGAAGAGAAGTCGCCTTCCGACCGTGACAAGATCGACTTCCTCCTGGTCCAGCTTTTCTCGCTGGCCGCGCCGTCTCGTCTGGAAGACAACTCGGTCACGTTCGACTACGTAGCCAAGACGCTCGCGCCGGTGTTGGGCCCGGTCGATACCGCCATGCCCACCTGGCTTGCGCCTCTCGAGAATGTCCTGCAATCGGCGCAAAAGGCGCGCACCCTGAACGAGCTTCTGCATGGCGGAATCCTCGAGCAGGGGCGGAAGATCAAGGTACAGAGCGGGGAAAACTACTTCCAGCCGACAGCGATGATTGCCTTCGCGCGCTTCAGCTTTCTGGTTCGGCGGTCGTTCTTCCGCCTGATGCATCAGGACCTGAACGCCATCTTCGACGGGTTGCGCGAACTTGAGCAGCGCGGCGTGAACACGATTGATTGCCGGCGTGCGCAATTCTCCGCCGAAGAACCCATCCTGCGCCTGCGCATGATTTGCCAGTCCTGGAAGGTGATGTTCCAGGCCGAGTATTCCTCTGGACAACCCTTGCGCATGCTAGTCGACCTGCGCGCGGCCATTGATGATGCTCTCGGCCGCGGGGTCGCACAGAATGCCCGCGCCGCCAAGCCCTCCCCCGTGAAAAAAGCAGCCGCCGCCCCCGCCGCGAAGCCTGCACCTGCGATGGCAGCACGCGCCGGCGCCGCTCCCTCGGCGCCCGCCACAAAATTCAATAGCACGGCAGACGCGGTTCCGGAATTTGAAGTATCGGGCAACGAGTGGAATCCAGACGGGTCGAGCGGCAGCTAGGAGTGCAACAGCAGGTTCGGAGAGATCGATCGTGGAGAAGCGCACTGTACTCATTGTTTCCGACGACGCGGAATTCCCTCGCCAGATCTCCGCGCGCTGGCAGAGCGAACGAAACGTGCCCGCCTTCATGTTATTGGGAAGTGGGCTGCGCCACGGCCTCGATGCCATGACTTTCGATTTGGCGATCATCGGTCCAGGGCGCGGCGATGCTTTGCGCCCGGCCTTGCAGGCGCTGGAGGCCGGTGGCAACCCGATCATCGTGGTTGCGGACGAGGCGCACCTGATACCGGCGATGCGCCGCGAATTTCCCCGGGCCGTGGCCGTGCATCGATACGGTGGCTGGACGGATACGGTGGTGCTGCTGGCGATCGAGGTCCTGCGCCGGGCGGAGGCTGTGAATCGTGCCGAGCGGGCGGAGCAGGTCAGCGCCCTGATGAAGTGTCACGCGACTTTGGGTCAATACATGATTGAGATGCGGCACACGCTCAACAACGCCCTAACGTCAGTGCTGGGCAACGCGGAGTTGTTGTTGCTGGAGCCCGGTGCATTTTCGGCGGGAGTGCTCTCGCAGATCGATACGATTCGCAACATGGCGTTGCGCATGCACGAAGTGCTGCAGCGATTCTCGTCGCTCGAAAAGGAACTGACGTTCGCCGGGCAGCAGTCGGTGAAGGAGCAGAGAGCTCAGGCGGCGGTGGTCGGACAGTAGAGCACACGTCTGGAAGGTTCGCGCGCCGCTCTTCTTACGGCAAACGCCGATGTCGGAAGTGGATATAGGAGTTGGGAAGGACAGACGAATTTCCGGCAGGCATTTAGACCGCAATGAATACAGGATTCAATCTCGGCCGGGCGGGCAAGGGGCAGAAGACCCTCCACCTGGTGCTCGAACATGAGCTGTCCGAGTTGCGCTTGCTCATGGAGCGTCAAGCTGGAGTCCTGCTGAACTGCCCGCAGGACGTGTTTGGGGCTAAGGTCAGCGCGTACCTTCAATCCCGCCGCCTGAGCTCGGTCGCGGACCTCATTGGCCGCCTGCAGACATCGGATGCGGAGTGCGAACGGCTGCTCGAACAGATTCTGGACGGAGAAACGGGTTTCTTCCGTCATCCAGTGGCCTTCGAAGTATTCGAGAAACAAATACTGCCCGAACTGCGCGTGCGCAAGGCCGGCGAAGGAACGCAGAGTCTGCGCATCCTGAGCGCGGGCTGCTCCACGGGCGAAGAAGCCTATTCTATCGGGCTTGCGGTGTGTGAGGCGATGAAAGAGGCCGCGGGCAGTTGGACTATCCATATTCTGGCAAGTGATGTTCGCCAGGATGCTCTCACATTCGCCGAGCGCGGACTGTATCCGCACGCGGCTTTGGCAGCCCTCCCTCGCCCCTTGGTGCAAAACTATTTTGCCAAGCTCGATCAGCACTTTCTTGCCAAGCCGCGCCTGCGCAATCTCATCACCTTCACGCAGATGAACCTGGTGCGCCCCGCCTATCTGGGGCGTTTCGATTGCATCTTCTGCATGGACGTCCTCCCCCATTTCTCCAGCGCTCAGCGGGTGGCTCTGGCTCAACGTTTGCATCTTTATCTGGAACCCGGCGGCTATCTGCTGCTGGGCGACGGCGAGAAACTGCCGGCCGCGGATGTGACCTTCCAATCCGAATCCCACCAGAGTTTCACCTTGTACCGCAAGCCCTTCGCAGCCGCCGCCCGCGCGGGAAAAACTGGCTACTAGCTCCTGGCTACTAGCAAACTCGAGCGTCGTTGGTCGTTAGTCGAGAGCCAACCGCCAAGAGCCCGCCAACCACCAACGAACAAGCACCAACGACGCTCAAGTTCCTTCCCATATCAGGACGCAGCCTGAAAATTTGTCCCATTTGTGCGCCCCATCACAGTTTGGCAACTTGCACACACTCCATGCTGTTAGCGCTAAGCACTCACCGCGACTCGGTCGGCGCTGGCGCGCCACGCGACTCTGCTGACCGCCCCACCCGGTGACAGCTGCTCGAGCTAGATCCGTGGTGTTCATCGCCCGGAGTCGGACTGCTCCCTCAGCTGATGACATTCATGTTGACATTTCATCATTCCCCAAGCGGGGATGGAAGGAAAGCGTAATGCGGCATCATTCAAAAATCATACTCACGGGGTTGGTGCTATCGCTGCTGGCTCTTGCAGGAACACTCTGTGCGCAAACTACTAAAGGAACTATCGCAGGCGTGGTAACGGATGCTCAAGGACTGGTGGTGCCAGGAGCGGCGGTGACTGCGTCCGCAATCGAAGGGGGCAACGTTCGCTCCACCACGACCGGACCCCAAGGCGAGTACCGTATCGAGGCCCTCACCCTCGGCAAGTACACGGTAACCGTGAAAGCTAAAGGCTTTGCGGAAACCATTGTTCGGGATGTGGTGGTGAACGCGTCGGTGATTACCGCGACCAACATCGAACTGAAGGTCGCGGGCGGTGCCGAGACGGTGACGGTGGAAGCCGGCGCCGAGACGGTACAGACGGAATCGGGCGAGCTCTCCAAGACGATCCCGCAGGCGGTTGTGAGCGAGGTGCCCTATATCAGTTTGAACCCGTATCAGCTCGCGGTGAGCCTGCCGGGTGTCACCACGGTGGCTTCGCGCGACGACATGACCAACGGCCAGTCTTTCTCAGTAAACGGGTTGCGGCCCCGCTCCAACAATTTCCTGATCGACGGATTTGATAACAACGACAACGGAATTGCCGGTCAGGCGTTTCAACCCAACAACATCGAGGCGGTGCAGGAAGTCGCCGTCCTGACGAATTCCTATACTGCGGAATATGGCCGCGGCGGCGGCTCAGTTTCCAATCTCACTTTCAAGAGCGGCAATAACAACTTCCACGGCGCGGCCTGGGAGCAGTACAGCGGGTCCGATTTGAATGCTGTGTCAGCCGAGGAATCGATGAGCGGCCTGACGCGGCCCGGTCAGTTCGTGAACAACATCTTTGGCTTCCGCTTTGGCGGTCCCATCAAGAAGAACAAGCTGTTCTTCTTTGGAACTGCGCAGTGGAATCGATACTTTGGCGCACAGTCTTATGCTTCCGTCCTCACTCTTCCCACCGCGGGCGGAGTTTCGACCCTGCAATCGATTGGCTCCAATTCGAATGTCGACCTCTTCCTGGCGGCGCTTGGGAATCTTCGAGCCCCCTCGGCGGAAGGATCGGTGGACATCGGCGCACGGCCGAATTGCCCGGCCCCCTGCCCTGTGGACTACGGCTACTACCAGCGCAGCGACACGGGAAAGAGTCTTAGCCGGGAGTGGACGGTTCGCGCCGACTACGCCGGCAACAACGACAGCATCCTTGTGCGCTACACCAATAGTTACGGCTCCTTGTCACCGGACCTGTATGCCAACAGCGCATCGCTGCCTTACGCTGACACCTATCAGGGAGGCCCAGCGCGTTTGTTCGGCACCATGTGGGCGCACACCTTCAGCCCAACGCTGTTGAACGAATTCCGCTTCTCCGCTCAACAGATCGACTTTGCCTTTGCTCCCACCGCAGCTACGCTTGCCAATCCCATGGCTCACCTGCCCCAGATGTATCTCTCCGATTCGATGTACAACGTCTATTGGGGTGGTTTCTCAGGCGCGACGTTCCCGCAGGGGCGCGGCCACAAAACCCTGCAACTGCAAGACGCCGTCTCCTGGACCAAGGGCACGCACACCATGAAGCTGGGTGCTGACCTTGCCATCCTCCTCATCAAAGACCAGATTCCCTTCAACTCCGACGGGTTAATGATGGTCTCTGGTGGCGGGGACTGCTCGGCTATCGGCCTGGGAGCACCCGGGGAAGACAGCTGCACCGATCTGGCCAACTATATCGACGGCTATCTCGGATCCGGAGGCAGCATCTCCAAACAGTTCGGCAACCCGCGCATCAGCGTGCCGACCACGCAGCAGGCGTACTATTTCCAGGACAGCTGGAAGATTAAGCCAAACCTCACTCTGGACTACGGCCTACGCTATGAATACCAGCCGCCTGACGCCAGCAATGTGCTGCCTTATCCCTCGCTGAATCGCAGAACCTACACCACCGAGCCCTTCCTGACTCGCAGTGAGGTGCAGCCCGATCGCAACAATTTCGGTCCGCGCTTCGGCTTCGCCTATTCTCCGCGTTTCTGGCAGGGTGTGCTGGGTGAGAATAAAACCGTCATTCGTGGTGGCTGGGGCATGTTCTACGATGCCTTCTTCACCAATATCAGCAACAATACCGCGGGTTATTTCCCGAATACACTGGGCGGAGCTGTAGTGGGTGGAGACGGCCGAGGTTTGCAGGATCCCCTGGGAGCGATCAACGCGATCACTGCCACGGTTGACCCGACCAATCAGGTAGACAGCGTGGCCAGCAACCTGGTGAATCCGCTTACTCACCAATGGAACCTGAACGTGCAACGGGAGCTGCCCGCCAGTTTGAAGATGGAAGTGGCCTATGTCGGCACCCGTGGCGAGCGTCTTTTCGCTAACGAGCAATGGAATCCCAGGGTGCTGGAAACCGTGGGTGTTGTGAATCCTCGGCTTATTCCGGATCGAGGCCCCATGCTCGTCCGGGCGAACCGCGGAGACTCCAATTATCACGGCTTGCAAACCACCGTCACTCGCCAGGTCGGGAGCTTCGCACTGCGAGGCGCCTACACCTGGTCGCGGTCGATTGATAACACTTCGGAGGTGTTCACGACCAGCGGCGGCACCACCCGTTGGGAGAACGTCAATGCTCCGCGCAGCGACCGCGGCCCGTCGGCCTTCCATCGCACGAACCGGGCGGTGTTCAGCTACACGTATGAAGCGCCTGCTTTCAAGGGCAAGGGCTTCCTAACTTATGTCCTTGGGGGTTGGGCGACGTCGGGCGTGGTCTCGTTCCAGAGCGGTACCCCGGAAACCATCTACCTCGGCGGCTACGATCAATATGGCGATGGCGAAAGCTATAACGATCGGCCAAGCTGGGGAAATCCGGCCGCGGTTCTGAATTACAGCGCGGATTGCCGTACGCGCGGGTCAGGCTGCATCACGGGCCTGGGCTACAACGACGGCAGCGGCAACCTGGTTGACTATTTCAGCCGGGCGGCTGGATCGCTCCAGGATTTCCGCTACATCATGTATCCACGCAACAGCGGCATCTACGGCAACGTGAGCCGCAATACCTTCTACTATCCTGGCCGTCAGGACTGGAACCTTTCGGTCGTGAAGCGAATCAACATGCCATACGCAGAGGGCCATCAGTTCGAACTGCGCCTCGACATGTTTAACGCCTTCAATCACCCGAACCTGGGGGTTGGAGGTCTTAACGGAAATGCGCTTAGCTCGACTTTCCTCGATGTCGCCAGCACCAAGCGCGGCGGACGGACGATGGCAGTCTGGGCCAAGTACTCGTTCTAATTCTGGCCGAAAGCAATGAGGGGAGCTGCGAGGCTCCCCTTTTTATTTGAATAGGCTGCTGAGTACCGAGTACCAAGCACCGAATGCTAAACGCCAAGTGCTGAGTGCTCATTGGCGAGTGCTGATTGCCGACTGTTGATTGCCCCACCGCTACTGCGGCCCCCGCCCTCCTAAAAATCCCACGCCGGCCGGCACAGAATCTCCCACTGACTGCGACGAGGCATCGGATATCCTCCTAGGGGAGGAATTGCTGTCGCGCGCAGCCAGGATCTCCAGGTTCTTGCGCGCTTCGGGAAGTCCATGCTCGGCTGCCAGGCGATACCACTTCTCGGCCTCAAGGTAATTCTGTCCTACGCCCTTCCCGTGTTCGTACGCGTAGGCAATCTCATTCTCCGCGGACGCGGATCCATGAGTCGCGGCTTTGTGCAGCCACCGCAGAGCTTCCGGAAAGTCCTGCTGAACGATGGTGCCTTCAAAATAGAGCAAGCCCAGCTTGTACTCCGCCGGACCATAGTTTTGCGCGACCGCTTTGCGATACCACTGCACCGCCTGATTTGGATCGACAGGCACGCCTCGGCCCTGCGCGTACATGAAACCCAGGTTCGACTGCGCGGGAGCGTAGCCCTTATCGGCCGCTTGTTGATACCAGTGCACGGCCTCCTGGCCGTTGGCGGGCGCGCCACGACCGGCCGCATTCATGAAGCCCACATTATTCTCCGCGGCAAGATAACCTTCCCCGGCTGCTCGTAGATACCAGCGCAGGGCTTCGCTGTCATCATGCGCCACTCCCAGGCCCCGCAGATACATTCCGCCGAGATTGTTTTGCGCAGGGGGATAGCCCAGGTTCGCGGCTTTCCGGTACCACTTCACGGCTTCAGGATAGTCCTGCTCCGCGCCCGCACCGGTTTCGAACGCCAGGCCAGCCTGAAACTGCGCCGTGCGGTCGCCCGCTTCCGCTTTGCGCAGAATTTCGACCAGATGACCGGCAGCCTTGGGAGGCCGCTGAAAAACAACTTCTACTTTGCAGGCTGGTGAAGCGAAACAAGGAAGACCCAAGACCAGGCAGAGAACGAGAAAGCAGAGTACGCGCATGAACCACCCCAATGGTCCGAACGGTAATTGACGCGAACGATATCGCACATCGGGCTCAGGAACAAATGAAAAAAATCGCGGTGCACTTTCGATTCAAGATGCCAAGTTGTGAAGTACAACAGCAGTGGCGCCGCGGCGGAGCTGCGATTCAAAATCCACCACAAAGAACACAAACTACACAAAGGAAGACAAGGTTCCTGATACACGAGGAAAGACAATGTCGCTGATACGAGAGGGAAGACAAAGGCCCCATCGCGTCTCTTCGTGACCTTTGTGCTGAATTTCAATTTCCCAAATCGGGAAGGTAGCGCCGGCATCTTGCCGGCCCAACGCGAGGAAGCCCGTTGAAGGCCGGCAAGACGCCGGCGCTACTGGCTTTTCTCAGGCGTCCTACCGCGCTATCCTGAATCCAATAAGTGGGAGAAACACCATGAGTATGGCCGATATCTGGAAAAGCCTGAAGACGCCCGAGCACCGCCTGGCATGGGCGGTGGCGATTGCGGCCGATGCTCTCCAAATCGCGGTGGCGCCGCTGTTCGCGGAGGGTGGGATCTCGCCTGCTG
>Ga0210399_10000880_pt1 | contig 23641 bp, 21 predicted proteins | sample IncBWC14MmetaG_FD_150865 | JGI IMG/M metagenome (GOLD analysis project Ga0210399, IMG submission 150865) | Forest soil microbial communities from Barre Woods Harvard Forest LTER site, Petersham, Massachusetts, United States - Inc-BW-C-14-M | ecosystem: Environmental > Terrestrial > Soil >... | reverse complement strand
GGCAGGACCCACTCCATCATCTCCGCGTAAGAAGCCGCCGGCAGATCGGCGCGGCCCAGCGGCACATTGTTGGCCATGAATTCCCCGGGCGTCACGGTCTTCAACCACGAAGAATTTTCTTCGAGCGAGGTGAGAAACTGCTCCAGCCAGCCGTCCGTGTAGCAATGCTTAAACGTGCCGGGCCAGCAGCCAAATTTTTCCATGTCGTCGCCAAAGGCTGCCACGCCGCCGGGATGCACTTGCCCGGCCTTCTCGAGGTACGCGATCGTTTCCTCGGGCTTGCGGAACGGAATCAGGTAGCGCAAATCCTTCAGCCCGGGAAACAGCCAGACCGATTTGCCACGATCCTCGGCGATGTACGCTCCAAACAGTTCCTCTGCTTCGAATCCGGCGGCGATGAACGGCAAGTCGTCCACCAGCGTATAGGCAACGTTTGCCGCAGCGAGTGAACCCGGAAGCTGCGGTTCCCACACGCGCTCGGCCAGCCACGCACCCGTGGGGCGTTTGCCAAACTGTTGCTCGAGGTAGCTTGCCAGGCGATTGAGCTGCTCCACCTGATCCGTGGTGGGAATCGAAATCAGAATCGGCTCATAGAAACCGCCGCCGATCAGCTCCACTCGGCCGGCCGCCACCAGTTTTCGCAACCGATCGAAATACTCGGGATGGTTTTTCTCAATCCACAACAGCAACGGGCCAGAATAGTGCAGCGCCAGCCGCACCGCCGGATGCTTTTCGATCATGGCCAAAAAGGGATCGTAGGAGGTGCGGTAGCACTCTTCAAAGACATGCTCGAAATTTCCAGCGGGCTGGTGGGCATGAACAATCAACAGAAGATGGAATGGAGGCCGAGGGTGAGGCATCAGATTCACATTCCATGATACCGCGAGATACCGCAATCATTGAATCGAAGCGCGAGGGTGACTGGTTAAACTTTTCTTACTTTGGGGAGCTGTGAACTCTAACCCAGTCCACGATCAGGGCGAGGACTTCGGGCGAGAGGGTTTCTTCAATGGCGGCGTATTCGGCGGGGGTGCCTGTGTAGGCGTGCTGAAACAAGTGATTCAGCTCCGGCAGTTGCCGGGTCTCCGCCTGGGTGTTCATCGAATCCTGCAACGCTTTTTGCAGCAGAGGTAGATTTGCCTTTGGCGCAACCTGTAAGTCTTTTTGACCGTACAAAGCCAGCACGGGACAATTCACGGCTTTCAGGTTCGGCAGGAGATCGTAGTCCAGGAAGAATCGGAACCACGGGGACGCCAGCATTCGTAGCTGGGTCTCCAACGCTGCGGGAGGCAGCGCCGCGTCCAGGCCGGATTCCTTTACCAGCGCCACCAGTTTTTCAGCGAGAGCGTTGGGGTCTTTTTCTTTGCGCACCAGGGCGTAGGCGGCTCGGTCAAACCCGAGGCTCGGCTCGAGTTGTTCGTCGCTAAGTCCTCCAGCCCGGCCGATCAGTTCGGATTGGTTGAGAAGCGTTTTCTCGCCCGTGGTTGCCGGCGCAGCCAGCAGCACCAGCCACTTTACGTCCTTCGAACGCGCTGCGAGGTACGGAGCGATCATCGCGCCTTCGCTATGGCCGATCAGCCCAATCTTCGCGCGATCTATTTCTTTGCGTGATTTCAGAAATGCAAGCCCCGCCTGTGCGTCGGCGGCCAGATCCATCGTCGTTGCCGTGTCCGGATTGCCCGTGGATTTGCCGACCCCGCGTTTGTCATAGCGCAGGACTGCAATGTCCTTCCGCGTAAGTGCATCCGCAATCAGCAGAAATGGCCGGTGGTTGGCCAGAGACTCGTCGCGATCCTGCGGACCCGAGCCCGCGACCAGCAGCGCCGCGGGGAACGGCCCTTCTCCCTTCGGCAGGGTCAGAGTTCCCGCCAGCACAATTCCCTCGGCCCCGCCGCCAAACGTCACTTCCTCCTCGGCATAGGGAAATGGCCGAACAGGCGTTTGCGGGCGGCGCAATTCCAGAGCTTGATCGGAGCGTATGAAATTCAGCCGCAGATTGTCCGCGCTGGTTTGTGACCATTTGCCGGTGATTGCATTCTTGTTTGTGCTTAAGGTGCCCTCGTAAACACCGGCCACGGACGGAATCTCGAAATGAAAAATTGGCTCTTTCAAAGTGACATGGTTGGCGGGCAGCCCGGTCACACCCTGGTCCAAGCTGTCGAGCGCGGCGATCAGCGATCCTTCCGTGTCGTGTGAAATGTGCAGTTGGAATCTGAGCCGCATCCCGTGCGTTTCCACGGCGCCCTGCCAGAGGCCCTCAACGGGGAAAACCGCATCGCCGGGCTTCCGCGCCACAGCGCCTGTTTCGCGGCGGAATTTCAGCGGGATTGAAGCGCTGCCCTGGGACCAGTTCCCGTCGATAATTTCCTGGTCGGGGGAAACTTTGCCTTCGAAGCGCGCGCCCACGGAAGTGAGGTCCAATTTCAAGTTGAAATTGGAAAAGGAAACGGAGTTTGCTTCGATAGCGAACACGCCTTGTTCCAGGCTGTCCAGGGTGGCGCGCAGTGAGCCGTTTGGGCCCTTCGAAAGATGCAGCAGCAGATGAAGCTGCGCCTCGCCCGCCTGCAGCGTGCCGGAATAGGTGCCTTGCGGAGCGCCGAGCATTTGCGCAGCGGCACCGCGCACACCGGAGAGCGGCAGCAATATCAAGAGCCAGGCAACGTTGGTGAAAAGTCGGCGCAAGGATTCCCCTCGAGCAAGCCTAGAAATGGTATCGGATTGGATGTGAACTTGCGGCAAAAGGCGGCCTCGCGAATCTGTTTCCGGCACGGCCTGTGGCTGCGTGAAAAAAAGAACCCCGGAAATCCGGGGCTCTTTAATCCAAAAAATTGACCTGCTTCAACTGGCTTCGCTTACTTTTTGGCGTACCAGTCGGCGTTCATCGCCGTAAACTGCTGCCACTTCTCTGGAAGATCTTCCAGGGCGAAAATCGCGGTCACGGGGCAGACCGGGACGCAAGCGCCGCAATCGATGCATTCGACGGGATTGATATAGAGCATCGTTTCGTTCTGGTGGGTGGGCTCGTCCTTGCGCGGGTGGATGCAGTCCACCGGACAGACATCAACACACGCCGTGTCTTTGGTGTTGATGCAAGGTTCGGCAATCACATAAGCCATGCAAACTCTCCTTTGCTTCGGGAAGCGGGCCGGGGTTAGCTTACGTAACGCAACCGGCGATAGTCCAATAAAATAATGGCTGCCGGATAAAAAGCAGCATCAAATTCATTCTACGCGGTAGTCCCTGGATTCTCAACCAGCCAGGAAAGGCTAGAATGGAGCTCAGAGGGCACGACATGAAACTCAGAATTGCACTGGCGGGGTTGCTGGTGATCGCTGGATTGGCATTGGCGGCGGCGCAGACGCCGGCACCGAAGGACCCGGAGTTGATTGACATTCAGGGCTACCAGAAACTGTTGCAGCAATATAAAGGGAAGCCCTTGCTGGTCACCTTCTGGGCCACCTGGTGCGAGCCTTGCCGAGACGAATACCCCATGCTGAACGATCTGGCCAAGCAATATGCGCCGCAAGGCCTGAAAGTTGTGGGCGTCAGCCTTGACCAGGACGGAGATTTGATTCTGATGCGCCGGTTCCTTGCGCGGTACAAGCCGATCTTCCCCAACTATCGCAAGAAAAAGGGTGAGGAGGACGCTTTCGTGCAAGCTGTCCTACCCGGGTGGAACGGCTCGATCCCGGCTTCCGTTTTTTATGCCAAGGACGGCCAGCAGATTGGCCACCGTGTTGGCGCCGGCGACCACGACTACTACGAGGCAGCCATCAAGACGCTGCTCGCTAAATGAAATTATTTGCAAGGGAAACCTGATGCTTGATTTGAAGGGCAACAAGATTACTTATTTTGGGCACAGCACCTTTGGGCTGACTACCCCCAGCGGCCAATTTGCGATTATCGACCCCTTTGTGATGTCGAATCCGCGCTGCCCAGAAAAGCTGAAACAGCTGACCCGGCTGGATGCGATTTTCATCACCCACGGCCACACGGATCATATCGGCGACCTGCTTGCTTTGGCGAAGCAGTTCAAGCCCAAGGTTGTCGCCACATTTGAAACTTATCTTTGGCTGGAGTCCAAGAAAACCGGCGCACAGTGTGTTGCCGGCAATAAAGGCGGCTCGCAGAAGGTGAGCGAGTTTGACATCACCATGACCAACGCGTTTCACTCCAATTCGATCGAGGACAATGGAGAACGAATTTATGGCGGCGAACCCGGCGGGTACATCGTCAGGCTGCCCGGCGGAGTGACGCTGTACCACGCGGGAGATACTGCGGTCTTCGGCGACATGAAGCTCATAGCGGAAATTTACAAACCCGAAATCGCGATGCTGCCGATTGGCGACGTCTTCACGATGGGGCCGCGTGAGGCTGCCGTTGCCACTCGACTCCTCGGCGTCAAGCACGTGATTCCCATGCACTACGCCACTTTTCCGATGCTGACCGGCACGCCCGAAGCTTTGCGCGCCGAGGCAAAAGACATTGCCGGGCTGACGGTGCATGCGATGAATCCGGGGGAATCGTTGGAGGAGTTGCAGAGTTAAAAAGTTAAATAGTTTAGGAGTTTAAGAGTTCAAGAATTAAAGGAAGAAAAGCATCGGCTTTCTTGCTGCTTACGAGCGCAGGAAGTTGCGGACGAAGAACATCAGGTTCGCGGGGCGCTCCGCGAGGCGCCGCATCACGTAGGGGAACCAGTCGCGGCCATACGGAATATAAATGCGCAGGCGATAGCCGTCGCGCACCAGTTGGCGCTGCAGGTCGGTGCGAATTCCATAGAGCATCTGGAACTCAAAATCATCTTTGGAGATCTGTTTTTCGGCGGCCCAGCGGATTGTCGCCGCGATCATTTTCGGGTCGTGCGTCGCAATCCCGTGATAAAACCCGCTTGGCAGCAGTATGCGCATCAGGCGAATGTAGTTGCCGTCCACGTCGGCCTTGCGCGGGTAAGCGACTTCCACGTCCTCTTTGTAGGCGCCCTTGCACAGGCGGATGCGGCAGCCGACCGAGAGCAGGTCGTTGACGTCGCTTTCACTGCGATAGAGATAGGACTGAATCACCGTGCCGACGGTGGGCGTTTGCGCGCGAACACGCTTCACCAGATCCACGGTGCGCTGCGTGTACGCGGAGCCTTCCATGTCGATGCGCAAAAAACTGTCGCAGGCCGCGGCGCGCTCGGCGATCGAGAGCACCAGGCCTTCGCAGAATTCCGGGGAGATATCCAGGCCCAGTTGGGTCAGTTTGCAGGAGACGTTGGCATGCAGGCGTTCCTGGGCGATGCGGTCGAAAATTTCGAGATAAGCATTGCGCGCTTTGTGGGCATCGTCGATGGTGCCGACATTTTCTCCCAGGTAATCGAGGGTGGCGTGCATTCCCGCGTCGTTGCAGGCGCGTGCCACTTGCAGCGCCTCGTCCAGGGTTTCACCGGCGACAAAACGGTGCGACATCCGGCGCGTGGTGGCGTTGGTGGTAACCCAGCGGGCGAAACTTTTGCTTTCGGAAAACTTCAGCAGGATCGAACGCAACATGGACTATTCGATTATGCCCGGAGTTGCGCCGGGAGGCCAGTCACGCGCTAGTCTTTGTGCTGTTCCAGAAACTTTTCGGCGTCGAGTGCGGCCATGCATCCGGAGCCGGCGGCGGTGACTGCCTGCCGGTAGCGATGATCCTGAACGTCGCCTGCTACAAAGACGCCGGGAACGTTCGTGAGGCTGCCGTGGCGCGGGATGATGTAGCCGTTTTCGTCGGTTTCCAGCTTGCCCCGGAACGCGACGGAGTTGGGCGTGTGGCCGATGGCCACGAAAATTCCGTGCAGTTCGATTTCGCGCTTTTCGCCGGTTTTGGCGTGCTTCAGGCGGACACCGGTGACCACTTTTTCGGGCGACAAGATTTCCTCGACGACGTAAGGCGTGACGAACTCCACTTTTTCGTTGGCGCGCGCGCGGTCGATCATGATTTTGGATGCGCGGAACTCATCCCGCCGGTGGATCAGATACACCCGGCTGGCATAGCGGGAAAGGAAGTTGGCCTCTTCCATGGCCGAATCTCCACCGCCCACAACCGCCAGCGGTTTGCCGCGGAAGAAATACCCGTCGCAGGTGGCGCAGGTGGACAAGCCGCGCCCAATCAGCTCTTTTTCGCCTTCCAGGCCGAGCAGCCGCGCGGAGGCGCCAGCCGCCACGATGACGGAGCGCGTTTCGTACGTGTCTTTGCCAGTCGTGATTTTGAATGGACGATTGGTCAGGTCGACTTCCGTCACCGCGCCGGCTTTAAACTCGGCGCCAAAACGCTTGGCCTGCTTGCGCATGTTCTCGATCAGCTCTGGTCCCAGGATTCCGTCGGGGAAACCGGGATAGTTTTCCACGTGCGTGGTCAGCGAAAGCTGCCCGCCGGGTTCATGGCCGTCCAGAACGAGCGGCGTCAGATTGGCGCGCGCCGTGTAGATCGCGGCGGTGAGGCCGGCACATCCACTCCCGATGATTACCACATTGTGCATTGAAAAAAGCTCCACACCTTAGATTCGGAAAAGAGCCTTGAAGGTACAAGGCCCGGCCCGCGCAAAGCCCGCATCCGGCAGGCGGAGATTGTAGCATTGACGCTCTGGGAAGTCGGTGTGCCGCCCCGCTGCCGCAGCCTTCCAAGCCCGACCTGGCGAATCACAGCGCACAGATGGGCGGCAAAAACAAAGCCAACGGCCAATTTGGCGAGCCGTCTAACCTGGCCGAGGCTGGACGCGGCAACCCGCCTCTTTTAGAGTGGAAACACGCCCGAAAGTTACGCTGCCAAGGAGCTGCCATGGACCCACGCTATCCCGTTGGAACATTTTCGATGCCGGCCACAATTACTCCGGCCCTGCGTCAGACCGCGATGGAAGAGATCGCCGTCACCCCGGCCAAAATCCGTGCGGCCACCGCGGGACTGTCCGACTCACAGCTTGACACTCCTTACCGCGAAGGCGGTTGGACGGTGCGCCAGGTGGTGCACCATGTGGCGGACAGCCATATGAACGCGTACGTGCGGCTGCGGCTTGCTCTCACCGAAACAGAGCCGCCCATCAAGGCATACCAGGAGGCCGACTGGGCCCGGTTGGAAGATGCGCAACACGCGCCGGTTGAAATATCTCTCAAACTTCTGGAACCGCTTCACGACCGTTGGGTGCGCCTGTTGCGAACCGTCACGCCGGAGCAATACGCCCGTCAGGTCCGTCATTCTGAGGCCGGCCTGAAGAATGTCGACTGGCTGCTGTTCCTGTACGCGTGGCACGGCCGGCACCACACCGCGCACATCACCGAACTGCGCAAACAAAAAGGCTGGAATTAGCTGCGGCCGCCGGCGCAGCGCAGGCGGCCGCAGCTGCTCAAGGCGTTCAAACATTTCCTGTTTCAAGCTGGGATCGTTCCGCAATTTCATGCAGGCCACTGCGTTTGCTTTGCTTTCCAAAATAACAGTAACATAAGAACTACAGCAAAAAAGGAGAGCACATGGCGCGACCCGCAGGAACCTACGCAATTTTTGAGACTTCAATGGGCAACATCGTTTGCAAGCTGTTTGAAAAGGAAGCCCCGAAGACGGTGGAGAATTTTATCGGCCTCGCCGAAGGCACCAAGGAATTCAAGGACCCCATCAGCGGCCAAAAGGAAAAGCGGCCTTACTACGACGGGCTGATCTTTCACCGCGTGATCCCAGATTTCATGATTCAGGGCGGATGCCCGCAGGGTGACGGCCGCGGCGGCCCGGGTTATCAATTCGCGGATGAATTCCACCCCAGCCTGCGCCACGCCAAGGCCGGAAGACTTTCGATGGCCAACGCCGGACCGGGCACCAACGGGAGCCAGTTTTTCATAACTGTAGCGGCCACGCCGCACCTCGATAACCGCCATTCGATCTTTGGCGAAGTCGTGGAAGGCCAGGACGTCGCCGACAAAGTCTCCAAAACCTCGCGCGACGGCATGGATCGCCCGCGCGTCCCGGTCACCATGAAGGTCCGCATCGAGCGTGTTTCCTGACGACTGAGGCTCGATGCTCTCGCCCGCGCGCCTAACGCAATTGCTGATGGAGTTCGTCTTTCTGTTGCTGGGCGCGCTGCTGTTGTGGCTGGTGGCTAACGGCCGAATCGATTTTTCAAGATTCGATCCGGGCAGCAAATTATGGCTTGGCGTCAGTGTGGCGCTGACCGCGTGGGGCTTGCTGGCGCTGGCGAAGCCCGGGCAATCCTGGGCCAAGTGGCAGAAGTGGAATCGTGGTTTCTCGCTGGTGCTGCTGGGTCTGGTGATGCTTTCCATCTCGCATGCCACGTTCGATTGGGTTGTAAGGCTCCTCGCCGTTGGCGGATTGATTCTGGTGCTGCGCGGTATCCTCGGATCCCTCCTCATTTTGCGGCGACACTAGCTTTCCTTCAGCTATAATGCCGGGCATTCTGGCGCTTCCCCGCTCGGGGAAGCCCTGCCTGCGAACGGATGTTTCCCGCTCGCATCTTCGAAGAGGAGAACAATCGTGTTCAAAGAATTCAAGGAATTCGCAATGCGCGGCAGTGTTCTGGATCTGGCCGTCGGCATCATCATCGGCGCGGCGTTCGGAAAGATCGTCTCTTCACTGGTGGACGACGTTCTTATGCCGCCCATGGGCCAACTTCTCCATAATGTGAATTTTTCCGATCTGTTCATCAATTTGAGCGGAACCCACTTCGATACGCTCAAGGCGGCAAAGGACGCCGGCAAGGCTACACTCAATTACGGCAATTTCATCAATACCATCATCAATTTCCTCATCGTGGCATTTTCCATTTTTGTGGTGGTGCGCATCGTGAATCGCTGGATGCCCAAATCTCCCGCGCCAGTCACCACGAAGGACTGCCCGCAATGCGCCATGGCGATACCTGTGGCCGCAAAGAAGTGTGGGCACTGCACCAGCGCGGTCTAGCCCAAACTCCTTGTTCGAGGGTATGCCGAGTCGTCCGGAGCGCGGAAAAATGTCGGCGCGCCGACATTTAAAGTAACACTTGAAGCTTATTCTGTTTGGTTAACGGAATATCGGAGCGAAATTTCAAGTAGCGGAAATAAAAGTGGTTAGGAGTTTGTGGGATAAATCAGTACGCGTAAGAAGTCTCGTTCGAACGTCTCGTTCCTGAGAAAGACGCCCTAAACGGCCGGGGGTTTCTTCTTAACGTTGGATTCCAGGTGCGCTTTCAGCCGGGTAATCACCGCGTCTTCCTGGCCATCCTCGACTTCTTTCATTACCTCTTCCAGCGCAAAATGGACCACGTCGTGGTGGTGCAATTCCAGCGGTGCAGCAGATTCACTGAACTTCAGCCACAGGCGATGCAGCAGGTTCACTTCGTTGGCGGTGAGGTTCGGCGCGTGCGGGCCAAGGACCTTGTAGACCTTATCGCCGTTGGCCATGTGAATTTCCAGGTTGAACTGCGGCTTGGGGTCGCCCAGTTTTTCCCACGCGTCGCCGAGATGCCGTGCCTGCTCTTCCGTGGGCTCCTTGGGTGAGTGGCCGACAACGATGGTGCTCGACTGAAGCGAAGTAGCCGCCCGCAAGATCGCATCCCAAATATCATTCGAGGCAACAACGGCGAGCCGGATGGTTTTCCCACGCTTTTCGGCCATCGAGAGGGCCTGGGAAAAGAGGTGCTGCTCGATGCTGCCGAAAAGCTGGTAGGCTTCCAATTCGTTTTCGCCCGATGCGGAGCGCCGCAAAAGGCGCACGTGGAGGACGATGACGTCACGCCTCCCGGGCTTTATCCGGTCGAGCACGTTCGCGAGATGATAAAGGTTGTAGTGGTTGCTTACGGGAACCAGGATATTTCCAGGCTTTGCGCCGACCGCTTCGGGAGTAAGTTCGCCTCCATTTCGAGGTTGAACTGATCCATCTCGACATGGGCGCCTGCCCTCCGGGCCCGCCGTTCGGAAATGGTGAAAACGATGTACAGCAGGATGGAGAAGGCACCGCCGGCCATGGTGGCGACGGGCTTGGTGAACAAGTTGGTGACGGCGATGAGGAAGAGCGTGAGGGTAATCAGAATCAGGCCGACCGGAACCTGGACGCCGCGGACATAAAAGTTGAGAGGCACCTGGAAATCGCGATGCCCCGGCTTGGTATAGCGGAGAACCAACACGGCCAGTCCGTTCATCGCAAAACTCCAGATCACGCCGAATGCATAGAGGTTTGCGAGAAACGTAACATCGCCGCGGCTGATGATGATGGTGATCACCTGCAACGCGACGACGATGTTGATGATGCGATAGCTGGTGCCGTATTTCCGGTGCGGCTGCCGGAACCAGGAGCTAAGCACACCGTCTTCGGAAACGCGATTCAGCACTCCGTTCGAGCCGACAATCGCGGTGTTCACAGCGCCGGCAAGAATGAGCGTGCCGACCACGACCACGAATCCATGGAAGATGAGCCGCACATAGATCGGCCCCGCGAGGCTCATCGCCAGCCCGCCGATCAGGTTCTCCAAATAACCTTGGCGGACCGAGTCCGGAATGATCATCACCGCGAAGAACGAAACCAGTGAGGTGAATACCAGGCTGTAAATGAAAATCACCAGCCCGGCTTTTTTCAGGTTCGGAAGTTTAGGATGTTCGATTTCTCGGTACACCTGAGCGAGCGACTCTTCGCCGCTCATCGCCAGCACCGAATGGCCCAGTGCGATGAAGATGGCCACTATACCGAACATATGCGGCAGGCTGCTGTGCGCGAGCCAGCCCAGGGCGCTCTCGCTGAGCCGCAAGTTGCGCGGATGCGGAAAGGGCGGCAGAACGGAGTGGCGAATGAAGGCGGTGTAGCTGCACCAGCCGATCAAAATCACCACCATGACTGTCACCAGCTTCATGATGTGGAGCGCTTTTTCGCTGGACTCCGGGATCCCCTTGGTGTTTTCCCACCAGAAATAGAGCGTCACGACGATGGCAAAGCTGGCGCTGACGAAATCAACCACTCCACCGGAAAGGGGTCCGCTTACGTGGAAATATTGCAGGAGATCACTGATTAGCCCGGCGAGATACTGGCCCGCGGCCACGCCGCTGATCGGGCCGGTGAGGATGTAATCGAACATCAGCGCCGAGACGCTGAATTTTGCAAGCGAACCGCCGAGGGACTGTTTGACCGCCCGGTACACGCCACCCCGGACGAACATGCTGCAACTTTCCACGTACACCGCGCGAACGGCGTAGGAAAACAGCATGATGGCGAGGATGAACCAGGGAGCGGCCTTGCCGATGTAGCCTTCGGCCTCGCCTCCGGCGTAGTACGCCGAGGACGCAAGGTCGTTCAGTACGATGGCGGCCGCGCGCCAGAAAGATATGAAGCTTAACAGCGCCGTGGTCGCTACTAAGACGCGCGGAATACCGCTGCTCTGGCTGCCCTTGGCAGCCGGGCTTTGGGGAGTGCTGCTCATTTACGGGTAGTTAGACCTGCAGATTCCAATGCTCCCATTTTTCAGGAGACAAGTCCAGCAAACGGGGTGCAACTAAACGGTTTTTTGCTGCGATTTTTCGGGCGTTTCGCGAAAGGCGCGGCCACATTCTTCGCACTGGCAGAGGGTGCGCAGGTAGTCGTAACTGAAGATACCCGTAGAGTGGCCGTCGGTGAAGCTGATCTGCACGGCGTAGTTTCCGACCTGGGTGGCGGCTTGGGCGCGGGGCTTGGGCTTGTACATGGGTAGAAGCGGTGAGGATGGCAGGTTCACTGCCGGCGCCGCTCGCTTCTTCTCACGCTCGTCGTTGCAGGTGGCGCAGGGGCACTGGTCACGCAGGTACGCGAAATCGTAGTGGCTGGAATGGCCGTCGGCCCAGGTGATGTCGACACCCGCTCCGGTTTTTACGTGAATTTTTACCGCGGTCGGCTTCTTTCGTTCATCGATGGGTATGGGCATCTGAAAAAATCTTTCCTCTCGCGTTCCAGTGGCTCTGCGCTTGGTGAAGGAGCCTGAAAAAGACGCCCGCCTCCCCTCCCTTGTCAGGGCGAGCAGAAGGCGGCCGCTACATGCGCATCGACCTTAACCTGTTCCCTTTTTGTGATCGCAGCATTCGCCCGGCGGAATCGGATTGCCGTGCGGGCATGTCGTCGGATGCCCCAGGAACGAGCAGATGCGCTGATCCAGCTCCGGGCTGATGATGTGTTCGAACTTGCAGGCCTGGGTGTGCGCTTCGTGATCGTCGATGCGGAAGGTGTCTTTGAACAGGCGCTCTGCGAGACGGTGGCGGCGTACCACGTCGCGGGCTCGGCTCTTGCCGCGGTCGGTGAGTTCGATCAGGTGCTCTTCGAAGACTTTTACCAGGCGAAGGTCTTCCATCCGCGCCAGCGTGCGGACAGGGTCTACGCCGCCCGGGGTGCGAATTTGATCGAGGTCCGAGGGCCGGCCTTCTTCGCCGCAGACCCAGATTTGCTCCAGCAGGTGGTCGAAGTGAATGCCGTCGTCCATGGAGATGCGCTGGTCAACGGCGAGATGGCCGTGCACCAACTCAATCTTGCGGTCGGCTTGCTGCGCGATATCCGGATCGTGGGTGACCATCAGAATCGTGTGGCCCGCGCTGTGCAGTTCGCGGAAAAGACCGATTACGATTTCTTCGTTCGCTTCGTCGAGATTGCCGGTCGGTTCGTCGGCCAGAATTAATTTTGGTTGGTTGATCAGGGCTCGGGCAATCGCTACGCGCTGCTGCTCGCCGCCGGAAAGCTGCGAAGGCAAATTCGTCAGGCGGTGGCCAAGGCCGACACGCTTGAGGGCTTCCGCAGCCTGGGCCTCGTCCGTGACGCTGTGAAAGTACTGGGCGAGCATCACGTTTTCCAGCGCGCTGAGGTACGGCACCAGGTGGAACTGCTGAAAGACGAAGCCAATTTTTTCCGCACGATAACGCACCAGGTCGTTTTCGGAAAGTTTGGCCAGGTCCACACCGTCCACGATTACGTGGCCGGACGTCAGGGTGTCCAGCCCGCCGAGAATATTAATCAGCGTGGTTTTCCCGGAGCCGGAGGGCCCCATCAACGCTACCCATTCGCCGGCCTGGATATGGAAGGAGATGCCGTTCAACGCGCGCAGCGTGCCGTACTCCTTCACCAGCGATTCAATGCGCACTTGCGCGTTCACGCTTCACCTCGAAATACCTTTGCAGGCCGTACGCTCGCCAGCCGGCGCAGGGGGAATGCGCTGGCGATGGAAACAAGGATGGTGATGCCTACAGAAACAGGATACACAATCCAGCGCGGCTGCGCAGCGACGCCAAAGACCGTTTTCCCCAGCCAGATGGAGCCCAAAATGCCGAATGCCGAGCCGATCAGCCCGCCTACGATACCCATCAAGATCGCTTCTGCGAGGAACAGCCGCACTACCCGGCGGACGGAGCCACCGATTGCTTTCATCAGGCCGACATCGTTTTTGCGCTCGATCGCGACGTTGCTCATTCCCGCCATCACGCAAAGCGAAGTCAGAAAGAGAACGATGACCACCGTGATCGAAAGCAGGCCACTGATGCGGTTGTAAAGTTTTCCTTCCGCTTCGGCGAGTTGCTTGATGCCGTGCACATCCGCACCTGGCAGACGTTGCGAAAGAGCGGCAATGAAGCGCTGAATCGAATCCGGCGTGCCGGTGACGCTCAGCTGGAGCAGGCTGATGCGTCCGGGCAAATCCCCGAGGGTTTGTGCCGTGGCCAACCTGGTGAATATCTGCGAGTCTTCGGCGCCGCCTGTGGCCACCACGGCGAATACCTTGCACGTTGCTTCTCTACCTTGATCGCGGAGTTGCAGCGAGTCTCCAGCATGAACATTGAACTGCGTCGCGGCTTTTGCGCCGGCTTCGCAGGCCGCCGGATCTTTTTCAAGCTCGGCGGAATATTCTGTGCGCCGGCCCGGCCGGACTTTGGTCAGTCCCTGTCCTTCAGTGCCCGCAATCACGGCGGCTTGGTGATGGATTTCACCGGCTTTCGCTACTTCGCCGATTACGTACAGAAACGCCACCGCTGGCACGGGCTTTCCGGAATTTTCAGGTGGCAAGCCTGCGAGCACTGTCTGATCCAGCGTGCCTCCAGCTGAATTGGCGTTCGCATCGCGCGGTACGACGATCACATTCGCTCCCAGCGCGCGAAATTCCGTTGTGAGCCGCCGCTTGGCATCAATCTGCAGATTCAGCAAGGCCGAGGTAATCGCCGCGCCCGCCCCCAACGCCAGCAGAATCACAAACAAGCGGCCGTAATTCGCGGTGATCAGCCTGCGAACGATTCGCCAGAACATGGCGGAATCGCCCATCACTCGCCTCTCAGGATGGGCGCCGGGTCATACTGCGAAGCGCGGCGCAGCGGATAAGCGCTTCCGAGCAACGTGATGAGCGAGGCAAGCACCAGTACGATGAACAGGAGAAAGAGTTTCGGCTCCGGCGTGAATCCAAAAATCTTTTCGCCCAGCAGTCGCGCCAGGAGGATTCCCACTGCGTAGCCGATTCCGCCGCCGACAAATGCAACCAGCAACTGCTCCGCGGCCAGCAACACGCCGACCAACCCGGAGCCCGCACCCAGCGCCTTCATCAATCCGATTTCCGTGCGGCGTTCAATCACCGAAGCAGCCGCAGAGGCTCCCACGGCCAGCGCTGCTGCCAACAGGGCCGCAAACGTTACCAGCCACAGCAGTGTGCGCACACGGGTCAGAATCGTGCCCTCGCCTTCCGCCACGCGGCGAATTACGCGCACGTCCGTCCCTTTCAACTCTTCGCTGATTTGCAACGCGATGGATGAAATATACGGTGTGCAGTACCAGGTGTCGAATTCCGCCGGCGTCATGGACTTCGGGTCTTTGCGCGCAAAGGCGTCTTCGGGCTTGGTCAGCGCGCTGACATACAACCTGCGATATTTTCCCTGCGTGCCCGCCAACGTTTGCGCGACCGCCAGCGGTGTTACCACCGCGTTGTCTTCCGGCCCGCCCGTTGAGACGAGGCCAACAACTTTCAATGTTCTCCAGCCGCTGCGATCGTTCGCGTGTACGTTCAGGACATCGCCGGCCTTGACGCCAAACTTCTTCGCAAATGCAGTCCCCACCAGGCACTCGTCCGCGCCCTCTTTGAACCAGCGCCCCTCGACGTGCCACCACGGATTCGTTTTCTCAATCCCCGTCTGATAGGTGGTGCCATCGGGAATAGAAACCGTGTGATCTGACCAAGTGCCGATCAATGTGGTGCGATCGACGACTCCAGGGCTCGACCAGTTTTTCGACGCTGGCGACCACGCCTCTACAGGCACTTCGAGAATCGGCGCGAAGGCCATGATGTTGAAACGCCAGAAGATTGTCTTCAGTTTGCCGAGGTCTGCTTCGGGAAGGTAGGCGCCTGCATTTGCCGGTCGGTAATCCACGCCGCCAATTTCGAGAGGTAGCGAGTCCGCCTCCGGTGTCACCAGCAGATTTGCGCCCAGGCTGCGGAATTCCTGCGCCAGCCTGTCGCCAACGTCCAGCGACACGCTGAGCGCGGCGGTGGCCACAGCCATCCCGAGGGCCAGCGCGGCCAGGGTGAGCAATTTGCGTTTTGGCCGGCGCGTGAACGAGTCGGCAACGAGTCGAAGGAACATTTATGGGTGCGGATTGGTGAGCGCGCCAAGTCTCCTATCGCGGAATCTCTTCCGCAGCTTTGGTCACCGACGAAACATCAATGACCACGTTGTCGCCCTGTACCTGCGACGTAAACCCGATGGGATTGCATCCGCCCTTGCCTCCGATCGAGGGAATGTAAATCGCCGAGGCGCAGTGCCGGCAGATGACGTTTTGCCCATCCTGGCGGTAGCCGTCGGCTCCGCAGATCAGGCAGGCGTCGAGCGCTGTGCCGTAGCCTTTGGGCTTCTTGATGACCATGAAGCGGATGGTCTGGCCGTTGGCGTTCAGCGTGAAGAGATGCAAATTTCCGTCCTGCACTTCGGCGACGGGGACTTTCACGAGGCCCTCCACGGCTTCCACGCTCCTCGCCTGCGGCGGCGCGGAATTCACCTTGGCGTAAATGAAATCCGCCGTCAGCGCCAGGATCACCGCCAGGCTCATGCTGGCCGCCGCGATCATCCAGCGGCGTTGGCGACGATTTTGCGATTCAATCAGCCGGCGTTCCGCGTCATTCGTCACAGCGGTGGTCGCCTTGTTGTGCGAAGCCGCCTGCCACTCGCGGATAATCATCAGGGCGGCGGCACCGAAGACGAACACGAAAAAGAAGAGTTCGTTGGCCACGATCGGCCCGAGAACCGCCATTTCGGTTTTGCTAGAAGGCAGCCAGCGCGCTTCGCTTAATTCGTGGAGGCCGGTGACGCCGAGTTGTACCGCGACCAGCATCAGGATCCAACTGGTGACCGCGAAGAAGCGGTGGAGCGGCACTTTGAGCGTGCCCTTGAAAAAGAACAGGCCAACGGCAACTGCAGCTCCGATGCCCGCAATCGTACCAATCCAGGTCTGCAAGCCTTCGGTCGAAAGTTCCACAGCGCGCAGAATCAGCGCGAGTTCGGCGCCTTCTCTCACCACCATAAGGAAAACGAAGAGCCCCAGGCCCCAGCCCGCGGCCGAACCTGCTTTCGCCGCGTAGGATTCCACCTTGTCTTCAATTTCTTTTTTCAGGTGCCGCGCGATGCGGTTCATCCAGAGGATCATGGTGACGACAAAAAACGCAGCTACCAAAAGGAGGAGGCCTTCAAATCCGTCTTCGCTGATGTTGAACCGCTCGAGGGCAATCGCCACGCCCAGGCTGAGAGCTACGGCGGCTGCGACGCCTCCCCAGACAAATCGGACCAGATGAGTCCTATTGGTTCGCGAGAGATAAACAAGGATAATCCCGACGATGAGGGAGGCTTCGACACCCTCGCGAAGGGCAATCAGGAAGGCAGAAAGCACGAGCACTCCAGTTGAAAGTGATTTGCAACAACGATCCCAGTCTAACCCCTCCTTCTTCACCCCGTCAAGTGCAGACGGCCTTGCCTTCAACACGATAGAATAGTGGTTTGCGTCTAACGACTAGAATGATGAGACCGCCTCTTAAAGCCATCATTGCGCTGCTGCTTTGCTGGACGCTTGTCTGCCCGACCCTGCCGGCGCAAGAGCCCCAGTCCCCGAACGCAAAGCGCGACGCCGAGCGCTCCTTCGTGAAACCCGATCCAAAGCGCGCGAAGAAGCTTTTCGAGCAGGCAATGAAGGAAGAAGCGGCAGGGGACTACATCAGTGCCTTGAGCGATTATGAAGAAGCAGCTCGTTATGCCCCGTTTGACGTGACCATCGTCGGCAAGGGCACGGCGCTGCGTTCACGCCTGTTGCGCGAGCACCTGGACGGAGCCGAGCGGATGGCGGTAGAGGGCAATATGGATGGCGCCACGCAGCAACTGGCTGCCGCGCTGGAGATCGATCCCGGCAACCCGGCGATTCTCGAGCGGCTGCAGCAGATTGGCTCGATGAAAGAATCTCCCACGGGCGAACGGCGACCGGATCCGCCCGAAGGATTGCCACAAATTGCGGCGGAGAAAAGCAACAAGAGTTTCAATCTTCAGACCGATTTGAAATTAGCTTACGAACAGGTGGCCCAGGCGTTTGGCGTGAAGGCTTCGTTCGATCCCGATCTACAGGCGCGCACCACACGGCTGCGCCTTCAGGACGTCGACTTTTACACCGCGATGAAAGTTCTTGGCATGGAAACCGGGACGTTCTGGCACGCGGTAGACTCCAAGGAATTTTTTGTGGCGGCGGACACGGCCGAGAAGCGCCGGTTGTTCGATCCTGAAATTGAGCAGACCATTCCGCTGGCATCCTCGGTAACTTCCACGGAAGTCGGCGAAGTGGTCCGTGCAATTCGCGAACTGACCGGCATGACGCGGGTGCACCAGGCCAACTTTAACCATGCGATCACCGTCCGGGGAACCGTGCAGCGCGTGCACCTCGCGGAAGAGATCATCCGCAACCTGGAGCACGGCCCGGGCGAAGTTCTACTGGAGATCGATCTGCTGGAAGTGGATCGCACGAACGCGAGGAACCTCGGCATCACCTGGCCCACGAACCAGCGGATCATTCCGGTCCCGCCCAGTCTGGCCGGCTCCCTGCGTACGGCTCCGGATTTAACTTCGCTGCTGACGCTTCTGGCGCAGGTCTTCGGAGGCCCCGCGGGGGCGCTGGCGGCTGGCGGGATTGCCAGCCTGGCTTCTTCGATCCCGGCGGTGGCGGCGATTGGCGGCGGCAAGAGCACGTATCTCCTGGCACTGCCCACACTTTCGGCGCAATTCTCGGAAGGACTCTCGCTGGTGCACAGCGGCCGACAGGTTTTGCTGCGCGCGCAGGACGGCAAGCCAGCCACGTTTTTTGTGGGCGACCGAGTGCCTATTACCTTGTCGCTGCTTTCGGGGAGCCTCGGCTCGGGCGGGTTCACTCCCAATCCCGGCGGGACCGGCGTCGGCATCCCCACGCAGCAATTCACGGTGGGAAAAAATCCCGTGGCGATGGTGTCGGCCGATTTTCGCAGCGCGGGCACGGAGGATCTGGCGGTCGTCAACCAGGCGGATAACACGCTGACAGTTTTGCTGAATCAAGGAACGGGAGTGATTCCGCAATTCGCGCAGCCCACCAGCGGAATCGGATTGCTTTCACCGGTCGGTCTTGGAACCAGTTGGACCAGTTCCACACCGGCGCCGGCTTTGGCCACGGGAAGCCTGAACGCAGCGTCCGCCGCCGTGAATAACGACAACTTTGCGGATTTGCTGGTCACGGATCCAGTGGGGAACGCGGTGATCGTGCTTCTGGGGGACGGCGATGGCTCGTTCAAAAAACCTGCCACCCCGATTGCTGTCGGAACCCAGCCGAGCGCCATTGCAATTGGGACTTTTAATTTGAAGAATGGCGATTCCAACCCGGGATTCGTGGTCACCAATTTCAGCGACAATACATACTCCGTGTTCAACGGCAATGGCGATGGGACCTTCACGCAGGTGACGGGCTCACCGTTTCCCATGCCTGCCACCGGGACCGGGCCAATCGCGATGACTGTTGCCGACTTCAATGGCGACGGCAATCCCGATCTGGCGATCGTCAACCAGACCACGAAGAATGTAACGATTTTGAAGGGCAACGGAAACGGCTCGTTCACGGAATTCTTCAACTCTCCGCTGGCGGTCGGCAATCTGCCTGTGGCCATCGCGTCCGGCGCGCTGAGCGGCAGCAACGGTCCGGCGCTGGCGATCGTGAATCAGCAGGATAATTCGCTCTCCGTTTACCTGGGAAATGGCGACGGGACCTTCGTGGCCGCGTCGCAATCTCCCCTAGCGACTGACACTACTCCCAGCGGCGTAGTGATTACCGACTTTGCGCAGGCTTCGACTGGCGGAATCGCGGTAACCAACACGGCTGTCGGAACGGTTACGGTGTTCGCGGACCTCGGCAGTGGGCTGTTTACCAGCGCGATCGAACCTGGCGCCGGGAAGAACCCCGTGGCCATCCTGGCCGGCGCTTTCACCAACAGCGCATTCCCGGACATCGTGGTGACCAACAATATTTCCGACGCCGACGGGCAAGTGACCCTGGTCGAAAGCCCGGCCAGCCTGATTTCGAATGCCGCCATCACGCAGACACCATATCCTGGGTCTGAATATGAGGACGTGGGCATAAAAATCAAGGCCACGCCGCAGCTGCACGACACCAAAGACGTGACGCTGCAGCTGGAATTCGAGATTAAGGCGCTTTCAGGTAGCAGCATCAACGGGATTCCGGTGATCTCGAACCGGACCGTTACGCAGACCGTGCGGCTGAAGGAAGACGAAACGTCGCTGATTACGGGCCTGCTTAGCGACAATGAAACCAAAACGCTTTCCGGCATTCCGGGGCTCGCCCAGTTACCGGGCGTCGGGTATGCGTTCGGCACGCGGAACAATTCGTTCACCAACGACGAATTGCTTTTTCTGGTAACGCCGCGCCGCGTCCGCTCGCCCTTCCACAATGCAAAAACGATTTACGCCGGAACTGGAGAGCCGACCGGGCGCCAGGGGGCTGCGTCTGCGCCAACTGGCCCGCGGCCCGACCAGGAGCAGATTCCTGCTCCATCTCCGGTCGAGACGCCGGCTGTGCCGCCTGCGGCACAGCCACAGCCGCAACCTGGCGCTCCGCCAGTTCAACAACCACCGGTAAACCAACCCCCGCAAAATCAGCCGCCACAGCCTCAGCCCGAGCTTCCGCTGCAACAGCCTCCTGGGTAATTTCCCCGTCCGACCTGGCGAGCGGTTGAGCCTCGACGCATGGCAGGGCGCTATCCCTTGGCACTCTAAAATCGTGGATTCCAAAAGAAAAATCAGGGGAGAGGATCGAACACTACTACCGGCTGGTAGGTTCGCGGCACCACTGCTTCCGCGATGGCGATCAACTTATTTTCCTGGCTGAAGACACGGAGCCGGGGCGGCTGCACTTCCTCGGTGTCGAGATGCGTGGTCGCTCCTGGCGGCAATTCCACCCGGCCGGGCTTCAGCTGAGCAAGCATCACGTTGAATTTCCCGCCGTGGCGGATCTTTTTTTCCAGCACCGGAAGGACGTTGGTGCGCGGAAAATTCGGTAACAGATGTTCCAGCGGGATCAGGCAGGACTCGAACCTGCCGTCTTTTTTCGCTTGCGACAATTCTTCGAGGCCGATGGCCTGGTCTAGTGAAAACTCTCCCACCGCCGTGCGGCAGATTTCGGCGAGGTGCGCGCCGCAACCGAGCTTTTGCCCCATGTCGTGCACCAGCGAGCGGATATAAGTTCCCGAAGAACACTCGATGGAGAATCGCGCGATTGGCCCTTCGATATCGGTCAGGCGGTACTCGAAAATCTCCACCGGGACCGCTTTCAGCTCGACCACCTGATTCCTGCGCGCCAATTCATAGGCGGGACGTCCGTGGATTTTTTTTGCGGAGAAAATCGGGGGCATCTGGTCGAACTTTCCTGTGGACTCCGCCGCCAACCGCTCCAGCACTTCATTTTCCAGCACCGGGGCCGCATCGGGGCCCGCTGGTTGCCCTTCGGAATCAAATGTATTTGTGGCGTAGCCGAAGCGGAAACCCGCAGTGTAGCGTTTGCGGCGGCCGGTATAAAAGCGCACAAAGCGCGTGGCTTTGCCGAGCAACAGGACCAAGACGCCGGTCGCCAGCGGATCGAGTGTACCCAGATGGCCGATCTGCCGGAATCCCGCAAGGTGGCGCACCGCATCGACGATGTCGTGGGAAGTTTTCCCCCGGGGCTTGTCGATGACCAGGGCGCCGTCGAACGGAGCGGGTTGTGGTTTACGCGTCATTTGGCGTCCTCGAGCGCTCAGCTCTTTGGTCCAAGAAGAGCATCAATTCATTCTTTCCGTTTCGTTTTCTTATTGCAAATATGGCTGGCCGGAAAAGCGGTGGAAGTTTGCCCCAATTTCATTTCGCTGTCGCAATCGATCAGGCATTCGGTTCGGGCTTTTCCGTCTTATCTGATTTCATCTGCTTCAAAAGCTGTTCGATGCGTTCCACGTGTTCCTGCGAAAGATCCAACGTAAAGTGCAAATCCGGAACGCGGCGCAACTGCAGCCTCTCCACCAGTTCGTGCTTGATGTAGCCCGAGGCATGCTCGAGCGCCTTGATCGCATCCGTTTGTTCTTTCGAGTTTTCCGTCCGTACGCTCACGTACACCCGGGCGTGCTTCATGTCCGGCTGGACGCGGACTTCGCTGACGCAGACATTGCCTTCAAGGCGGGGGTCTTTCAGCTCGCCCACCAACATGGCGTTCAATTCATGCGCGATTTCCTCGCCAACGCGCAAATGACGATGATGATCAGGGCTCATTTTAATAGTTCACGGTTTTGAGTTTTGAGTTATAAGTTTTTAGTTCCAAGTTATTAGTTCCAACTAAGAACGTAGTTCCTACTGGATCTCTGGGCCTGGACCCCGGCTGCTAGATTAATTCAACGGAATGCCCGACGATCATTGGCCCTAGTATCCCGTCGGCTTCGGCCAGAACTTTTTGCAGCGCTTCCTCCACGTGATGCTCTTCGTTCGCAAGCGTCACCACGCCTACCACCGAACGCTGCCAGGTATCCGCAAAATCCAACTCGGCCACGGCTACGTTAAAATGCGCGCGCAGGCGATCCTTCAGGCTGCGCAGCACCTGCCGCTTATCCTTCAGCGATTGCGCGTCCGCAATATGCAACTCCAGAGTGAGTAATCCGACCGGCATGGCAAGCCACCCTCAGGCGCGGGAAGCCTGAGCCTGATGCATCACCGCTATTTGCGCGCGGCGGAGGAACCCTGGGCAGCGGCTTCGGCGGCGGACAGCTTGGTCACCTGGAAGCACTCCAGAATATCCCCAACCTTGACGTCGTTGAAGTTCGCGATACCCAGGCCGCATTCAAAACCCGTGCGGACTTCGCTTGCGTCATCCTTGAAGCGCTTCAGGGAACTGAGCCTGGACGTGTAAACTACCGCGCCATCGCGCACCACGCGAATCTGCGAATCACGCTTGATCACGCCGTCCGTAACGTAGCAGCCTGCCACGGTGCCGGAGCCCTTGATGCGGAACGTGTTGCGGACTTCCGCGCGGCCAACGTAGGATTCCTGGAAGACGGGTTCGAGCAAGCCTTCCATGGCTCTCTTAATTTCGTCGGAAACCTCGTAAATGATGTTGTGGGTGCGGATGTCGACTTTTTCCTGTTGTGCCAGGTCCTGCGCCTTGCGGTCCGGGCGCACGCCGAACGCGATGACGATGGCTCCCGAAGCCGACGCAAGCAGAATGTCGTTTTCAGTGACGGTGCCGACGCCCGCGCTGATAATCTTCAGTTTGACCTGGTCGGTCGAGAGCCTGGGCAGCATCTCTTCGAGCACTTCGGCGGAGCCCTGCACGTCGGCCTTGATGACGATGGGAAGTTCTTTCACTTCCCCGGCCTTCAACTGCTCGTGCAACTGGTCCAGCGTGATGCGGCTGCCCGCGCTGGCACGCAATGCGGCGTCGCGCTGCTTGGACTGCCGGAATTCCACGACGTGGCGGGCCTTGGCTTCATCGGTAACCTGGAAATGGTCGCCCGCTTCCGGGACGCCCTGCAAGCCGAGCACTTCTACCGGCGTGGACGGCGGGGCGATTTTTACCGGGCGCCCGTGATCGTCAAACATCGCGCGCACTTTGCCAAACACTGAACCGACGATGAAAAAGTCGCTGTTGTTGAGCGTGCCGTTTTGCACGAGCACGGTGGCGACCGGGCCGCGGCCCTTGTCCACCCGAGATTCCAGCACTGTTCCGCTTGCCGGAGCATCGGGATTGGCCTTGAGTTCCCGCAAATCCGCCACGAGTAGAATAATTTCGAGCAGCTTGTCGAGGTTCTTTTTCTGTTTTGCGGAGACTTCCACGAATTCGGTCTCGCCGCCCCACTCCGCGGGCATCAAGCCGAGATCCGAGAGTTGTCGCTTCACGCGCTCTGGCTGCGATTCCGGTTTGTCGATCTTGTTGATCGCCACGATGATCGGGACATTGGCCGCCTTGGCGTGGTCGATCGCTTCCCGCGTCTGCGGCATTACGCCGTCGTCCGCCGCAACCACCAGCACGACGATGTCGGTAACTTTTGCGCCGCGCGCGCGCATGCGAGTGAAGGCTTCGTGGCCCGGCGTATCGACGAACACCACGCTCTTTTCGCCCACCTGCACCTTGTAGGCGCCGATATGCT
>Ga0210399_10000877_pt1 | contig 23663 bp, 16 predicted proteins | sample IncBWC14MmetaG_FD_150865 | JGI IMG/M metagenome (GOLD analysis project Ga0210399, IMG submission 150865) | Forest soil microbial communities from Barre Woods Harvard Forest LTER site, Petersham, Massachusetts, United States - Inc-BW-C-14-M | ecosystem: Environmental > Terrestrial > Soil >... | reverse complement strand
GCGAGATTCTTGTGAAGACGAACAGCAGCCGGGCAGTGGCCGCACAACTGAATGGCCTCTTTAATCTGGCTGATGGCTTGGGGCCAGTTCTGGGCTTTGCCGGCCGCGAGCGCAAAATTCCGAAGAAGTGCGACTCGGTCGGTCATTCGTTCGCGCTTCTGAAGCTCATCGAAACGCTCCTGGTACTGTTGAGCTTCTGGATCGTGTAGCTTGCTCAGGGTTCGCGCGAGATTGTAAAGAGCCTGCGAGTTGTTCGGATTCGCAAGGACCGCTTGCTTCCAACGTTGGATGGCTTCGGTCATTCGTCCCAGTTTCTCGAGGCTTTGCCCCAGTAGGAATTGCGCATCGGCGTTATCTGGATTCAGAGCGACAGTCTTTTGCAAGAGCTCAGCCGCGCGCTTGAAGTTGTTGTCTTGCTTTTCCACAAGTGCCAAGAAGTAGAAAGAGTCTTCAAGAGTTGGCTGAAGCCTGATCGCAAGGAGTAACTCGCTGCGCGCTTTGCCGTATTCGCCCGTTTCGAAATAGAAGTGCCCTAGGCTCAAATGGGCCGGGGCCAAATCGGGTTTCAGACGGACGGCTTCGTTGAGCTCGGAGAGACCGTTCGTGCGGTCGTTTTCGAGAACGAGCGCCATGCCGAGGTTCAGATGGGCATCGGCGGAGTTTGGTCGCAACTCGACGGCTCTTCGAAACGCGGAAATCGCTTCGGAACCTCGGCCCTCTTTCGTACGGATCACGCCGAGAGTTGCATAGGAAGCAGCATCCGTTGGATCCGCCTCTATCGTGGACTGCAATTGGTTTTCTGCCTCAGCGGCTCCCCAATGTTTCACCATCGCGAGTCCGAGGTTGATGTAGGCGGCAGAGGATTCGGGATCGCCCTTGGTGGCCTGTCGAAAGGCGTCGATAGCGTCGACTTCCCTGTCCTCCCGCAGGTACAACACGCCAAGGTTGTTCAGCGCTTCGGCGTATTTTGTATCGGCGGCGTTGGCCGCTTTGAACTCTTTCTCAGCTACGTCTAATTTGGCAGCTTGAGCGGCCAGCAAGCCGAGTTGATTATGGGCAGGCGCGAGATCGGGCTTGAGCTGAAGAGCCCGCTCGAATTCCTGACGTGAGGCCTGCTGATCGCCGAGGCCGGCGAGAGCGAGTCCAAGGTCGAAGTGGATCTGTGCGCTTTTTGGAGTTAGCTGGAGAGCGCGCCGATAATCCTGTGCGGCGGCTGTGAATTTTCCGGCGGTGAGCAGCTCGTTTGCCTGATCCACCAACCGATCAGCCTCGGCTTGTGGCTGGCCTTGACGCGCGGACGGCTGGGTGGACGGCGGCTTCGCCGATTGCGAAGAAGTTTGCGGGCGCATCCCCGGTGCGCACACCAAGAAAAGAACTGTAACGACGATCGCTCGCGCGAACCTACTGAGGCAGGACAAGATTTCGCTCCTTACTTACACCGTGCGTTTTCTTTTCATCGACGCCCTTCCCCTCACGAATGACATAAAAACGATTGGCGGAGAGGACTCCCAGGGTTTCGGAAAAGCCGCTGGGCCAATGGATCACTACTTTCTCCGCCTTATCTGCGCGGCCCAGCCCGAAATGAATACGCAAATCATTTTGGGATATATATCCTCCTCCGCTGCGTACCTCTTGCGTTCGATGGCCTTCGGCCGTTTCAACAGTTACTTGCGCCCCGAGTGCGGCTCGATTCGATTTCGAGCCAACTAGTTGCAGGCTAATGAAGTTTTGCACCGGCGCGGTATTGAGATAGAGCGAAGGCGTTTCATTCATATTATTGACCAGCGCCTCAAGGCGCCCGTCATTAAAAAGGTCGCCAAGAGCGAGGCCCCGCGCTGCGTGCAGTTCGCTGAGCGCAGATCCTGACTGGGCTGTGATATTACCGAACTTTCCGTTGCGCAGATTCGAGTAAAGAACTTTCGGCTCGCGATAGCTCGTGCCCATTCCTTTGCCATCCACCTCGGGAACAACATGACCGTTGACTATGAAGATTCCTGGCCAGCCAGAATTGTCGAAATCGAAGAATTGAACGCCCCAGCCGAGCCAATTTCGGATTTTCCCGAGACCCGCGCTGAAGGTTACGTCCTCAAAGACGTTGTTCCCGCGGTTGAGGTAAAGTGTGGGCGTATCGTCGCTGAAATTTGTCTTGATGATGTTTTGCATGCCGGAGTGCGTGTAGTCGTCGGCCGCGAGTCCCATTCCGGCCTGCAGGGCACCGTCTTCATTGAAAGCCACGCCGGCTGCGCCGCTTATGTCCGTGAAGGTGCCGTCGTGATTGTTGTGATAAAGGATGTTGGGGGTAGAGTCGCAAGCGACAAAAATGTCGGGCCACCCGTCGCGGTCAAAGTCGCTAGTCAAAGAGGTCAGCCCGTAGCAACCAGAGGTCCGCGTAATCCCCGCGCTCTCGGTGACTTCTGCGAATGTGCCATCGCCGTTGTTGCGATAGAGGGCATTGACGGGCATTTTTAGGCCGCGCGGTCCGCACATCACGCTGATTCCCTTCAACTGACAGTATTGGCCCTGGCCTGGGCGCGGAACCGAGTCGTAGGAAAAATCGACATAGCGCACGATGAAGAGATCCGCATGGCCGTCTCGATCGTAATCGAGAAAGCTGCAACCAGTGCTCCATTGGTCATTTTGTGTTTTTAGCCCGGCTTTTTCGGTTACGTCGGTGAAGGTGCCGTCGCCGTTGTTGTGGTACAGAACGCTCTGTCCCCAGAATGTCACGAGGAGATCGAGGTTTCCGTCGTTGTCGTAGTCGCCGACGCACGCACCTTGCCCCCAGCCAGACTGGGCGAGTCCGGACCTTGCGGTGACATCGGTGAACGTGCCGTCGTGATTGTTGTGATAGAGGTGTGCCGTAGGAGCCTGGCCTTCTGGGAATCCCTCGACCGTTGAGCCATTCGGGAGGAAAACGTCCGGCCAGCCGTCGTTGTCGTAGTCGAATATTGCAGCGCCATTTCCTGTGGTCTCAATAATGAAATCCTTATGTCGGTCGCCCCCGGAGGAATTCATCAGGGCCAGGCCAGTCCGCTGCGCGATGTCGACGAAATGAGCCGGCGCGTGCCCTCCGGTTTCGATTGCAGGTGCCTTGGCGTGAGGCGCTTGCGCGGGAATTGCTCGGTTGAAACCCAAGGCGAGTAACAGACATGCAAGGAACGCAGCCAGGTTTCGTGTGGGGAAAGTACCGCTACCTGAACACGGTCTCATACAGATCAATGAGTCGGGTCTCCGTCCGCGACTCTAGCACGCGGTGCACTCGCCACGGAGGAGATTCCTGCAGGAAAGCCGGCCAAAGTCTTCCTTATCATTAATGAATAGTCGAGCTTCCCGCACTAAAAGGCGAAAGGCAAAAAGAGCTCCCGAGGTGGGGTGCTCACAACGCCATTAGAAAATGAACTTCAAACCCAACTGGATTTGGCGAGGCTGGCCGTTGTCGCTGGTGATCACACCAAAGTTTCCGTCTTGAACGTTGGTATCGGGGTTATTAAGGTTAGTGTGGTTGAAAACGTTGAAGAAGTTGGCTTCAAATCTCAGCCGTTTGCTCTCGGACCACAGGGCCGTATCTTTACTGAGGGAGAAGTCCCAGTTTTGCAAGCCCGGACCATAGACATCGCCCGTGGTTCCGGTACCAAATGTGCCAAGCGCAGGTTGCGAGAAGCAACTGGTGTCAAACCATTGGGCCCTCGTGTGGGGATTGTTCATGCCCTTCCCTGCGCAAAGGAAGTTTGCCGTTTCCTGATCGGCGCCTGGTGGTAGCAAATTGGTGGGGGCGTTGACTATAAGCGCTCCGCCATGCCGGAAGGTGGTGATCCCACTGGCCTGCCATCCGCTCACAAGGGCCTTCACTGGACCGGACACGTCACTGAGATACTTCCGTCCGCTGCCGATCGGCAGGTCATAGACGTAGCTGACCACGAAGACTTGCGGATAGTTCCCATTCTTCCACCCCGCGCCGACCAACTGCATGGAGGTGTCGTAGGGGCTGAGCGGGTTGTCGATGTTATCCAACAACTTCGACCAGGTGTAGGAGGCCTGGAGTGTCAGGCCCAAGGAGGTTCGTTTTTGAAGCTCAAGTTCGAGCGCATTGTAGCGGGACTTCCCGTTACTATTGCGAGCGTGGACTCCGCTGAGGACCAACGAGCCCGCAGCCGGACCAGTGGGAATAACGCCCGGGTACGGCAAGCAATTCGGGTAGTTGGTGAAGGGGCTGCTGCCCGTCCCGGCGGCCAAGCCGAGCGACGGCGGATAGCACTGGTTGAGCTGATAGTCATGGAAAAGATGCAAACCCGCGTTGCCGACGTAGGCGGCCTGGAAAGACATGTCCTTCGTCAGCTGCCGCTGCGCGCTAAGGTTCCAGGAATAAGCCTCGTCTTGCCGGAAGTTCTGCTCCACATCAAACACTGCGGAGCCTCCCGGCGGACAGACAAATCCTGCGGGAATGGTGACGACCTTGCCGGCCCCTGTGAAGCAGGTCCCACCTCCGGATGAGGAGGGTGGCACGAGGAGTGGATAGAAACCAGAATTTGCGGAGGGTGCGACGCCCGGCAAGCCATTGGCCAGGACCAGCGATCCACAACTTGTAAATTCTGGTGTGGCTGTTAGGGTGCATCCATTTGTGGGCTCGTTGAACGCGAGGAAATTCTCCTGGATGAGTTCCGGATAGTTTCGCTCGAGAGTTCCTGAGTCCGCTCCAAAGTTATCCGGGAAATAGCTGAGTCCAAACGCGGCGCGCAGAGCCGTCTTCCCGTTATCCGGAGAGTAGGCGAGTCCGACCCGTGGTCCGAGATTCTTATAATAGGTGTCCACATTCGGGGCACGATTGTTGGACGTGGCGAGCTGAATCAGGCCAGCATTGGGGCCCGAGGTAAGGAAGTTGCTTTGGGTGTTCTTGACGCTCACAGGAGTTGTGTAGACGTCATAACGGAGGCCAACGTTCAAGGTGAGCTGCCGGTTGATGCGGATGTCATCTTGCACATAGAAGCCGAGGAAGTTGAAGCGTACGGCCGGAAGATCGATGAAGAGGTCACGTTCCATCGCTCCTCCACCAGGGCAGCCGCCACCACCCGGTGCGCCGACCAGAAAATCGGCAAGCGTATCCCCCGTGTATTCCCCGTTGAAGTTGAAGCAGCCGCGGGGATCGTTCTGGGGGTTGGCCACTCCACCCTGAATGTGCTGGATATCGGTTCCAAACTTCAGCGTGTGCCTTCCCATGACCCTCGTGAGGCCATCGGAGTACTCAAAGATATTGGCGAGCCTTCCCAGGCCATTGGGAATTGGGCCAGGATCGCCCGTCGGACTCAGATTGCTGTTGTCAAAGTGAAACTCGGCGATGCCGCTCGTTGCGGCGATCCCTGGCAAGTTGCCATTGAGAATTCCTAGCGCGTTGTTTTCGCTGATTCCATTTGAATCGACGAAATCGTTGGTGACGTAGCGATTGAACCCGATGCGCAACTGGTTGGTCATGGTTGGAGAGAAAATGTGGTCCCAGGCAATCACGGCGCTGTGGTTGTCATTGGTGGCGTTTGGATTGCTACCCATCATGAACTGCGTGCCCGGCGCAGGGGATTTGTAGTTGCGATGGAGATAGGATTCGCGAGCAAAAAAACGGTCGTGGTCGGACAGGACAAAATCCACCCGGGCATCAAACTGCGGGACAGTCTGTGTGTTGACGGTGTTGACGATGAAGTTTGAGGCTGAACTGTTATTGGGGAGTGGAATGACGCCAGGGCTCAAAACGGCCCCGGAAATGGGGCCGATATCGGCGGTGGGAACAGTGTCATAGGTACCGGCCACGGTGACAGCAGCGCTCGCGGTGCACGGTACCCCTGGGAGCCCGTTTGCCTGGGCGAGGATTTGGCAAGCCTTGGCGTTGGCAATCGGACCTTTCCCGCCGACGACGAGAGAAGACAAATCGCCGGTCCGCTCGACCGCAGTCGGGACGTTGAGCCCATAGGTCTGGCCGCCGTGTTGCGTCAAATACTGGACGTCGCCAAAAAAGAACAACTTGTCTTTCAGGATCGGCCCGCCGACACCGCCACCGAATTGATTGGCGTGGTAAGGAGCCTTGGTAAGCGCAAAAGCGTCTCTCGCATTCAAGTCATTATTGCGGACGTATTCAAAAGCTTGACCATGGATCGCGTTCGTGCCGGATTTAGTGGTCAAGTTGATGACCGCTCCGCCGAACGTGCCGTATTCGGCAGTGGGGTTACTGGTCTCGATTTTCATTTCCTGGATACCGGCGAAGGGGATGTTGATGTTGATGTAATCGTTGGCCGGTTCGTTGTCGTGGACTCCGTCCACCATGAAATTGTTGCCCGCAAAAAAGAAGCCGTTCACCGAAGCGTAAGAGCCGTTTCCCGGTCCACCAGAGAGGGTCGAACCTGCCGCTGCCGGATTTTCGTCCTGGTCGCCCCATGCTTGCGGCACTGTGCCAGGAACGAGGAAGACCATGAGTTGGAAGAGACGCCCGTTGATGGGCAGGCTATTGATTTGCTTTTCTTCGATGACAGACCCGATGTCCGAGGTCGTGCTCTCAACAAGGGGCACTTCCGCCGTAACCTGGACCTTCTCGGCTATGTCGCCGGTCGTGAGCATGATATCGACACGTGTGGTCTGTTCGACGTGGACAAGAACTTTTGACGAAACGCTGGTCTTGAAGCCTTTAGACTGGGCAGTGGCGGTGTATTCGCCTGGCGGCAGGTTAGACAGCGTGTAAAACCCTTCTGAACCGCTGGTCGTGTTGTAGGTAACCGACGTCTGCTCGTTTTTCGCAACCACCGTGGCGCCAGCAACCACGCCGCCAGAAGAATCTACGATTGTTCCGACGATGGTTCCCGTGATCGCTTGCCCAAAAGATGATCTTGCGGAAAAACCAGAGAAGACTGTCAAGACCGTCAGGATCCCGGCGATTCGGCGCACAGCTATTGCCAAGTTGTCGAAATTCTCCGAACGCAACTTTTTGCAGCTCATGATTTCCCCCCGATGAATTCCACTGCCACATCCCCCATTGATGAAACTGGAATGCCCCAAGCAGCTCGCCCCTGAGCGATACCTGGAGCTACGTCAGAGCACTAACCTACATCCATGCAAGTGAACTTTCTGATTCGGACTGGACCTACAAGCAGCAAGCGGAAAGATTCAAAGCGCTTCAGCGAACCTCAAGCACAAGCGGCTGCAGGTCGAACTGGTACGCGCCCTGGCACCCCCTGGTTTGCACGCCGCACCGTGGACTGCAACCTCGCCTGCAGTCAGCTCCGGACGCGCAAGATGCTGTCACCGCGGACAGAGCAAAGCCGGGCATGCCTCTCCCGATTACTTTTTCAGGTTTGCTCTATCCACAATTCTTATCGTTGAATTGTACTTAGAGCTAAGCCGAGAAGCGTGTCAAACTCGAAAATCTAAAGGTTCGCTTTAGCGGGGTTAAACGACCGCGGAGTCTCTGGCATTTACTTGAGAGGTAATTAAAGGTCCAAAACGGTCGGAACGGGCCGAACGACCGCTGTCGCATCTGGCCGGATGAAATTCGCGACGTCGATAATCTTCCCCGAATGATAGGCGATATTCGATTGGCTGCCCTGCTTCAGATTGCGAACGGTAAACGCTCTCTTTAACAATTTTCAGTGATCGATACTTACGCGTGACTCTACCATGGGGGCTGGCCTCTGGCTCGCTGCTTGCCGAGATTTTCTTGCTGGACATTCGGAAGGAGAGTTCTCACCATGTTGGTTTCAGATTAAGGCTTGCACATCCCGCCAGATCGCTGTCTCGACGGGTATGCCTTTCGTCAAATTCTCCTCGCGGGTTTGCAGTACGCGCTCGCCAGGGTATCGCACCCGCCGTCCGGCCGCATGCGGGGACGATTGCAAATGTTCCACGATCTGGTCGGTGAGACTCACCGCCCCACCTGGCTGGCCCACGGTGTCCGGGTCAATAGCCACGAAGACCTGTGAGAGCCTTGTCTCCTTTTCCGGGTCTGCCGGTATCTGGAAGGTTGCGCAGCCACCGCACAGCAGCGTCGCGACCATATCCAGCAGGAGCGCCATTCCGGAACCCTTCCAATAACCGATGGGCAACGGACGTTTGGAAGCTTCTATCTCCGCAGGATCTCTCGTGAGCCGCCCGGCAACATCAAACCCGCCTTCCACCGGCAATGATTCGCCGCGCATTCGGTAGGACGCCAGCGCTCCGTACGAAAATTGTGACATGGCCATGTCGAGAACGACATGCCCTCTCATCCGCGGCACCGCGATGATCAGGGGATTGTTGCCGACCCGCGGATCGCTTGCTCCCCACGGCGGAAGATTGGGGAGCGTGTTGGTCCAGCAAATTCCTATCACACCAGCTTCCGCCGCTTGCCATCCGTAACTGCCGCCGCGCATCCAGTGATTGGTATTGGCGAGAGCGACGCATCCGATCCCCATTTCACGCGAGATGGCTATCGCTCTCTCCATGCAGCGATAGGCGTTCAAATTGCCTGGACCACTTTTTCCGTCCCATCTCTCGAGTGAACCAAATCTTGCGACCAGCTCAGGCTCGGCATTCACTTCAATGATTCCATTTCGAATCATCCGTATGAACTGCGGAAAGCGGTTCAGACCATGGGAATACACCCCGTCTCGGCTGGCCTCGGTAAACAGACGCGCGCAAAGTTGGGCGCGCTGCTGTTCAAATCCCTGCTTGAGCAGCACCCCCAGCAAACACTCCAGCACTTCTTCGTAGCGTATTCTCAGCGAGAATTCCATCGATGCGCTTCACTCAAGGAACGAAATCCGCCCCGATCCACAACATAACACTTCCTTCTCTGGCGGCTGACAGCGTACACTAGGATTCGAGCCGAGAAACGTTCCAGTCTTCCTAAAGTTGTCCTTCAGAAGAATTGAAAGGTCTCCGCCCACAAAACATTTTGCGCCGATGGTCGATTGTTGTAGTCTCCGTTGGAAATGAGAACTCTTTTCACTTTCTTGTTGGTGTTGCTCGTGGTGCCGTGCTTTGCAGCCGACTTGACTGGGAATTGGGCCGTTCTCGATCCGCTTCCAGACGGCACCGTCAGAGCCACCTATGTGGACCTCCATCAAGAAGGCTCTCGCATAACGGGAACCATCCGTGCGGGCCAGTTCTACTTCAAAATCGTCGAAAGCACTGGCGGAGCCGATGGTTTTACTCTCACTGGCGGCATGATGGATGGGACGGCCGAGCGGCGGGTGAAATACGAAGGCCAACTGGTTGGTGACGAACTCCATCTAGCCACGCGGCGCCGCCCGGAAGCCGAGATCACAGAGATGATCGCTCGTCGCGTGCCAGCGGGCCAAGGGGCTTATCCGCCCCGACGGCCGCTGCCGGAGCTTCATCAAGTTGCAGACAACGGCCTCGCCAGGACGCCTTCCATGGGCTGGAACAGCTGGAACAAGTTTGCTGGCCGCGTGGATGACGCCGCCGTTCGCGGAATGGCCGACGCCATGGCCCGCAACGGGATGCGAGATGTCGGCTACCAGTACATCAACATTGATGACACTTGGGAAGCCGGACGCGACGCTCAGGGGAATATCACTTCAAACAAAAAATTCCCTGACATGAAAGCGCTCGCCGACTACGTACACAGCAAAGGTTTGAAAATCGGCATCTACTCTTCTCCGGGTCCCAATACCTGCGCGGGATACGAAGGAAGTTTCGGCCACGAGGAGCAGGACGCGCGGACCTACGCAGCCTGGGGAATCGATTATCTGAAGTACGACTGGTGCGGCGCTCGCAACCTCTACGCCGACGAAGAGATGCGCGCGGTGTATCAGATTATGGGCGATGCTCTTCTGAGAGCTGGGCGTCCCATCGTGTATAGCCTTTGCCAGTATGGCCGAGCCGAAGTTTGGAAATGGGGCGCTGCTGTCGGTGGCAACGCGTGGAGAACCACCGGCGACATTCGCGACACGTGGGACTCGATGACCAAGATTGGTTTCGCGCAGGACGAACTGGCACCGTGGGCGGCGCCTGGCCACTGGAATGATCCGGACATGCTCGAAATCGGCAACCGCGGGATGAGCGACGACGAGTACAGGACCCACATGAGTCTGTGGGCGATTCTTGCCGCGCCGCTGCTCGCTGGAAACGACCTGCGCGACACGACTCCCGCTGTCCTCGAGATTCTCACGAACCGCGAAGTAATCGCCGTGAATCAGGACAAGGCCGGAAAGCAGGGGCACCGTATCTCTAAATCGGGGGATCAAGAGGTTTGGTCAAGGCCACTCGCTGATGGTGGCTACGCCATTGGAATATTCAATCGCGCCGCGAAGCCCGCAACGTTTTCTCTGAAGTGGTCCGACGTGGGCGAGAAGTCTGCGCCCACACATGCAAGAGAACTTTGGGCTCACAAGGACCTGGCGCCAATTGGAGAGGAATACTCCGCCACGGTGCCCTCCCACGGCGTAGTGATGCTCCGCATCGCGAAGTGAAATGCAGGAACGCGAATGGTTCCCCGCCATACTCGCCTCCATCCTGGCAGCCGGCATTGCCGCGGCTCAAGGGACAGAGACGAATAGCGTCGTCCCTTCGACAGCAGCTATGTCTCTTCCAGGCGAAGGATTGGCGCAGCATCCCTTCTTGTATTGCGGCGAATGGCAAGAACGAGGAAAGTCAGAACAAACGATGTACATCGTTCGAGAAGGGAAGGTAGCTTGGTCATACTCGATTCCGAGCACCGAGGAACTAGGCGACTGCACTCTGCTCTCGGACGGGAACATCCTTTTTTCGCGCCGGCTTGGAGCGAGTGAGGTTGCACCTGACAAGAAGATAGTTTGGAATTACGATGCCCCGCCTAATACAGAGATTCACACGGCATATCCGATGGGCAAAGACCGAGTGCTTCTCATGCAGAACGGAAATCCGGCAAAGCTTCTGGTCATTAATAAGAAAGTAGAGAAGCCGGAGAAAGAACTGATCCTTCCGACAAGCCGGCCTGAAAACATCCATGGGCAGTTCCGGCACGTTCGTACCACGCCGTCCGGAACTTTTCTCGTAGCGCACTTGGATATGGGAAAAGTGGTTGAATACGATGCAAACGGAAAGGACATCTGGTCCGTTCCGGCACCTTCGGCTTGGGCCGCTGTTCGACTGAAGAACGGCAACACGCTGATCAGCGGCAATCAGCATGGTTATGTGCGCGAGGTGAACCCCAAAGGCGAGACGGTCTGGGAAATCAACAAAAACGATCTGCCCGGAATCACGTTATACACTGTGCAGGAGGTGGATCGGCTTGCAAATGGAAACACGGTAATCTGCAACTGGGCCGGATCTCTTCCCCTTGCCGATTGGCCAAGCGTCGTACAAATCACCGAAGTTACTCCGGCCAAGAAAGTGGTGTGGGCACTTCGGGACTGGAAAATTCTGGGCCCGGCTTCTGCGATCCAGTTACTGGACGAACCAGGAGTGCCGGAGAAGGGCGATTTGCAACGATGAGTCCGCCATGCTGCAGCGCTCGTGGTACTCGCGACTCCTATGGAATTTGGCGCTAGGTGACGACGAGAACAGTTACATCATCGTTAAAGTCATCGGCGCAAGAGTCTGCTCCGGTCTTGTAGGTTGTATCGATGATCTTACGTCGTGGACCGTGCGATTTTTTGCTGGCCCGTCTTGGATGGCGCTGTTTCTGTCATGAACAGAGACGCCAGCAAAACTAATATTGCACCCCCGCTCGCGATCCAAAGTGGTGCCACAAGCCCGTATCGGTTTGCTGCGGTGCCGGCCAGCGCGGGAGCCATCGCGCCACCGACAATTTCTCCGACGAGTGTCGCCAGCCCAATCGCAGTGGCGGCAAACTTTGCAGGGACGCTTTCTGTCGGAACGAGCACTAAGACAAGTGCCGCGATGCCCTGCCCGCCGTTCGCAAGAAAACCAGCGGCGGCCATCAGCCACGGATGGGCAATGAGGAAGGGCACTTGGTACGTCAGGGGCGCGGTCGCCGAAATGAGCGCGACGATGATCAGCGTCGGTTTGCGCCCTGCACTGTCCGACATCCACGGGAAAATCCAGCCCCACATAAAAGCGCCTAGACCGCCCGCGCCGATGATGAATCCCGCCAACGTAGCGGAGCGCCGGGAGACTTCTGTGATGTACAGCGGCGCGAACACATGCATGACGAACAGCCAAGTCATGAAACCCGCTGCTCCCGCACAGCAGAGCAGAATATTGCGGTACCGAAGCAGCGATAAATAATCCTTGAACGAAGGCCTAGCGTGGTGACGCGGCTCGGACTCTCCTTCTGTTGGTTCCTTCACAAATTCCCAAATCAGGATGCCGAGGATAATGCCTGGTATTCCGGTGACGAAAAACGCCCAACGCCATCCGAAACGCGCGGCGATTTGAGTGGTCAACACCGGAGCCAGGGCCAGCCCAACGAGCGCCCCTGCGCTAACAACGATTCCGATGTTGCGTCCGCGGCTCTTCGGCTCAGAAGCCGTTTCAATCATGGAAGTCATCGTCGGCCAAGTAGGGCCCTCAGCCATTCCCAATAAAGTTCGAATGAAGAGCAACTCGGCGAAGGACCGTGCGATCCCCGAAAGCCAGGAAAGAACGGAGAACAGAAATACGGTTGGGATTAGAACGGGCCGTCGTCCGATGCGATCGGAAACTGCCCCGAAAATCAAGCCCGACGCGGCCCAGGCAATCGCCAAGGCCGATGCCAACAACCCTACTTGCGCGTGGCTTAGATGAAGATCCGGCGCGATGAACGGCGCCAAATAGAGTACGCTCATGCGAGCGAGAAAAACGCTACCCCACGTGAAGAAAAACAGAATCACCAAACCAGTTTGATATCGCTTCGTAATCGGCACTCTCTTTTCCTCTCGGTGCAGCAGGCGAACGCTTCAATCCATTGGCAGGCCAACGTAATTTTCAGCAAGCGACACAGAAGCGGCCCGCGAGCTCGTGACATAATCCAGCTCGGCAAGCTGGCGGCGCTGGTCGAACGGGTTGTCGTCGGAAAAACGATGTAGCATCGAAGTCATCCACCAGGAAAAGCGCTGCACTTTCCAGACGCGCCGCAAACAAGTCGTAGAGTAGTTGTCCAGAAGATGGGTTTTTCCGGAGGTGTAGTATTCCCCTAGAGCGCGCGAAAGCACGCGAATATCCGCCGCTGCCAGATTGAGTCCCTTGGCTCCGGTCGGTGGGACGATGTGTGCCGAATCGCCAGCGAGGAAAAGTCTGCCGTACTGCATCGGCTCAACCACAAAACTGCGCATCCCCGTGATGCCCTTCTGAAGCACGGGCCCTTCCAGGAGCTTCCAGCCATCAACGCACTCGAGCCGCGTGTGAAGTTCCTGCCAAATCTTGTCGTCCGGCCAGTTTCGAATGTCTTCGTCCGGCGGACACTGCACATAAAGCCGTGAAATCTCCGGTGAACGCATGCTGAGCAAAGCGAAGCCGCGCTCGTGGTAGGCATAAACAAGCTCTTTCGAGGAAGGCGGAGCTTGCGCGAGAATACCCAGCCAGGCAAAGGGATAAATCCGTTCAAATACGTTCAAAGCTCGCGCGGGAACCGCGGGACGGCACACGCCATGAAAGCCGTCGCACCCCGCGATGAAATCACAGATCAGTTCTTGCCGCGATCCGTCTTTTCGAAACCGGACCTTTGGTTTGCTGCCGTCAAAATCCTCCGCTGTGACGTCGTCGACTTCAAACAGCAGCTGCCCCTGCGCGACAAGGCGCGCTTCGATAAGGTCCTTCAACACCTCATGCTGAGCATAAACCATCACCGATTTGCCTCCGGTGAGTTCTTGGAAATCGATGCGGCGCCTCTCGTGCCCGAACTGCAATTCGATTCCGTGATGCACGAGCCCCTGCCGCATCATTCGTGCCCCGACGCCCGTTTCGTTCAGCAGATCCACCGTGCCCTGCTCGAGGATTCCTGCACGCACGCGCTCTTCGACGTGCTGCTGGCTCCGCGCCTCCAGCACGATCGATTCGATTCCCTGCAAATGCAAAAGGTGGGAGAGTAACAATCCCGCCGGTCCGGCCCCGACAATTCCGACTTGAGTTCTCACGAAGAGCCGCCTTCAGCGAGCCACTGTCTCGATGAAATGATTCACACCTGTTGCTGAGAGAAGACTTCCAATGCGATATGGAATGCAGAATTCGCCGCGGGCAAGCCACAATAGATTGCGCTCTGCAGAAGCACTTCCTGAATCTGTTCGCGCGTTACGCCGACGTTTAGCGCTGCACTCAAGTGCATTCGCAGTTCGTCGGGACGATTCAGCGCAACCATCATGGCCAGTGTGAGCATGCTTCGCGTTTCCTTCTGTAACCCGGGCCTGCTCCAGACTTCTCCCCAGGCGTATCGCGTGATGAAATCCTGAAAGGCGTCTGTGAATTCATTTCGATTTTTCAGCGTCGCATCCACATGCGCGTCTCCTAACACGGCGCGTCGCGTCTTCATCCCTTGCTCGTAACGCTGGCGTTCATCCATTCGAATACCTCCTCGGACGTCAAGACACGGGTTGCCCTTAGCCTGGCTCCTGGTCGAATTCTCGGTGCGAGCGGCCGGCCCGCCGCCGCACGGACGCGCGTCGAGGTTTCACGGAGGCCAATCGCAGGGCTCTGCTGAGCAAATCTCGCAATGAGTCGGGGTGGGCCCGCGAAAGCCGAACCAGAACCCACGGGTATTTCAGGTAATGATCGGTGATGTAGTAGGTCTCTGGTTCGGCGGCCATCATCTCTTCGCGCTCTTCAAAAGTCGTGCCCACCACGAGCGATTCTCCATCCTGATGAAGACGCGCAAGCAGTTTGTCGTCGACTTTGAATGCTGGCGTTCCGTAGGATGTGCTTTCTTCGACGTTCTCGAGCGATAAGGCGATCTTTCGGACGTCCTTAAACGTCAGTGGCATTCCGCCCCCCTTCTCGCCTGGAGCCCTCCTAACGCACTAACGAGTCCGGTTTCGGAAGAGAACACAGGAAACTGTCCTCACACGGCTCAGTATAAATCTATTCGCTCAGTCGCCCTCGGACGCTGTTTATCGTTCCGGCAGGAAGAGAGAAGTCAGTAACGCTAGGCCAGCCTTCTGCTTGCATAGTAGAAGTGCAGGTGGAACGACATGCATTTCCGGCTCCACGCTGCTGCCGCAGAGTCCCTAGAAAGAATACTTCAACGAAAACTGCAGTTGCCTCGGATTGAACATCGCCCTCGGCCCACCGAACAAAGCATTCGGGGTGGGCGGACCTGCCGCTGGGCAGCCACTTACCTTGCCCTGTTCAATCATAATAGAGGTCGCGTCCTTATACCCATGGGGCACAAGACCATTTGGACCACAAAAGTTGTAAGTGCCGTAGACCGAAGTTACTTCATTGACGTTGGCGCGGTTAAGGGCATTGAAGGCGTCCACGGCAACCTCGACCCTGTCGTGCTCGCGGAACTTGAAGTAACGCGTCACTCGAAGATCCCAGGTGACCAGCGAGTCTCCCCAGTAGGTGTTCCGAGCCGCGTCTCCAACGCGATCTGTCACTGGGTTGGTATCTCCGTTGGCATCGAAACCCACGAACATGGTGAAGGGACGGGCAGACTGCGCCGTAATGATACTTCCCAGTTCGAAGTCCCGCAAAAACGACTTCTGCGGTGCGTCTGCTGTGAAGTTGGCGATGAAACGGTGCCTGATGTCCTGATTCGAATTGGCTCGCTCCAGCGCGCGATTGTAAAGATCTTGCGGCGTGCTGACAAATGTTGTGAAAGTGCCATCATCGAGCGTCTTCGAGAAGGTGTAGTTGGCGCTCAGTCGGAAGTACTCGCCGAGGTGTTGATTCGCGGAAACCGTTAGCCCGTGATAGATGCTGTTCCCACTGTCGTCGGTGTAGTACAGGAGCCCTGCGGGATAAAGCACTCCATTGTTGTAATAGTTTTTGCCGGCTGGCCAATCCGGCAGCGGGGTGCCGCCCGCCGCGCACTGATACGGACCAGTGGAAACACCGCTTACAGGGCAGACGTTCAAGTTCTCTGCGCGAACGATCTTGTGTGCAGCGACGAACAGGTAGCCGGCGCTCAGCACCAGGCCTTTCCCGACTTCCCGGTCAATCTCGAGGCTGGCCTGTTCTGAATAGGGAATCTTGCTGGCGCGATCGACCATTCCGTTTCCTACGGTTGTAGGCGCCAAAACGTTGTTGGGAATCAGGTATTGGCCATTGAGGAGCATATCCGCCGCGGCGGCCGCCGGGCTCGGTGCTCCGGGTATGCCAAATGGCAATTGATTTAGCGTCCATGTTGCAGTGTCCGCGCCTTGTCGAATTCCCTGCAGAGGATTCGGCAATCCGGGCAGTGGCAGCCCAGGGATTATCGCAGGCCGCTGCGGCTGGGTGATAAAAAGGAACGACAGGTTATAGCGGTCGTCGAACAATCCGAATCCCGCGCGAATCACGGTGTGATGGTTCGGTGAAAAAGCAAATCCCACGCGCGGTTGGATTCCCTTGTAGTCGGGATTGATTTGTTTTTGGAGACCCCTCTCGAAGTCATACCGCAAACCATAGTTCAGCGTCAGTTTGGGTGTGATCCTCCACTGATCCTGCGCGTAAAAACCAAAATAGCTGTGGTTGAGCGTTTCCGAGAAATTCGCTCGCTGCGAGGGCAGGTAGGCATTCTGCCAATTGGTTGGAATTGCGGGAGAGAAGCTCGGAAATCCAGCCTGGCCAGGAGCAGGCACGGGACCCGATCCGATGGGAGCGCCCCAGAATGCGATCGGAACTCCGTTTTCAATATCTGCGGGATTTGGACCGGGAACAGCGGGAAACGGCGAAGGTGGACTATTTAATCCTGGGTTCCCTGTCGGGGGAAGAGCAAGGGGGCACGGCCCGTCCGCAAAATTTGAAAGGATAGGTGTTGCTTGGCTTCCGGCCGGCTTGGTCGAGTTCACATAGTTCGCAAAATCCACCAGGCAGTTGACGCCCGGCAAAACGATTCGCATCGGCGTAAAGCCGGGCCATACCACGAAATTCTCGATGTAATTCGTATCCACACCGAATTTCATCAGATGGGCGCCCTTCACCCACGCGAGAGAGTCCGCTCCTTGCACGCGGGACTCATAAATCGCATCCAGCACGCCAAAATTATGCCCAAACAACAATGTATTCGGGATGTCTAGGTTGGGCTGGCCGGTGACTCCAGGAAAGTTGTAGTGCCGGCGCGCCCACTGAACAAGCGCAGTGTTCACTACGCTAGGACTCACCTGCGAAGTCAGGGAACCCACTAGATCCTGGTCGCGAATGAAAGCATTGTGGCCACTGCTCGGCGCTCCGATTCCACCGCCATCGAGAGTGTCGCCCACCAGCAGGTTCAACTCTCGTCCGTCGAACACGTTGTAACGCAGAGAAAGCCGGTTCGTCGAATTGATCTGATGATCGATCTTTATGATTGCATTGTCCGTATCCTTGGTTTTCAAGACGTTCAAGTTTTCCGCGGGTAGCCCGAGCAAGGCTTTCGCGGAGTCGATCAACGTCAGATCGCCAAGCAGGGTTTGCGGATAGGTGGGCGATTCTCCTCTGCGCTGGCCTTCATAATTCATGAAGAAGAAGGTCTTGTCCTTCTTGATCGGGCCTCCCAGAGTTCCGCCAAACTGATTCTGCCGCAGCGCGTTCGCTTGCGGCGCAGGCTGCAATAGAGACCGCGCATCTGTGGCGTTGTTCTGCAGATAATCGTAGACCGAACCGTGCAGATCGTTCGCCCCGGACTTGGTGACGATATTCACGATTCCGCCGAGCGCACGTCCGTTTTCCGCTCCAAATCCATTGTTTACCACACGAAATTCACTAACGGCTTCCTGCGAAGGCGTCGACCGCTGTGACCCGGTCGCCGTGTTTACAGTGTCCGCTCCATCGACGGTAACGGCGTTGCTTAAGTCGCGCATGCCGCCAAAGGAAATTCGCGTGACTTCAAATTCCGTGATGGTGGACTGCAAGCTCGTGCGCCCCGTCGCAACTCCGGGCGTCAACAGGGCAAAATCCGTGAAGAGCCGGCCGCTGATGGGCAGATTCTGAATTTGCTTGGTGTCGATTACCTGGCTAATCTCTGTGCGCGTGGGCTCGACCGGCGGGGTCTCTGTGGTGACCACCACTTTTTCTGCCGTCTGCGCCACGCTCACGTTGACGTCGATGGTCGCCACTTGGCCCACGGTCAGCACGATTCCTGTCTGAGTCGATTTAGCGAATCCCGTGGCTTCCGTCGACAGTTCGTAACGGCCAGGAGGCAAGTTGGGGATTACATAGAGACCGTTGTCATTCGAAACGGCGGTGTAAGTGCGGTTCGTGCTGATCTCCCGCAACGTGAGCGAAGCCTTGGCGACCGAGCCTCCACTGGCGTCCTTCACGGTTCCATTGAGCTGAGCTGTGCTCGCGCCAGCTTGCGAATAGGCCGGTTTCGGCCAGCCGCAAAGTATCACAAACCCAAGGACGGCCCATACCGCAAGACTTCGCTTCATGATCCACCCCTCCCAGCCGATCCGAACAGACGATGTGCTTGCCATCTAAGTCTTGAATAACCCCATATGGCGTGCAGGTCTAATGCTTCGAATCGCCGCTGTCAAGACTTTAATCGGGCGTTCGTGCGAATATCGCTCAGCTTCGCTGCATCGTGAACTTTTCCTCCGCTCTTTTGCGCTCCCGAAAAACGCTCATCGCCCAACCAGGCTTAGCTCCTGCGCCGCGGATTTAAGGTGCGGAAGAAACCTAACTTGCAAGTCTTGAATCGAAACGCGTTGCGCGTGGGCGCCGACATTGAGCGCCGCAACCACTCGTGCAGCAGAATCGCGAATCGGAACTGCCATGGAGCGCAGGCCAGACTCCAGTTCCTGGTCCACGATGCAGTAGCCGTTGCGCTGAACCAGTCGCAGAATCTGGCGGAGCTTTTCTGCGTTGACCACAGTTCGCACCGTGTAGCGCTTGAACTCGACCCGGGCCAGAAATTCGTCGAGCTTCTCCGTCGGTAAGTCGGCCATCAAAACGCGGCCCATAGAAGTGCAAAATGCCGGCAGGCGGCTGCCAACAACGAGGTCCATCGACATGATCCGCGTTACGTTCGCGCGAGCGATGTAAACGATGTCCGTGCGATCCAAGGTTGCAATCGAGCAGGACTCATGCAAGATGTGGCTGACATTCTCGAGAATCGGCTGGGCCATCGCCGCCAGCGGCATCGAAGAAATATAAGAATGGCCGAGCGCGAGAACGCGGGGGCGGAGATGAAAATGCCTGCTGTCATCGGAAGCAGCGAAGCCGAGCTTCGCGAGCGTATAAAGGCAACGCCGCACCGCGGCGCGCGAGAAGCCGGTCTTGGCGCTGATTTGAGAAACCGTGAGTTCGCGCTGCCGTTCCGAGAAGGCCTGAATCACGGCGAGTCCGCGCGCCAGCGAGGTCATAAAGTTGGGATCGCCGGTGTGTTGGTTGATCTGTTCCGACACCGTAAGCACCGATGCAGGTAAGGCGTCCAAAACACCTTTGCGCAGAACTTCCGGTCTCAAGGCAGGCGTGTTTGCAACTTCCTGCTTCGAACCAAGTCCAGCCCGGCCTTGTTGCTGCGAACCGGGTTTGCTGGTTACTTGTTGTCTTGAGCCGAGTTGTTTCGAGGCGGGCTTGGTCGGGGCTTGTTGCCCGGAACCCGTATCAGAAAAGGCGGCAGCCATGCAAATCTCCCTGTAAACGACCATTAAAAAAACAATGAAATGATAGAGATTACATGAAGTTGACCGATATGCGCCCAACATTTCGATAATCGGCATTGCGGAAATTTGATCGCGTGCCATAGAATGCCCGCCGCGCTTGCATTATCACTGGGAGGAGAATTGCATGAACAAGATTCCAGGCTACCGACGCGTTTGCCCCGGCACCCAGCCGCCTCATCGGCACCCGCCTTATGTTTCTTCGCTCAAGCGCGCTCCGCGCGAACCGCTTGTGGCGCTTCCTCACACTCTTTCTGAGATTACCGGGCCAGCGTTCGGACCGGACATTGCCGATCCGAAAGCTTGCGATTTGACCCGGCAGCATTCCGGCGAACCGCTTGGCGAGCGCATCATCGTCAGCGGGCGTGTTCTTGATGAGAATTCACGGCCGGTTCCGCACACGCTGATCGAAATCTGGCAGGCCAATGCTGCCGGGCGCTATCTGCACAGTAGCGACCGACACAATGCTCCGCTTGATCCGAATTTCACCGGTTGTGGGCATACATTGACAGATTCCGAGGGCCGCTACCGGTTTGTCACAATTCGGCCGGGCGAATATCCTTGGGGAAATCACCACAATGCGTGGCGGCCCGCGCACATTCATTTTTCACTGTTCGGTCCGGCTTTTGCCACGCGTCTTGTGACACAAATGTATTTCCAGGGTGACCCGCTGATTCCCTACGATCCTATTTTCAATTGCACTGAGGATGAAGAAGCGCGAAACCGTCTTATTTCTCAGTTCGATTGGGAAACCACTATTCCGTCACTAGCGTTGGGCCACCGGTTCGACATCGTTCTCAGCGGACGCGAAGGCACTCCTATGGAAACTCGCATGCATGGAGAAAAGCCGTGACGCTTCGGGCCACAACCTGGCAGACCGTTGGACCATTTTTCAGCATTGGTTTTTCCTGGCTCTATCGGGACAATCTAGCAGCGCCAGGCGTTTCGGGTGAGCGCTTGGAAATCGCGGGCCGCATCCTTGATGGCGAGGGCAATCCTGTGCCCGATGGGATCGTCGAAATCTGGCAAGCGAATTCGCAAGGCAAATATGCTCATGCGCATGATCCCCAGGCGAAACCGGTCGAAGAGGGATTTACTGGCTACGGGCGCGTGCCCACGGACGACACGGGATGTTTCCGATTTACGACGATCAAGCCGGGGCGAGTTTCCGGGCCAGATGAAAAATTACAAGCGCCGCATCTTGCGGTTTCGGTCTTTACGCGCGGCTTGCTGCGGCGGCTGATCACGCGGATTTATTTTCCCGAGGAGCCCAGCAACGCGGAAGACTTCGCGCTCAACCTTGTTGAGGAAGGCAGGCGCGAGACGCTTGTGGCCAAGAAAATCGCAGGACGGCCCGGGGTGCTTGAATGGAACGTCATTCTCCAGGGTCCCGGGGAAACCGTTTTTTTCGACGTTTGATTCGAATTGGTCGCAGAAGGCGGGGCTCTTTGCGGCTCAGAATAGACCAGCCCCTTCAGGGGCTTACAACCTAAGGTCTTCAGAATTCCTTGCCAGTGTCCAATGTCAGATCAAAAGGGATATTGGCGGCGGCCAGTTTGGATGGTAACCCATTTCACTTCGGTCATTTCGTCGGTGGACCAGCGGCCGCCTTCGCGGCCCATGCCGGAGTCTTTCACTCCGCCAAAGGGAACGGTGCCTTCGTCATGGATGGTGGGGCCGTTCAGGTGGACCATGCCTGCTTCTAGTTCGAGAGCGAAGCGCATCGCGAGCTGCAAATTGTTCGTAAGCACGGCGGAGGACAGGCCGTAGCTGGAACGGTTGGCGAGCGCCAGGGCGTGATCCGCATCCTTGGCTTTGGTCACCGCCGCGACAGGGCCGAACAGTTCATCGCGGAACGCAGCCATTTCCGGCGTCACGTCCGCGACAACCGTAGGATGGTAGAAATTCCCTTCGTACTTGCCTCCTGTTAGCAGCCGCGCACCGCTTGCCACGGCATCCTTGATTTTCTTGTCGATCATGGGGCATTGCGAGGCACGGATGAGCGGGCCAATCACCGTGCGCGGATCACGCGGATCGCCTACTTTCATCGTCTGCGCTTTGGCCGCGAAGCGTTTCAGAAACTCTTCATAGATCGACGCTTCAACGATGATGCGCGAACCGGCCATGCAGATTTGTCCTTGATGGATGAAAATTCCAAAACACGCCGTGTCCACGGCGTAATCCAAATCCGCGTCCTTCAGAATAATCAGCGGACTTTTACCGCCCATTTCCAGGACACAACGTTTCCCCCGTTTGGCGCATTCGACCGCGATGATTCGCCCGACGGCAGACGATCCCGTAAATGAGACAAGCTTCACGCGCGGATCGTCAAAGAGCACCTTCGCGAGCGTGGGGCCATCCCCGGGAACTACGTTGAACACCCCTGCCGGCACTCCGGCGCGTTCGAATATCTCCGCGAGCTTCAGTCCCACGAGCGACGTCTCTTCCGACGGCTTCAACACGAATGTGTTTCCGCAGGTCAGCGCGAACGCGACTTTCTTCAGAGAAAGCACGACTGGAAAGTTGAAGGGAGAAATACCTGCGACCACTCCCAGCGGGCGGCGGATGGCCATGGAGATCATTCCCGGAACATCGGAAGGAAATACGTCACCATGAATGCGGCGCGCTTCGCCGGCAATGGAGCGAACCAGGTTTGCGGCGAACGGAACTTCAAAATGAGCTTTGCCAAAAGTCGATCCCGCTTCATCGATTAAGAGTTCAATCATTTCTTCCGAGGCTTTCTCAAGTTCATCGGCGGCGCGCATCAGAATGCGCTCGCGCTCGGCAGCAAGCGTCGCACCCCACGCGTTCTTCGCGGCATCGGCCGCATCGATGGCCGCACGCATGTGCTGTTCTTGCGCCATGAAGATGCGCGCGAAGGGACGCTGATTGGCAGGATTAATCACGTCCGAAAACGCAGACGGCGGCACTTCAATCGTCTTGCCGCCGATGTATGGGGTTGAGAACATGCTGCCTCTTTTCTTGCTTCACGAAGATATTCGTCAGGCGGTGCAATTCATCTGGAACAAATCGAAAATCGGCGCTCATCGCGCCGATTTCGAATTGACAATGGAAGCCTGATTTTTCTCCGCGTTCCCGCGAAAGTCAAGCGACAGCTCGTGCGAACGGTTGGATTTCCGATTGCGCAACGACTCAGCCAGGCGCGGCGAATTTGTAGACGTCTGTGCCTGCGCTGCTTCCCGCACCGGGACCTAATGGAACACAACACCGATGAACCACCGTAAATCGTTCAGATCCTGGCGCGCTCCGTTATCGTCGCGCCCGACCCGCTTGGGGTTGAAGTCCACCGACGTACGCACACTGAATCTGCCGTTGATGCGCACTTGTAATCCTCCGCCATAGGCCATGGAGAATCCCGTCTCTGTGGTTGGCAGATTGAAACTGAGTGCCGCGCCGCTGGTGCTGAACCTAGCGGCGGTGTGCGCGAATCCAAATAGGTCATAGAGAAGTGGCGTGAACCTTGTGCGATTGCGAAACTTGATTTCCGGCCCGACCAGGAAATTGAACAGCTTCGGCGTGAGTTCTATGGGCTGAGAAGCGGAGAAGGTTGCCGTTCCACCTTGCACGGTGAAGTTGGCTGTGCTCTCATCGTGATGAAATTGTGAGGAAAACTCTGCCCGGAAACCGATGTGCCGGTTCAGGTTACGCGTGAACGACAACGCAAACCCTCTCCGGGTTCCGAAATCGCTTTCCAACGCCACATTGCCGTTGTTCTCTATCGGGAACCGGAAGACGTTGTAGGGAAACTCTCCCGTATAGAGGTATCCTCCAGACAACTCTATCTTCGGGAATTGGCTCTCATTTGCTGTCTGCGCTTGCAGTAACGAGGTAGACAGAAGCGCCACCAGCGCGCCCAGGACAAGTCGTTGCATCGGCGTTCTCCTTGCACCACAATGAGCAATCCACCGTGGGCCCTCAATATAGGGGGCGCAGGATTTCATGTCTTGGCGGAAGGCTTCTCTTTTCTGG
>Ga0210399_10000876_pt1 | contig 23666 bp, 25 predicted proteins | sample IncBWC14MmetaG_FD_150865 | JGI IMG/M metagenome (GOLD analysis project Ga0210399, IMG submission 150865) | Forest soil microbial communities from Barre Woods Harvard Forest LTER site, Petersham, Massachusetts, United States - Inc-BW-C-14-M | ecosystem: Environmental > Terrestrial > Soil >... | reverse complement strand
CGACGGCGGAGGGGATGACGAGCGCGAGCACGGCCCGGAGCCCGCCGCTCATGCGATGCAGAAAGGCCTCGGTCTGGTCTGTCGACCACTTCTCGGCCAGGTCCGGGGCGACCACCGACATGACAGTGACGGCGATGATGCCGTACGGCAGTTGGAAGAAGGCGTACGCGTACGTGTACGAGGAGACGGGGTCCGGTCCGGCGACCGAGCCGGCCAGCACCGTCACGACAAACAGCGCGACCTGGTTGGCGACGACGAAGCCGAGCGTCCAGGCACCGAGGCGGGCGACGTCGCGTAGGGCGTGATCGCGGGGGTTCCAGCGCCAGCGCAAGCGCCTGAGATCGGCCTGGAGGAGGCTCGGGACGAGGGCGACGCCCTGGAGGACGACGCCGAGCGACGTCCCGAGGCCGAGAAGGATCAGTTGGGTGTGGTGCTGCTCGACGCTGGCGAGGGAGGCCCCGTGGCCGGCCCAGAGGCCGAACCAGACCAGGATCGAAATGCAGACGATGTTGTTGACGATCGGTGCCCAGGCGACCGCGACGAAACGGCGGCGTGTGTTGAGGAGTGCGGCGGCAAGTGCGAAGAGCCCGTACGCGGCGATCTGGATGACGAACCACCGAAGCAGAGTGGTGGCGACGCCTCGCTCAAGGGCGACCCGGTGCGCCTGTGCGGCAGTGGCGTGGGTATCGAGCGAGGTCAGGGCGTCGATGATGTAGGGCGCCGCGATCAGCGCAGCGACAGTGGTCGTGAAGAGGACGACGACCGAGACCGAGACGACGGCAGAGATGGACTCGAAGGCCTCTGGTTCGGACCGATTGGAGAGCCGGTCGACGAAGACGGGGATGAACGTGGCCGAGAGGACGCCGCCCAGGACGACGTCGTAGAGCATGTTCGGGGTGGTGTTGGCCAGGTTGTAGGAGTCGGCGAGGAACGTCTGGCCGAGCGCCCAGGCGAGCGCGACGAAGCGGAGGAGGCCGGTGACTCGGGAGACGCCGGTGCCGAAGGCGACATAGACCGCGGCCGTGCGCAAAGGCAGAGCGCGGGCGCGGCGAGCGGCTGGCATGTCAGGTGGCCCGGAGGCGCTTGCGGCGTGCCTTCAGCCAGGTCCTCGCCCACCACAGAAGGAGCACGGCGCCGGCGAGGATGGTGAGTGCCACGCCCACGAACGAGATGGCCGTCGAATGGACGGTCAGCACGGTGTGGGCGAGCAGGAGCTGTCCGTTCGGCGTGTGCAGCGTGACGTCGATCGGCAAGCGGTCACCCGACGTGCGGGCCTGTGCCGTGACGCGTACCGACGTGGTGGGGCGGTCGAGGGTGAGGTGGCGAGTATTGCCGTTGGGAAAGGTGAACTTGTCGCTGGCGAGCGTGACGACGACGTTGACCGGGTAGGGGGCGGAGGAGAGCACCGTGATCGGGATGGACGCCTGCCGCGCGGTGAAGGTGACCGTCTCCTGGCCCGCGAGGCTGACACGTCCCGTCTCGGTGGCGAACGACTTCTCGTACGAGGTGAGTACAGCGGCGCGGCGGTTCGCGCTCAGGCCCTGTGCCTCCGTCGCGAGCAGAGCGTCGGAGAGGGTGACGATCTCGGAGGGGACGTGCCCGCTGATCGCCGCCGTGTACGACGAGAGCTGTTGCCGGGCGAGGGCGATCTTCACCGCTGCCGTGTGCGAGATGCCGTGGGTCGCCGGCCCGCCCTGCAGGTGGCGGACCGCCGGCTCGCGGTTGCCACCGACCGGCACCCCGAACAACTGGTCGAGGGCCACGGGCTTCAGCGCATCGTTCTGGCTCAACCCGTCGAGCAGCGTTTCGAGGAACGGCGTGGAGGCACGCCAGTTGGCCGGCGGCATGATCACCACACCACGAGCTTGGGCGAGGGACGCGTTCTCGAAGTGGACGAAGAACAGCCCGGCGAGCAATTGCTCTGCGCTGAGGACAGGGTCGTTGGGGTCGGCCGTGAAGCGCGCGCTGAGCGAAGAGTCGGCGGCGACGGCGGTGATCGTCGATCCATGACCTAGGTCGAGGTTGAAAGGCTGCGCAAAGGTGTAGTTGCTGAGACCGGCACTGGTGAGGTCGCCTTCGCTCATGACCAGCTGTGTTGATCCCGCCTCCTGCAGTCCCGCGGCGAGGTCGGCGCTGTCGCCCTGGGCGAACGAGGATGTCGTGTCGACCCAGGGACCGGCGGTGGGCCGCAGGCCGGCGGCGTGGAGGATCTCGTCGCCTCTTGTCATCTGCGCCGTGATTTCGCTGGGGATCTTCGCCTCCGACATGGCGGCGAGATCGATCGGCTCGTAGGGCTGAGCCAGGACCAGCTCGCTGTCCAACGAGCCCAGTTGCGCCAACGCCCGGGACGTCGCCTTCGGATCCGCGGTCTCGGACTTCTGGACACCGGCAGGGTTCATGGCGAGCGTCGTCGGCACGGCGGGGTGGTCCGCGAGCGCCGTAGCGAGCGTCTTCGTGTCCGCGGTCGTGGAGTCCGGCAGCACGAGACCGACGTTGAGGGGACCGCCACGTCCGATGGAGCCCGGAGCACCGGCCTCCTGATAGGTGAGGAACGTCGTGAGTCGCGCGACCGGCGTCGTTGAGTTCTGCCGGTACAGCGCGATCGCGACGGGATAGACGTCGCCGCACGTGCCGCTGAGCGGCGTGCAGCCCATGTCGATGGACAGCGATCCGGGCGCACACACGTCGGTGCCGCTCGTTGGAGGCGTGTCGCGCGCGTCACGCAGCACGGTGACGCATGCGGACGCGGTGTACCCCGGGCCCGGGCCCTGGCTCCCAGTGCCGCTGGTCACGGCGACGTCGGGGTAGCGGCCCAACACGCTGCCGCCGGGCGTCCCGTCGATCGCTTGTTGGAGCTGCGACGCGCTGTCGAGGCGTGAGTAGTAGGTCATGCTCACCCGGAGGCCTGCCGCCGACCCCTCCGAAGCACTCACGCCCACGGTCACGTTGAACCAGGGCTGGTCGGGAGTGACCCAGTTGGTCTGGGCGACCAGCGTCAGTGGGGGAGTGTCCGTGGTGGCGCGCGCGACGGCCTCCGGAGCACCTCCGGAGGCGGCGGGAGCGGTGCCGAGAATGACGGCAACAACCGCGGCGAGCGAGCAGAGGGCGGTCCTGCCCCAGCGCATCGACACAGGGAGAGGCTAGAGGGCGCACTACCGTGGGCGGGTGCAGTCCACGTCCGTGCCTGAACGGTTCCGCCCCTACCTCGACGCCACCGAAGAGCTGGCCCGTCGCTTCGCCGCGGCAGGCAAAACGCTGTATCTGGTGGGGGGATCCGTACGCGACGCACTGTTCCCCGGGGTCGACCGTGAGGGGTCGGATTTCGACCTCACGACCGACGCCCGTCCCGACGAGATCGAGGGCATCGTGCGGGGTTGGGCCGACGACGTGTGGACGCAGGGGGCGCGCTTCGGCACCATCGGGTGCCGCAAGGGGTCACGCGTCTACGAGATCACGACCCACCGGGCCGAGGTTTACGTCCCGGACTCGCGCAAGCCCGAGGTGACGTTCGGGGACGACATCACGGTCGACCTGTCCCGGCGTGACTTCACGATAAACGCCCTTGCCCTGCGGTTGCCGGACATGGAGCTGATCGATCCGTTCGACGGCCTCGGCGACCTCGCCGCCGGCCGGTTGCGGACCCCGCTGGACCCCGAGGTGTCGTTCGACGACGACCCGTTGCGGATGCTGCGGGCCGCCCGCTTCGCGGCGCGCTTCTCGCTCGAGCCGGACCCCGCACTCATTGAGGCGGTGCGGCGGATGCACGGCCGCTTGTCGATCGTGTCCGCCGAGCGCATCCGCGACGAGCTCGACAAGATCATCATGGTCGACGTCCCGTCGCGGGCGCTGTGGTTCGTGGTGCGCAACGGACTGGCCGACGAGTTCCTTCCCGAGCTGCCGGCCATGGCGCTCGAACAGGACCCGATCCACCGTCACAAGGACGTGCTCGCGCACACGCTCGCCGTGGTCGACAAGACCTCGAAGAACCGTCTCCTGCGCCTCGCCGCGCTGTTCCACGACGTCGGCAAGCCGCGCACGCGGGCGATCACCGACGGCGGGGTGAGCTTCCACCACCACGAGGTCGTGGGGGCTCGTATGACGAGGGTGCGCATGGAGGCTCTCCGGTACCCGAGCAGCGACGTGGACACGGTCGTGCGGCTGGTCGAGTTGCACCTGCGCTTTCACACCTACCGGCTCGGTTGGACGGACAAGGCCGTGCGGCGCTACGTCCGCGACGCGGGTCCGTACCTCGACACGCTCAACGAGCTCACCCGCTGCGACTGCACGACCCGGAACGCGGCCAAGGCCCGAGCGCTGGCACGTCGTATGGACGAGCTCGAGGCCCGCATCGCCGAGCTCCGGGCGCAAGAGGAGCTCGATGCCATGCGTCCCGACCTCGACGGCAACCAGATCATGGAGATCCTGGGTCTCGAGCCCGGCCGGGCCGTCGGCGAGGCCAGGGACTTCCTCATGGACCTTCGTATTGACGAAGGTCCGCTCGGCGAGGAGGAGGCGGCCAAGCGGCTGCGGGCCTGGTGGGCCGAGCGCGCCGAGGCTTGAGGGCGGCCGGCGCAGTACCGTCGTCGTCATGACGAGGATTCAGGCACCGGACAGCGGGCTCGGCGAGCACATCGACTGGGCGCTCCTGCGGCCCGAGATGGCTGCCGGCATGGGCAAGCTCTCGGCGGCCGTCTACGGCAACTCGCAGCTCTCCATCCGTGAGCGCGAGGCCGCCCGCTGGACGATCGCGCTGATCAACGACTGCGCCGTGTGCCGCGACACGAGGGCCAAGGACGGGACGGACGCCGGTGCGACCGAGCCGTTCTACGCCGACGTGTCGGACTGGCGGAGCGCCACCGGCCTCAGCGACCGTGAGCGTCTCGCGGCCGAGTTCGCCGAGCGCTTCGCCGTCGACCACCTCGCGATGGACGACGACCTCTGGGCGCGGCTGCACGCGGCGTACTCCGAAGACGAGCTGGCCGACCTCACGATCTGCTGCGGGTGCTTCCTCGGCATGGGCCGCACCCTCGCCGTCGTCGGCGTGCGCGCCCCCGACGAGCGCATCCTGGTCTGAGCGAGCGGCAGCGGCCGGGACTGCGTCCCGATCAGCCCTCCGGGACGTCGTCGCCGGCGGCGAACGCCTCGACCATGGCGTGCGCCACGTCGTCGTGGTACTGCACGGGCGGCGACTTCATGAAGTAGGCCGACGGCCCCAGCAGGGGACCGCCGATGCCCCGGTCCAACGCCAGCTTGGCGCACCGGACCGCATCGATAATGACGCCCGCCGAGTTCGGAGAGTCCCACACCTCGAGCTTGAGCTCCAGGTTCAACGGGACGTCGCCGAAGTTCCGGCCCTCCATGCGGATGTAGGCCCATTTGCGGTCCTTCAGCCACGGGACGTGGTCGGACGGGCCGACGTGCACGTCGTCGGCGTCCAGGACGTTGTCCTCGATCTGGCTCGTCACCGCCTGGGTCTTCGAGACCTTCTTCGACTCCAGCCGCTCCCGCTCGAGCATGTTCTTGAAGTCCATGTTGCCGCCGAAGTTGAGCTGGTAGGTGTGGTCGAGCGCCAGGCCCCGGTCCTCGAACAGACGGGTCAGGATCCGATGGACGATCGTCGAACCCACCTGCGACTTGATGTCGTCGCCCACGATCGGCACCCCCGCGTTGGCGAACTTGGCCGCCCACTCGGGGTCCGAGGCGATGAACACGGGGATCGCGTTGACGAAGGCGACCCCGGCGTCGAGACAGGCCTGCGCGTAGTGACGCTGGGCCTGCTCCGAGCCGACGGGTAGGTACGACACGAGCACATCCGCTTTCGCCTCGCGCAGCGCCGCCGCCACGTCGACCGGCTCGGCCGGGGACTCGTCGACGATCTCCCTGTAGTACTTGCCCAGGCCGTCGAACGTCGGGCCCCGCAGCACCGTCACGCCCAGCTCGCCGACCTCGGCGAAGCGCACCGTGTTGTTGTGGCCGGCGTGGATCGCCTTGCCTAGGTCGGTCCCGACCTTGGCCTGGTCGACGTCGAACGCCAGCACCGGCACCACGTCACGGATGTGGTAGCCGCCGAGGTCGACATGCATCAGCCCCGGCACCGTTTCGGTCGGGTCCGCGTCCTTGTAATACGAGAGGCCCTGTACGAGCGAGCTGGCGCAGTTGCCGACACCGGCGATCGCGAGGCGGATGGGGGTACGCATCGATATGTCTCCTTCGGTCCTTCGGTCCTTCGGTCCTTCGGTTTTCGGTCAGCCCACCGGCTCGGCGCGTGCGTCGGCGAGGGCCGCACGCTCGGAGGCGATGAGAGAGTCGAGCCAGTTGATGTCCCGGGTCACGCCGCCGGCGGTGTGCTCGACGACGGATCGGGCGTACGGGTCCAGATCGGGCCGGGCACCCGATTCGGTCTCGCCGAGCCGCTGCACGAGCAGCGCCCGCCGCCGCTCTAGCAAGGCCAGCCGCGCCTGCGGCGCCAGGTGCCGGGCAAAGGCGAGCCGCAACGAGAAGCTGCGGGCGTCGTCGGCCGCGCCGCCGTCCGCCAGGAGTTCGGCGAAGAGCTGCCGGCCGGCGTCGGTGATGCGGTACACCTTCTTTCCCCGCCGCGAGCGGGTCCCCGGAGACCGGCGGGCCCGCAGGACGGCGAGCTCTCCGGACAACGACCCCGTCGGTGGCGCCGCAGCCGTCGTGCGGCGGTCTGACGCCGAACTGCCGTCCGTGGCAACGACCGCGCCGGACTTCTCGAGCCGGGTCAGGGCGGGGTAGATCGATCCGAACGAGACGTTCGCCAGCAGGCCCAGGTGGTCCCTGAGTTGGCGGCGGATTTCGTACCCGTGGAGATCACGTTCTTCGAGCAGGCCCAAAATGGCCATGTCCAACATTGCGGACCATTATATCGATTCGATATAGCGATGTACAGGAAACCGTCGCGGAAGGGTCACGGTATGGCCCCGATCGTGCCTAGGGCGGACCGGATTTGTGCCTGCGATGGCCGCCGACGCCGGGTCCGAGCGGTAGCCTGGCCGCCGTGTCAGTCACCTCGGAGCCGAGGTCGTCCTCCCGGGCAGTGAGCCCTGATGTCACGGCCCAGGTGGAGTACCGCATCGTGCGGAACGGCCTCGTCCGGGAGGTGGAGCGGGGGAAGGTCCAGAAGATCGACGTCTGCGATGCGCATCCTGAACTGCTGCGGGCGGCCCGCAACGTCGGACGGCCGACCAAGGAGGTCTGCCCGATCTGCGACGACGGGCGGCTGGTGACGGTGACCTTCGTGTTCGGGGCCAAGCTTCCTCCCGGAGGGCGTTGTCCAGGAACGGTCGCCGAGCTCAAGGCGCTGTGCCGCCGGCCCGAGCCCGTCCTCTGCTACGAGGTCGAGGTCTGCCCCGCGTGCGCGTGGCATCACCTCATGAGGAAGTACCCCGCCGGCGGAGGGTCCGGCGGTAGGACGCGGCGGACACAACAAACGACGAAACAGAAGTAGGCGGAGGCGACGACATGAGCGACCTGCCGAAGCCGACGGTCCCGAACCTGCGGGCCCGCAAGCGGCGGGACGGCGGCGTGCCCATCGTGATGGTGACCGCGTATGACGAGCCCGGGGCGCGGATCGTGAGCGAGGCGGGGGCCGACATCATCTTGGTCGGGGACTCGGTCGCGAACACCGTGCTCGGCTACGAGGACACGCTGCACGTCGACATCGAGGTGATGGCGCACCACACGGCGGCCGTGGCCCGGGCCAAGCCCCGTTCGCTGATACTCGGCGACATGCCGTGGATGAGCTACCACGTGTCGGAGGTGGAGGCGGTGCGCAACGCGGCGACGCTCGTGCGGGCCGGGGCGCAGGCGGTCAAGCTCGAGGGCGGGCGCGCCCGACTGGGTGTCGTAGAGGCGATCATCCGGGCCGAGATCCCGGTGATGGGCCACTTGGGTTTGACGCCGCAGTCCGTGCTGGCGATGGGCTACCGGGTGCAGGGCAAGTCGGTCGACGCGGCGACGGCCTTGCTGGACGCGGCGAAGGCGCTGGAGGCTGCCGGGTGCTTCGGCTTCGTCCTGGAGGGGGTGCCCGACGTCGTGGGGGCGGCGGCGACCGAGGCGCTGGACGTACCGACGATCGGAATCGGGGCGGGCCCGTCGTGTGACGGGCAGGTCCTGGTCTTTCACGACCTGCTGGGGCTCGGGGACCCGGAGCGGCCGGTGCCGAAGTTCGTTCGTCAATACGCGTCCTTGGGGCGGCTGGCGACCGAGGCGGTGGCGGCGTTCGCTGACGACGTGCGGAGCGGGAGCTTCCCGGGGGACGCGGAGACGTATCACGGGTCGGCGGAGCTGGGCGACGCCCTGACGTCCTGACGGACGGCCTGGCCCTGCGGGCGGGACCGGAGGGCGGCTCGGCTAGCATGATGCGCCACAACACACCCTGCTCCTGACCGCCAGGGGCCCGGGACACCCGGTCCAGAGGGAGGTACGCCGCATATGCGGCCTTACGAAGTCATGGCCATCTTCGAGGCCACCACGGAACCCACGGTGATTCAGGGCGAGCTCGACCGCGCCCTCGAGGTGATCCGCACGAACGGGGGGAACCCCGGCGCGATCGACCGCTGGGGGAAGCGCTCCTTCGCCTACGAGGTCAATCACAAGCGCGAGGGTTACTACGTCGTGGTCGAATTCACCGGCGAGCCCGAGACCGTGGCCGCACTGGACCGCATGCTCGGCCTGGCCGACGTGGTGGTTCGCCACAAGGTGGTGCGCATGCCGGACAAGTCGGGTGCAGGTGCGGCCGGTGGCGAGTCCGCCGCGGCGGCGAGCTGACGAGCTGACAGACAAGAGGAGCAGAGATGGCGAGTGACAACAGCGTGACGCTCGTGGGCAACGTGACCCGTGACCCCGAGCTGCGCTTCACCAACACCGGTCAGGCGAACGTGACGTTCGGGTTGGCTGTGAACCGACGGTGGCAGAACCGGCAGACGCAGGAGTGGGAGGAGGCCACGTCCTTCTTCGACGTCGTGTGCTGGCGGGAGATGGCCGAGAACGTCAGCGAGACGATCACGCGGGGTGCCCGGGTCATGGTGGCCGGCCGTCTCGAGCAGCGCAGCTGGGAGACTCAGGAGGGCGACCGCCGTTCGAAGGTCGAGGTCGTCGCTGACGAGATCGGGCCCTCGTTGCGGTGGGCGACCGCCCAGATCACGAAGAACGAACGGCGTGGCGCCGGCGACGGAAGCCGTGGGGGCTCCCGAACCGGTGGCGGTGGGGGCGCTGGTGGCGGCGGCGGTGGCGCTGGTGGCGGCGGTGCGCCACAGCAGCCGCAGCCCGCGGCCGACGGTGGCGCCGGATACGGATTCGACGAGGAGCCCTTCTGATGGCACGGAACAACCAACGTGGCGGGTCGGCCCGGCGGGCTCCCAAGGATCTCGGGCGCCGGGTCAAGAAGAAGCCCTGTGCCCTGTGCCGGGACAAGGTGGCCTGGGTCGACTACAAGGACGTCCCGATGCTCCGCAAGTACATGAGCGACCGGGGCAAGATCCGGTCGCGGCGGGTGACAGGGAACTGCGCACAACACCAGCGGGCGCTGGCCCAGGCCATCAAGACAGCACGCGAGTTGGTGCTGTTGCCCTACACCCAGCGCACCGTCACCGAGCGCCCGGGTGGCCGACGGGGCGACCGGGACCGGCCGTTGAGCGACACGCCGCCACCCCCGCCCGTGTCCGTGTCGGTCGAGGTGACCGACGAGACGGACAACCTGGGTGACCCCGAGACCGAGTTGGCGGAGCGGGCCGAGGTCGAGGCGCTTGTCGAGGAGATGGTCGAGGACGCCGCTGCGGCCGAGGTCGAGGCCAAGACTGAGACCGAGGCCGAGGCCGTTGTTGGCGGAGGTGACGACGCATGAAGGTCCTCTTGCGAGACGACGTCGCCGGCGTCGGGCGGCGCGGCGACATCGTGAAGGTGGCGGGTGGCTTCGCCCGCAATTTCCTGTTGCCCGAGGGTCGGGCCATCGTGGCCGGCGAGGGGATCGATGGGCAGGCCGAGCAGATGCGACGCGGCCGTGACCTGCGCGAGGCCCAGGACCGCAGCGCCGCGGAGGCGCAGGCCAGCCTGCTGGCGGGCGCAGTGATCCCGATCAGCGCCCGGGCTGCGTCGGGCGGCCGGCTCTTCGGCTCGATCGGGCCGGCGGACGTCGTCGACGCGATCAAATCGGCCAAGGGGGTCGAGGTGGACCGCAAGCACGTGGTTCTGCCCGACCACATCAAGGAGACCGGCACCTTCGAGGTGACGGTGGAGCTGTTCCGCGACGTGTCGACCATCGTCACGGTAGAGGTCACCGCCGCCAAGTAGGGACTAAAGGCCCGGCGGCGGGGGATATCCACACCCCCTGTAGCGACCTCAAGGCATCATGCTGCGGTGCAGCTAACGCGGACTATCGCGCGACCCGGCGTTCCACAGTTCTCGACCGTTCGTTCACGGCTTATCCACACGAATTCGGGACTTACTGTCCCCAGCGCAGGACGGTCAGAGTAGGGAAGCCGTGGTTCAAGCCTTCGACGATTTCCGCCCCTCAGCGTTGCGCGCCGCTCCCGCTGCAGGGGCGCGGGTGCCGCCGCACGACATCGAGGCCGAGGAGTCCCTGCTCGGGGCGATGCTGCTCTCCAACGACGCGGCAGTTGCGGGGATCGAGCGGTGCGCCGCGGGCGACTTCTACAAGCCGGCGCACGGGCACATCTTCGGGGCGATAATCGCGCTGTTGGAGCGGGGCGAGGCGATCGACGCCGTCACCGTGACCGACGAGCTCAAGCGCTCGGGTGTCCTGGAGCAGGTGGGCGACCCGTCCATCTTCATTTCGTTGCAGGCGAACACGCCGTCAATCGCCAACGCGCGGCACTACGCCGAGATCGTCGAAGAGCACTCGCTGCTGCGGAAGCTGATCGGCGTGGCCGGGGAGATCGCTGACATCGGCTACTCGGTGCCCGAGGACGTCAAGGCGGCGGTGGACTCTGCGGAGCAGATGGTCTTCGACGTGGCCGAGCGGCGCGGCGCCGACTCCATGCACCACCTGCACGATCTGCTGCTGCAGGGTCTGGACCGTATTGAGGAACTGGGGCAGCGGGGCTCGGAGATCACCGGGGTCCCAACGGGGTACCACGACCTGGATCGTTTGTTGCTGGGCCTGCAGCCGTCGACTTTGAACATTGTCGGGGCCCGTCCCGGGATGGGCAAGACGTCCTTTGCGTTGGGGATCTTGGCGCACGTGGGGATGGTCGTGCAGCGGCCGGCCTTGTTGTTCTCCCTGGAGATGGGCCACCTCGAACTGACGCAGCGGCTACTGGCATCCGAGGCCGAGGTGAACGGGCAGCACCTGCAGAACGGCCGGATCCGTGCCCAGGACTGGGCCAAGATCGGGACGGCGGTGACCCGGTTGTCGAACGCGCCGATCTTCATCGACGACAACCCGGCCGTCACGGTGATGGACATCCGGGCCCGTGCTCGTCGTTTGAAGAAGTCCGCCGGTGATCTGGGGCTCGTGGTGGTCGACTACCTGCAGCTCATGACCGGTCGAGGGCGGGCGGAGAACCGCCAGAACGAGGTGGCCGAGATCAGCCGTGGCCTGAAGATCCTGGCTCGCGAGCTGGAGGTCCCGGTGGTGGCGCTGTCGCAGCTCTCTCGAAACCTCGAGACACGTACCGACAAGACGCCGCAACTGTCCGACCTGCGTGAATCGGGTTCGTTAGAGCAGGACGCCGACGTGGTGATGTTCATCTACCGGGAGTCCGAGTACAACGACGAAGTGCCGATCGACCGGGCGGACGATGCGTTGATCGACGTGGCGAAGCACAGGAACGGGCCGACGGGGAAGGCGAACCTGCTGTTCTTGAAGCAGTACGCGAGGTTCGAGAACCACCGGGGGGTCTGACCGGCCCCTCGGGGTCTCGGTCAGCCCGGCTGCTGCCGTGCGGCCGGCAATACGAAGCGCTCAACGGCCTTGGCGAATCCCTCCTTTTCGTTGGTGTCGGTGACGCGACGGGCGGCCCGTTTCACCTGCGGGTCCGCATTGCCCATGGCGATGCTCAGGCCGGAGTGGGCGAACATCAGCACGTCGTTGGGCATGTCGCCGATGGTGGCGATCTCTGCTTCGTCGAGTTCGTACTGCTTGGCGAGATAGCGGGCGACGAACCCCTTGTTGGCGTCGGGGTGCGTGACGTCGAGGTAATACGGCTGGGACGCGGCGGCGGTGACGTGGTCGCCGAACTGTTCGTGGGCTTCTTCGCTTGCCTTTTGGATGGCATCGTGGTCGTCGCTCACGCCGACGAGCTTGGCGACCTGGTCCGACAAATGGTCGTAGTCGTCGACGACGCTGGGGTCGAACTTGACGGTCCAGGCTTCCCGGTCGACGTGAGGTCCCTTGGGCTCGGTGACGAACCAGTCGGCGCCCCGATACAGCCAGACGTCGAGGTCGAAGGACTTCATGAGGTCGATCACTGGTCCTACGAGGTCTGGGGGGATGGCCTTTTGTTCGATGGTGTGCATGTCGCGGTCGACGAGGATGCCTCCGTTGAAGGCGGCGATCGGCGTGTGCAGGTCGAGCGGGTCGATAAGCATCTGCATGCCCCGTGGGGGTCGGCCGCTGGTGATGGCGAACAGCACATCGGCCTCGTGGAGCTGATGGACCGCATCGGTCGCTGCCTTGGTGAGGACTTTGTCCTGGGTCACCAGAGTCCCGTCCACGTCCGCCAGAAGGAGACGGATTGGCTTGGGGCTGGACTGCTGCTCCGGGTTGGCCGCGATGAGCTGATGGTAGTGGTAGTGGTCAGGACGAGTCGTGTTCCGGGGTGGTCACCCGGCCGTCACGGAGTGCGTCCTGACTGTTGTGGCAGTGCGAGGGGCGGTTCTCCGGCCCCGGCGCAGTGACCAAACGACAGCAGCGACGCTGAGCACGCCGAAGACCGCCGCGCCAAGCCATAGCGAGACGACCATCGACAGCGCCAAAGTTGTGGCGGCTTCGCAGAGGACAACGGAGGCGAGCGCATATCGGTCGGCGGCCATGAAGCGACGATGGAAGTCGGCGAGCGCAGTTGTGCTGGTGATGTGTCGGCCGAGGAACACGGCAAGTCCGCGGACGAGGCCGAAGGCGATGCCGACGAGGAGCGCCACTTCGGGGTTGCCCGAGAGTGCCGCCAACACAATCATCATGTAGACGGCATATGTCTTGATGTAGGTCGCGAGTCCGGCGCCTATCTGCCAGCCAAAGCCTGCTCCGTAGACCCAGGGTCGGAATTGGTCGAGCCAGCGCTCATTGACCTGTCGGTGGTGAACGGGGAGACGCAAACCGCCGATCCGGGCGTCGGCTGCGATGGTGACCGCGCCGGCGACGACCGCCACGGATGCGAGCTCTGCACCTGAGGGACCCAATGCGCCGACCGCAGCGGCGAGGAGGGCGATGACGACGCCCAGCGAAGCGCCGCCAACCAGGCTCCCGGCTACGAACCACGCTGCCGTTGTTCGGAATCGATGTCCGCGACCCCGTTCCGCAAGCGGCGTGATGGTTGCGAGCATGGAGAGCCCGCATGGCGACCAGGTCGAACGGACTGCCGCGACGACGGCCAGAGTGAAGGCGGCAAGTGCGAGGTCGACGTTCATGGACCGTCCTTTCTGGGTGCTGCGAACGAGGGGATCATGCTGGTGAACCAAGGAATGTCGCGCCGCCGTACGTGAAGACGCCGCCGTCGGCCGCGACAAGCCAGTAACCGGCGTCATTACCGAACGGGGCCATCCCTACGACGGGCTCGTTCAGGCGGATAGAGCCCGCCGAGCCGAAAAAGACAGCATCGCCGTATGCGAAGACGCCGCCGTCAGATGCGACGAGCCAGTACCCATTGCCCGACGGCGAAGCTGCCATGCCGACCACAGGGGCATTGAGGGGCTTCCCACCCATGGATCCATAGAAGCGAGCGTCACCGAATGAATAGATCCCGCCGTCGGCTCCAACGAACCAGTATCCCCGGCCTGTGGGTGTCCCTGCCATGCCGACTATGTCCGCATTGAGCGGTAGGCCGCCCATGGAGCCGTAGAAGGGAGCGTCGCCGAACGCGAAGATCCCGCCGTCGGCCGCAACGAGCCAGTAGCCCTCGCCGGTGGGGGTTGTAGCCATTCCGACGATCCGGGCGAAGAGTGGTTGCCCGCCCATGGACCCGTGGAAAGGCGCGCCGCCGTAGTCGAAGACGCCACCGTCCGCTGCAGCCAGGTAGTAACCACCCGTGGGACAGCTGGCCACGGCAACCATCGACGCGGCAAGCGGCAGTGCGGACGCGTCGCCGTCGGCGGGAAAGTCCCCGTAGGCGTACAGCTTCCCGAAGACCGTCAACACGGCATAGCCGCCGTCGCCCGGACCCTGAGCGATACCAACGACGGGTACGGAGGGTGGCGCCGGTGTCCAACAAGGCTGGTTCTGTTCGGCGGTGCCATTGTCGACAGCCACGGCCGTGGTGCATGAGGGGTCGACCTGCCACGGCGGAACGCAGGCGACCACGCGGCAGACGATGCGACCCATGCACGCGACGTTTTGGTTGCACTGTCCGTAGCGAAACTGCAGACACCCCGTGAGGAAGGAGTCGCAGCCGGCCTTTCCGCACCCACAACGGGTCGCGTCGCATCCTGGTTCGCAGAAGCCACTTTCGCAACCCGCATCGCACGAACACGTGGCGTTGCAGTCCATGTAGTACCGGGGCCCGCCGCAGTACGACGAATTATCGGCGAGCCACCAACCACCCATCACGGTGTTCGCGGGGCAGTAGTTGTAGCCACTGACGGAGCAGCAGAACTCCGAGAATCCGGAACAACACGTGCTCCCACAGCCGCATCCGGCGTTGCCGCATTCGCAAATCAGTCCATACGCCGTTCCCGGCTTGAGCGCGAGGTCCATTCCCGCACCAACGGCAACGGCGCTGCCCACGAACGCGGACCGGTTGATGAGGTTGCGGCGCGAGAGGCGACCTTCAAGAAAGGTGGCCGTCCGTTCAACCAGTGCGGAAGTCACACTCACGTGCTCAACGCCTTCCGCTGAGGCTTGTCTATGAGTCGGCGAACGGCCTCGAGCGACGCCAGGGGTGACAGAGCGAGGTACGCCAACCAGAAGCCGACGCCACTTGCCAGAAGAAGTGGCGCTCCGTCCCACGGTTGGTTCTCGAGCAGCGATGTGAGCGCGGTGAAATGGGGCGGTCGCACTGCAACCGAGACAGCTGTTGCCACGAAGATCACGTTGAGCACGACATGCAAGGCAGTGGGAGGAGTGTCAGGGCGGCCAAAGCAGCCGCAGGTCGAAAGAGGTCCTCCGCGTCTCTTTGCGTGCACGACGGTGCAAAGGAACAACGTGTATGACACCGCGACCAGAGCGGCCGTTACGGGCCGCGGGAAAACAAGCGCACAAGCGCCGAGTGCAGCTTCTATGAGGGCGGCGATCCTGGTGGCACGGCGCGTCAAGCTGAAGGACAGGACTCGGGAAATCCTGCCCGGAAGCAGGAGGACGAGCGCGCGTGCCGTGTCATCCGGCCGGACGGCTTTGGCGACTCCAGCCAGCACCAGAAGGCCGCAAGCAATGAAGAAGATGCCGATCAGTTCCATCGTGGGGCGGCGCCTTCACTCGGGGTTGACGCGGGGCTGATGAGGAGCGACGAGATGAGCTCGTTGACACGGGGGACAAGCGACTCACGCCTCACGTGGCTGCCGAGGACCGCGTAGAACGAAAAGGGCCGACCGGCTTCGGTGAAGAAGCGCTGTGTGCCGGACTGGCCCGGGATGCCCCGTCGTAGCCGCATCGGCGAGAAGTCGTCCGGTGCGAAGGAGGGCGGCCGACCTTGCGAACTGAAAAGGGCGGTACCCAGACTCTCTGGACCATATTCGAACAGGGTGGCGAAGACGTCGTCTGGACCCATCAGAGCCACAGCGCCGCTGCCGAAGTCGCCGATGTCGTCAGGGATTGGGAACGTGGCAAATTGACCGACCGGGTAGCTCACCCCCACAGTCGCTGGACGGACGAAGATGCGGCCTTCGAAGCGTGTGGGCAGCTGCGCCGCGATCCCGTGGGCTTGGATGGTCGCCACTACTTCACTCGGGCTGAAGATCCGCCGTTCGAATCGGGCGTTGGGCCCGCGCTGAATGGAAAGACGTCTTCAAGGGTCTCCGGATACAGACTCGGATCGCCGGGTCGAATTCCGGCCATCTGCAGCACCTCGTCAGCGTCAGCCTCTCGTTCCGGCCCATTCCTGTGCGTTGACGGCCGGTGACGCGAACGGTGATGCTGCCCTCGATCATGCTCCGCTCGCCTGATGAGATCGAGAAGTTGCTCGATGTGCGGTGCCACACCTTGACCAACAGTGGAACCCGACGCTCCGTCGACCAGTACGAAAAAGGGCGAGCCCGGTACTTCGTACTCGAGCCATGCTTCGGTCGACATGACGACGGGAATACGCCCTGTCGCCATCCGCGCCACCTCCGCGGGCATCTCACGGTCCGGCCCCTTTGTGACAATGGCCACCCTCGTCCCTTGGGGTAATTCCAACGACTCTGGAGCCTGAAGCGATTCCCAAAAGGCCGCGCACGTTGCACAGCCAGACGAGAGAAATGCGAGGAGGGTGAACCCGTCCGTGTTGTTGACGGCGACGGCGCGAGCGTCGCCGGCTGGTGTGACGCCAGTCACGGTCGGTGCGGGACCGGAAGGAGTCGAGGTTTCTGACCACGTCGGAAGGCGTGGAGCAGCGTCTCGTGCGGACGACGGCTCGGATCCGCTCGCGGGATCGCCGACGCCGACGCCAAGTTCGTGGAGGGATCGAAGGATGTCTGCGTGACTGCGCAGGAGGCCGGCGACGAGGACTCCCAGCAGAAGGACCACGAACGTCACGACCACGACCAAAGCAACCATGGAATCTCCTCCTCGACGTGTGGTCCCAGTATTAACCGAGAGCGTGCCTGTACAAGTGGTTACGACGGGATGTGCCAAGACGGCCGCCGATCGTGCCAGGGCTGGCCGCGATTGCCCGAAGGCGTGGCCTTTCTCGACTACGGGACGGCGCCGAAAGGAAGCTGCACCTATTGTTGGCCCTGCTCAAAGAAACCTGACAACGGGGATTGTTATGACCGCCCTCGACACCGAGCTCTTCCTGCCCGAACCCGAGGCCCGGGTACAGCGCTACACGGTGATTTCCGTCGACGACCACGTCGTCGAGCCGGCAGACACGTTTGAAGGCCGGCTCCTGGCGGCATTCCAGGACCGAGCGCCTCGGATCGTTGAGACGCCACAGGGGCATCAGGTCTGGGAGTTCGAGGGTGAGCGCTACACCCAAGTCGGGATGAACGCCGTTGCCGGGCGACGCCCCGAGAGCTACGGCTTGGAGCCCTTCCGCTTCGATCAGATGCGACCGGGGTGTTACGACGTGGACGCTCGGGTCCGTGACATGGACATCAACGGAGTATGGGCGTCGGTGAACTTCCCCTCGCAGATCACGGGATTCTGTGGTCGGGTCTTCTTCGCGTGCGCCGACCGAGAGCTCGGTCTGGGCTGCATCCGTGCGTGGAACGACTGGCTGTTTGAAGACTGGTATCTGCGCCACCCTGATCGGATCGTGCCACTTGGCATCACTTACCTGGCCGATCCAGGACTGGCGGCGGCTGAAATACGACGAATTGCCGACCGAGGCTTCAGTTCGGTCACGTTTCCGGAGCGTCCGCATGAGATCGGATTGCCCTCGTTATGGGATCGAAAACATTGGGACCCAATAATTGATGCGGTCGTCGAGACGGACATGGTTCTTTCGTTACACGTCGGCAGTTCAGGGATCGAGACCGGGCCCCCAGGCGGTGCACCGCTCCAAATCGGCGCCACTCTCTTTGGCCAGCGGTCGCTGACTGCGGCCACCGAGTGGTTGTGGTCTGAATATCCGCTCCGGCATCCCAGCCTGAAGATCGCTATGAGTGAAGGTGGTATCGGTTGGGTGGCCATGCTGATCGATCGGCTCGACAACATGGTCGATCGGTCCGGGTATGGAAGAGGTTGGGAAGTCCGGCCATCCGAGGTGTTGCGCCGCAACTTCTGGTTCTGCACGATCGACGATCCTTCGACGATCGACACGCGCCATGCCATCGGGGTAGAGAACATCATGGTCGAGGTCGACTATCCGCACGGAGACGGGACGTGGCCGGACACGCAGCGGGTCATAGAGGAATGCTGGGGGCACATCCCAACGAGCGAACTTCGTGCGATGTGTTCTGAAAACGCTGCGGCGCTCTATCGACATCCCCTGCCCGACCCCGTCTTGCCCCGCTGAGAGGAGCCTCCAGTGTTCACGCCGACCGCCGAGAAGTTGATCCCCGATCTCACTCCACGCGAGGAGTTAGTCGTGCTCGCCCGCACGCTGTGGCGGGAGGGCTACAACGACCATCTGGCCGGGCATATCACCGTCAATGTGGGAGACGGCACCCTGCTGTGCAACCCGTGGCTGCTCACATGGGCCGAACTCCGGCCTTCGCAAGTAATACGCATCGACCTGGACGGACGCGTCGTCGAAGGAGACTGGCCCGTCCCTCTCGGCATCCCACTCCACCTCGAGCTGCACAAGGCCCGATCCGATGTCGGCTGGGCGGTGCACAACCACCCACTTTTCGGCACGGTGTGGGCCGACCTGGGGGAGGTTCCGCCGATCCTCGACCAGAGCTCGGCCCTTGGGGGCGGCACGCTGGCGCTTGTTGACGAGTACGGGGGGCCAGTCAACGACCCGACCACCGCACGCCGAGCCGTGACTGAGATGGGTGATGCGTCGATGGCTCTTCTGGCCGGACATGGCGTCCTCGTTCTTGGTGGTTCAGCACGCGCAGTGCATCAGCGCGCCGTCGCTCTGGAGCAACGTTGTCAACACGCCTGGTACGCGAGGGCGGCCGGTGGCAAAGACGTCTCAAAAGTGCCGGACGCGTTCATCAACCTTGTCGCGCGAAGCGACGGCGAGGGCTTCATCGGATTCTGGGAGGCCGCGGTGCGCGCCGAACTGGCCGCCGACCCGGAACTGCTCGACGGTTAGCCGGCCTCGGGTGCCGGCGGCATGGGCGGCGTGGACACCGTGGTCCAAAGAGGCGAGGGGCGCGAGGTCATGATCCGGCCGGTGGGGCCGACGAACGTGAGCACCTCATTTGCGTCTCCCGATACCGACCACTGCTTCGAGTGCACCAGGTGATGGTGGTGTTCACAGAGCAGCGCCAGGTTGGGTAAGTCCGTGGTACCTCGGTGAGGTTTCCACCATCGGATGTGGTGGGGATTGACGAAGGTCGCGTTGGCACAGCCGGGGAACCGGCAGTGTCGGTCGCGTCGCATGATTTCCCGGCGTTGGGCACGGGTCGGGTAGCGGTGCTGCCGGCCTTCGTACATCGTGTGGCCGAAGTGGTCATCGACCGCAAGGATCACGGTCGCATCACACGCCACCCGGCGGACCGTGTCAGCGCTGATCAGCCCCTCGCGCTCGAGTTCACCGCATAGCTCCGAGGTTTCGTCGAGCAGCGTGACCAGCGGTACGTGGGCCACAACAGTGAACGGCGTCGCCCCGTGAGTTGGGGAATGGGAGGAACGAACGATTCCCACGAACGCGTCGCAGAGCCGTTGATCCCACGGGGTCTCGCCATCTGAAGGGATGTCGCGGGCCTGTGCCTCGAGCGTTCCCCGCACCTCGGCGAAGGTTTCTGCCGGAAGCTGGGCGGTCACCGTCCGGAAGGACTCGTTGAAGCGGAGGGACCGTGCGTCGTAGTCGGCTCGTGCCGTCTGGGCTGTCGTTTCCCTTCGGGACCGAGCCAACTGCGCCAGTTCGCGGACCGAGTGCTCCATAGCCCGATCCCGGAATTCGCCGTCGGACTCGGGCGTGGCCACGTCGACCACCGCCTTGACTTTGTCGAAACTCAGCTCACCGGCCGACAAAGAGTCAGCCAGGCGGGGCAGGTCGTAGAGGCGCTCGCCGACGTGGGCGAGCGCACGGGCCGTCGGAGTGGAGACTCCGAGGCGCTCCACCATCCAGGACTCGAGGGAGGTCGCCCCTTCCTCCCGCCAGCCTTCGCGGCGGTCGAGCTCTCCGCTGAGCAGAACGATGAGGCCCGCCGAGGAGGCCATGTTGCGAGCCGACTCGGCGGCCAGCTCCATGAGCTCCTCGTTCGACATCTTGGCCAGCTCGCTGAGCCCCAGTGACGGAGTGACTTGGGAGATGGGCGAGGTGTCGATTACGGGCACGCCGGAGAATGGTCGCCGCGCGAGCGCTGCACCCGAACCTTTTCAATCAGCGGCTCGCCGTCCCGAAGACATCTTGTAGCTCCATCGGCACAGGGGCATCGAGCTGGCCGTAGGTGCACGACGACGGCTCGCGGTCGGGTCGCCAGCGGACCAGGGAGGTGGCGTGGCGGAAGCGATTGCCCTGGAGGTGGTCGTACGACACCTCACACACGGCCTCCGGCCGCAACGGTTCCCAGGTCATGTCCTTTCCGGAGTTCCAGCGGTTCATTGCTCCGGGCGCGCGGCCCTCTGCCTGCGCCTCGGCCCAACCCGCCCACGGGTGGTCCTTGAGGGCGTTTTTGCGATATGGCTTCACCTCGTCGACGAGTTCGCGGCGGCGAGCCACGCTGAACCCCGAGGCGACACCCACGTGGTGGAGTGTGCCGGCATCGTCGAAGAGGCCCAGAAGGAGGGAGCCGACCCCCTCGCCGTCCTTGTGGGTGCGAAAGCCGGCGACGACGCAGTCGGCCGTGCGCTGGTGCTTCACCTTGAGCATCACCCGCTTGTCGGGGAGGTAGTGGAGGTCGCCGGGTTTGGCGACCACGCCGTCGAGGCCGGCTCCCTCGAAACGCGAGAACCAGTCCGACGCGACGTCGGGGTCTTGGGTCGCAGGCGTCAGGTGAATCGGCGGCTTGGCCTTCTTCAGCAGCTTCTCGAGCATCTTGCGCCGTTGCCCGTACGGCGTCTCCATGTACGAGGTGTCGCCGTCGGCCAGGAGGTCGAAGGCGATGAAGGACGCCGGTGTCGCTGCCGCGAGTTGGTTGATCCGCTTGGCCGCCGGGTGGATCCGCTGGGACAAGGCATCGAAATCGAGACCCGTCGTACCAGCGATGACTACCTCACCGTCGAGGACGATGCGCTCGGGGAGCTCACGGCGGAGCGCGTCGACGAGCTCGGGAAAGTATCGAGTCAGGGGCTTCTCGTTGCGACTGCCGAGCTCCACTTCGTCGCCGTCACGGAACACGATGCAGCGGAAGCCGTCCCATTTCGGCTCGTAGTACAGGCCATTTTCGCGGGGCAGGTCACGGGTGAGCTTGGCCAGCATGGGCGCGATCGGCGGTGTGACGGGGAGTTTCATGCTGCCTCCCCGTGCGATGACGCCCACGACACCAGCTCGTCGGCCGTCGACCGGTTGACGACACGGTCGAAGGGAACGTCGGCAGCGACGGCGTTGCGGCAACCGCGTCCCAGCCATTCCAACTGGCCCGGGGCATGGGCGTCGGTGTCGATGCTGAAGGAGCATCCGAGCTCGACGGCGAGCCGCAGCAGGTCCTCCGGGGGGTCCTGGCGTTCGGGGCGTGAGTTGATCTCGACGGCGGTCCCGGTGCGGGAGCAGGCAGAGAACACGGCCTCGGCATCGAACGTCGACTGCGGCCGGCCGCGGCCCACGATGATGCGGCCCGTGCAATGCCCGAGGATGTCGGTGTGTGGGCTCTCGACCGCCGCCAGCATGCGTTCCGTCATGGGCCTGGCCTCCATCCGGAGCTTGGAGTGGACGCTCGCCACGACGACGTCGAGTTGGCCGAGGAGGTCGAGGTCGAGGTCGAGCGAGCCGTCCTCGAGGATGTCGACCTCCATGCCGGTCAGGATGCGGAACGGAGCGAGTTTGTCGTTGAGGCCGTCGACGAGTTCGAGCTGCTCGGCGAGGCGCTCTTCGTTGAGCCCGTGCGCGACGGTCAGCCGGGCACTGTGGTCCGTCAGGACGAGGTACTCGCGGCCGAGGTCGCGTGCCGCCTCGGCCATCTCGAGGATGGGGCTCCCGCCGTCGGACCAATCCGAATGAGAATGGCAGTCGCCCTGGAGGGACTCGAGCAACTCTGCCGCCGCCCCTTCAACCACCAGGTCGTCCTTGGTCAGTTCCTTGTCGATCTTGGTGAGGTAGGCGGGGACCTTGCCATCGAGCGCCTCGCCGATGACTTGCGCCGTCGACTTGCCCACGCCCTCGATGCTCTGGAGGCGCCCCGCCTTCGCCAGAGCCCGGAGCTCGTCGTCGGGCAGGTCCTTGATCGCCCGGGCGGCACCACGAAAGGCGCGCACCTTGTAGGTGTCCGCCCCGTTGCGTTCGAGCCGGAACGCGATCTGGTTCAACGCGTCGAGTGGTTTCACCGTTTCACCGCGGTCTAGGCCTTCTCTTCTTCTGGATCTTTCGGTTCCTTCTTGGCCCGGCTCGGAGCGACGCGAGGCGGCTCGTCGGGCATCTTCGGGTATTGCGGCGGCCACGGCGCGTCCTGCAGCCCGGCCTCCTTGTCGCGCAAGGCCATGGCGAGAAGTGGTTCGATCGACTGGGGCGCGGCCCCGATGTCCGCCCACGGGTCGCCGCGCCGGGCGACCAGCTCGGGCACGTTGCGGATCGTCAGTTCGTCGGGCACGACCGTCTCGACCTCGTCCCACGCGAGCGGCGTCGACACCTGGCCCCCGACCCGGGGCCGGGCGAACCACGCTCCGAAGACTGTCTTGTGCGGCGCGTTCTGGTTGAAGTCGACGAAGACGCGGGTGCCGCGCTCCTCCTTCCACCACTTGGCGGTGATCTCGTCGGGGTGGCGTCGCTCCAGTTCGCGAGCCAGGGCGACGGCCGCGGCACGCACTGCGATCGAATCCCAGTGAGGCTCGAGCCGGAGGTAGACGTGCAGTCCGGCGCTGCCCGTCGTCTTTGGGTAACTGCGCAAACCCAGCTCGTCGAGGAGTTCCTTGACCATCAGCGCGGCGGCGCGCACTTCGTCGAAGCCGATGCCCTTGACGGGGTCGAGGTCGATGCGTAGCTCGTCGGCGTGGTCCGGGTCGGCGGCCAGATACGGCCACAGGTGGAGACCGAGGCAGCCGAAGTTGACCGCCCACACGACGTGGGAGATGTCGGCCACGACCAGAGCATTGGAGGTGGTGCCGTTGGGCGTAGAGACGATGGTCGACTGCAGCCAGTCCGGGGCGCCGGCCGGGATCCTTTTCTGGAAGAAGGACTTGCCGGAGGCCCCATCGGGAAAGCGCTGCAGGAGTGCCGGCCGGCCGCCGGCCGTGTTGAGCAGATGCTCGCCGATATCGAGGTAGTACGACACCAGATCGGACTTCGTCGCGTCGATCGCGGGGAAGTACACCTTGTCGGGCCTGCTGACTCGGACCTCGCGCCCGTCGACCTCCACGATGCGTTCGTCGTCCGTGGGCACGTGGTCGACTCTAGCGACGGTGACGTCAGACGGTCCGTGGCTGCCATCGGATCGCGCCTGGTGGCAGGGGGCTACGGCCGCCTACGTCCGCCGAATCGAAGCAAGTAAGGTGCGACACCCACCGAACGAGGTGGAGCGTTTTCGCAGAGTGTGTCGAGGGGCCCGTCAGACGTCAGCCCCCGAGCCAGGCTTCGCTAGCAGGTGTCGCTGCGGTGTCTTCCGCCCGAAGCCTGGCCCGGGGCTGT
>Ga0210399_10000875_pt1 | contig 23667 bp, 22 predicted proteins | sample IncBWC14MmetaG_FD_150865 | JGI IMG/M metagenome (GOLD analysis project Ga0210399, IMG submission 150865) | Forest soil microbial communities from Barre Woods Harvard Forest LTER site, Petersham, Massachusetts, United States - Inc-BW-C-14-M | ecosystem: Environmental > Terrestrial > Soil >... | reverse complement strand
CGGAGTCAAAGTCAGGAAGAAGCCTTCGAGAAACACTGTCGGCCGCACGTGCACAACCGGCAGACCGGACCAGTTCAGCGCCTGCTCGGCGAGCCAGTGCAGCTTGTGCTGTGGGCTCGGAGTAGTTGCGGTAATGCTCATCTGAGAGACCGTCATCTGCGACATATTGATGAACGCCTTCACGCCATGATGCTTCGCAACCGCCGCCGCATTGACCGTCGCGGCCAGATAGGTATCCGAAACCGACATACCGAAATACATCGTCTCGCACCCGGCAATCACCCTATGCATCGAATCGAGATCGAGGAGATCCCCGATGACGACCTCCGCCCCCATGTCGCGCAATGCCTGCGCGCGTTCGTCTTCACGTCGCACCATCGAGCGCACCGCTTTGCCTCGCTTCAGCAGCTGTTCGGTGATCGTGCGCCCCACCCCACCGACGCGTCCCGCCGCGCCAGTGACCAGAATTGGATTTGTCATGTTTGTTTCCTCCTAAACACTCCTTCCGCTCCGCTTATCAGCTTGCCCGCGGGCCGCGTCGGCCTCACCATCCAGCACGTGTAGCAGGACTTCGGGTCAAAAGCACCCCGCTCACAACCATGCCCCACACCAGGCCGATGGCGGGCGAGACGAAGCGCGAGTAGACGCCGTCCGGTGCCCAGAATCCGCCGCTGAGCCAGGTGGTGCCGCCGAGCAAGACGAGCACGACGGCAGCGACCCCCGCCGCGAAGAGCGCGTTCGAGATCAGCCGGGCCCGCCAGAGCCCAAACGCCGCGGCCATAATAAGCATCGCGCGCGGGAACGAAGTCAACACGAAGCCTGCCCATACGAAGTCGTTCAGGCCCGATGTGAGCATGTGATTTCCCGACCCTGCGATGGAGTACGCGAGGGCTGCGACCACCGCGATGAGCAAGAGGAAAAGCGCTCCGAGGGCGGCACTGGAGGCGGTCGCCGCCGCTCCCCAACCGTCTTGAACCGCATCCGCCAGGGTCGTTCTGAGGGCCCCCGCGAACCACATGAGATTGAGGACAGCCAAGCCGTAAAACACGGCCGCGATCAGAATTCGCACGCGCTCGCCGTCGTAGAAGGCTGCCAGTGCGTCGGCGGATGCGCCGACCTGCGGCTGATGGCCGTAGACGATGTACGCGACTATGAAGCAGAGGACGGACTGGATGCCGGCTGTCCGCCACAAGCGTTCCCAGAACGCGGGGGTTGTGTAGACGCTGGCGGAGGAGGTCGTGCCTGTGGATGCGCTCATGAGGATCTCCCTTCGAACTGAATCGGATGCGACGTGAGGCATTACAGCAGAACAGAATATACGCGCTTTTCGTCCAATCAGTGCTGCGATGTCGGCTTGTCGGAATTGGAAGCTATGTTCGGCTTGCTGGCCCTCGATTGATGGCGAGTGACGGGCAAATCGGAAGATATGTGCGCCGTTGTGTGCCGCTCGTGTGCCAGCTTCGCTCGCCGTGAGGCACATTTCATAGACTCACTGTCCGTGAGGCCCAAGTGCCAGCTCGGTGGTATGCCAAGTGCGAGGATGTGCCGGTGGTGGGCCAGACGGAGATTAACGCCAAAGTGTCCATCTGGAGCTAGACCGGCCTCTCGGAGTTCAGAAAATTCTGAACTCCGTCGAAGTATCGGTTTGGCATCGAGATCGGCGGGCCTAACAAGAGTTAGGAGTCGATGCAGCGTCAGCGATAGAACGCTCCTGGGCGTGTGCCAAAAGGCTTGCTTACCCTTCCGCCCGGTCGCGCCCTGCCGGACTCCATCGAGGCAGCAGCAACACGTTCTTGTAGGCTTCATCCCATCGACCGAAGCGTTGCTCCTGGCACAGCGGTAAAACAGCAAGTCGGTACCCGTGGCTCCCCACGGACTCGTTCCCCGCGCCCGTTGTTTCTATCCATCCTGCTTCGGCCAATACTGAGGTCCATCATCGGACATGCTTTCTCTCAGCTGTCACGCATTACCGTGACGCCGGTCACAGCAGAAAACCTACGCCGGCCGTAGATTCAAGATGGTGCAACGCGAAGACGAAAATCGGACCGGGATCGAGAAGCTGCGCTTCACGATGCCGGATCAACCTGGGATGATCTACAGATTCAATCGTGGTCGAGCGCCGACCGCGGAAGACCTGATTAGCGCGTATATGTCGGAGATCGGCCGGAGGGGCGGACTTGCAACGAAGGGAATCTCGACTCCTGAGAAGCGTCGCGCATCGCGCGCAAACGGAAAGTTAGGAGGACGACCCCGAATAAAAGGCGTGATGCGGGACTAATTAATAATACGTTGAGCTCTTCCTTGCAGGTCGCCTGACGAGGCGTAATGCGCCGAAACGCGGATCGTCCCCGCGTCGCGATCACTGTGAGCCGCCGGACGTGATGGAGCCGAGCGGACGTCCCGGGGCAGGCCGGGCGCACGAACAACAACCGCGAAATCCAAAACAATCGAGCGAGTCGATGAACGGGCACGAGCAGACGTCCGTGCAGCCGCCGCCAAGTGCTGCCTTCGAAAGACATTTTTCGGTGCAAGAGATTGCCAAGATGTGGGACCTAGGAGTCGATCTGATCCGGCGCTTGTTCGCCAACGAGGAAGGCGTCGTCAGAATCGCACACCCCGAAACGCTGCACAAGTGTGGGTATTGCACCCTCCGTATCCCCGAATCCGTTGCCCACAGGGTACATCGCAAGCTCACGCACAGCAATGGCAAGGTGAACTAGGCCCGCTTCGCGCTGGACCAGGTGGTAGAAAGAGCCGAGTCCAGCGTAGTTTGCTGCTTCTTACTCCAGCGCGCGTAGTAGCGCTCCGTGATGGCCAGAGATTTGTGACCGAGCGCCTTGCTCACCAGCCGGATGTCTACACCTTTCTCCAGCAGGGAGACAGCAAACAGGTGGCGAAATCGGTGCGAGCCGCCGTCGACAATTCCCGCTTGTCGAAAGACCTTCCGATACAGCTTGTCATAAACGCCAGTCGCTGACTTGGTGGTCGATTCCCCGCTCCAAACAAAATAGCTGGCGTTCGCATTTTTCAGCTTGAGCAAGAGCTGCCCGAGCCATGCCGGAATCACGTTGCTGATCTTCGATCCGGTCTTACGGCGACTGGTGTCGATGCTATAGCGCGTTCCTGCCTTGACCAACTCGGCCCTGCTCAAGCACACCGCATCGACCAGGGAAAGCCCACTCCAGCGCTGCAGTTGCATCAGGGCACCGACGCGGGCTCGATTGGCGGCGGTGATGTCGTCGCAGGCAGGTATGGCTTTGAGGATGATCTTGTATTCCTTCTCGGTGAACGGGTTGACCTCGAAGTCATCGTCGGTCACTTTGATGGCGGACAGATCGGCCGCTGGGTTGTCGTCAATCATACGCGCCCGCTTGCAGTAGCGGAAGAAGTGGCGGACTCGGCTCTGGTTGTTGCGCAGCGCAAAAGCGCTGCCGTAATACTTCTGCCATTCCGCGCGCCACTGGCTGAGGTGCTCGAGCCTGATCTCTCGGATGAACTGCAGGTTGTTTCGATCGCAGAACTGCTGGAATCTCGACAGGGTCAGCTTGTATTTCGAAAGAGATGCTAGAGCAGCTTTGCCACCGAGCTTGTCCGCCATAAAGGCGGCAATCGCCTCTTCGACCGTGGCAACCTTGTCGTCTTCCACCGGTTTGCCCAACTGCGCCTTTTCGTATTTCAGCTCCAGCTCGCGTTTGGCACGCTCCGCTGCAGCCCAGGAGCGGGTCTTCGCCGACCTCCGGTATTGCTTCCCTTGCCAGCTCCAGCGCAGGTGTTTGCGGCAGTTGCAGCGCTTCCAGCGCTCGTCTCCCTGGCGCTCTCAATCGGCGTTGTGCCGGACAAAGATCTCGATCAGGGGGATGGTAGGCATGGGCTACGCTCGGGCTTCCCGGGGGGGAACTCCAAAGAACGGTAGCACAGAATTAGCACAATTTTACTTGGGTTTGATTGTATGTGATTGATTTTATTGAGACAAAAGATTGGTTGCGGGGGGTGGATTTGAACCACCGACCTTTGGGTTATGAGTGCTGACAGATATTTCTAACTTGTTGAATGTGGGGCACGGGCGATGCCTTACAGACGCGCTAAGTCATTGTCGGGAACGCTCGGGAACAATGAATCGTGAGCGAGTGTGAGCGTGCTTGAAGCACGAATCGCGCGGGTGTACTTGCCTTTTCATCCTTGCAGATACATAATAAGCGTGGAGCGGCTTACGCCGCGTTGTTCATTAGCCCCGCCCCCGGTTGCAGCCGGAAGCGGGGCGCGGTTAGGGTTGTCTGGGCCTCGATTCGCTACTTCCTTTTCATGGTGGCGGCATAGTTCAATGCTCCTTTCATGAAGGCGGTGGCGGGATTTGAACCCGCGTAGCTCGTGGGAGCGCCCCCTTGCAGAGGGGATGGGTTTAACCAGCCTTCCGCTACACCGCCGCACAGAAAAAGCCAGCAACCATGCGCCTTCGGAGCATCGGGTTGCTGGCTTTTCGACGTCATACGCTAACTTATATCATAGTTAGATGCATTAGCACAACCCAAGGTTGCAGCCTTCTTTTATCTAGGACTTATTGCATTAGCACTAACGTTGCGGTATGCTATCTGGCATGGAGGTCCCTATGGCCGCCGATCCCCAAGCAGCGCAACCGACTGATGAACAGAAGAAGAAACGCCATCGCAGCCCTAACTATCCTGCCATCGGCTTGAAAGAGGCCGTCGAACGGACGAAGAAGTTTTACGAACAGGACGGAAAAGCGGGAGCGCAGGCGGAAATTGCGGCCAGACACATCGGGTTTGCGTCCGCCCATGGACAGGCCTACAGCGTTCTGGCGGCCCTAAAGAGGTTCGGACTCGTTGAGGATAAAGATGGCCGCGTGGTACCTACGGCTCGCGCAATCGAGATTATCAGCCTGCCTGACAGTGATCAGCGCCGAACGAAGGCGATACGTCAAGCTGCTCTGTCGCCTCGGATTTATCGTGAACTGATTGATCAGTATAAGGATAGCGGGCTCCCCGCCGAGGACACACTGGAAGGCGAGCTGAAGGCCTATAAGAACTTCAATCCGAATGCCGTAAGAGAGTTCTTAAAGGGATTCACGGAAACAATCGAGTTCGCAGGTTTATCTGATTTCTCTGCGTTAGATGCTGATCCAGCTTTCGACATGGATCGCGAAGGGACCGAGATTTCCGAGCAGAGATTAATGAAGAAGCCTAACCCATTGGATAATATAGAGTTGACTTTCTCGTCGACAAGAGATAAGCAAGTCAGGCGGTATCCGCTGGACATCTCAATCCCTCGAAGAGTAACCGGGGAGTTGGTTATCACCGGCGATTTCAGGAAAGAAGATATTGAGCGCCTAAAGAAGCAACTCCTGCGGCGAATAGAAGACCTAGAAGATGCGTTCCAAGAATGAATGCGATCGGGCAGACAACACTGAGGGCGGATGCTTTTGAACAGCGAAAAAACTAGGCTCGACCAGCGGTGACTGGCACACTCCCCTCGTACAGCAGCCTTAGAGCCGTGGTCCATGCGGTCAACTGCTCGGGGCAGGTTTTGAGAACTTACGCCTCGATTCGATCACACCTCCTATCAAAGGGCCGGGCGGAAGAGCAGGCGGTTTGTCCGTTTTGGTTAACTCGGGGGAAAGGGCCTGGTACAGGACGGCTTCGAGCAAGCGTCGGCCGTCGACCCGTGTGGTCGTGAGCTGCGCTTCCAGCCGGTCGCACAGCGACATCAGTTCATCTACCTTGGCGACGATGCGGTGTTGTTCGGCAAAAGGTGGGAGAGGAACCTTAATATTCGCAACTTGGGGCTGGCTCATGGAAGCCTGTCCAACCGCCTGTTTAGCGTCTCCTTGGAACTCGACGCGAATACGATTCGTTCGAAGCACGATGTTGACGTAATCTGCGAGATGTTCCTTCTCGATGAGTCTTAGGCGAATGTTCATCGCCTCAAACACGAGCGGTTCACGAGGGTCATCGACGATACCCGCTTTCCCGACAAGCTCTCTGCTATTGACTCGATTTACTAAGATGTCTTTTGCCTCCAGGCGGTATTGCTCAATTTCTCTTTGCGTCAGTTCGAGATGTTGAAGCTTTGATAAATCAAGACGACCGTTCTGTATGTTGTACATCCTGACGCAGGGTGTGCCTGTCTCGGAGTAGAAACTGCTCGGCTTGTAGATTCCGTTCGTCATGGATTGAACAAGATTACCGAGCCGAGTCCATCGCCACGCGGCCGGAATTGAAAACGGTTCATCGGCACGATGAATGGAGGATAAAGGCTCCCTTGTATTGGACTTACTTGCGTTACGAAGTTGCTCCCTCTTGGCAAGAATGCGTTCTAAGCGCTCAGGGACTGAATCGTCGTTGGGGTCTTGTCCTACCAGTTGGCCACGGACGGCGAGATTCAGGACAGTCTGACGGAGTTGCTGGATATGCTCGACGCTGGTGGAAAGGTGGAAAAGATGATTGAGATAGAATCGGGCGTTTTGGCGAAAGGCGTTTGCATCCGCGCCGTTGTTGAGATGGTAAAGCGATGCTGCGGTCAGCCTATCCCGACGAGTCTCCCGCTCGCGTTGTATCGCTTCTAGTCGGTCACACAGCGCCATCAGTTCATCTACCTTCGCAACTATGCGTCGCTGTTCGGCGAAGGGCGGAAGTCCGAGTGGAAATTCACGAACCAGTTCTGTATTGAGATTCAATTGGGCCATGCCACGTGCCTTCTTGGCCGCATATGACTGAAGTGTTTGAAACAATAGAAAGAAGAAATCTTTTGAAAGTTCCGTGGGGAAGTAAGGGAAAGCAAGGTAGCCGTCATGAATGCAACCACCTTCGAAGCCGACAAAGATCGGAACTCCTATCGTGGCACTGTTCGTAACTACGAGTGTACCCTTCGGAAGCAGGACGCTCTTTTCCATCCCAGCCTGGGTCAAGAACTCATCTGTATCGCAAAGCACTCTCTCTTTGGAATGCTTCCTGATGTCTGAGATCTTGATCCAGTGATATGGCGTCCGCTCTGATGAGAAATACTTTGGATCTCCTTTCGGACGAGGGGAAGCTCCACGAATGACTGTTAACAGATCACCAATTCGAATTGGCTCCCAATTTCTGGGCAAAGGGTAATCGATTTCACTCGCAGAAATCTTGCGTTGCGGTCCGAACTGCTTGATCTTGCCTTCTTTAAATAGACATGCTTTCTTGGCCTGAATCCGCTCGACTAGTGTGAACGCCGGTTCGTCATTAGGGTATTGCTCGACGAGCTTCCCTCGGACGGCGAGGTCCCGGATAAAGCTACGCAGTCGCGGAATGGCGTCTGGCGCATTGCTGATGCGACTGAAATGGGCAAGGAGAAACTCCGAATTCATCGCAATAGGGCCTCTGCCAGAATGGTCTTGAGCTCATCACGCAAGGCTGCGACTTGGCCTTCTGCCTCGTTGAGTCTGGCAAGCAGTTCCTCAGGATCGCCATGGTCGTCCGCAACGGTATGCGGGTTCTTGAAGTCGAGGTTATAGCCGCGAGCCTTTACCTGATCGGAGGTGACCTTCCATGCAACTTCTGTTTCTACCCTCCCCTTGCGCTTCGGGCCTCCCCACCACTCAACGCAGGGCTTGAGGTGCTCGATACGGATGGGCTTGGTCATGGAATAGGCTTTCTGCCCGTCAGGTATGTGATGCTCATAGAACCAGATGTCCTTGGTCGGCGTGCCTTTCTCAAAAAATAGAAGGTTGGTGCCGATGCTGGCATAAGGCTTGAACACGCTGTTGGGCAGTCGGACGATGGTGTGTAGGTTGCACTCTTCCATCAAGTGTTCCTTGAGCCGCGTCTTCACACCTTCGCCGAAGAGCGACCCATCGGGCAGCACCACAGCGGCGCGGCCTTGGGGTTTGAGGATACGGACGATGAGAGCGAGAAATAGGTCTGCGGTCTCGCGGGTCTGGAAGTGCTTGGGGAAGTTGCTCTCGATGCCGTCTTCTTCGCGTCCGCCGAAGGGCGGGTTGGTGAGCACGATATCAACACGGTCAGAAGCGGTGTAGCTGATGTAAGGCCTCGCCAGCGTATTGTCGTGGCGCACGAAGCTGGGATTCTCAATGCCGTGCAGGAGCATGTTCGTTACACAGAGCATGTGCGGTAGCTGCTTTTTCTCGACGGCCCGCAGCCCTTCCTGCATGTGCTGCTCATCCTTTACTTTTTTCACGTATCGATCGCGCATATGGCGGAGTGCGCAGGTGAGGAATCCGCCCGTACCGCAGGCGGGGTCTAGGAGGATCTCGCCGGGACTGGGATCGATGCGGTCTACCATGAACGCAGTTACAGCACGTGGTGTGTAATACTCGCCAGCGTTTCCGGCGCTCTGCAAGTCAGTGAGGATTTGCTCGTAAATGTCACCGAAGTGCTGCCGCTCGGCGAGGTTATTGAAGTCAACCTCGTTGATTTTGTTCATGACCTGGCGCATCAGCTGGCCAGACTTCATGTAGTTGTAGGCGTCCTCAAATACGTCGCGCACGACTTTGCGGCGGTCGCCCTGCTTGCCCGTTATTGGCAGTTTCTTAAGCTCAGGAAAAAGCTGAACATTAACGAAGGTGAGCAATTCCTCCCCGGTGATGCCTTCGGGGTCTGCTGCCCAGGTGCGCCACCGGAGCTTCTGCGGGATGGGGGAGTGATACCCGTCCTGCATTAGTTCGAGCTGCTGGTCCTGATCGTCGATGATTTTCAGGAAGAACATCCAGCAAAGCTGGGAGATGCGCTGGGCATCGCCGTCGACGCCGGAATCTTGGCGCATGATGTCTTGTATCGATTTGACGGTGGTACGAACTGACATTGCTTGTGCTTCCTTTACTGATAGAGGGCAGATTGCAGTTCTTGTACGGCGAACGTGAAATCAGCACGCGTCCCAAATTGCTTGATGAGCTGGAGTGGTGTTCCCATCGCATCGAGCGGCGGGATCTGCAGAATACGTGGGTCGCCAAGGTCGATGACACCCTGATCTTGGTATTTCTGTAACAGTGCTTCAAGTACGGCGCGGGCCTGCGGGCCGTATTTCGTGAAAACGTTCCTTTTGCGGACATTTTCCGCGCGCTCGCGGCGAGTGAGGGGCGGCTGATCGAACGCGACATGGCAGATGAGGTCGAAGGGATCGAGATTCTTGCCGACTTCCTCCGCCAGCGGGTCGAGCGATAGCCCTTCGCTTTCGAGTTCTTCGATTACGGCTTGCTTCCGATCGGCAGCTTTCCAATGCTTGAGGAAATCATCCAAGCTGGCAAAGCGCTTCTTCAGAGCCCTCTTTGTGAAGTCCCGCAGAGTTTCGGTGACGAGCCTGCCCTTCTCATCGAGGTACTCCACTCGCTCGGCCAGGATCGTTGCGCCTATACCATCGACATAAATCTTCCGAGGTTTGTCTTCGCCGGGCTTGATGGTAACGTCAGGCGGTTCATCGACGATTACCTCGTCGTCTCCTGGCTTGGACGAAGTGATTTCGGCACTATCTTCTGGCGGGACGATAGGCTCGTGCTCGCCGGGCTCATAAATCTGGACGGGTTCACCATCGAAGTCAGGATCGGCGAAGTGATTGGTTGCGCCTCTGAAATCAATAAGGGTGAAATAAAACTTCTTTGTGTCCTCGTGAACGCGGGTGCCACGACCGACGATTTGCTTGAACTCGGTCATTGAGCCGACGGAGCGATCGAGAACGATGAGACGGCAAGTCTGCGCGTCCACACCTGTGGAGAGCAGGCGCGAAGTAGTGACGAGAACAGGATATTTTGCTTCTGGGTCGATGAAGTTTCCGAGCTGTGCCTGGCCCTCTGCGTCGCTTCCGGTAATGCGCATCACGTAGCGATAGTTCTCGTTGCAGAGATCTTTGTTCTCGTTGACCAAAGCCTGGCGCATGCGCGCCGCGTGTTCCTCGTCTACACAAAATACAATGGTCTTCTGGAAACGGTCACCGCTTTCTTTGAGAAAGTCGGAAACCTTCATGGCGACAAGCTTGGTGCGGTCGTCAATGACGAGAGTACGATCAAAATCTTTGGTGTTGTAGAGCCTGTCCTCGATCTCATTGCCGTCCCTGTCGGTGTCGCCGCGCTCGGGGCGGTAGCCTTCCACATCCACGTCAATGTGAACCTTGATGACTTTGTAGGGGGCTAGGAATCCGTCTTCAATACCCTGTTTGAGAGAGTACGTGTAAACCGGCTTCCCAAAATAATGAATGTTTGAGACATATTTGGTCTCCTTCGGCGTGGCCGTAAGACCGATCTGGGTTGCACCTGAGAAATATTCGAGAATCTCTCGCCATGCTGCGTCATCAGCTGCACTGCCGCGGTGGCACTCGTCAATCACGATCAGGTCGAAAAAGCCGGGTGAGAATTCGCGGAAGAGCTTCTGTCGGTCTTCTGGTCCGGTAATAGCCTGGTAGAGACCGAGATAGACCTCGTAGGCAGTGTCTATCCGCCGTTTCTTGTCGACAGCAGTCGTGAGCTCGACTTCGGAGCCATCCTCGCGCTCGATCGTTTTTGCGCCGGTGCTAAGCTTGGCCATCGCAGCACCGAAGGGGCGAAAATCATTAACCATCGTCTGATCAACTAGGACATTCCGGTCAGCGAGGAAAAGAATGCGCTTTTTGCGCCCAGACTTCCACAATCGCCAGATGATCTGAAACGCAGTATAGGTCTTCCCTGTGCCCGTGGCCATCACAAGCAGGACACGATTCTGCCCCTTGGCGATGGCTTCGATTGCAGCATTGATAGCGTTGGACTGGTAGTAGCGGGGGCCTTTACCGCTGCCGTCCTCGAAATAATCTTGCAGGATTATCTCCTCCTCGTCTGGACTGAGTCCCTTCCACGCCCGGTATTTTGCCCAAAGCTCCCTAGGCGAAGGAAATTCGTCGAGAGTAAGCGAGGCTTCCTTTTCTGAACTCGTGCCGGTGCGGTCATGAAAGACGAAGCCGTCACCGTTGGACGAGAACACAAACGGAATGTTGAGGGTGGTCGCATAGTCGAGCGCCTGTTGCATTCCGTCACCCACGCTGTGATTGTTGTCTTTAGCTTCGACAATGGCGATAGGGATGTTGGGCTTGTAGTACAGAATGTAGTCAGCGCGCTTAGCCTTGCCACGGGTGACGAGTTTCCCGCGAACGATGATGCGTCCCTTCGTGAAGGCGACCTCCTCACGGATCTGCATCATGCCATCCCAGCCTGCTCGTTTGACGGCAGGACCGATGAATTTGGAGCAGATGTCGCGCTCGCTGAGGTCTTTCTTGTTCACGCCGTGGTTTTTTCGGAATTCTCAGCGAGTTTAGCCGAAACAGCGCGCCGATTCATATGCGAACTAGTGCCGCCGGGATACCGTGGGTAACCTCTGGAAAGGGTCCGGTCCACCCGCGCAGGACTGCCACTTTTCCGGGGACGGCTCCAGTGACGGGCCGCATTCCGTACCGCATTGCTGTACCTAAACCAGCCCTTCCCACACCCTCCCAACTCCATCAACTCCCTCCTTTGCAATAGCTTAGCAGGTCATGCACCTTTTCAAAGCAGGTGCATGCCTTTCCAACTCTCTAATTTCACAGATACTTGGCTCGATCCGGGTCATCCGAAACAAGTGCATGTCAGATTGTGGGCCTGGGGGACACATCCAGATCGGGCCAACGTTTGCGAGTTCGCCGCTGAGGATCGATTTTCATTCGGAGGCTCGGCAAGGTTCTAACGATTGGACCGCACTCCGGTCTAAGAATCGGCCAGTATATTACCGCGAATCACTTCTCCTGCATCACGGATCGCCTGCCATCTGGGATTTGTTTGCTCCATTGTGAACGTGTTTGGCTGGTCAGAATCAAAGTAGAGAAGTCCGAGCACTTTGTGGTTCTCATCTACTACTGGGTAGCAGATGTACGACCGTCGATCGGCAGTCCGCTCCATCACCTCTGCGATCGTGTAGTTGTACTCGGTCACCATGCGGCTACGATATTGCTCGTCAGAGGCAAAGTTTTCAACGCGAGGTGCTTTGATACTGTAAGCCTTGCCGATAATGCCTTTCTCAATTGGAAAACGTCTGCCGCCTCCGCCCCCCTCAGGTACATAATCGAATGCCTGTGCTAGCTGTGTACGATTGAAGAGCCTGTGAATGGGGCAATGATATGTGCAACGGACCTTCGCGCCGTCAGTAGGTAACAGCGTAAGGAGGATCTGCACCTGATACCGAATTTCGCTCAGGCGAACGCGGACGTTGTCGAAATATTCAGCAATCTTCGTTGCCACAATGATGACTGCCAGAAGCGCAACCCAAACTTTTGCGGCTGTAGTCGCCGTGGACAGCACCACTGCGATAGCGGTAACCGCCGCAAACTCGATTCCCCAAAAAACCATCGTTCGCGTGCTCATACCTTTGTAGCCATGACAAGCTGGACGATCGGAATGCGGTGAACCGACTCCCTCATGATTCGCGCTGGCATTTCGATGTCTGGGGAAACCAGTGTTACCTCTCTCGGCAACGTGAGGGCTTCATTCTTGACAACGTGTAGCCCAGCGCGTGTCAACTGGTCAGCGAGTTGCTCCGGTCGAGAGAGGATAGAAGGCCTGGTGACGCGTTCACCACTCTTGAGCACGAAGACGGCCTCATGCAGCGACTTACCGTCCCCAGAGCGAAGAGCACGGCCCCATTCATAGTGGGGTATCGTTCCAATGAACATCCCACCACGATTCAAGACTCGCGCAACCTCCGAGAAAAAACTTCCTTGGTTGAACGGATCAAAGAGAAAAGCTGCCACGATGGTGAACGCACCCGCTTTGAAAGGTAGCACGAGAGCGTCGGCTACCACGCGGCCGAGTGCCTGTTCGCGTTCAGGAAGTGTGAGCATATTCGGCGCGACATCGGCCTGGACGATGCGCGTTGGCGTAACGCCACAGTATTCACCCAGCCTGCCCCTTCCCGCACCCAGGTCCAACGCTAGTCCATGGTTCGAATATGAGAAAGGGTACTCGCGCAAGTACGCCCGCGTAGCGGTATCAAAGTTGCGTGATGTGACGTGTCTCGGCTCGTAGTATTCGTCGGCTATTATGTCGTACCCATGCGGCACGGCTGACTGAACCTCTCTGACGGAGGGCAGAGTCGTTACGGCGCTTACCATGGAGCGTAGTCTACAACCCTTTTCGAAGATCGCCTATTTCCTCAGTGGAGACCCGCGCTATCCCCTTATCTGCAGTCTGCGCGTCCCTCCGAGCGGAGAGCCTTGAGTGGACATGAGCACCCATTTCCAGCGTTTTTGCAGGCTTTGGTGTGGCGCTGCGCACATTCTTTCTTGCGTCCGATGTCGTCTACACGGCGCACGAGGCAATTCAAGCCTCTTGCACGTTTCTTGTCGTCAACAGGCAGGTTTATTCACCGTTGGCGCGCAGGTGATCCAGGCCGACAGTGGGTTGAGCACAGCGCAAGGGGCAGACCATCTGCCAGCCAGCGGATCGGGCTATAGCGGCTTGTAGTCCTCGCCTAAGAGATTGCGGACAAAGCGCGCACGGGTATCGACGCGGGGAGGGGCAGGTCTAGCAGGCCGAGGGGAACTCCAAAGAGGATTCGGCTCTGCTGGGACCTTGATGCGCATGTAGAGGCACGCGGGACAATCTTCACTGCACGCTGTCCCATCTCGATTCAACTCGTGGTTCAGAGCGCTACGACCGTCTTTGGCGAGTCCATCCATTAAGCGGACCTTCTAGCCTGCCAGCGTTTCAGCAAGAAGTATTCGATGGTGTTTGGGTCTTCGTAGATGTTGTACACGCGACAGTCGCGGCACGTTCCCTGTGCGTCCAAGTCAACGTGTTTGCAACTCAGCCTGTTCACCTGCACCTGCATCTGCACGTGCGGTCCTAGCCATGCGAAACAGTGTTCGCATCGACCCTTCCAGACGGTCAGGTGAGGGCAGTCCCAATGCTCAGGAGTTGCCATAGGTTGATTTGAATCGTTGCACGCCATGGCCGTGAAGCATAACACCTTCGCAGAATGCAGCTTGGTTACCGAAGTTTATTACGCCGCTGTGGTCCTCTCCTTTCCAAATAACTCTTCCTCGGTCACTGCCTACCTCCCTTCATTCGCATGAGTCGCAGTGTAGCCTCTGCGCTGGCTTCCGCGTCCGAGATGGTGACGTATCGCATCGTGGAAGCGATGGCAGCGTGACCCACGAACGATTGTACCTTGGCGACGTTCATATCTGCTCTGACTAACATGGTGCAAGTCGTGTGCTTGAGGACATGGGGGTGTTGCTTCTGGGCAGGCAGCCCCGCTTCCTCTGCGACTGCCCGGAAGATGCGATAGAACTGCGTTGCGCTCATGCAGCCGCCCTTGTTCGACGGGAAGAGTGCATCCCCCGCGTCCGTAGGCCGCGTCACGAGCCACTCCTTCATCGCCTTCACTTCGTCCAGGAGCGGCGTCCCGCGATGCGGCACAAGCTGATGCGTCGTTCTCTTGCTGTTCTTCAGACGGCGGATTGTCAGATGTCCATCAATCAGATCAGACATCCTCAACCCGCAGACTTCACTTGCGCGCAGGCCATGTGAGAACGCCGTCAGGATCATTACCCAGTTTCGCACACTGCTCGCTCTGGCGGCCTTCAGTACATCCAGCAGTTCATCGTAAGATAGGCTTTGCATGATGTAAGGTTAGTTAACTATTCATACATTGTCGAGATCACGTTCGTACTCGGAATGACGGTTACTCCGACTCGAACGCAGAGAAAATGTAAGGTTACGTCTCAAGACGGAGTCGAATGGTAGTTTCTAAGTCCAATGGATCGGCAGCGGGATGAAGACGAAATGTGAGGATATGAATATTTCCTTACATTCTTAGTCGTGGAGCGGGAAGCATCGCACTGGGCGATGCTGGCGAAATCCACCATTCACCTTAGTCAGAGAACGCATCCTCTTTATGCATTTGGGGCACGTTTGAAAGCTCCTACATTCGATTGGAGTTACGGGTCGAGTTTTGCCAATTGTTGACCATCTGAGATGCGTTGTAAGCAAGGGACTTAGCACCACGAGGCGTGGTAGGGCGCGACTGAGGCAAGGAGCCTGGCGTCGATGCCTCCGATTTTCTTTGCCGCCTCGACAGTGTCTACACCTGCTCTGCCTTAGGACTTCTTCCCACTCTGATCTCATTTTCCATCCGCTGCTGCTCAGTCCTGAAATGCATGGGAAAAAACCTGGCAGGTTACGTGGGTCACTCCAGGGGAGAAGAACAGTTACCGTAAAATCGTCGCAGGCTGAGCGTGGGCGTCTGAAGGCTCTGGTTCAGAGACTTGGGAGGCAACTGATGATCCGATGCAGAATGGATCATGAGAAACGGTATCGGCAGAGACGCGGAGGTAGTGATGTACATCAGGCCCAAAGACCGCAGCGGATATCATTACTACCAAATTGTGTTCGGCGAGCTGGACAAAAAAGTGATGACCTTATGGATGGACAACGGTCATGGTTGCACGCCTCAGTTCAAGGAAGCAATATTGAACATGCCCACAACCATTACGCTTCCACGTGAAATCTTCTTGCCAAAAAACAGTTCCGTGTTCGGTCAGTGTAACGTGGCTGAAGGAACTGTGATTTGCTCTAGCTGGTCCTCCGCAGAGCGCCTACCGTCCGGCGCGGAACAGGGTGACATAGACGAAATGAGCGGCAAACGGAAGCGAACGATCACCGACTGTCATCGAGTGCTACATGTGGTGAGGCCGGATCACCCCGACTACCTGCGTGCGGTCGCTGCTGCCGCAGTGGACCACTGCAATTGCGTCGTGCAACAGACACGCCCGATCCACGATCGCTTGAGGTTCACAACTCGCCATTACCGTGAGCATCTGCGCCATGAGAAGGCCGAAAAAAAGCTGTACCAGATGTACGTGTTTCAGCGCCTTGCAGACGTCTACTGGACGGCACACATTACGGGGCAAAGCCTCTCTCAGAGAGTCCGAGAGACGCAAGAACGCTAGGACTGCTAGGAATTCCTGCCAAAAGTGTGCAGACCAAACCTGCCAATAATGCGCAGAAATCGAGCGCTGCACGGCAGGCCTATGACCACAATATGTAGTTTTCCACAAGTGTTTCAGTAACAGGTTGAGTACAAGCAACATATAGTTATTGATTTCATTGCTATAAAAGTGTATAATAGTTAGTAACATCGAGACAGGGGCAGGTATCCCGCCATTCCTGTCGGTGCGAGGCAAATTCCACCGCGCACATACAACCCAAACAACAAACTGATCCACCGGAGGCGCAGTACCCGTCCGTGTCATAGGGATTCGTCCCTTTGCCCACAAGGTGCCCGTACGCGCGGTGCTGTGCCGTCTGGTGGGCCAGCAAAAGGAGAACATGAGAAAAGTACAACGTGAACGTCGCCCCTGCGCAGGTTGCCAAGAGCGCGGAAAGACTATCCAAGAGCTTGAGTCCATCATGAAGCATTACCGCACGCTGATCCGATTCCTGAAGCATAGTGCTGCGCTCAACTTCAAGCCGAGAGCGTGTCAGTGATCGAGACCACAGATCACCGAGCAGCCGAGGCTCGGACTAACTGCTCACTCAAGCGTACCTCCGCACACCAACCTGCGATTGGATCGAGAAACCTGAAAGGAAAAATCTAGAACATGGACGCACAACAAACCGAAACTGTTCAACAAACAACCGAGACTCTGGAAACAGCGGAGGCTCAATTCATACGGCTTACAATGGCGGCCCAAAATAAACGAGCGATGTCGCGCTTGGCCGTAAGCCGGGCGATGGCTGCCAGCAACGTACTCCCGAAGCAGGACACGACGCCAGAGGACGTACTCAAGGCCGTTGAGGGCCTGCCTAACACACGACTACACGTTAATGAAGGAGGCGGATTGATTGTCGGGGAACAGAACGCCCAGCCTGTGCCACTCGTGAAGCTGGTAGAGCAGGCACTTCTGACCAACAAGGCCCTGGCAGATGGCAGGAGCACGAAGCACATCGAAAATGATGCGAGCATAGTGCAAGCGAGAAGCGACATGACTCCCGCGCAGGCTACGAAGTTCATCAGCGAGCATGGGTTGGCAAAATATGAGGCTCTTCCCCGCACGCGCAGCAGGGAGCGGGTGGACTTTGACCCCTCGGTACTCACTGCGAAGCAGTACCTCGCCCTGAGCCTGAGGGAACGAATCGAGTACCAGAAGCGGCCTGATGTTACGGAGGCCGTTCTCGGTGCGATCCTCCGACGCAAATAGCAATCTCGGGGGCGAGAAGTTTGTTTAAAGGCAGGGTTTCAACCCCTGCCTTTTCCATTTCAAGGAGACTCATGATTCAACAAGACCCAAACCGTTTGATTAGCCGCAAAGATGCGGCGGTGTTTCTGAAAATGACGACGCGCCACTTTGACAGGGAAGCGCGGAGGCGTGGAATCACTCTCACGAAGGCAGTGCGCTCTGTGTACATCACGAGAGAGCAGCTAATCCAATGGCACGCTGTGAGGTTTCCAGCAACAAAGAACCCGCAAACACGTCTGAAGCTGCGTGAGGCGGCGAAGCTCTTGCGGTGTGGTGCTGGCAAGCTGCGCTCGTTCATCAAAGCCGGAGAGATTCCTGCATTCCGACAGGGACGCATCTGGTTTCTGTTGTACGAGGACATCGCGAAGTTCAACGCACTGTCACGCGAGCGAGCAGAAGCGAAATTCCGAGCAGAACGTGAGGGCGGCGATTTTCTTCGGCCGGAGACCCGACAAGCCGTCGCCAACTACAAATCTCCGCTTCCATCGGTGAAGTTGCCGTACCAGGACGAAGAGACTTCATCGCACGCTGTACATCAGCCACAAGCTCCGCCGTTGGAGCCCAGCCCCATAGACCGCTCCGTGAATGAGGCGCTTTGGGCACGCGAGGCTGGTCGGATCAACGAACACACAACAAACGACCCCGAGAAGCTAAGACGGATGCGTGCGCTCCTGCCAAGACTGGCACCGAAGCGGACCGTGTCATGTGGATCGGCGGACGAGATACAGCGGTTTCCCGGATGGGACAACCCGTACTAGGAGAATGATGAACTACACAATTGAAAAAGCGGCGGACGCCATCAAGACGAAGTCTGATGTGATTAAGCGTGCCATCGACCTGGGCGCTATCCAACTTACGGACGACGGCCTCATCACAGTCGCTGAGCTTGCAGGATTCGTAGCTGAAGGCTTCAAACACAACCGCTACGACGAGCAGGGTCGAAAACTTCCAGGAGCAAAGACCTGACGATGAGGACTCTTCTGACTGCAAGTGACCACGAGGCGATGGACAGACTCAAGATCACACAAGAGGACAGGCTACGCTTTGCACGCAAGCTAAGGCGATACGGAGCATGCCTCCTATGGACCGGATCGCGCAATCCTCAGGGGTACGGCAAATTCAAGTTTCGGACTGGCATGACAGTGTTGGCTCACAGGTTCGCTTACTTTGCCCATCACAGTCGCTGGATACTCCCGACAGGAAGAACCGGGGATGTGTGCCATGCCGAGACGTGCCGTAATCGGGATTGCTGCGAGCCTTCACACCTTTATCTCGGTACACGCCGAGAGAACATTCACACACGTGACAAGCACAAATACACTGCCGAGGTTTTTGTGCCAGTCCTGGCGAATCAAATCGGGACAGGCGAGTTTGAGATCGTGATTTAGCACCAAGGGCAGCAGCTCCAAGCTGCCCTGATCTTTGTATTCGGCGCTCTGATGGCCGAGCAAGGGAGAAAAAATGATTTGAGCGAATCTAATTTCGAGCGCTTGCTCAACACTGATGAGGCAGCAAACCTGCTAGGCGGTCTACACCCCAAGACTTTGATGCGACTGGCGCGCAATGGCGAAGTTCCCGCAATCAAAATTGGACGGTGCTGGTTCTTTCGTGCCAGTGCCTTAAATACATGGGTTGATGTACAGTCACAGTCGCATCGCCCGTGCCACACGGAAAGGGTTATGTGATGGCACGAAAATACCAAAGGGGAAACTTGACCCTAAAGAAGCGGGCGAACGGGCCGGATGTGTGGGAGTTTCGTTGGCGAGATGCCAGCGGGACACAGCGCAGCAAGCTAGTCGGATCGGTAGAGCACTTCCCTGCCGAGCGGGATGCACAGTGTGCAGCCGATGCCCTTCGTTTGGAAATCAACTCGGAACTGCCGAAAGCAGTTCCCATAACCGTTGCGACCTTGGTTGACCGATACCTCACAGATGATGTGGAAATGGGTCGACTGGCATACGCAACGCGAAAGAGCTACACAACGTATTTGCGAGGCTGGGCGGTACCGAAGTGGGGCAAGCACACCCTAGAGCAGGTTCGCACGATGGCCGTTGAGCAATGGTTGCGAGACGTAACGCTGGCACCCAAAAGCAAACTGCATCTGCGAAACGTGCTGCATGTTCTTTTCGAGTGTGCTGCCCGATGGGAACTGATTGAGCAGAATCCCATCACCCGAGTGAGGCAGGGTGGAACAAGGCGAACAGAGCCGGATGTTCTCACCCCGGACGAGTTCCGCGCACTGCTGGCGGAACTGACCTCCGAGCCTTACCGCACAATGGTGATCCTGGCGGGCTGTCTAGGGCTGGCTCGTTCTGAGGTTGTCGGCCTGAAGTGGGCCGACATCAATTGGAACGCAGCAGTCCTCAGCGTACAACGAGGCGTGGTTCACTGCCACGTCGGGAACCCGAAGACGCTGGCCCGGAGAAAACCCATCCCGCTGGCTCCCGAACTGCTCACAGTCTTGCGTGAGCATCGTGAGCGGACGGCATACCCGGCTGATTCCGATTGGGTCTTTGCAAGCCCATACAAGCACGGGGCGGAACCCTATTGGCCGGACTCGGCACTGCAAGACTTCGTGAAGCCTGCCGTAACACGAGCGGGAATCACGAAGCGAGTAGGCTGGCACACGTTTAGGCACAGCTACTCAACGTTGCTGCGGGCCAACGGTACGGATGTAAAGGTGCAGAGTGAACTGCTTCGGCACTCCAACATCGGCACCACGCTCAACCTTTATACCCAAGCCGTAAGCGACCAGAAACGGGCCGCGCATGGGCAAGTTGTTGGGCAACTGCTGGCCGTGTGAGCGCAAAGTGAGCGGGGCTTGTAACCGGAAGGCTTGCAACTGACTGAAAAGGATGGTTGCGGGGGGTGGATTTGAACCACCGACCTTTGGGTTATGAGCCCAACGAGCTACCAGACTGCTCCACCCCGCGCATTGATCATAACAACCGTACCCAGACGCGTCAAACTTGCGCTTGCCAAAATGTTGCAGTCAACCTGCATTCGCGACCGTGCAGCGGCGCAAGACCTCTCCCGTGCAGCGAACCCGGCCCAGCTTCAGATCCTCACACTCTGATCTTCACCCGCGTTCTTTTTTCCCATGCCCCACGGCCTCAGCGATTGACTTTGTGCCGTTCACATTCCGACACGATTTTCGCGGGATCGATCGCCTCTTTATCCACCTGTTCTTCCAGGATCTTCCCGTCTTTTCCGATCAGGAAGTTCACACGCCGCGCCGCTTTGTATTTGTCAGTGTAGATACCGTACTGGTGAGTGACCTCGCCTCCCCAATCGCTCAACAGCGGGAAGCTGACGCCGATCTGCTCGGCGAATGCTCGATTCGCAAACGGACTATCCATACTCACACCCAGAACCTGGGTGTCGGCCGCTTCCAGCTTTTGAAGGTTCTGCTGGAAGTTTTTCATTTGCTGTGTTCAACCCCCGGTGAATGCAAAAATATAAAACGCCAGTACGACGTTCTTCTTTCCGCGGTAGTCGCTCAGATGAACGTCCTTCAGATCCTTCCCGTCGAAGTACTGCAGCTTGAAGTCCGGCGCAGCCTCTCCGACGCGAAGCTTCATATCTTCCGTCCCGGCGGCCTGCGTCAGGCCAGGCCAAGAAATCGCCCCAGCCAGAAGCATTCCAAGCAAAACTGCACCGAAACGTTTCATCCTTCGTGCTTTCTCCACTTGCTCCTCCTCATCACCACTCAGACCATTTCAGGCAACCGTTAAAATTCACCACAGCAGTTCTTCGTGTTTAGCATTGCGTTAACCCTCAAAAAGCCGTTACAGTTCTAGTCACGTACGGAAAATGATCGTATGCATCACGTTGCGCCAAGTTTGCGCAGTCTCACTGCGATTGTGCCACTGTCCAGCCACCGTTACTCCCGGACAGGTGCCACCCTATTGAACATCCACCATCAACCCCACATCGCTCGCACTCGAGCACATTTCCTGGGATGAGCATCGCTACTCTCAACGACATTTTCTTCGCAATCGTCAGCCAGGACAATGCTCGTGTCACGCTACACCGCCAGGCCGGTGGCTGGGTAGCCACTTCCTCGCGACAACTTTACCGCAACGTCTCCGGGGTGGCGCAAGCCCTCCTCGCCTGGGGAATAGCCAAGGGCGACCGCGTCGCCATCCTGGGCGAAAACCGCCCGGAGTGGACCACCGCGGACTTTGCCTGCCAACTCATCGGGGCAGTCTCCGTCCCCATCTATTCCACGCTCACCGCCGAGCAATCGGAATTCATTTTGCAGGATGCCGGCTGTCGCGTCATTTTTCTCTCCACCGAACAGCAACTGCGCAAAGTTTCGCCGATCATTACCCGAACACCGGTGGAAAGAATCGTCGTCATGGACCCAGTCGAAACCTCTCATGCGATCAGCATGGCTCAGCTCATGCACGACAGTCCAGAGAATGGCGATCCCGGACTCGAAGCGCGCGCGCGCAGCATCATCGCCGACGACCTCGCCACCATCATCTACACCTCCGGAACCACTGGGGTAGCGAAGGGCGTAATGCTTACCCATGGCAACCTCGCCTCCAATATCGAATATTCTCTCAAGGGATTCGAGTTCGTTGGCGACCAGGTCAGCGTATCATTTTTGCCCTTGTCGCATGTCACGGCGCGCCACGTGGATTTCGCCCTGCTCTTCAATGGTGTGACGCTGGCCTACTGCCCATTCGTCGACCAGCTCCCGCAGACCCTCCTCGAAATTCGCCCCACCATGTTCGTTTCCGTGCCGCGCGTGTACGAAAAAATTCACGCCCAGGCCGATCTCAAAGCCAAGGACTTTCCCAAGAACCTGATCTTCCGCTGGGCGCTTTCGGTCGGCCACGACCACGAGAAGGAGGTCCTGGCGGGCAAGACCCCTACTTCCCTGGCCTGGAAGCTCGCGGACAAGCTCGTCTATACGAAGGTTCGTGCCGGCATGGGAGGCCGAGGCCAGGTCTTCATCTCCGGCGGCGCACCCCTCGGCCATGAACTGGCGGAATGGTTTGCGCACGTCGGCATTCGCATTCATGAAGGATACGGCCTCACCGAGACCTCCCCGGTCATCGCGGTGAACACTCCCGGCGCCCACAAGCTCGGCACCGTCGGCAAGCCCCTGGGCAATGTCGAAGTTCGCATTGAAGACGACGGTGAGATTCTGGTCCGCGGACCGTCCGTCTTCAAGGCCTATTGGAAGCGGCCCACGGAAACCGACAATGCCTTCGTCGACGGATGGTTTAAGACCGGCGACATCGGCAATCTCGATGCCGACGGCTTCCTCTCCGTTACCGACCGTAAGAAGGACCTCATCAAGACCTCCGGCGGCAAATTTATCGCGCCCCAGCCGATTGAGAACTCCTTGAAGCACAATGCCCTGGTCGCGGAAGCCATCATTGTGGGCGATAAGCGCAAGTTCCCGGCCGTGCTCATCGCTCCATATTTCCCGCTGCTCGAAGACTGGGCGCGCAATCAGCAGATCGCCTTCTCCTCCCGCGCGCAATTGATCCAGCATCCCGACGTGCAAGCCCTCTATGACAGCATCGTCGAGGAAATCAATCAGAATCTGGCCCGTTTCGAAAAGCTGAAACGAGCCATTCTCCTTCCGGATGAATTCACTCCGCAGGACGGCATGCTCACCCACAGCATGAAGGTGCGCCGGCGCGCCGTCGAAGAACGTTACCGGCACCTCATTGACGAAGTCTACGCTCACGCGGAAGCCGCGCCCGTTGTGGGTCACGTCACGGGTGACTGACTTTGTGCGGTTGCGCCCGGTTTCATTACAATAAGAAGCATGTCGGACCCACTCATTATCGCTGGTCGTCAGCTGCGCTCTCGTCTGATCGTGGGCACGGGAAAATACAAGTCTTTTCAGGAAACCGCCCGCGCACTCGAAGCCAGCGGCGCAGACATGGTCACCGTCGCCGTGCGCCGCGTCAATCTCGATCGCAGCAAGGAATCTCTGCTCGACTACCTCGACCCGAAAAAATATGTTCTGCTCCCCAACACCGCCGGCTGCTACACCGCCGATGAAGCCATTCGCGCCGCTCGCCTCGCCCGCGAAGTCGGCATCTCTGATTGGGTAAAGCTCGAAGTCATCGGCGACCAAGCCACCCTCTTCCCGGACGTGCAAGCCACGCTCGAGGCAACCCGCGTCCTCGTGAAAGAGGGCTTCACGGTCCTTCCCTACACTTCGGATGATGTCGTGTTCGCCAAGCGCCTTCTGGACGCCGGCGCCGCTGCGATCATGCCGCTCGGTGCCCCTATCGGCAGCGGCCTCGGAATTCAGAACCAGGCCAGTATTCGGATCCTGCGCGAGTTGATCACCGGCGTGCCACTCATCGTCGATGCCGGAGTGGGCACTGCCTCCGATGCCGCCATTGCCATGGAATTAGGCGCCGACGCCGTTCTTATGAACACTGGCATCGCGGGTGC
>Ga0210399_10000874_pt1 | contig 23669 bp, 20 predicted proteins | sample IncBWC14MmetaG_FD_150865 | JGI IMG/M metagenome (GOLD analysis project Ga0210399, IMG submission 150865) | Forest soil microbial communities from Barre Woods Harvard Forest LTER site, Petersham, Massachusetts, United States - Inc-BW-C-14-M | ecosystem: Environmental > Terrestrial > Soil >... | reverse complement strand
GTCTCGCATCCCAACACGCCAGGGCGAACATGCCCACCACGCGATGCAGGCCGGCACTGCCTTGTGTCGCGAGCAGCCGCAGCAGCACCTCGGTATCGCCGGTCGAGGACCAGGAACCGGGCAGGTTGATGCGCAAGCTGCCGTGGTTGTACAACTCGCCGTTGTAGGTCAGTACATGCGAATCCCATACCATGGGCTGGTGGCCGGCGTCGGTCAAATCCTGAATCGCAAGCCTGCGGAAGGACAGCGCAACGCCCGGCTGACTCCACACCCCTGCATCATCCGGACCGCGATGCCGCAATCGCAGCGCCATGGCCTCCGCGATTTGCGCGCTGGCCTGCGAGCCAATAATTCCGGCAATGCCACACATGGCCGGCAGTCTAACGCGGCCGAGTCGCGATGTACCGCTAGCCATCGGGCAGCGGTTCGTTTAGGGTGCGCGCTGGAGCTTTTGAGACATGGCAACACCCGCCGATCAACGATTGCTGGAACTGCTGCAGAGATGGCTCGATAGTCTCGAGCTGCATATCAGGTATTCGTCACTGGACGACGACAGCTATTGGAAAATCCAGCCCTGGTCGGAGCATCAGAGGCCCAACCTGTGGATTCTCAATCTGGCCAAACAGAAGACTCTCGCCCTGCGCAGCCAGGTCGAAGAGCGCCTCAAAGCGGCTGATGGAAAATTTTCTGATGCGCTGGAAATGATGGCCTTCCTTGCCAATCTGGTGGGGGCCGAACATCTTGAGCGGTTCATTCCGGTGGCCGAAGCGCAGAACGAGCGCCCATTGACACCGGCACCTCAGCCTGAGATCACGGCCCGAACCGCGGCCATAACCTCGTCCGCCACCCGGGAAATGCCGAAATTTCTCGCCGCCAAACGTGCGCCGCAGCCCACGGGCACCGCCAACGTCGCGCGCACCGAGCGCAAGGCCGCCGCGCCGGCGAAACCTGCGGCGAGGGCCCCGAGCAAGCCGGCGCCGAAGAAACCGGTGTCGCATCCTGAGCGCTCCGCGCCGTCGGAAGCGGCGCGCGATCAGGTGATCGGCGACGCCGCCCGCTTGGTGCAATGGGGTCGAAAATGGTACGAGTTGCCCGAACTCATCGCGCGAATGGCGGACCGCCCCTCATTGCCCGACGTGCGGCGTATACTTAAGGAAAATAAAGCGGCCATCGAAAAGAAGGCCGGGACCACCTGACTTGAGCCTGGCAGAGCGGGCGACTGGCGCTCTGCTCAAGCTACTGTTATGTGAAATTTTTACGGAACCTCCTGAGAGGATCGACGCTCAAAGGCGCCCATGATTGTCACGAAAGATCTATCGAAACGATACGGCAACAAGCTGGCGGTTGATGACTTGACCTTCTCGGTGGCGCCGGGCGAGGTGCTGGGATTCCTGGGCGCCAATGGCGCCGGCAAATCCACCACCATGCGCATGATCGCGGGATTCGTATCGCCCTCCGCCGGGCAGGTGTCGGTCTGCGGCCACGACATCGAACAGGCCCCGGTGGCGGCAAAAGCCTGCATGGGCTATTTACCGGAGGGTGCGCCGAGCTACGGCGAGATGACGGTCGGCGAATTTCTGGACTTCGTCGCGGATGTGCGCGACCTGCGCGGCGATTCCAGGCGAGCGCGCCGCGGCGTCGTCATCGAACGATTGGGGCTGGCGCCGGTCATCGACCAGGTCATCGAAACGTTGTCCAAGGGCTTTCGCCGGCGCGTCGGCCTGGCTCAAGCATTGATTCACGATCCGCAGGTCCTGATCCTGGACGAACCCACCGACGGGCTGGATCCCAACCAAAAGCATGAGGTGCGCCGCCTCATCAACGAGCTGAGCAAGGATAAGCTCGTCATCGTTTCCACCCACATACTGGAAGAGGTGCACGAGGTATGCACGCGCGCCATCATCATCGCCGATGGTCGTATCGTTGCCGATGAGACGCCGAGCGCGCTCGAATCGCGTTCACGCTATCACCACGCGGTCAGCCTCAGATTCGAGAAGGCCGAGGAGCTGGCGGCAGCGCGCAAGGAATTGGCCCTGCTGCCGGAGGTGGCTGAAATCGAGTCCGAGGCACGTGAACTTCGGCTCACCGCCGTGCCAAAGCCGGGCGCCAATGCCTTGTCGGCCGTCAGCGCGATCATCAGCAAATACAATTGGGATGTGCCGGAACTGCATCTGGAGTCGGGGCGCCTCGATGAAGTATTCCGCGCCTTGACCCAGCGCGTCGGCACGGCGAAGGGAATCGACGAATCAAGCAGCGCGGCGGAGCCCAACGCATGAGCAAGGTTCTCGTGGTATTCAGGCGCGAACTGCGCAGTTATTTCGCGACCCCGCTGGCCTACGTCTTCATCGTCATTTTTCTGGGTTTGGCGGCGGTGTTCACCTTCCAGGTCGGCGGCTTTCTGGAGCGTAACCAGGCCGATCTGCAGCCGTTTTTTCGTTGGCATCCGTGGCTTTATCTCGTGCTGATTCCGGCCATTTCGATGCGCTTGTGGGCCGAGGAGCGCAACAGCGGCAGCATCGAGTTGCTGATGACCTTCCCGATCACGTTATGGCAGGCGGTGGCGGGTAAATTCCTCGCGGCCTGGTGTTTCGCGGGGATTGCGCTGGCGTTGACCTTTCCGGTCTGGATCACGGTCAATTACCTGGGCTCTCCGGACAACGGCGCCATCATCGCGGCATATGTGGGCAGCTTCTTGATGGCCGGGGGCTTTTTGTCGATCGGCATGTGCCTGTCGGCGGCGACGCGCAATCAAGTGGTCGCATTCATCACTGCGGCGCTGGTCGGATTCGTGTTCCTGCTGGCGGGGTTTCCCTTGGTGCTCGAGTTCGTGCGCGGGGTCCTGCCGCAGGCGCTGGTCGATGCAATCGCATCGTTGAGTTTCTTCACGCACTTCGACGCGATCTCCAAGGGCGTGATCGATGTGCGCGATCTGGTGTATTTCGGCGCCCTGATCGGTTTCTGGTTGGCCGCCACGGCCTTGGTCCTCGACATGAAAAAGGCGGAATAGGTGAACGGTAATCGGTGGCGAAGAGCGGCCTTGAGCGCCGGCGGGTTGATTGCATTAGCAGTGCTGTTTCTGGCCGTGGTGATGCTGTCGAATCTTGGCTTGCGCGGCATGCGCTTGGATCTCACGCAGAACAAGCTCTACACGCTCAGTACCGGCACGCGGCAGGTGCTGCGCGATCTGAAAGAACCGGTCAATTTGTATTTCTATTTTTCCCGCGAAGCCGCCGCGAAACAATCGCCGCTGGTGATGCCCTATGCCACCCGGGTGCGCGAGTTTCTCGAGGAGATCGCGGCTCGCTCCGGCGGCCGGATTCATCTGCAGGTCATCGATCCGCAACCATTTTCCGATGACGAGGACCGTGCCGCGGAATTCGGCCTGCAACCCTTGCAGGCTGGCGCCGGCGACGCCCTCTATTTCGGTCTGGCCGGCACCAACTCGACCGATGGCCGTTCCTCGATTCCAAGTTTTACGCCCGATCGCGAAGAGTTTCTGGAATACGACGTGGCCAAGCTCATTCAGGAGCTGGGCACGCCGAAAAAGGCCGTGATTGGCCTCATGAGTTCGATAGGGCTGCAAGGACAATTCAATCCGCTTACCAGGCAGATGGGCGAGCCGTGGCCCATCTACACCCAGCTTCAGCAGCTGTTCAACCTGCGCACCCTGTCCTTGGATGTCGACCATATCGACAAGGATGTCGAACTCTTGATGGTGGTCCATCCGAAGCAATTGCCGCCCAAGACCCTGTACGCCATTGATCAATTCGTCATGCGCGGCGGCAGACTGCTGCTGCTCGTCGACCCGAATGCGGGCGCGGACCTGAGCGGTCAAGACCCTTCGAATCCATTGGCCGGAGCAATGGCGAACCACTCCTCGGACCTGCAGCCGCTGCTGCGCACGTGGGGAGTCGACTATGACGCCACCAAGGTGGTCGGCGACTTAAGGTTGGGGCTGGAGGTTCGCACCAATGCGGCTTCGCCACCCACCCGTCATATCGGCATCCTCGGGCTGCGCCAAAAGGATATGGACCCGAAGGACGTCGTGACGGCGTCTCTGGAATCGATCAATCTGGCAACTGCTGGAGCGCTCGCCGCCCGCGCCGGCGCCAAAACCACATTCGAACCCTTGCTGTTGAGTTCGGAGAGCGCGGCGCTCATTCCCGCGCAGCGCTTCAATGCCTTGGTTGACCCGGCGACGCTGCGCGACGGATTCAAATCCACGGGTGTGCGCTACTCCATTGCCGCGCGCATCACCGGTCCGGTCGAGTCGGCGTATCCGAACGGTCCGCCCGCGGATCAGAAGCCGGCTTCCGGTCCGCCGGTCGCGCACCTGGCTAAATCCACCGCGCCGGCGAACATCGTGGTGATCGCCGACACCGACTTCTTGATGGACTATCTGTGGGTGCAGACGCGTGAAATACTCGGTCAGCGCATTGTTCAGGCATTCGCCAACAACGGCGATCTGATCGCCAATATTCTCGACAACCTGAGCGGCAGCAGTGCTCTCATCAGTATCCGCGGTCGCGCATCGTTCTCGCGGCCCTTCGAACGCGTCGACGCGCTGCGGCGCCAGGCCGACGACCGCCTGCGCAGCAAGGCCTTGGAACTGCAGGCGGAGCTGCAGCAAACCGAACGCAAGTTGACCGAACTGCAAAGCAAGCGCAGCGATCAGAACTCGCTGATGCTGTCGCCGGAGCAGGAAGCCGAGCTGAAGCGATTCACCGCGGAGAAGACGCAGGTGCGCAAGCAGCTGCGCGAAACCCAGCGCGGCCTCGATGTCGACATCAATCGACTGAATTCCTGGCTGAAGATCCTCAACATCGCTCTCGCGCCGCTGCTGGTGGCTGCGGCCGGCATCGTCATTTTGACGTTGCGCCGACGCAGGCGAGCAGCCGCGACGGGCGCCGTTGCCGCGGGATCCAAATGAGCCGGCGGCGATTCATCGTTCTGATCATTGCAGCGCTGGTCGCGATTTCCGGGGCGCTGTACTTGAGCACGGAACGCAACCTCACGCGCGACACCCATGGGCTGCCGCTGCTGCCGTCGCTGGCGGGTGAACTGAATACGGTGACCGAATTGACCGTGCGCAAGGGCAGCGCCACTCCGGCGGTCACGATTCACAGGCAGGGCGAGCAATGGACCGTGGCGGAGCGCGCAAACTATCCTGCGGATGTATCGAAGCTGCGGAAACTGTTGCTGGCGTTGAGCGATGTGAAAATTCGTGAAGAGAAGACCTCGAATCCGGCCAGCTACTCCGTCATCGGGGTTGAAGACCCAGCGCTGCCCAACGCGGCGGGCGTGCAGATCGACGTGGTGGCGCGCGACGGCAAACATGCGGTGATAGTCGGCAAACCGGTCGGCGAAGGCAGCTTCGTAAGACGTGCCGGTGAAAACAGCAGCTACATCGTCGAGCCGGCCATTTCAGTCGAGGCGCAGCCGCGATTTTGGATCGATACCCGCCTGCTCGATTTGCCGGCCGACAAGATTCAAAGCATCGACGCCAAGCTCGCCGGCGAGCCCGGATATTCCCTGCACCGGGTTTCCGCGCCGGCGCCCGCTGCCGCAGCTGCTGCCCCTGCCCCTGCCCCTGCCCCTGCTCCTGCCCCTGCCGCTGCCGCGACGGCCGAGGCCGGCAGCGCCAAAAACACCGGTGCCGCTGCTGCGGCCGGGAGCACTTTCACATTGACCGGCGTGCCGAGCGGCCGCAAGGCGGCCGATTCGGAGCTGCTGGCGCCCTCGCCCACATCCTTCGGCGGGCTCACGGCAGATGACGTGGGCGCACCCGGCGACCTGGATTTCAGCAAAGCATCCATCGTGACGCTGACGCTGTCCGACGGAAGCATCGTCACCTTCACCGGTACTGCAATCGGCGATAAGCACTGGATTCAAGTGGCCCAGCCCTCGGATGCGGCGCTGACCGCAAGGACGGCCGGACGCGCGTTCGAGATTCCCGCCTACCGATATGAGGCCATTTTCAAGCCGTTGGAACAGTTGCTGGTGCCCAAATCCGCGCCGGCCAAGAAGAATGGCGCTTCGGTGCCGAAAAAGTCCATGCCCTCGCCGGCATCGTGACCAGCGGCACCAGTGCGGGCTTCGGGCGCCGGCTGGCGGCGCTGCTCTACGACGCGGTGTTGTTGGCGGCACTGCTCATGATTTTTACCGGCGGCGCGCTTTTCTTTACGCATGGCGCTGCAGTGCTGCCCGGGACGGCTGGCGCTTGGGTTTACCTGTACCGCCTGGGGCTCATCGCAGTGATCGCAGGCTACTATCTGCTCAACTGGCTGCGCAGCGGCCAGACGCTGGGCATGCGCGCCTGGCATCTGCGCGCGGTCACCGACCTGGGCAAGCCTCTTCAGTTCAAGGCCGCGGCCCTGCGTTTGATTTTCGGCCTGCTCGCCTGGGCGCCGGCAGCATTGGGGGTGCTATGGCTGTATGCGGATCCCGAGCACCTTGCCCTACATGACCGACTGTCGAAGACGCGGGTGGTACGTCTAACGCGTTCTTGATATCGCGATCAGCGTACACAGTCCGACGAAGCTCGTGGGCAGCCAGCCGACGATCACCGGATTGAGGGCGAATAGCTGGCCGCCCTTCTCGATGGTGCCGGTGATGAGAAAAAACACCACGCCCAACAGCACGCCGATCACGGTTCGGGTACCGGCTCCGGTGGTGCGCAATGGACCGAACACGAAGGGCAGCGCCAGCAGCGTCACGATCACCACGGCGAACAGTCTGGCGATGCGCGACCAATAGCCGATTTCGTACGGCGCGGTCTCGAGGCTATTGCGCCGCAAATGATCGATGTAGGCGGCGAGTCCGCGCAGCGTCAGCAATTCCGGATCGGTGGCGGCCAGGCCCAAAAACTCCGGGTTGACGGTCGAACGCATGGTCGATTCGGGCAGGGTATCGCCCTCGACGCGGCCGTTGTCGAAGTGCGAGGTCGCGACATTGTGCAGACTCCAGCGGCCGGGATCAGCAAGCGAAATCCTGGCGGCTCGCTGAATCGAGCGCAGGTGGGTCGGGCCGTCCAATTCGAAAACCGAGACGCCGCCAAACGATCTGCCCACCTCGCCGGTGTGCACGCCCATGATGAGGTTGCCCTCCTTGACCCAGGCGCTGCTCGAACCGGCGAAACTGACATCCTGCAATTTGCTGGTGGTCTTTTCGCGCTTCGCATACTGCGCCATCGGCGGCGCTGCATACTCGCCGACCCCGTACATGATCAGGGCCAGCGTAATCCCGGCGATTCCGACCGGCCACGCAATGCGCCACACCGATACGCCCGAGGCTCGGGTCACCACCAACTCGCTGCCCGACGCGAGATTGCCAAGCCCCATCAGTGCCCCGATCATCGCGCCAATGGGCAGAAGCTCAAACGCCTGTTGCGGCACATTGAGCAGCGTGTAGAGAAATGCATCGCCCGCACGGTAGCTACCGACGCCGATGTCGCCTTGCTGGCTGATGAACACCACCAATGCGCCGAGCACCAGCAGCACCGCCATCGCCATGAAGGTGTAAATGAGCACCGTTCGATACAGATACCGGTCGAGAGTGTTCACGCCTTCCTCGCTTCGCGCGCGACCAGATAGATCCCAAGGACCAAAGCCGCGGCATGCACCCACCACACGCCGACCACGGGCGGCAATTCGCTCTTCTCCAGCCACACTTTCGAGGCGGACAGTAAATTCGAGTACAGGAAGTACAGCACGATGGCGAAGCCCACGCGCGCATAGCGGCCCTGGCGCGGTCGAAGTTTGCTCAACGGCACGGCGACCAGCGCGAGCACCAGCGCCATGAGCGGCGTCGATGCCCGGAATTGCAGCTGCGCGATATCGGCCGGTTCATGCGAGCCGAGCAGCAGCCGGGTTGGTTTCGTATCCGGGTCCGCGGGGCCGCGCGCATCCTCGGGCGTGGCGACCGGAATGCCGTGCTCGCGAAATTCAATGACCCGGAAATCATCGCGCCCGGGAACGCCCTCGTAGCGCTGGCCGTTGAACAGCGTCACCAGGTGCATGCCGCTGGAATCGGCCTTCGAATAGGTTGCCGATTCAGCCAGCGCCACCTCGACCCGCCCCGCCGATTCGCGCTGCATGAACACATTGTGAAGCACGCCCTCCTGATCGACGCGTTCCGCATAGAACACCGCCTCGCCGCCGCTGAACGCGCGGAACCTGCCGGCGTCGAGTTGACCGAAACGAGCCTCCTTGATCGCGGATTGGCGCAACAACTGCGCTTGGCCGTCTGCGCGCGGGACTTGAACGAATGTCAGCCAGCTCAAGCCCACGGCAATGAGCGCTGCAAAACACAACAATGGCGCCAGAAGCCGGGCGGGTCCGAAGCCGCACGCTTGCAGCGCGGCCATCTCGCTGTCGTGGTACATGCGGCCCAGCGTCAACACCACCGCCAGCAGCAAACCGACCGGCACGATCACCGACAGGTTCATAACCGCGCCCAGTGCGATCAGATCGAACACGACGCGCCGGCCGTATTGGTTGTCGGCGGCCAGGCCCAGCACCCTTGATACCTGGTTCGACACCAGGATTGCGACCAAGACCCCGGTCACCGCGAGCCAGGTCTGCACGACCTCGCGAAGCACGTATCTTTGCACGGTCCATTTCATGGTGTGGAGCTTAGAGCCTTCGCAATAATCTAGTAAACTATTTGCTGCCCCCCCGTGCACGTCGATTTCAAATAAGAACGGAGCTGACGATATGGAATTCAAGGCCATTGTTGATGCCAAAGCGCGCCACCCGGCCGGTTGCGCGGTGGTCGGCGTCTATGAGAACGGCGACCTTGGCGTCGCAGCCCGCCAAATCGACAAGCATTTCGACGGAATGGTCGCAAAACTGCACGCCGGCGGCGATTTTGCCGCGAAACTCGGCGATTCGCTGATGCTGCCGCTTCCTGCGGATTCCGCAGCATCCCGCCTGCTCATTATCGGCCTCGGAACCCGCTCAGGATTCACCCGCAAGCAGTACCGCAAAGCATCCCTGGCCAGCGCTCAGGCGCTCGCCAAGACCGGCGCCACGGATGCCGTTGTCTACCTGGGTCTGGAACATGTGCCCGAACTCGACATGCACTACCGCGCGCGCGTGATCGCAGAAGTATTCTGCTCGCAGGCGTACAAGATTCCGGATCTGAAGACCAACGCCAAACCGAAGGCCAAACCGCTGGCGACGGTCCATGTGGCAGCGGCCGATGCGCGCGGCGCAAAATCGGCTGCGGAGGGCCTGCGTATCGGCGCGGCGCTCGGCAGCGGGCTTGCGTTGGCGCGCGATCTCGCGAATTTGCCGCCCAACGTCTGCACTCCCACCTACCTCGGAAGCCGCGCTCAACAGCTGGCAAAGGATTTCTCCAGCATCAAAACCAAGGTCCTGGACGAAAGCGGCATCAAGGCGCTCAAGATGGGCGCCTTTCTCGCGGTAACCCAAGGGTCGGAGGAGCCCCCGCGCCTCATCGTGTGCGAGTACCGCGGCGCCAAAAAGGGCGCGGCGCCGATCTGTTTGGTCGGCAAGGGCATCACCTTCGATTCCGGCGGAATTTCTCTCAAGGATCCTCCCGCCATGGACGAAATGAAGTTCGACATGAGCGGCGGTGCGACTGTGCTCGGCACGCTGCGCAGCATCGCCGAGCTCAAACTCAAGCTCAATGTGGTGGTGATCGTCGCCGCAGCGGAGAACATGCCGAGCGGCAGCGCCGTGAAACCCGCCGACATCGTCACCACCATGTCCGGTCAAACCGTCGAGGTGCTCAACACCGACGCCGAAGGCCGGCTGGTGCTATGCGATTGCATCACCTACAGCCGCCGCTACAAGCCGGCGGCGGTGATCGATGTCGCCACCTTGACCGGTGCCTGCATCATCGCTCTCGGCAACCACACCAGCGGCTTGATGAGCAACAACGAACCCCTGGCGCAGGAATTGCAATCCGCCGGCATTCGCGCCGATGATCGCGCCTGGCGCCTGCCAATCGGCGAGGAATACGTCGATCAGCTCAAGAGCAACTTCGCCGACATCGCCAACATCGGCGGCCGCGAGGGCGGCGCCTGTACCGCCGCCTCCTTCCTATGGAAGTTTGCCAAGGATCTTGAATGGGCCCACCTTGATGTGGCCGGGACCGCCTGGCTCAGCGGCTCGCAAAAGGGCAGCACCGGCCGGCCCGTACCGCTGCTGGTCGATTTCCTGGTTCATCGCGCCAAGGCAACATGACCGAGCGCGTTGATTTCTACGTGTTGAAAACCGCCGCCGCGAAACAGCGCTGGACATTCGCCTGCCGACTGATTGAGAAAGCCTATCTGCGTGACTTGCGCGTCGTCATAGTCACTGAAACGCTGGCGGACGCGAAGGAGCTGGATGAACTGCTTTGGACCTTTAACGAGCGCTCCTTCATACCCCACAAGATCTGCCTCGATGAGCAATCCGTCGATCCCGAGACGCCGGTTCACCTCATGGTGGATTGCGCGGCAACGCCGGGGGCGCAGTTGCTGGTGAATCTGGCGAATGCCCTGCCCGCGCAACTGCCGCAATACTCACGCGTCGCCGAAATCATCGACGCCGACGATGAGCGCCGGCGCTTCGCCCGCGAGCGCTTCAAGGCCTACCGCGAGCTCAAGCTCACCCTGGAAACGCATCAGATCGACGAAACCGCCGGCGTTTATGGATAAGGCCTTCTCCCCCGCCGACATCGAACCGCGCATCTACAGAAACTGGGAAGCCTCCGGGTATTTCGCACCCAGCGAACATGGGCCTGTGTACTCGATCGTCATTCCGCCGCCGAATGTCACCGGTACATTGCACATGGGGCATGCGTTTCAAGACACCATCATGGATGCCCTGATTCGTTATCATCGCATGCGCGGCTTCGACACACTGTGGCAGCCGGGCACCGATCATGCGGGTATCGCCACACAGATGGTGGTCGAGCGCCAGCTCAATGCCGAGGGAAAAAAGCGCGTCGATATCGGGCGCGATGCGTTCGTCGCGCGAGTCTGGCAATGGAAGGAAACCTCCGGCGGCATCATCAAAAATCAAATGCGCCGGCTCGGCGCTTCGGTCGATTGGCAGCGCGATATGTTCACCATGGACCCGGCTCTGTCGCAAACCGTGACCGAGGTGTTCGTGCGCCTGTATGAGCAAGGCCTGATCTACCGCGGCAAACGCCTGGTGAATTGGGACCCGGTCCTGAAGACTGCGGTATCGGACCTGGAGGTGGTCGCGGAGGAGGAGTCCGGCAGCCTCTGGCATTTGCGCTATCCGTTGAGCGACGCCGAGGGGTTCTTGGTGGTGGCCACCACGCGGCCGGAGACCATGCTGGGCGATGCCGCGGTCGCCGTGCATCCCGACGATGAACGCTACCGGCACCTGATCGGCCGCAAGGTGCGGTTGCCGCTCGCCGGGCGGGAGCTGCCCATTATCGCCGACGCCTACGTGGACCCGACCTTCGGCAGCGGCTGCGTAAAAATCACGCCCGCACATGACTTCAATGACTACGAGGTTGGGTTGCGGCACAAGTTGCCGCTGATCAACATCATGACATTGGACGCGTCCCTCAATGACAACGTGCCCATTGCGTACCGAGGTCTCGACCGCGCCGCAGCCAGGGCGAGAATTGTCGCCGACCTCGACGCGTTGGGTCTCATCGAGCGCATCGAACCGCACAAGCTCACAGTACCGCGCGGTGATCGCAGCAACGCGGTGCTGGAGCCGCTGCTGACGGATCAATGGTTTGTGGACATCAAGCCATTGGCGGCGCCCGCGATCCGCGCCGTCGAGGAAGGAAGAGTCCGCTTCGTGCCTGACAACTGGAGCGGCGTATATTTCGAGTGGATGCATAAAATCAAGGATTGGTGCATCAGCCGCCAATTATGGTGGGGCCACAGAATCCCGGCGTGGTACGACCCTGATGGCCGCTGGTATGTGGCGCGCAGCGAGGCGCAGGCCCGCGCCGTGCACGGCATCGACGCGGCGATTCCCTTGCGTCAGGACAGCGACGTGTTGGATACCTGGTTTTCTTCGGCGCTGTGGCCGTTTTCCACTCTGGGCTGGCCGGAACGGACACGCGCGCTGCAAACCTACTACCCGACCACGGTATTGGTGACCGGATTCGACATCATATTCTTCTGGGTCGCCCGCATGATCATGATGGGCCTGAAATTCACCGCGGACGTGCCGTTTCGCGCCGTCTATATCCATGGGCTGATTCGCGATCAAGACGGCCAGAAGATGTCCAAGACCAAGGGCAACGTCATCGATCCCCTGGACATCGTCGATGGCATCTCGCTCGAGGCGCTGCTCGCCAAGCGCACCTCCGGCCTGATGCAGCCGCAAATGCGCACCGCCATCGAGAAGGATACCCGCAGGCAATTTCCGCAAGGCATCGCGGCCTACGGCACCGATGCGCTGCGCCTGTGCTTCGCGCGGCTCGCGACGCAAAGCCGCGACCTTCGATTCGACATGGCACGCGTCGAGGAGTACCGAAATTTCTGCAACAAATTGTGGAACGCGGCGCGCTACGTGCTGATGAATGTCGAGGGCCAGGATGTTCAGATGCAGGGCGCGGAATTCAGCCTGGCGGATCGCTGGATCCAATCGCGGCTGGCGGCGATGCTCGCACGCATCGAATCCGGATTTACCGACTATCGGCTCGACAATGTCGCCAATGCGCTGTACGAGTTCACCTGGCATGAATTCTGCGATTGGTATCTGGAGTTGTCGAAGGCGGTGCTGCAATCGGAATCGGCGACCGCCGCCGGCAAGCTCGGCGCCCGCTTCACCTTGATCAGCACGCTGGAAAAGCTGCTGCGCGCGCTGCATCCGCTCGCCCCCTTCATCACCGAGGAAATCTGGCAGCGCGTACGCCTGAGCGCCGCGGCGCCGGGCGAGACCATCATGCGCGCGGCCTATCCCGCGGCCGCCGACGTCCAAACGGATGCGCAAGCCGAGCCGGAAATGCGCTGGGTCATGGATTTCATTCTCGGCGTGCGGCAAATTCGCGGCGAGATGGACATTGCACCCAGCCGCAGACTGGACGTGCTGCTGCAGAACGCCTCTCCCAAGGACATTGAATATCTTGGGCGTAATTTGCATTACTTGTCGCGCCTCGCCGGTATCGAGCCGCCGCGCGTGCTGGCGCCGGGCCATACGGCGCCGATTTCCGCGGTCGCATTGCTGGGCAGCCTGGAAATCCTCGTGCCCATGGCGGGGCTGATCGAGCCGACGGCCGAACTCGAGCGGCTGGCCAAGCGGCTGCGCAAAGCCGAACTGGACCTGCAGAAATTGGACGCCAAACTGTCCAACGGCCAGTTCGCACGCAACGCGCCGCCGGATATCGTGTTCAAAGATCAGCAGCGGGTTGCGGAATTGCGCACGGAAATCGGCCAATTGTCAGCCCAGACTGCGCGCGTGACCAAGCTCAAAGACCAATGAACGCGCTGCATTCGCAGATCGAAGCAGTGTTATCGCAGCTGAACCGGGTAATCCTCGGCAAGGATGCGCAGATCCGGCTGTGCGTCGCGTGCCTGTTGGCGCGCGGCCATCTCTTGATTGAGGATATTCCCGGAGTGGGCAAGACCACTCTGGCGCACGCCATCGCAAAATCCTTGGGGTTATCGTTCCAGCGCGTGCAGTTCACCAGCGATCTACTGCCGGCCGACGTGCTCGGCGTGTCGATCTTTGACCGCGAAACGGGGAAATTCCGCTTTCAACGCGGCCCGATCTTTGCGCAGCTGGTGCTCGCCGATGAAATCAACCGCGCCTCGCCAAAGGCACAGAGCGCGCTGCTGGAAGCGATGGAGGAGCATCAGGTCACCCTCGACGGGCAAACCATGGCGCTGCCGGAGCCCTTCTTCGTCATCGCCACCCAGAATCCACAGGATCAGGTGGGCACTTTTCCGCTGCCCGAATCGCAACTGGACCGGTTCTTGATGCGTGTGCATCTGGGATACCCGGCGGCTGCGGTTGAGCGCGAGTTGCTGAACGGCATCGATCGGCGCGAACTGGTGAACACCCTGACCACGATTCTCACACCCGACCAGTTGCGGCAGCTGCAGCAAAGCGTTCTGGACGTACACGTCGCCCCGGCGCTGCTCGATTACGTCCAGGCGCTCGTCGCCCACACGCGCCGCGCGCCGGGAATCAATGCGGGGCTCTCGCCGCGAGCGGCCATAGGTCTGCTGCGTGCGGCGCGCGCATGGGCATTGTTGTCCGGCCGCAGCGCCGTGATCCCCGAGCACGTGCAGGCCATATTCGCCAGCGTAGTCGAGCATCGAGTACGGCAGCGAAGCAGCGACGCCGTCGTTGTGACCAGCCTGCTCGAGGCGGTAGCGGTTCCCTAATGTAAGGATTCGATTCCGTGGCCACATTACGGCAGGTTGCCACCGCCAAATTGCGGGCCCGGTCCGCGCGCCGTCATGGGCGTGATTCCTTGCCGATGACGGTCAATCGGCGCCGCATATATATTCTGCCGTCGCGCTTCGGCTTCATGCTGGCGGCGATTCTTGCCGCGATGCTCATCGCCGGCCTCAACTACAACAGCAATCTCGGTCTGGCATTTGCTTTCTTGTTGGTCAGCATGGCCATGGTCACCATGCATCACTGCAATCGCAACCTGCAGCGTCTTTCCGTTGACGTGACCACGGAAGTCGATGCATTTGCCGGGCGCGACGCGGTGTTTGAATTTGCACTGCATAACAACTCGAATGTGGATCGCCGCGACGTCGAGATACGCTGCATGTCGGCCGCCGGCATGGGCAGCGTCGCGGCCAACGAGAATGAGTCGATCACTGTCGTCGTCCCGGTGACGCAGCGCGGTCTGACGCGCGTCAATCAGTTCGAACTGCGCACCCGCTATCCCTTCGGCTGGTTTTATTCTTGGACCTATGTGCAGCAGTTGCTCACGATTTACATTGCGCCCGCTCCCGCGGGCACCCGCATCCTGCCGTCGGAGGGGGCACAGGGCAACGGCGCGCATTCCGAGAGACGCGGCGACGAGGATTTCTCCGGCCTGCGCGCTTACGAGCCCGGGGTTCCCTTGAAGCACATGGCATGGAAAGTACTGGCGCGCGGCGGCGATGCGGCGGTGCGCAGTTATTCGAGTCTGGCAGCACAGCCCGAGTGGCTGGAATTCTCCTCGCTGCAGGGCTTGGGAGTCGAGGCTCGCCTTTCACAGCTGTGCCTGTGGGTGTTGGAAAGCGATGCCGCGCAGCGCCCGTATGGTCTTCGCATACCCGGCAAGGAGATCGCCCCCTCGGGCGGCGCCGCCCATCGATTCGCGTGCTTGCGGGCGCTTGCCGCATTCGGCGTTGCGGAATCTTAGAATGATCACCGACCGCGTCTCATACGAGCAGCTGCTGGGTATCTCCGCATGCTTAGGCCTGGCATTGGTGGCGCACATAACCGCGCTGCCCGTTTGGATACCGCTCGTTGTTGTCGCCTGCGGCTTCGTCCGCTTAGGCCTGGCGCGCGGCGGCCGCGGCTCTGCGCCCGGCTGGGTGGTGTTGACACTCGCGCTGCTGTCCATTCCGCTGTTGCTTCTGCGTTTTCACACCTTCAATGGCCTGGATGCCGGCACCGCGCTGTTGGTGCTGATGGCGGGCTTGAAATTGCTGGAGACCAAAACCAGACGCGATGTCTACATCATCACCCTGATCATTTACTTCGTGAGTCTGTCGGCCTTATTGGAGGGAAACTCTTTCTGGCTGCTCGCCTATCTCATCGGTGTCTGCTGGTTCACCACGGCCACGCTGCTGCGTCTCACCAGCAGCGGACCGGCGCCGGATTGGCGCTACAGCCTGCGCCACGGCGGACGGGTGTTGGGCCAAGCTCTGCCTCTGGCACTGGTATTTTGGCTGCTGTTCCCGCGATTCGCCGGGCCTTTGTGGCAGATCCCGAACGATACGCGCGTCGCCCAATCGGGAGTGGGAGACACCATGAGTCCCGGAGATATCACCCACCTGGCGCTGTCGGATGATGTTGCATTTCGCGTTCGCTTCGCTGGTGCAACACCGCCATCGCAGGAGCGTTACTGGCGCGGCCCGGTGCTGCACATCTTTGACGGGCGTACCTGGCAGCGCGCCGATTGGCTTGCCAACGATTCGCTTCCCTTGCAGTCGCAGGGGCCCGCATACGAATACACCATCATGATGGAACCGCATCAACACAGATGGATTTTCACCCTGGATTATCCCGCCCAGTGGAATCTGCCCCATGCCGGCCTGAACAGTGACTACACGCTGATGCAGGACTTCCCGTTGTCGCGTCCGGTCGATGTGGTCGCCACCTCGCATTCTCACGTGCAATTTGCGGCGTCTTTGAGCGACCTCTCGCGCGGCCTCGACACGCGGCCGCCCAATCATAATCCGCGTACGCTGCAGCTGGCACGGGAACTGCGCGCCGCGCACCCCGACGATATGGAGTTCGTGCGCGCGGTACTCGCCCTGTTCAACCAGCAACCCTTCTACTACACGTTGTCGCCGCCGAAATTGGGCGCGAGTCCGGTGGACGAATTTTTATTCGGCACGCGGCGCGGCTTCTGCGAGCACTATGCATCGGCGTTTGCCGCGTTGGTGCGCGCGGCGGGGATCCCGGCGCGCGTGGTGACAGGTTATCAAGGTGGCACTCTCAATCCCTACGGGGACTATTGGATAGTTCGCCAGAGCGATGCGCACGCTTGGGACGAAGTGTGGATCGAGGGCCGGGGGTGGGTACGCATCGATCCCACATCCGCGATCGCGCCGCAGCGCGTCGAGAGCGGGTTGACCGACGCCGTGAATGCCGGCGAGCAGGCGGCCAGCCGTTGGCAAAGGAGCTCGCCTTGGTTCGCGGGCGCGCGCCTGCGCCTCGATTTGCTGCGCGAGATCTGGCGCGAGCGCATTCTGGACTTCGATCAGGATTCGCAGCGCAAATTGCTCGAGATGCTGCGGATTCCCGAGCCCGACGGCCAGAAACTGGTGATGTTGTTGGCGGGTGCCATGATTGCCGTGATGTGCTGGCTCACTTGGCAAATACGGCGCGAACTCGATCCGCAAGCGAAGGACTCGGCGGTCCGAGCCTTTCGCCGGCTATGCCTCAAGCTTGCCGCCGCGGGTTTGCCGCGCCTGCCGCACGAGGGCGCCGAAGCCTACGCGGCTCGAGTGGCGCGGCAGCGTCCCGATCTTGGCTCCGCCGTCACGGTGCTATGCCGGCAGTATTCGTCGTTGCGCTATGCGGTCCCCTCGACGGCCGTCACCCTAGGTCAGTTCGAGGCAGGGGTCCGCGGGTTCCGGCCGAAGCCGCTGCAAAAATAATTTCGCCGCGGCTCTGGCCACAATGAAGCCGCGCGCTCAACCCGAGAGATTCTCACGGGTCTTCAGGAATTTTATTTCCGGCCAGCGCTCCTCGATCAAACCCAGATTGACGCGCGTCGGGGCGAGATACACCAGTTCGCCGGCGTGATCCACCGCAAGATTGTCGTAGGCCTTGACCTTGAATTCGCCAAGTCTTTTCTCATCCTTGATGCTCACCCAGCGTGCCACAGCCACATTGATGGCTTCAAAAACGCATTGCACCCCATATTCGTCCTGCAGGCGAAAGGCCACGACTTCGAACTGCAGCTGGCCGATCGCCCCGAGAATCAAATCGTTATTGCGCAGTGGTTTGAACAGCTGCGTGGCGCCCTCCTCGCACAGCTGCGACAGCCCCTTCTGCAGCGCCTTCATGCGCAGCGGATCCTTGAGCACGGCACGGCGGAAGATTTCCGGGGCAAAATTCGGCACGCCGGTGAAGGTGAGGTCTTCACCCTCACTGAAGGTATCGCCGATATTGATGGTGCCGTGGTTATGCAGACCGATGATGTCGCCCGCATAGGCTTCTTCGGCCTGGCTGCGGTCCGCGGCAAGAAAGGTCAGTGCGTCCGCAATGCGGACATCCTTGTGAAGCCTCACATGATGCAAGCGCATGCCGCGCGCGTAGCGCCCCGAACAGAGGCGCATGAACGCGATTCTATCGCGGTGCCCGGGATCCATATTGGCCTGAATCTTGAAGATGAAACCGCTGAGTCTGGGTTCCGCGGCGTTGACGGTACGCTGCAAGGCGGCCCGCGGCTGCGGCCCGGGCGAGTGCGCAACGAACGACGACAACAATTCGCGAACGCCGAAGTTGTTGACCGCCGAGCCGAAGAACACCGGCGTCTGCTTGGCGGCCAGGTAGCGCTGCAAATCGAATTGCGGGCTGGCGCCCCGCACCAGTTCGACCTCGTCGAGAAATTCTTGGTATCTAGCCCCGAGAAACTCGCGCGCCTCCGCACTCGCGATACCGGCAATCGTTGCGTGCGTGCCGACCCGGCCTTTCTCGACCGCGAAATATACGTATATCTTGTCCTCGATCAGGTGATAGACCCCCTGGAGATCGCGGCCCATGCCGATCGGCCAGGTGATGGGCGCGCATTGAATCTTGAGAACGCTTTCGATCTCATCCAGCAGTTCGATCGGTGCCTTGCCGTCGCGATCCAGCTTGTTGACGAAGGTCATGATCGGCGTGTCGCGCAGGCGGCACACCTCCATGAGTTTGATGGTTCGCTCCTCGACGCCTTTTGCGCAGTCGATAACCATCAGCGCGGAGTCCACGGCGGTCAAAGTTCGATAGGTGTCCTCCGAGAAATCCTCATGGCCCGGCGTGTCCAACAGGTTGACGATGCACGCATCGAATGGGAACTGCATCACCGAGGATGTCACCGAGATGCCGCGCTGCTGCTCGAGTCGCATCCAATCCGAGGTGGCGTGCCGCGTTGCCTTGCGGCCTTTCACGGTGCCGGCCATCTGGATGGCGCCGCCGAACAGCAGCAGCTTTTCGGTCAGCGTGGTTTTACCGGCGTCGGGATGGGAGATGATTGCAAAAGTTCTTCTTCTGCTGATTTCAGCGGCCAGGGAGCCAGTCGACATGATCAAGAATTCCTCTACGGTTTGAGTCTGCGCGGGGCCCGGCATTGTAGAGGAAACACGCGGATGTTCAATTGGATTAATATTAGGTTATTATCAATTGATTTTATTGATATTTATTCCTGATGAACATCCTTGCCCCGGAGGCGGGTCATTACCTGACGTTCTTGCCCAGCATGAGGCGCAGCACCGCGGCATCCTCGCGGCCCACCGTGGCTTGGTAGTATCCACGCCGCACGCCAACCTGCTCGAATCCCAGGGACTGGTACAGGCGGGTGGCGGCCAGGTTGGAAGGCCTGACTTCGAGAAACGCCTCCTGCATATCGGCGGCGCGTGCGCACTCCACCAAGTACAGCAATATTCTGCGGGCGAAACCCCGCGAGCGAAATTCATCGCGGATGCAGACGTTCAGGATATGCGCCTCGCCGGCGCCGACCGACATGATGCCGTAGCCTCCCAGATCGCCGGCAACATCAACCACGCGGCACACATAGCCGACGCGCAGACAATCGCGAAATATTCCCTCGCTCCAGGGGAATTGATACGCGGTTCTCTCGATGGCCGCCACCACCGGCAGGTCGAGTTCGTGCATGGGCCGAATCTCGACCGCGGCGAATTCTTGTTCGCGTTTGACGCTAGACATGCGAGCACACGGCGCGCGCGAATTTCAAATCCTCCCAACTCTTGCGCTTGTCGGTCGGCGTGCGCAGCAAGTAGGCGGGGTGATAGGTGACGATGAGGGGCACTTGAGATATTCCAAATCGATGGACCTGTTGGCGCAAACTTCCCAATGTCTTATCCGTCCGAAGCAGGTTTTGTGCGGCGATACGTCCCACGGCCAACATTATCTTCGGTTTTATGAGCGCAATCTGCTGTTCCAGGTAGGGCAGGCATTCGGCGGCCTCGCTTTGGCTGGGGTCGCGATTGCCGGGAGGCCGGCATTTGAGAACATTGGCGATGTAAACCTGCTCGCGCGTCAGTCCCACCGCACGCAACATGGAATTCAACAATTGGCCGGCGCGGCCCACGAACGGCTCGCCCTGGCGGTCTTCCTCGGCGCCTGGCGCCTCGCCGACGACCAGCCATTCGGCCCGCTGGTTGCCCACACCAAAGACCGTCTGGGTTCGCGTCGTACTCAATGAGCAGCGCGTGCACGCCGCCACTCGGGCACGCAGTTCGGGCCAATCGATCCCCGCCTCGCGCGCGGCCGACCCGGCAATCGCGGCTGGTATTTCAGCCGCGGCCGGCATTTCATTCGCGGCGGGCGACTCGTTCGCCGCCACGGGCATCGCCGGCAGGGCCTTGCCGCGCACCACCCAGGTGGTAAACCCCAAAGCGGCAAGATACTCGCGGCGCAATGCATTATTCATGTTGTGCCACGGCACGATTTCGCCGCCGCAATTTGCGGAACACCCACACCGTCGGCGCCGACAGGGCATACAGCCCCGACATCAGCAGCAAGGTGATCGCCGGATGCAAAAAGATGAGCACGAACGCCAGCGGCACGAACACGATGTACGTGAAGCGCACTTTTGCGCCGACGTTGACCTGCTTGAAGCTGTTGAATGCGAAGCGGCTGATCATGAGCGCGCCTACCGAAGCGGTGACGACGAACGCCAGAACCAATCCCGGCAATCCGACATTGGTCTGGTCGCTCGCAAGCCAGATCAGCGCGGCGACCACCGCAGCGGCCGCGGGACTCGGCAGCCCTTCGAAATAATTCTTATCCTGCGTGGCCGATCGTGAATTGAAGCGCGCCAGGCGCAGCGCCGCGGCGGCCGCATAAAAAAAACACACCAACCAGCCGATCCGGCGCCACAGCGGTCCGTACTCGGCGATGCGCGCCACCCCCCATTGGTAGGTGACGATGGCGGGAGCGACTCCGAAAGACACCATGTCGGAGAGGCTATCGTATTCCTTGCCGAAAGGGCTCGCCGTGTTGGTCCAGCGCGCCACTCGACCATCCAAGCTGTCGAAGCACATCGCGATGAACACCGCGATGCCCGCGTATTCGAACCTCAAGTCGACGGCCGCGACGACGGCGTAGAAACCTGCAAACAACGCTCCCGTCGTGAGCAGGTTTGGCAGCCAGTAAACACCGCGCCGTGGCGCTTGTGACTCGTCGTCGTTGCTCATTGGCCGCCATAATACCAGGGGGGCTCATGTAAGATATGCGGGTATGCGCTTATCCCAATATCCGATTTTGACCCTCAAGGAGGTGCCCGCCGACGCCGAGGTCATCAGTCATCAACTCATGCTGCGGGCAGGCATGATTCGCCGCCTGGCGGCTGGACTGTATGTTTGGATGCCGATGGGGCTGCGCACCTTGAGAAAGGTGGAGCAAATCGTACGCGAAGAGATGAACCGCGCCGGCGCCTTGGAAATGTGCATGCCGACCGTTCAGCCGGCAGAATTGTGGAAGGAGTCGGGCCGCTGGAACAAGTACGGACCGGAACTGCTGCGCTTCAAGGATCGCCACGATCGCGAGTTTGCCTATGGCCCGACGCACGAGGAAGTAATCACGGACATCGCGCGGCGCGAGCTGCGCAGCTACAAGCAACTACCGGTCAATTTCTATCAAATTCAGTTCAAATTCCGCGATGAAATTCGCCCGCGCTTCGGCGTGATGCGCGCGCGCGAGTTCTTGATGAAGGATGCCTACTCCTTTCATACCGATGAAGCGAGCCTGGCCGAGGGTTATCGCCTCATGTACGAGGCCTATTCGCGCATCTTCACCAGGATGGGATTGAAATTTCGGGCCGTGCAGGCCGATGGCGGCAGCATCGGGGGCAGCACCTCGCAGGAATTTCATGTTTTGGCGGACTCAGGCGAGGACGCGATCGTGTTTTCGGATGCCGACGACTACGCGGCAAATCTGGAATTGGCCGCAACCGTGCCGCCGGCCGCGCCGCGTGCGTTGGGTAAGCAGCCGCTCAGCAAGGTCCCGACGCCGAACACGCGCACCATTGCCGAGTTAAGCGCGCTGCTTGGAGTGGCTGCGGCGCAATGCGTGAAGACCCTGCTGGTGGAGGGCAGCGCCGGCGATGTCGTCGCGCTGGTGATCCGCGGCGACCATGAGCTGAACGCGGTCAAATCTCAGAAATTGCCGGGCGTCGCCAGCCCATTGCGGATGGCGGGCGCCGAGCGGGTCCGGTCGGCCGCCGGCGCCGACCCTGGCTCCCTCGGACCCCTCGGCTTCAAAGGCTTGCTATACGTCGATCATGCCGCCGCTCACTTGGCGGATTTCGTATGCGGCGCAAACCAGAAAGACCTGCACTACCGCGGCGTGAATTGGGGGCGCGATCTGCCGGACCCAAAATCGGTGGACATCCGCAATGTCCAGACCGGCGATCCCAGCCCGACCGGGCGCGGAACTCTGAAGATCGCCCGCGGCATCGAGGTCGGCCATATTTTTCAGCTTGGCCAGTTGTACAGCGAAGCGATGAATGCCAGCGTGTTGGATGAGCAGGGCCGAGCCATACCCATGTTCATGGGCTGCTACGGCATCGGCGTGACCCGGGTGGTTGCCGCCGCGATCGAACAGAATCACGATGCCAACGGTATTCTCTGGCCCGCGGCCATCGCTCCGTTCCAGGTCGTCTTGGTGCCGATCAACTACCAAAAGTCGACGCTCGTGCAGGAGAAAGCCGACGCGCTGTACCGGGACTTCAATGCCGCTGGCATCGATGTGCTGCTCGACGATCGCGACGCGCGCCCCGGCGTCAAATTCGCCGATTCCGAACTGTTGGGGATACCGCACCGCATCGTCATCGGCGAGCGCAGTCTATTGACCGGAAATCTCGAATATCGACAGCGGCACGAGATCGAGTCGACGGAAATTTCCGCCGCGGATCCGGTAGGCTATATTCGGGATAAGTTAAATACCTGAGGTTGCCCGATGCGGCGCTGGTTGCGCGCGAGTTTCTGCTTCCCGGCGGCATTGGCGGCGCTGATCCTGTGCTGCGCGCTGCCGCGCGCCGCGCGCGCGGATCAGCAGCGCGATCCGGAACTCAAGTCCCTGCTGCAAAGAATCATTGCCAGCACCGATTGCTTTGCGGATCGGTATGAGTCCGAAGTCTGGTACAAGACCATGGAGCCACGGCTGGCGCAGTTCGTGCCGACTCACGAAGCCCGTGTCGAGATTCTGGATCATGTGTACTGCGAGGCCAAGCGCGATCCCACTTTGCAAATTCCCCCGGACCTGGTTCTCGCCCTGATGGAAGTGGAGAGTCGTTTTGACCGCTGGGCCGTGTCGCCAGCCGGCGCGGTCGGCCTTATGCAGGTGATGCCCTTTTGGCCGCGCGAGTTGGGGGTGCAGAATCAGCTGGTGAAGGTCGCGCCCAATATCCGCATGGGCTGCGAAATTCTTCGCTACTACCTGCGTGCCGAACATCGAAATTGGACACGCGCGCTCGCCCGCTACAATGGCAGCACCGGACGAAACACCTACCCCGCCTTGGTAATGCAGCGCTGGCAGCGGGCCTGGCGCTTTTAGAGAACCTCGAAGTCCTCCGGGATTTTCAAGTCCGCCGGATCGCCCAGCGCGAGTTCGCTGACCCGGTCGACGCGCGCATGCGCGGGGCCGCGATGCAGCCACAGCCGCAGCGCCTCGACCGCCGCCGGCGCGCCCTGCACCAGCACCTCGACGCTGCCATCGGACAAATTGCGTACAGTGCCGCGCAGATTCAGGCGCCTGGCCTCGGCCCGCGTGGAATGCCGGTAATACACTCCCTGCACCTTGCCGGATACCCGGTAG
>Ga0210399_10000873_pt1 | contig 23676 bp, 20 predicted proteins | sample IncBWC14MmetaG_FD_150865 | JGI IMG/M metagenome (GOLD analysis project Ga0210399, IMG submission 150865) | Forest soil microbial communities from Barre Woods Harvard Forest LTER site, Petersham, Massachusetts, United States - Inc-BW-C-14-M | ecosystem: Environmental > Terrestrial > Soil >... | reverse complement strand
TTCGACGTAGGTGGCATCTCCCTGCCATGTGTCAGGTGCCGTGTCCGGTAGTAACGCCTCTGGCGACGCGTAGGTCCCGGCGATGTCCGTCGAAAGGCTAGGCATAGTTCCCACTAGTTCGCTACCGTGCACAAACGCCTGCAGGCTTACCGCTCCATCTGCCTGAGCAGTTCCGAGTAGCGAATCACCGAATAGGAAGGCCTCCTGGCCATTTGGCAAAGCGGTGGAGTAGGCGATATCGCCCGCAACCCAGCCTGGACCGGTCTGATTGTCGAAGATGGAATCGAGCGCTACGTCGGGTGTGACCGATATGGGGGTTGTCGGAGCACATTCGTCAGTGGCCGGACCCCCGGAGATGGGTGCTTCGTAGTAGGGCGTTGTCATGTCCGACTGGTTAGCCGTAGGTGTTCCACCAACTGTTCCGCTTCCGGATGCTGCGGTGGACGATGCAAAGGACTGGTAGCTACCATCTGTCCGCACAAGCCCGTATCTGCCGCTGGACAGCGTGACGACCATGCCCAGGACGGTCGCACCGGTGCCACCCAGTGAACCGTCGAAAGCTGCGTCGCCAAAGGTGAAGATTCCACCGTCGCTGGCCACGAGCCAGTAGCCGCCCCCGTCGGGCGTGGCGGCCATCCCTACTATGGGCTCGTTCAGCTTGATGGAACCGGTTGAGCCGAAAAACCGGGCATCGCCGAAGGAGAAGATGCCACCGTCGCTGGCCACGAGCCAATAGCCGCCCCCGTCGGTCGTGGCGGCCATCCCGACGATTGGCTGGTTCAAACGCAATCCGCCGGTCGAGCCGTAGAAGCGTGCGTCGCCATAGGAGAAGATCCCACCGTCGCTGGCCACGAGCCAATAGCCGCCCCCGTCGGTCGTGGCGGCCATCCCGACGATTGGCTGGTTCAAACGCAATCCGCCGGTCGAGCCGTAGAAGCGTGCGTCGCCATAGGAGAAGATCCCACCGTCGCTTGCCACGATCCAATAGCCGTGTCCCGCCGGTTCAGCTGCCATACCCACCACGGGTTGGTTCAGTCGGTCGCCCGAGCCCGCTGGCGAGCCTAAAAAGGTTGCGTTCGAGTGCGTCACTACAGCACCTGACGGTGTAGCGGTCCAGTAGCCGCCGCTCGGGTCTGCAGCCATGAGTCGTCCAGCGCCGTACTGGGGTGCCGCCGAACCGACGATCGAGGCTCCGCTCGAGGTGGTCATTGTCGCCGTCACCCCCACCGCAGAGGTTGTCACGCACGTGCACATTGCGATTACCGCCGGTGCCCATTTCCGTAGCAATCGGTGCACTCGCGACGAGCGGAACCTCCTGGCCACCTGAATCCCCCCAAAGACAGACAGCGAGGAGTGCCGGATTGCGTAGCACGAGCGCGGTCACACCGCGACGTGCTCCCCGTCGACTGACCCGCGTAAGGGTGACGGGATACGAAAATTGCGACAAGGGACTTTTGGCCTACCCAAGTCGCTGCACACCGCGCTGCCACACGACGGCAACCGAGCGTTGCGCGTGGAGCGACTGACGAGGATCTCACCCACACAGGTCTTCATCCAGGGTGCAATTGCGGCAACGTCTGACATAGGCATTGCGTTCCAGTTGTAGATACTCGAACGCATCTGTTCACAAATCGACAACGCATAGACAACGACCAGAGTGCCGTTCTACCGCCGCGAAAAGGTTCGAGGGAGAGCAGTCCTAACAAACCGGGCAGATCGTCAGCTAGCAAGGCAAACCCCGGATTGGATGGGCTCGTATCTCGGTGAGCGGCAAAAGCCTTACGTCGAACTTCCGTCAGGCTTCCTCGGACCCTACCTAACCGGGTATCGATACAGTCTCAACAATGGTGACGAGACGCCAGTCACGAGGACTTGAGAGCGGGTGCGCATTTGAGGCCGCCATTCGTCATCGAGTTCCAAAGTGATGGACCCGCTGTTGAAACGGCTCGGGTTTCCGAATATATGTACTTCGGGCAGGTCAAATAGCAACGCGTTGCTTCCATCGCCTAGCTGCGAATCACGTCCGACTAGTTCGCCGATCGCGGGAATAGGTTCCCGAATGAAGTCTTCGCAGCGGGGGCGATGCACTCGATCGACTTGCAAGCGCTCCACGAGCTGATGACACATTCTGGAGAAGCCAATCCAAGGCGGCGGCGAAGACGCTGCGATCATGGAATTGCAAGCATTCATCGTTCGCGTCGCCTTCGCGCACCGACGCGGTTCTCTGCCATGAGAAAGCAACAGCTCTGGGGTCACGGACCAAGTGCACCGACTTGATGTCCACGTCATGAACCAGTTTCAACAGAAAGAGGTAGGCCGCGAACTTTGAGCTGTCCACAATCACGGATGCACCGCTTGCCGACCGTACGCCTCGGTAGAATCGAGAAAGATCCTCTAGGAAGCACCTTCGGTATGGCGTTGACCAATTTGGATCGACCGAAGCTGGTCAATAGCCAGGGCGTGTGGCGCGGCTTCAGGGCGACGAGGTTGACGAAATCCTCGTAACGTTGAGCTGTTTTTTTGTCAAATGCCCCTGGCGAGGTGTCGGCCACTTCCTGCCAGAAGGGGCAATTCGAGAATCGCATCCGACAGCTACACGTGTCATTGCCCATAACTCCGAAACGCCATATGAAGACTGCCTCGCCGACCGTCATGCAGCCCGGTTGCGAGCCGAGTACCCGGGAAAGGGCCCTGCTACCACTGCGGGCGGCGTCATCTATATAGAGCACTGCGACAGCCTTGCGACTGCCACTGAGGGTCGACCCGTCTAGAGCATTGCCCTCCTCAACGACCATGCCGGAGCTACTCCGCGGGTCTTCGGCCGATCACCCAGTACCCAGAGCTCACTACTGGTGGACCCGAAAAGTCGGCATTCACGGCTTTGCAGTCCACGAACCCGATAGTTCGGAGCATCGAAAGAGCGGCATTTGGAGCAACGAGACGTCCCAGCCAAGTATCGATGTCTCCAGCAGGCACCACGCCGAGTCGCTTTAATACACCCCCTATGGCGATTCGACCCGGGCGGGGCAACGAGCGGACGATCGCCTGTCGGGCCGAATCACTTCGGCGCCGGAGCTGAGCCTGAAATGTCCCCTCTGGTCGAATCACGCGATGGAACTCACCCAGATAGCTGCGAATGATCTTCAACCGTGGGATATGTCCGAACACCTCGAACGAGATCACATGATCGATCGACGCGGACTCAACCTCCCTGAGGGAGAACCCGTCACCCAACAGCCACTTCGCTTCGACGGGACAGTGTTCTTCGCCCTTCTCAAGCATTTCTCTTGAGATATCGATCCCCCACACCTCGGCAAAACGACGAGACAGGCCTTCAAACAGGCGGCCCATGCCACATCCAACTTCGAGCACGCGTAAACCGCTCGGGTCAACGCTCAGGATCTTTAGCGCGGGGTCCACGATCCGGTTCACGATGGCTGGCCCCTGCGAGTAGAACTCCTCCAACTCCCAGGTGCGGCGGTGCGCATCTATGGCATAGAGCGGATTGGTTTCAGCACGGGCGTCCCAGGCGCTCCGCATGATGTCGGCGTCAGAACACACATCGTCGTTCCCCTCCGGCACTTAAGACCCCGATCTCTTTACGTCGTTCGCAAACTCGCCGCCCGGAGCAGTGGCCTCCACTACAAGACTCTCAGCTGCCCGCGACTCGGTGTCTATGGCCAGTTTCGGCAAACGTGAACTGCCGTAACTCGCTCGAACAACCTGCTCAAACCCCGACTCCTGGAAGAGCCGGCTGAGCGTTTCGAAGTCGTAAGAGAACTTGTGTTGCCCTCCCTGCCGGAAGTGGAAATTGACAACCTCCATCTTCGTTTCGAAAGGTAGCACCGCCTTTTCGACACCGAAGGGTGCGATGTCGCTCGCAGGGTCCATCGTGATCAATGGACTGAAAGCGGCCATATCCGCCAGTCTTCCTGAGGAATATGCCTCAAGGTACCTTCCACCATCTGGAACGATGATTCTCAACACTCCACCAGGTCGGAGCACGCGTCGGCATTCGGCTATAAATCGGGGCGCTTCCTCGTAGTAGTCGAGGTGCTCCACGAAATGTTCCGTAAAGATGCCGCGCACCGAACCGGTCGGAAGCGGTATCTCGGTTCGGCAATCGCGAACACAGGTCACGCCGGGAAGGGCCGCACAATCGATATTCACCCACCCACTCAGCCCGTTCGGACCACATCCGACATTGACGAGCAAATCTTCGGCGGCGGAGTACCTGCGGTCGATGCCACGACGTGACAACCTCAGCCACGTGAGTCGCGACTCGGCCCTCAGCTCGATCAACGTATGAAGCGGCAGCAACTTGAGCACGAGACGGTAGGGCAGTCGCTGGGTCTTGATAAGGAGTTGCTCGTTTTTCGTTGTCGACACGAGAGTCGCCTTCCGCAAAAACAGGGATTCCGGAACCTGAGGGCCACCCAGCTCTGCCAAGGGCCACCCGACTGTCCGTTCCCGGGGCAGAGCATATATCCTTCAAGTTTATGGAACGGAGGGTCAAGAGGGTTGCTGCGCGCCCACTGACGGACCGATTCGGACAGGTTTCGACGCCCAAGAAAGCATCTTTCTCTGGTCGAGAGGTCAGTGACATCTCGCTCGAGGGCGCCACCGTCGCGGTAATCATTCCGACATTTCGCCGGCCCGAGATGCTGCAGGCGCTCTTGTCCTCGCTGAGCCTGAGTTCTCGCAAACCGGACGAAGTCATTGTCGTTGACAATGACCCTGAAGGCTCCGCGAGCCCGGATCGAATCGACGGGCTCGCGGTCCGGGTCGTCCACGCTGGACTCGAAATGAACTTAGCTGGGGCACGAAATGCAGGTTGGCGATCGGCGGACTCCGATGTGTGCGTGTTTATCGATGACGACAACGTGGTCGACGAGCGAGCCATACATGAACTGGCAGATGCCTTTCGACACAGCTCTGTTGGCCTGGTCGGACCCGTCATTTTCGCTGGCGACAGTGACGAAATCTGGTGCGCTGGGATTCAGCGGTCGATGTGGACTGGCCAAACACGGTGCATCCTCGGGGGCTCAACCGGTGTGCCGCAGGAGTCATCCTGGGAGACGGATGACATGCCCGACGCATTCGCTGTCTCTCGCACCGTCCTCGAGACAATTGATGGATTCGATGAGAAACTCTTTCCCATCCACTACGACGAATCCGACTTGTGTGCGCGGATTCGTGAACTTGGACTTCAGAACATCGTGGTGAGCAATGCTCAGCTTCGACACTACGGCTGGGTCGGCATCAGCCCGGGGAGTGCCATGATAAACGCGACCCAACGCCATGGTACTGATCGAGTACGCCAAATGGCGGTATCGCGCCTTCGCTTTCATGCAATTCACTCAAAGGGTCTCCAGCGGATTAGTGCGCTGGCACTCTTCCTCCCGGTCTGGGTCGCGATTACCACTGTCGGCTGCATGAAAGCGGACGCACCAAAAGCCGTACGCATCGCCACTGCCCGCGCCGTGATTACTGGCGTTTTATCGGGCTATCGAGAGCTTTTGCTACAGAAATCATCAGCCAAAAGGGGGGGACACGTGGCACAACCTCCGGCCGAAAACGACTGGGCGACTTCTGGAGGGTTGGTGGGAAAGGCGCTACCGCCAACTCGGATGCTTCTGGCTACGTTGGTTAGGCGCTTCGCGTACTACACCGGACTGCATCGTGTCCTGTTCTATAGATATGACTACATGTTCCGCCCTCGGGAACTCGCAGAACTGGTCAGTGCCTTAACCGATACCCACGGGATGAAGGGGCCGATTCTCGAGATCGGATGCGCCGCTGGGCATACGACGGTCTATTTGAACAAGCATCTTGACGATCTCGACGACAAAAGAACCTACGTAAGCCTGGACACGTTTGACGGATTCACGAATGCGGACATGGAAGTGGAGTCTGAGCGTGGTCATGATGCCACCCGATATGCGTTTCTCTTCCGCGCTTACCGCAAAGAATGGTTCGACCAGACAATGCGAAACAACCGAGTTGGGCGAGTGACATCCATAAAGGCCGACGTTAATCAATTCGACTTTGCGCCCTTTAATGACATCAGTTTCTGCCTGATCGATGTGGATTTAAAACGACCCGTCCAATCGGCACTGCGCAAAGTATTCCCTCGCATGGCTCCCGGCGGAGTCATCGTCGTCGACGATTGTGCACCGAATAGGAAGTACGACGGAGCGTACGAGGCCTACGTTGAGTTCGCACATGAGTACGGGCTAGAGATCGACATCCGGCCCGACAAATTGGGAATGATCAAAGTTCCCGCCTAGATCATTCCTCAGTCTTCCCTTAGAGGTCATGCACCAAGGATGCCTCCCATGAAACTTGTCTTTCTTGCATGGCGCGATCTCGAGAATCCTGCCGCCGGTGGTGCCGAGATCTTGCTTGATCGGATCATGACGGGACTCGTTGAGAGGGGCCACGACGTGACCCTTCTGTGCGGCGGGCCAGCTGGAGACCGGCCCTATCGAGTCGTAGTTGCAGGAGGTGCGTATTCTCAGTACGTCTTGATCCCGCTACGCTGCGCAACACAATTCAGGCGCGCCGACGTCGTTATAGACACGGAGAACGGGTTTCCCTACTTCTCTCCTCTCTGGCGCCGACGGCCTCTTATCTGCGCCGTACACCACATTCACACCGATCAGTGGGAGACCCGATTTCCAAAGGTCATAGCGGAAGTATGCAAGAAGATTGAGACTGCCGTTATGCCTAGGGTGTACCGACACGAGACGTTCGTTGCAATCTCTCGTTCCACTGCAAACTCCCTCGAAGCGATCGGCGTCAAAAGAAACCATGTTCGGATCATCGAGCCCGGAGTCGATAATCCGAACGGCCCCGCGCAGGAGCGATCAAAAGAACCGGTCTACCTGTCGTTGAACAGGCTCGTTCCTCATAAGCGGATCGACCTCATCTTGCAGGCATGGGAGATCGCCGCTAAGGAGATCCCTGGTCGGCTCGTCGTCGCGGGTGACGGCCCGGAGCTCGACCGGCTGAGGCGGATCGCAGACGGCGTGCCGCGGACCAACGTCGTAGGACGGATTTCCGAAGAAGAGAAGTTTCGCCTTCTGGCCCAAGCCTCCCTTCTGGTGTCGGCCTCGCAACATGAGGGCTGGGGTATCGTCATTTTGGAGGCGGCTACTCGAGGCACTCCGACCCTTGCTATAGATGCCGCCGGCGTCCGCGATGCCGTCCTCGATGGCGTCACTGGCATTCTGATCCCCTCTGAAGGCCATCGCGCAGTCGGTCTGGCTAAAGCATGGGTGAACGCCGCAAACGACCCGGAAATGCTCCGGCGAATGGGATCGGCAGCCCAGCATCGAGTTTCCGAGTTCAATTGGAGCTCCGTAATAGACCAGTGGATTGATCTACTTGAAGAGGTGCGGGATGTGCCGAAGCGACCCCCGGCAACATTCAACGGTTGAACAATCGGCGGGAGGATAGTCGCGTGAGCTCAGCATCGTCACCGGAGTCATTTTCGAGTGGCCTGCGGCGATCAGCCGTACTGCTTTCGAAGTTCCGCACTCAGTACGAAGATCCCGATGGCTTCTACGATTACCTGGCGCACGACACTGTGGACCTCGTTGATCATTATGAGGCGGTCATGGGGAAACGGGTAGTGGATATCGGTGGCGGGTCTGGGTACTTCGCCAGAGCTTTCACAAGTTCCGGCGCCTTGAGCTGTTTCGTTGAGCCGTTCCGGGACGAGATGAAGGAGGCCGGCGTGGCAACTGGCACCGGGATCATCGGAGATGGCTTGCGGCTGCCGTTCGCTGACGCCACATTTGACATCAGTCATTCCTCCAATGTCATTGAACACGTGACGTCCCCAGAGACATTCCTCGACGAAATGGTTCGCGTGGTACGACCAGGCGGACTTGTATTTCTCGCTTTTACAAACTGGTATTCACCATTTGGGGGTCACGAGACGTCGCCTTGGCACTATCTCGGCGGGAACTACGCCGCCAAGCGGTATGAGCGGAAGAAGGGAACAGCTCCGAAGAACAGGTATGGCTCAAGCTTGTTCCGGCTCGACATCGGCCAAGTGCTCGCCTGGTCACGGAACCGCAGCGATGCTGCAATCATCGAGTCCTTTCCTCGCTATTACCCACGATGGTCCAAGATCGTTTTGCACATTCCAGGCGTGCGAGAGGTCGCCACGTGGAACCTCGTCGTCGTACTTCGGCGCCAGTAGCGGATCGCGGTATGACCTTAAGAACCTCGAGACGTACGTTCCTGCTTCTGGAGGCGAACATCGTCGCTGGAACAAAGTCACTCCAGAGCAGGCCACTCACCTCAAGGCTCGTATCATTGACAACGCCTCCATTGCCCAGAGTGCGGTACCGATCACGACCCGACTGGTCGGCACCTCAAATCGAACTGCGCTGGGGTTTGGCTCTCCTGTCCGTGGATACGTTTGCATCACTCGGGCGGGCCCCATGCTGATCGACAAGGCGAGGTGACCGGTTTGGATCCAAGAATTGCCCCATGCGTCGACCAATCTGCAGGTGCAGCAGTTCCAAGGAAATGATGTTCTGACTTGGCGGCAGGGCGAGGTCGCCGATTACTGCATCGGATACGGTGAATACGTTGTAACGGACACTTCGTATCGAAAGTTGATGACCGTTACGGCGCAAACGGCCTTTCAGGTGATTTGCACGAGTTTTCGATCGGACCGGACGGAGTTGGCTGCTTCACCGCGTACCGGACGTACTCCGCTAACTGCAGCAGAGTCGTTGGTCCCCGCAATCGAGCGGCTCTCGAAGCCACGATCCAAGGGGTCGATCTTGCGGCGGGCAAACTCGCCTTCGATTGGCGAAGTCGTGAACATATCGCCTCGTCGGAGACCTATCAGGGCTATTACAAGGGCATGCCCGTTTGATTTGGTACATCTCAAATTAGTGGGGCTTAACCTCAGATGGAACCTGCTCTTCAGTGGCCGCAACACATGGACGCTGTGCAAGGTCACCGCAACCTCCGGAGAGATCGTGTGTGCGAACGGGAGGGAAGCTGAACGACTTCAAGATGGATGGTGGCGCACATTCAACCGGCAACACTGACGCAAGGGTTCAATCAAAACGGAAGGACCTCGCTCATCGACAACGAGGGAGTGCCGGCAGAGGCCAAACAATCACGCGCTCTGGCCTAGATGTCAACGAGTCAGCGCTTTCCGCATACGTCTCGCAACAGTTTTCACTCCGCGGCGACCCTTTGCTCTCTGGCAGCCAACGGAGGTCAACTGCTCCCTGGAGGTGGGGCGGTCATCGGGTCGGGCTCGGACCCGTACTACACCGAATGTGATGCCGACGGCGAAATGATCCTGGACGGAAGGCTGGAGTCCGGGACCCCTGCCGAGCCATTTCATCGGGCTGGACTGGTGCTCCTCTCGATGTGTGCTCGAGAAGAACGAAAAGGGACAGTCGCTCGTCTATGTATCTTGGAACGGGTCGACTGCGACCGTCCGCTGGCGACTCTGACCGGTAAAAATCGGCGGTATTTGAACCTGGGCTAATTGTTGCCCGAAGGGACTTCGAGAAGGCCATCCCGGTGCCGCCGAGATCGAGGAACGTTGCCGTAGCCGCGCTCGATCGACACGGCAAGGTCCTCGCTCAATCGAAAACGCTGGCGGTCGACTGATCCGACTACGCCAGAGCGACCATGGCTAGCGCCCAGCGTCAGCTCGTGTCGAGGGACGGTGAGTTTGCTGCCACTGGCCAGCCAGCGATGCGAGTACCGCAGCCACTGCGATACCGGTTGCCGCCTGCGCCGTGGACCCGAAGGCGCCCGCCCCTGCCTGCGTGAGCGAAGCAGGATCCATCGCTGCAGCTATTCCCGCAACGCCAAAACTAAGGAAGGCAACGGCCGCGATCCACTGCGTCCCCCACTTCTTTGCGATCATGAACAGCGGCACCGCTACGAGTGACAGAGGGCCTATTAGTGCAGTCAACACAACGAGCGAAGCCAGGAGTAGAACCCAGAAACCTGGATTCCGCCTCGCCGTGAGAGGCGATGCGCTCAAGTTGTGACCCGGGATCAATGCCAGGATTGCGAGAAGAATCAGAAAAAGTACTCCAATCAAGAAACTCAGGCGATAGATCGCATCTGGAGACATCACCATGGTGATCTTTCCTGCGGATCCGGCGGGAATCTCGAACCCCTGCTGCCACCCGTCGACACGTATAGACGTCAGGGAGCGCGACCCGAGGCTCGCCCGCCAAGCCGGACTGTAGTTCTGTGCGACCGCAAGAATGGTCGCAGGCCCGCCTGACACCGAAATGGTACGCGTGCTGTCGTTCCACTGATCGACGAGGGCCTTGCGGCGTGTCGGCGTGTGCGACGCGACCCTCGTGTTGGACATGCTGAGGGAGGTCACGTCGAAGGCAGACTTACCCGACCGGGCGGTGAACGTATGGTTGCCCGAGGAAAGCGAGAATCCGGTTTTGGCGACGCACGCGGTGTAGGGAATCGGATCGAAATTTTGTAGCTCGTCCACTGTGCCACTAAGAGTGGTTTGAACGGTATCCCCGTCGATGTGCAGTTGCGGTCCCTTGCCACAAGGCACGACGAATCTCGTAGAACCCGTCAGGGCGCTGGGGGCAATCAGACCTGGGACGGAGATCTCGCCGAGTCCAACCGGTAGCGCAAAGACCACACCATCAGACGGGGTAGCCCCCAACAACTTCTTGGTCACGCTGACGAATCCGATCGTCAATGAGTTCGATTCTACGGGCGAAAAGGTGATCCGTCCTCCCTTTGGCGGAACTGCCAAGTATTGAGTCTTCCCCGCGCCGTCCGTGATGGAGATCTCCGTCGGTGCAGACGCATATGGGGAAAGTCCAATGGACATGGAGTCAACTAGCCGAGGTTGTTGCCAGGACAACGTGATCGTTGGATGCCGATCGTTGAGTCCAGCGATCCACGGCTGCTTGTCCGAATCAACGACGTTTTGAGGCCGGAAAACGGGGAGCCCTCCGAGGGTTGAGCTAGCCGTGACCTGGATCGTCGTCGGCATAGGTGCCTGGTTGAGGCCATTGAGAAGGTTCTCGAGGTAGGGCCCTGTCGTCGACGCCACGGCGAAGCCGCTGATCGCGGAGTTCATTGATTTCGGCAAGGTGAAGAGCCTCGCCATATCCGGGTCGTCGGAGGGCTCTTCTCCGAGCGCGAAGTTTGGATTCACGACCTGACGGCTGAACGAAACGATGGGCAGGTTCTTTCCGGGGGAACTGAAGGTCGAGGCTTCGTCATCGGGGACTCTCATGCGAGGCTGGAAGGTGACTCCGGGAATGGCGATACCCGAGATACCGGCTCCCAACACGAGGCCTTCGGGAGTTGCGGTTCCTCCCGTCACAGCGTCAATCCTCATACGCAATGCACGGGACGTTCCGCGTGGCAGCGACAATCGGACAGAGCGCACGCCGAGCGGTACGTTTCGGACCACCGACCCTCCATCCGTGGTGATGGTGACCCGCGTGATCTGGGGTTGGCTTCTGCCACCTCTCAGCGGTGTCAGGACGACCGACGACATCGGAAGGTTCCGGCCGAAATTGATGGACACCCATTGGCCAACAGAGCCGTTCGCCGCGTTTGCCACCCATGACGTGGTCGGATCGTCGTCGAAGGCGGCCGCCGGACCCTGATTGGGATTGTCGGTCAGTACCGAAGAACCATAGGACGATGCAGAGACCGATGCGGCACCGAGCGGGTCTTCGACTGTCTCGTGTCGAAGCCCATAAACGACTTGGAAGGTCCGCGGAAGGGACGGGTCGACCGAGCTCAAGGTCTGACCAGCGCTCAGCAGGTAGGAGGTGTTGTCTCGGATGCCTCCGAATCCGGTGTACCGAAGCTGATTTCCATCGGTGATCGCCCAGGTCGCGCCGGAAGCGTCGGACGCTGTACCGGACTTCAAGTCACCAGAAAGGACCGAGGCGCGTCGGGTCAATTGATTGGCACCCGACAACGGGAGCAACGAGCTCACGTCGCCGCTCACGACGAGCGGGTTCGACGCCGGATACGTCTGGACGATGCCGGAGGGATCGGTCACCTCAAAGATCTCGACGGCTCGCAGGGGAACCGTGGACTGGTACACGGGTAGTGAACTTGACTCCGCCTGATCCGCACCGATTCGCGGCCCGAACGCCGCCACTTGCCGCAATCCCGCGGTATTCATCAGCACCTGATGGACCTGAGCCGGTGGAGGGGCACCGCTTGAGTTCCGGTTCAAATCGTTCCGCTCGATCACGTATTTGACTCCTCCGCGGGCCAGGTACTCGCTCATACCTGGAGTCGGAACCCCATTGTCGAGGTAGTTCTCGACGGTATCGAGCATTTGGATGTATCCCTGCGACCCCAGAGGAATCAGATTGCGCCACTCCACCGATGTATTGCTGAGAAACTGCAGGGGCTCATCACCCGGATTGCCCCAGGTGTACGATGCGAATGCGGAGCCGGGAACCAGCATCGCGTTCTCATGCCCCTGGTGATTGTCGAGCCACTTGCCAGTCTGTGTCCAATATGCGGGTGTGGCGCTAAACCCGCCGTTGTTGTAGAGGTTTTGCTGCCAGAATGGAGCCGACGCCGCAATCAATGCCGCGACGACAACGACCTGTAGGCCGAACGGCAGAATTCGATGGACGAGCGACTCCGCGTGAATGGCGCGTGAGACTGGGCGGCGGACTCCGTTCGAATCCGACCTCGACACACGCCAGGAGGTTGGGGATACACACCATGCCAGACCCAGTGATACAGGAAGTGCGACATCTCCCGAAAACTTCCCGATGTTGCGTAACAGGGCCAGCTTTGTCTGGAGCAAATGCTGAACGGTGTGGGAGAACGGTCCAGCTAATGCTCCCGAATATCCGATCCCTATGACGGTCACCGCGAACACGAAGCTCGTAACCAGGAATAGACGTTCGGGGATGCGTCTACACAATCCTGCCATGCCCAGCGCCACAATCGCCGACGAGCCGACGATCACGATCGGGACGGAAACCAAGGTCCACGCACCCGGGAGCAGTGGGTTCTTGAGTGCGTAGTAGTTGAGCCAGTACGACGCTCCACGAACCGCCTCGAACGCTGACGCCGTAGCGGTTGTCACCTGGGACGTCTCAGTGAACGGAAGGTAGTTGAACCCGTACTTTCCATTGAGGGCGGTCGAAGCGATCCACCAGGAGACGGCCAGGCCGATGGATACGAACCACCAGAGGGTCAGCTGCCGTCGTCGCTGGCCGGGCGTCCGCGTCGCTAGCCAGATCAGTCCAAGCGGAAGGGTGGCGAAGACGACGACAGCGTTGCCGCCGCCCATAAGTGCGACTGCGACGCCCGATCGAGCGGCGGCCCGTCTCGGGGATCCGATGCGGGAGCCGTGAACCAACGGGATCAGCATCCAAGGGAGGAGAGCTACTGCCAACAAGTCGGCAGAGGTCTGCGCCCATGTCACCACGATGGGCGAGACACAGAACGCAATGGCGCCGAGGATCCTTGCACTGCGTGTGCCAATTCCGAGGGCTTCCGCCAAACGGACTACACCCCAAAATGCGGCAAGAAGGACGCCGGCGAGCCAGATCCGTTCTGCCACCCACGTCGGGATGTGCAGCAGGTGCGTGAGGCCGAAGTAGACGCCCATTGGGAATATCAGGCCGGTCTGGTTCACCGAACCACCGAAAACCTGTTGATTCCACAAGTTCAGCGCGCTGGAGAGGAATTGGAACGGCGCGAGAACCATTGGCATCTTCGTGTCGTCTTCGATCAGTCCCCACGACTGGACCAGGCTGACGACGAGAAATGCAAGAGCCGCGGGGGCCAGACACCACCGGCTCAGAGGATCGGAGGAGCCCCCGAGGTCGGCCCGGTCCCGATCGTTCGCTTCGTCCGGCGGCGCCTCGCTACTCAACGATCCCGTTGTTACAGCAGGCAAGAACCTGACTCCCCAGTGCAGTCATTCATCGAGACCGTCTCCTCGATGAATCGACACCTGCGGACTTGTGCGCGAGGAAGTAGCGGCTGGTGGTGGACAGCCAGACGACTCACGGGTCCCAGTGGCCCTCTTCGAGACTCTGAATTCATCACGGCCATTCTGGGATATCTGAGGATGGCGTGAGGCCAACTGATTTGGTCCTTCGGTGCATAGGAGGAGGCAAAGTACCCTTTTTTCTTGGCCGGGGTGCCCGCTCTCATAGCTGCGCGAACGTTAAAGCGTGGCATCAACCAGGGACCGTGTGACGTCACCCCACGGCGTTCATCCGGGGCCGGTACGCCATACCAGTTCGAGATGCGTGCCCGGGAGCCGGACTCAGCAGCAACCTCAGGCGTTCAAGCTGACTTCGTTCGTTCCGCCTCCTCGTGATCGCACGGTCTCCCAGCCGCCAACCGGCGCTCGGATCGTCAACTCTGACACGCCTGACTGCAGCCCGACGACGAGGCCACCGGATTCTCCATCGATCCACCGAAACGGCGTACGTTCCATGAGCTGGGGAAATGACAATGAGCGCTCGCGGACGGTCAACTTTGTGGGGAGCATACGCAGTCGATCTGCGATCGTTTGCACTTCGAGTGGATCACAAAGGGGCAGCAGCACCATCGACTGGTCTTCCGACAGCGAGAGAATCGGGAAGTTCGGTCCAAGCGATCTATGGATGTCACCGAACGCACGCGACTGCGAACGACGGCGCTCGCCCGGAGCAGGGGTCACCACCAACGCAGGCAGGTGAGGCCACTCGCGCCGAGATCGGACGTGCAGTACGTCGCGAGCCATTTCGACAGAGTCGGCAAATGCCCGAACCCTGCTATCACCGACTTCGCACCAATGGACCGCTATCTCGGCTATCTCCATCTGCAACTGTCGAGCGAGAGAAAGTAGCTCGACGTCAAACGCAAACCGCTTGACTTGCATAAGATGGAAGAGCACACGTGCTAGTGGAGTTCGCATCGCCTTGAAGCCACATTGCGTGTCGCGAAAAGGCATCTTCGTGAGAGAGCTCACTACTATGTTGAACGTCCAACCCATGACTCTCCGATGCATGTTGTCGCACTCAACCACGGACTCGTTTAGAGAGCGAGATCCGATTGCGACGTCTGCGGGTCCGATCGCCTTCACGAGGTGCGGGATCTGCGAGGGATCGACAGACATGTCTGCATCCATAAAAAGGACGACGGGCGCAGTCGCCGCGGCGGTACCCAGCCGTATGGCCGCACCCTTGCCGGCGTTGTCGTGTAGGCGCAACACCCTCAGAAGTGGGAACCTCGAAGCGAGAAGTTCCTCGGCGCGCCATCCCGTTTCGTCCGTGCTGCCGTCGTCAACGAATATGAGTTCAGTCTCTTCCGGACAAAGCGAGCCATTTCCGACAGCTTCTTCCAAAAGTGCGGCGCCTTCGCTGAGACGGATTGCCTCGTTGAACGCAGGAACGATGACGGTCAGTCGGGGTGCCTCAGGCACCATAACGTTGGCCCGGTTGCGCCCATGTTGAAGGTGCGTGCGTTTGTGGACGCCCTTCAGAAGACCCCGAAAACCAACGCCTTAGACAGTTCCCCATCCCCATTCCTCCCGACCCCCCAAATGGTTACCCGGACAATAGTGTCTAACAACTTCTCTTTCCACCCGCACCCGCATTAAACGACGCTGTCGGGAACCGCAAGCACGCTCCAAGTCCTATTCACTGGGGCTTCAGATAGGCCTAGCGTGTCGTTGTTGAAGAGTCGTGTGGAGGCGGGGAGAAAGGCATGAGAGATCACGGGCAACACTGACTTCACCGCCCAGCGGCTGGAACCAATCGAACCTGCATCCGAGGTCATGCAAGACCAGGCGGGCGAATCCACCAACCCGCAGGGGGAGACGACGAAAGTTCAGGCGACAGCGGGTGGAGCCTTGCTGTGGGGTGGAACCATCGCCATTGGTGCCTCCACTGTCGTTGTGGTGGCCGTGCTCTCGCACCACCTCCATCAGAAGGGATTCGCTGACGTCTCGACCCTGTTCGGGCTCTTCTTCGTTGCTTCGCTGATTCCGTCGGGCGTACCGCAACACGCCGCCGCGCTGGAGGTGGACGGAGCACCTCGCATGCGGCTCACTCCGCAGCAATACCTGCTGGCGTGTGTCGCTGGTGCCGCTATCTCGCCGCTCATTGCGTACGCGCTCCATCTGCCCGTGTTGACCATCCTGATGGTCTCGGCACAAGTAATCCTTGCCGTTCCGCTCTCTATCGGACGCGGGTCGCTTATGGCCGCGCACCGATTCGGTGCGATGGGTGCGAATTTTTTTGTTGAGGCAGGCTCCCGCACGGCGCTCGGCACAATCGGGGGTTTGTTTTGGGGGATGAACGGCGTGGCTGCTGGGTTGGCCGTCGCCACGGGCGTGGCCCTTGTGGCCGTTCCGGGTCAAAGCGTGATATCAGCCCGGGTCGCCCGTCAGATGACCTCGATGCTCCACACCTGGCTGGCGCTCGCTCTGCTCGGCCTTTTCGTCGAGATGGACATCTTCCTCGCACCCCGGGTCATGTCCCGCACGATGGCGACGCAATATGACCTCGCCGCACTTCCATCGAAGGGCGTGTACCTCGTCCTTCTCGCTGCGAGCACTCTGATTTTTCCCTATGTGCGCGTGCGTGCGAGACGATTGACCGTGGTCTTAGGGGCGTCGGTCACCCTGGGCATCGGACTTATGGCCACCGCGGCCCTCATTCTGTTGAGAGAACCGATGAGCTCGATACTGGGTCAAAATGCGGCATCGCCGACCCTGCTCCTGGCGCTCGGCGCAGCTATGTCTGTGGCTGGGGCCATTGGGATCGTCATCAGTAGCGGTATCGCTTTGGGCGTTGCCCGTCCGTGGCCACCACTCCTGTTGGGTATCGCCTGTCTCGTCGCCGCCGTGCCCTTCCACCCGACCGCAACGACCTTCGGCATCATCGTCCTGTCCATCCAGATCGGAACGCTCATCATCACAGGCATCGTCTGCCTGCACCGACGTCCAATGTCCTCGTCCGCCGAGGATGAACCGGCCCCAGTCGCGGAGAGCCAATAGAAGGGTCCATCAGTGGATGGATCTCGGCGAAGAAATACGCCTGCACGATTACTCAGCAGTGACTAGCCGTTACTGGCCGGCCGACTATTATTTACCGGTCCACGGCGTCCGACAGAGGTCGGAACATGCGCGTTGCGCCTTCGCCGTCCGGCCCACGACAACAGGGCTGCGCGCCCCGCGGCGCGCCACAAACTGATGGAGCTGACATGTCCCACCCCGCCTCCCTACAAGAACGAAATGCGCTTTTCCTGCCGGCGCTTCTCAGCAGAATCGTGTCGGAGCCCACGTGTACGATCCTGATGCCCTTCCCCAGAAAACGGGTGACGAGGAAGCGTAGGCCCAGCCCCGATCGGTTATGGGTGCGACTTCGACGGGGATCCATGCCTGTGTTCAACCCTGGAGCAGTGGCACCGTCTCGAACTGGTAGCCCGAGGAAACGGAGAGGCCCGCGCAGTTGCCCACAACGAATATCTGGCCTGCCGGAGCCCAATAGGGAAGTGGGAAGCCCTGCTTGATCTGTTGGTTGATCGGGTGTCCCGTGATGTCGCTGAGGGAAATACAACTAGAGGAAGACACCGCGGGCGACCACTCCTACAATGATCTGCGTGCTTTCTTCGACAGCCAATAGATCGACAACGAGTATGAGTCACTAAAGGCGATGACGCGCGAGCTAGATGTCGAAGCCGGGCGGCACCTGAATGCGATAGTGCGCCGATCTCGAGTGACCTGATGAAGAGACCCGTATTTGGCATCGGTTGCCACAACTGTCACCCCACCGACACCTCCTTGACGCGCGTCGCTCCTTAGACTTAGGCAGTGCCATTCGTCGGGTTCAATACCGGCGTCTGCGCCGCTGCCTCCACCTCGGAAAGAGCGGGCGGGTCGGGCGCCAATGGACCGCCCGAGACCGGTGTCATCCACACGTGCATCATCGGCTGCGTCACCTGATTGGTGCTGCCCGCGGCACAAGAGCTGTTGTTGTTGGTCCCGACCACCCGTCCGGAGCTGAAGCAGAGGTCCGTGTGGATGTGCCACTGGGTCAGGCAACCGCCGGGTTGCGGGGGCGTGACCCCGTGTGGGTCCAGGTACATGGCGGCGGAGAGCACCGCCCCCTGGGCGGTGTTCACGTAGACGAGCGCGGGGATCTCCTGCGGATCGAGGACAGCGCCCGAGCGGTAGTACGCGGGGTTGATGTAGTGCACGATGCGCGCACCGCTCGGGGTCACAGGTACGTATCCGGCTGCCTTTGCAGTCGCCAGGCTGGTGTACTTCTGGGCAGCTGCGACCGTTTGATCGACCAGGTTGACGGCGGCCTGCCGTTGGGCGGACGTCGGTTGTGCGATGCAATGCGGCTCGGCCATCGTCATCCCGGCCGCCATGGTCGACATGTCGTCGGGCCACTCGATGTTGCCGGCCCGTGACGTCGTTGGCAGTGAGAGCGCGGCGTCGTGTGCGCTCGAACCCGACATTCTCGCCATCGACGCGTTCTGAGACGAGGGCCGAAGGGATGGTGCTGAGGCAAGTGCGGCCGTGGCCGGCGAAGCAGTGGCAGTCGTTGCTCCGGCAAGGACATTGGTGCCCAGCAGGGCTACCAGCGCGACTGGGACCGCGGCGACGGCGGCACCGTGCTGGCGGGCAGTCGACGCGGAGCCGACGACGGCGGGTGAGAGAACGAGAAGGGCCGCCGCCGCTTCGATCGTGGTGGTGACCAGGCCGACGAGGTCCATGGTCTCCCACCCCATGAGGATGTAAAGCGCGTACCCGCACGCCGTGCCCCCCAGCATGGCGGCGGACAAGTGCTGCCAATGGCGCCGGGCTGTGAACGTCCACCAGAAGGCGACTGCGAAACCGACCGTGTCCGCGATGAACAGGATCGCGGTGACCCGCGCGTCGCCCCAATGCGTCGGCACGATCACCGCATGCACCAGCGCGCCGACCAAGGTCGCGAAGACCACGATCTTGCCCACGAACGGCAGCGCGTCGAGGCGCCCCTGCGCCCGTTGTGCCCAACCGACCCGGCGGGTGTCCAGCGTGCGCAAGCCCGCCAACGCCAACCAGACCACGGGCCCGACGACGATCAGCGCGACCAATCCCGGCAGGTGCTCGTTGGGGACCGACAGGACTCCGTTCGAGCCGGTCATATGCATCACCATGTCCCTCACGCGGGCCTCCTTCCTCCACCATGCAGGCTACGGACGCCGTGTGAGGATTCTGTGAGCCCCTGTTCAGGGGAGTGTGCGCGGAACCCCTCCCGACGACGTATCCTTTGTGCCGGGTACACGGCCTCCGACAGAGGTCGGAGCACGTGCGTTGCGCTTCCGCCGTCAGGCCCGCCGCATATTTGCGCGCGAGTGCGCACGTCCATCCCAACAAGGAGCCGTCATGACGACCCCCGCCACTGCCTTGCCCTACAAGGTGTCCGACCTCTCCCTGGCCGAGTTCGGCCGTAAGGAGATCGAGCTGGCCGAACACGAGATGCCCGGCCTCATGGCCATGCGCGCCGAGTACGGCGCCAGCCGGCCGTTGGCTGGCGCCCGGATCACCGGCTCGCTGCACATGACCGTGCAGACGGCCGTCCTCATCGAGACCCTCACCGCCATCGGCGCCCGGGTTCGCTGGGCCAGCTGCAACATCTTCTCCACCCAAGACCACGCGGCCGCCGCCGTCGCGGTGGGCCCCGAGGGCACCGTCGACGCACCGAAGGGTATGCCCGTGTTCGCCTGGAAGGGTGAGACGCTCGAGGAGTACTGGTGGTGCACCGAGCAGGCCCTGCTGTGGCCGGGCGAGGGCGGCCCCAACATGATCCTCGACGACGGCGGCGACGCGACGCTGTTCGTGCACAAGGGCGTCGAGTTCGAGAAGGCCGGCAGCGTGCCCGACCCGTCGACCGCCGAGTCCGAGGAGTTCGCGGTCGTGCTGGCCCTGCTCGGCCGCAGCCTCGCCGACGACCCCGGCCGCTGGACCTCGATCGCCAACGGCATCAAGGGCGTGACGGAGGAGACCACCACCGGTGTCCATCGCCTGGCCGAGATGGCGAAGAAGGGCGAGCTGCTCTTCCCCGCCATCAACGTGAACGACTCGGTGACCAAGTCGAAGTTCGACAACAAGTACGGCTGCCGCCACTCGCTCGTCGACGGGATCAACCGCGCCACCGACGTGCTCATCGGAGGCAAGGTCGCGGTCGTCTGCGGCTACGGGGACGTCGGCAAGGGCTGCGCGCAGTCGCTGGCCGGCCAGGGCGCACGCGTCGTCGTCACCGAGGTCGACCCCATCTGCGCGTTGCAGGCCGCCATGGAGGGCTTCCAGGTCACGACGCTCGAGGATGTCCTTCCGATCGCGGACATCATCATCACCACGACGGGGAACAAGGACATCATGACCGCCGGGCACATGGCGGCGATGAAGCACCAGGCCATCGTCGGCAACATCGGCCACTTCGACAACGAGATCGACATGGCCGGGCTGGCCAAGACGCCCGGCGTCGAACGGGTGAACATCAAGCCCCAGGTCGACAAGTGGGTCTTCCCCGACGGCCACGCCATCATCGTCCTGTCGGAGGGGCGCCTGCTGAACCTCGGCAACGCGACCGGGCACCCCAGCTTCGTGATGTCGAACTCGTTCACGAACCAAACCATGGCGCAGATCGAGCTGTTCACCCAGACCGGGCAGTACGTCAACGACGTCTACGTGCTCCCCAAGCACCTCGACGAGAAGGTGGCTCGCCTGCACCTCGACGCGTTGGGTGTGAAGCTCACGACGCTGAGCCAGGAGCAGGCCGACTACATCGGCGTGCCGGTCGAGGGCCCCTACAAGCCCGACACCTACCGCTACTAGAGACGGGGCGTCAGCCCAGCGCGGCGGTGGCGATCACCGTCCCGCTGGGCGCGACGACCTCGGCGCTGCGGATGTCCTTCGGGTCGACATGGAGTGGTGCCACCCACGCGCCGTAGCCCTTCTTGGCCACGAACGATCCGACCTGGTGGCTGACGCCGTCGGACGTCACCACGATGCAGTTGACCGTGCCCTGGGCGCTCGAGTCGACGAGCATCATCCACATCCAGGGATGAGCGCCGCCATGAGCCGCGACTCGGCCCACCACCGTGCCGTGCTCGACCAGGCTGGCCGTGACTACGCCGCGCGGAGGTGCGGCGCTCTGATTCGGGGGCGTGGACGACGACAGGCCGAGACTGAGCCCGACCGCCAACGCGACCACCGCCGCCGCGGCGGACAGCGCGCCCACGGCCCAGCGCGGCGGGCGGAAACGGTTCTTGCGACCCAGGTCGGCCACGCCCATCCGCTCGAAGATCCGGACCTCGAAACCCATGGGCGGCTCCGCCTCGGGCGCCGCCTGCACCACCACGTCGGCGGCCCGGGAGAGCTGCTCGAGCTCCTCCGCACAGCGCGGGCAGGAATCCACGTGGGCCAGTACCCGGGCGCGGTCGCGCCCCGTCAGCACGCCGAGCGCGAGCTCCGATAGTTCTTCCTGGTGCTGCTCGCACCCGGGCTCGTTCATGTCATCGGTCATCGCTCACCCCCTCCGGGTGTTCGATCGCGGCCCGCAGACGGATGAGGGCCGTACGAATCCGCGTCTTCGCCGTACCGAGCGGGATGCCCTCGGACTCGCTGATCTCGAGTGCGGTACGGCCGTACACGGCGGCCAGGACGACCGCTCGCCGCTGGTCGGGTGGCAGGACCTCGAGGGCGTCGCGCACGACGTGGCGGACGTCGCCGCGCTGCACCGCGTCCTCGGGGTTGTGCTCGTTGCTGCGCATGGCCGCCGCCGCGAAGTCGTCGGGGTCGGTCGGCACGGCCCGCCGCAACCGCAGGGCGTCGATGGCCAGGTTGCGCGTGATGGTGAGGACCCACGACGCCACCGAGCCTCGCCTCGGGTCGAAGACCGGTGCGTGCTTCCAGACCCGGATCATCGCTTCCTGGGCCACGTCCTCGGCGACGCCGGCGTCACCGGTCATGGAATAGGCAAGACCGAAGACCCGGCGCTGGTAGCGGCGCACGAACGCGACGGCCGCAGCCTGCTCTCCGAGCGCCATGCCGGCCAGCAGGCCGTCGTCGGACAACTCGCCCTCGGCCACGCTCGATTCTCTCATTACCAGGGTGTACGGCTGACCGCGCCACCCGGATTCCCCGGGCGCTCAACGACGGCACAATCCCCGAGGCTGGTTCCCTCGTAGACCCCACCACGGCCCACGCCTCCTCTACAGCTGCAGGGAGGGGGCGTCGGACGGGATGCCCGGGCCGGGTCTGCGTCCCTGCTCCCGGTCGGGCGCCGGCCCGGCCCGGCTCCGCTCAGCGGAGTCCCGCGAAGAGGTCGTCCTCGGGCACCGGCGCACTCGTCTTGTCGAGGACGCGCACGAAGAACTCCGCGTCCATGATGCGCGAGAACACTTCCTCGCCCATCTCGAGGAAGAAGATGTTGTCGCTCTGGCTGGCGTGCGCCGCGAGCGAAGCGTATTTGCGCCCCGTGACGGCGCTGACATCGATCCTCGTGGTGACGAGCTCGTCGGGCGTCCCGAAGTCCGGGTTCTCCTCGACCTCCTGTGGCCCCTCGATGCCCGTTTCCTCGAGGAGTTCACGGAAACCCTTCAGCGCGGAGCGAGGCAAAGCGGTGTAGTAAAGCTTGGCCGGGATGCCGGATGCCTTGACCGCGGCCAGCGTGATCCGGTTGGCCTGAATGTGGTCGGGGTGGCCGTAGAAGCCGTTCTCGTCGTAGGTCACGACCACCTGGGGCTGGTACTTGCGCATCAGATCGGCCAACCGCGCCGCCGGCTCGTCGACAGCTGTCCGCCAGAACGATCCGGGCGCGTCGTTCTGCGGCCAGCCGTCCATACCAGAGTCGTGGTACCCCAGCAGTTCGAGATGCGACACCCCGAGCACCTCGCAGCTGGCCGCCAGCTCGGCGCGACGCAGCGGGACGACGACCTCCTCGTCGTGGCCGGGGTCGCCCGGCTTCAGTCCACCCGGTGCGTCACCGAGCTCGCCGTTGGTGCAAGTGACCAGCACCGTCTGCACGCCCTCATCGGCGTAACGGGCGAGGATCCCGCCGGTCCCGATGGCCTCGTCGTCGGGATGGGCGTGGACGGCCATGAGCGTGAGGGGTTCAGCGGGCATGGCAGGCAGCGTATGGGGTGCCGACGCCCCGTCGTCACGTCTGGAGGTGGCCCACCCCGGCGGCCAGTCTCTCGAGCTCTGCCCGCCAATCGTTCGGCGGCCCGAGGGGCCGCACGATGAACTTGGAGAACCCCACCTGGAGGAACCGCTCGATCATGGCGCGCAGGCCCGCCATCCCGACCGGGATGATCTCCTCGAGCGGGCGCCCCCGGGCGCGGCGTGCCAACGGCGTCGACGCGAGCGACGAGACGTCGAAGTCCTCCGGCGCGTACGCCAGGCTCACGCCGAAATGCTCCGGACTGATGGCGCGTCCGTGCTCGACCGCCACCCGGTCGATCACCTCCTTGCCGGCCGCCGCGTCGGCCGGCGTGCAGAACGCCGGGATCCAGCCGTCGGCCAGGCGGCCGCAGCGCTCGAGAGCCGACGGCACGTTGCCGCCGAGCCACACGTCGAAGGGGTCCTGCACCGGGCGCGGTGACACCGAGACGTCGGCGAACGACCCGGCGACGCCGTCGTGACTGACA
>Ga0210399_10000872_pt1 | contig 23686 bp, 31 predicted proteins | sample IncBWC14MmetaG_FD_150865 | JGI IMG/M metagenome (GOLD analysis project Ga0210399, IMG submission 150865) | Forest soil microbial communities from Barre Woods Harvard Forest LTER site, Petersham, Massachusetts, United States - Inc-BW-C-14-M | ecosystem: Environmental > Terrestrial > Soil >... | reverse complement strand
GATAAAACACTTTGTATCAAGCGATGGATGCTCCGAAAGGGAATGCTGGGTCCACGAAACCCAGTGTTCATCTACCTTTTAGAGCATCCTTTCTTTTTTGGCGAGAGAATTCAGCGAATAATCCAGGCTAGAGACGTGAAAACAGATGTCACGAGTGCAGTGACAAGCGTCTTGACCCACTCAGGCGTTGCAGTCGTTAGAGCGGAGGGTGGTTGCATCAGTCTCTATCCTTCAACTCCAAATCGAGTTTCATCAAGGCTCCGAGTCCATCGAGTCCGGGAAACAACGATGCCCGATGAATGTTCATCGCCCGCAGGTTCTTGAGAAACTTGATGCGGAGGCCGCTCCCGACGCTCTCTCGGACGACCAGCTAGCCTTGCTGTTAATAGATAAACAAACCCTGAGTCACTAGATAAGCTCGCTCTCAATGCCCAGCTTTTCCAGTTCCTGTTGAATCTCAACCGCCCTTTCTTGACTGCACTTCAACGCATCTTCGACTCGCGACACAAAGAAGCAAGGGACGGTACGAGATACCAGTATTTTTGATTCCCAACTATCGCTAACACCGATATATGAACTCGCAGAACTTCCTGAAGCAATCCTGATCTTTCGGAGCACGTAGTCGCTCGATCTGAAATAGCCGCTCAGTGGTGGAGTGCCGCGACTCGGTCCAACCCTTTGGCTTGTGTCGATCACTCCGCCCAGAAACTCTAACACTTCGACGTGTTCAGCACTTGGAGCTATGAAATCAGATGTTCGTTGAAGTGGACTGTGGTCCTGCTTGAAATGCTTTCCCACGTCCTTGTCAAAAACTACACCCTGCTCGTTAAGGTACCAACATCCACGACCGGGCACACAAAGCATGTTCAGTGCAGGATATTCGTCGCCGAGGAGGTTCATATATCTTTCCCACTCATTCTGCCCCGCTGATGAAAGATCGGTGTCCAGAGCAAGAAGCAGACTCTGTAGCCCTGCGGACCTCGTATCCACCCACTTGCCAGAATCGTCGCGAAAACCGCAGTGTCTGGAAAGGTTTCGGACGCTCACCGCACTGTCGTGAGCCTTCCTCAGTTCAGCAGAGGTAAGCTTGCTCTTGATTTCGATGCAAGCTAGAGCCGACTCGACGGGGACAATTGCAGGACCCTGCTCAAAGAGAAGTGGAGGAATAATCCGCTTGTGAAAGATAATGATGTCCTGTTGTGCGGATTCGCCTTCATCAAAGGCAGAGATGAGAACACCAGAAGCTATCCCCATGTCCGAGGGTAAGAGTGGACGGAACAGATCGGCGATCAGCACTTCTCTAATCGCCCCCTTTACTCCTCGATTCTCCAATGCTCTCGCTTCGCTGGCAGCCTTTAGTGCAAAGTGTATCCGCTCGACGACGAGTTGTCTGTATATTCCCATTCCACAAAGTTGATAGCAGCCCTCGTTACAAATGCTCCAGCCTTGGTCTCGAATCGGGCAATTCAAGATGTGCTTCATTGACGACTGCGTATCGCGTTTCGCGAACGCCATCAATGCGTAGAGTGTGGTGTTTGAAAACCTCCCCCGCCAGTTCTCTAGCAGCGTCGGCATCAGGAGCCAGTAAGAGAAGGCATTGTCGGTTGCCTGGGAACCGTTCCGCACCTTCCCCGTGATGAAATGTGATGACGAACAGTTTGTCTTGGATCATGTCCCTCCCATCCCAGCTAAAGCGGGTGTTTCTTCAGGTACAACACCACCCCATAAACGATCATGACGGCCACAATAAAACCGAGACCACCTGGGAGACCCGAATCGAAGCCAAGCCAAAGCACGAACAGAGCGGTTGCAAGGATTCCAATGACCGCAAACGGCGACTTAGATTGAGATTGATCGTCAGCCATTCCCGAGCTACTCCTTGCCTGTCACTTGGTCGCGGACGAAGGTGAGCACATATCCGACGATGAGACCGAGGAGAAATGTAAAGGTCGAGCCGTCGATCTTCCCCTTGTAAGTCAGGAACGCGGCGACGCCGACAATGAAAACAACGGTGCCAAGAGCTATGAGCGACATGTGCTTCTGGAATCGAATCTCACGCTCCTGTCCGTTCTGGTAGCTCGTGACCGCTGCTCCGACCAGTTTCACAACGGGGTCGGCTCTATCCGCCAAGACATTCACTATGTCAACGAGATTCGGGCTTTGTGACCCCGCAGGCTTGACGTTCGCTGTTGGCAGGACGGTCGGAACTGGCTCATCTGGCATGTCGGCAATTATCTCATCGGGCGGTTAAGCCATGAGTCGGTGGGCGGTCTATGTTCGCGGTCTGTAACAGGCAACCTGAATGCCGTGTCAGTCGTCTGCGTCGGCGTTCTCTGTCCGCGATCTATGTCCACGTTCGGTGTACACGGACCACGCCCACCGCTCACAGCTTGTCATCCCGACTGTTCCCATCCATACCCGACTTCCCCCTACTGAAACCATCTCCCCACGGTCTCAGAGACGGAGGGGCGACTGTAAACGGTCTGCTTTCAATGGCTTTCTGACCCCGTTGCATGGCTGTAGCATAGTCCCATGGCTTGAATTTACTCCGCAAACAAATCCTCGACAGCAGATTTCCGGCTTCAATAGGCGGCACGCGAGCGTTGGTCCCATACCGCTCGGATACATTGTAGATTCCTTGGGTCCCTCTACCCGTATACATTGTACCTTTCGCCACTTGTTCGTCGTAACGCTCTTGACAACAGAACGGTTTTCGTGTAACCAGAAGAAGATCGAGAAAGGCTCTCGACGGTCGGCCCGAATCCGTGGGTTGGTCGTGATGGTTTGATGTGCGGCGAGGCTCACCCTGAGCGTACTCGTTAAGTAGGACTCCAAGGGACGACGTTTCACCTGCTCCATTGGAGAAACCATGACAATCGCTGCAACGAAGAACTATGAGGTAGTCCAAGAACCACTCCGAGGTTCTTCGGGCGTCATATTCTTGCGTGTCGTTTACCGACATGCTCCGAGACGTTCAAACCTTCAAAAACCAAAGACTTCCCTGCAAAAAAGAATTGAAGAACTAAGAACTAGATAGCTGCAAAGAGTATACAGGTCGTCAAGTTACAACAGTTCTTCTAGGTTCTTAGTTCTTGGTTCTTCATCTTTTGCCAGACCTTTGAGGGTGAAGAACTATGAGAGCGTCTGGGCAAATAACGCCCTCGGACAAGACGGTCAGTGATGACCGGGCAAGACACGAAAGGATGTTCAATGACAGAATCGAAGTTTCAACTCGAAATCCGCAAGCCCTTCTCGACGTTCACCGAGGGCAAGCCCACACCCATTCCATACACCATCGACGGATTGTTGCCAGACGCGGCATTCAGCGTTCTCGGCGGCAAAGCGAAACACGGCAAGTCGTCGATGTCCCGCATTGAAGCTGTTTGCATTGCGAAAGGCTCATCATTCCTCGATAGAGCGACCAAGCAGGCCGAAGTCCTATTGTGTTCCCTCGAAGATCCGGCCCAGCACGTTGATAACTGTCTCCGAGTTCTCGAATACAACCCGGACAAAGATGCCGAGATTCATCTCGTCAGCAAGCTGCCACGTAGGGTTGAGGAAACCGTCGAGATTCTTGCGAAGACTCTGGCGACGATGCCGCACGTCAAGTTCGTTGTGCTCGATACGTTGGCGAAGGTTTTGCGTGCCAAAGATTCCGGCGACTATGACGAAATGATTAATCTCTGCGAGATGCTTCACACTCTCGCTCGCGAGACTGGCGTCCACATTCAAGCCCTCACCCACTGTAAGAAGGTTCAGCCGGAAGACCCGTTTGACGGATTCCTTGGTAGCGTTGAAGTCCGAGCGGAGCCGGATACGAACATCATTCTCTACGACAGCCGAGGGAAGCGGCTGCTCCAAAGTGAAACCAGAATGGGCACACCGTGGGAGCCGACCGAAATTTGTGCAGAGATGGCGACTATCGGTAAGTCACAAATGGTCAAGCGGTTCTATTTCGGCGACACTCTGGCAAAGACAACCGAGGAACAATCGGCTGCTCAGGATGACAACATCCGCTCCACGATGAAGTCTCGCATCCTTGTTGCACTCAAGGCACACAACGGTGAGTGGGAGATGTCCGCTTGTCTCGATTCCATCGTCGGAGCGAAGGCGATGAAGTACGACTGCCGAGATGAACTCATCAAGGACGAGGTAATCAGGATGACAGGAGTCGCCCGCTCGAAAACGAATCCGTTGCGGCTTGTCCTTCTCAAGTCTGATTGGACGCCGAGCCCCGTTAAGGTCTTGGTGACACCGCCTCCTGTGACACCTCCTGCGAGCCCGGCGAAGTCAAGCGATGAATTGAAATCGGAACTCGAAGATACCCGTCGTGACCTTAAGAAGGCGAAGGAATATGCCGTACAGTATCCGAAGAATCCATACTGGCAAACGCAAGTTCCTCGACTTGAACAAGCTGTCACGGAACTGACGGCTCGATTGGAGGAACCATGCTTGACCTTATAACACTGTGGGAGCGGACTCTTGGAACTCCACCGAGCGAACAGCAGTTCGTCATCTGGACAGAAACCCACGCAAGCGACATCGTGCGGCGAGCGATCCTCAAGACTGCGACCAAGAACCAGACAATGAACGGAACGATGTCGCTTGACCACAAGGTCAGATTCGCATCGAAGGTCATGCTGACGTGGTCGGCTCAGCGTCAAGAGCACGCTGAGAACCGGATGAAGCTGGCTGAGGAGTTTGAGGAAAGAGTCGTCGCAGAGGGACAGAGATGGTCAGCGGTCAAATCTGAGAATCGGGGTAATTGTGAACAATGACATCCTTCGCTGGTTCCGTGAAGCAATTGAGCTAGTTCCCGACATTGCAGAATATCGGGACGAAGTGCGTGAGTTCCTCGAACCACTTCTCAGGCAGTGCAAATCAAAATCAAAATCCCGTTTCTGGATTTGGCTCCGTCAGCAGCTTGCCAAAACTGAAGAGTCTGCCGAGTTCTTGCAATGGATGCAGGAACGTCGCACACCGGCGGAGCTTCCATTCAAATCGGAAGTCGAGTACACGATGAGTGATGACGGCAGCGTTGCACTCATCAAGGTCGGCGACGATGATAATCCAGCAGTCTGGCGGGTGCCTGCGGAACGTCTCCAATGGGCACTCGACATGTTTCCGGTCTATCTGAAGAAGCTGCCGGAATTGCAATCTCCGACAGCCGACAAGTTACGTCGTCTACAACGTAAGGTTCGGCGAGAGATGCCGTTTCTGACCCAGAATCAGCGGCATCGCTTTGCACAAGAAGCCGAGGAATTAGAACGTTCCATCGCTGCGGAATATGAGCAGCCGCCCCGCTATCTCTTGATGAAGTCAATCGAGGGGCGAGATGTAGCAGTCCACAGACTCTTTCTTGACGCCGGTGACTTGGATCAGGTGGAAGCGATTGACGGTGACTTTCTCAATTTTGCAACGACGCAGGTTCAGGTCACGGTGTCATCAGTGCCAGAAGACGGCGTCGGCGTGCGGAAGGGTGATCGCCCGTTGAGCGAGAGCTTCGTCGCCTCTGTGCCAAATCTGATGATCGTCAACAATGCAGATCAACAGAGGAAGTTCGAGGTAGCATTTCAGCAAGTCAAGAAAACGCCGCAAGGTGACGTTGATGAGAGTCCGTTGCGGGTCTTGCCGAATGCCGATCTGGGCACCCGGACGCAATGCGAAGGAAAGATCGCAGATTGCGGAGCGTTCCAACCCTTGAGCAAAGAGGAAAAGGCTGGGTTCGGCCAGCAGTCTCAGCCGGGAGCTACCCAGCCCGCTACGCCGAAGGCCCGGAGTTCGGTTTGGGGCTGCGAAGCCGAGGAGCTTGTAGGCCGAGCGAGACGAAAATAATTTCGCTGAAAGGCCCTGCTGATGTCCTTCAGGGATACCTATCAGGTGGGAAGGAAGGGCCGTAACACTTAACACAGTCTCGAAATGCTGTAACACTTCCGAATCTACATTCTAAACGCCCGACAATCCTGTCGGGCTTCAATCACCAAGTTTGAGGGGCTGCGGGCACGACGTGCATTTGTCTTCGGACATGCCAGCCCCGCCCTCAATTCATATCGCAGGTCAGCACCTTGCCCGTGCTGATGATCCTGACGATCCACACGACTGAGCGACGGCGTCAAGCCTGGCGACGAATTCGAGTGAAGGCGAACGCTGCTTTTCTCCTTAATCGGGGCGGGCGACGTTCGCAAAAGTTCTGGGGGAGAGTGTGCCATACGCAGACAAGGTTCGTGATGCTCGTGAGAAGCGGGCAAGAGGTAAACGGCTGTGGGCAACGATGCCGAATTGGAAACGCGTCGAGTATCTCGTCGCTTACAACCTGAGACGCAAAGGCGTGAAAGTTCGGAGAGTCGGTAAGGTTCGGTCGCCGTTCGATCTGTTGACGAAGTCGGGCCTCAAAATCGAAGTCAAGGCCGCTGAGTACAAACCGAGACGCCGGGTGTGGACGGTCTCGATACAGCGATACGGCAAGATGACGGAGCAGTTTGTTGACTACTACGTCTTCATGTTGTCGATGTCAATTTTTGGAAGGCCGCACAAGCGTCTTTATGTCATCGTGCCGAGCCCGGTGAAGCAGCGGCAGGTCGTCTTCACGATCCATCGTTTGTTGACTCGTTGGAAGGACAACGTCGATGGCTGGGCTCTGATTGTCGAGGGTGAACGGTTGAAAGCGAGGGCAGCTGCATGACATGGAACCGCGACAAACTTCGGAACATGTTGCAGCAAGTCGCCCGCTGGAACAATCGTCTCACGTTACTGCATAAGAATACTCGGTTGAACTGTCCCTCGGGATGCGGAGTCCGACGCGTTACAGACTTCAAACCACTCGCGAGGGTCGCGGTCTTAGATTGCTCGCATGAGCGGCCCGTCGAACTCGATTTACCTGATGCAGACCGCCGAGAGTTGATCACCTTTCTTGCCAGTCCCGAAGGACGAATCCGAAAGCGGGTTAAGGGTTCGCAAAATAGCACGAAGCATTTCGAAGTCACTTACGAAGTCGTTGACGAAGTCCCGGAAGCACATGAGTACCAATAACGCTCGTATATTTCCCGTACTCGAAAGCGAAGGCGAAGCGATCATCGTGTTCTTTACGCTTAGAAATGGTGCTACGCGGAGTTACCTCTACTCCGGCTATGCGGCTATCACGATTCTCGCAGGAGCGGACCCAGATGACTTTTTAAGGGAGCGGATATGAAACCAGTTATCGGCGAGGCTGATCTACGCAAGGCTTGGAATGCTTGGGCGATAGCGGAATTCAATGATGCCCAGATCGATGCAGTGTTCGACCAACATGGTCTGACGCCGCAGGAGCGTGCACGTGTGAATCACATTTTACTTGACGCTGACAGTCACGATGTTGCCCGTGCGAATTTCGAAGCATTGAAGATTCTCGCGGCCCGGCCAAAACCAATAGAGCATCCGCGAATTCGACGCGTTCGCGAACTCTGCGATGTCGCGGATTGGTATTACATCCTATGGGCCGTCAGCAAGTACCCGCCAGACCAGGTCGCGGATGGCCGAGCCCAGGCCGATGTTTACAACAAAAAGTACGGAACTTTCGAGGAGGAATTATGAAGAAGCAAGACAAGCAGCCTGAAGTGGCACCAGTGTTCATTCCGGACGAGACGGCAATTGCAGAGCAACGGTTACGTGACGGTGAAGCAAAGCTGAAGCGGATTCAGGAGGAAATGAGGAGTCCACGAACAGAGATCACGAGTCGGGCTCAAGGGGTGGGTGCCAGCGTGAATGAAATCAGCCAGCATGTTTTTACAGAGTTGGATGCGACACTCAAGCGGCTCGGAATAACTGAGGACGATCTTAAAGTGGCCCGCGACCGTGTTGCTGCGACCGAACAGGCTAACCTCGAAAAACGATTCAATCTTTTCAAAGGGAGGACGTAATGCTGTCACAAGCAGAAGTTAATCGGCAGGTCCAGATGGACAGACTTCGTCGGCAGATGACCAAGACTGACGAATCGTATCGTCCCACGACACTTCAAACCGTAATTCTCGAAGAGGCCGCCAAAGAGGCGAAGCGTCGAATCGCCCGCATGGATGATCCGGCCCAACGGCGAAAACAATTTCTGTTCTGGTGCCGCTCGCTGGATGAAATTAATGCGGATGAGAACGCGTTCGCAAATGGGTACGACGACATCGCCCTACCGATGATGTCCGAGTCGGGAGAAAGGGAAAACGACTCCAGTAGGGTTCATGCCAACGTGAAGAAAGTCGCCACGGAATTTCTAACGAACCTTGAAAGGCGTCGCGGGATTCTGTTGACGTTCAATGCGAAGACGAAAGTCATCTGGTACGCGGTCGTTCAGTGTCTGCACGGTGTTCGAATCGACGCCCAGTCCCTTGAGATTATCTTCGATAGGCTCAACGATGATTTGCAGGCCATCGCCCCCGATCAATACCGCGTCGATCCATCGTTGATCGTGAAGGAAGCCCCGCAGCCAGCACCGAAACCGACAATTGCAGAGAGTATCGAAAGCTTGAATCTCGAAACGGACGAAGGCCGGGCAAAGGCGAAGTACCTCGTTGAGGATGAGTACTACACGAACACCGTGGGCAAGTTGTGGCGTGAATGGCAGGAGTGGTTGTACACCACGTACAACATAACTTTGGACCCCAAAGAGAAGGACTTTATCCTCAAGGTTCTCATACCTCGCCAAGGGTGGAGTTATCACGACCGCCGAACCTACGACAAGGTCAGATATTACTTGGTCATGAACCAACGCGGCTTCGGCAAGTGGTCTGCCGATAAACTTTCCGATAAAGAGCGTCGCGATCAGAAGATCGAGGCTATCGACAAGCCGCTCGACAGAATGACGCCGCGAGAAAAGCACAGGTTGCTTCATCCAGATGAGTTTTAATTCCCGGCAATCCTCGGGACGGACTTCTGCCGGGATTGACATATAAGGTCCGCCCATTTTTCTTTGGAGGGAATCATGAACATTTCTAGATATGAATCCGCGTTCAGGATGCTCGCGGACAGCAATACTTCAGCCTTGTCGGACGCCACTCGTGTCGCGTTGGTAGCGGTGGCTCTGAACGTCAGGTACAGCGACAACAAGCATCAAGCAGGTGTTGTCGAACTATTTTCACCGCGTTGGAGTCCGTCCGAAGTATTCAGGTGCCTCGACGAAATACTCCGACTGGAAACCAGATCGATGTTCGGTTCGGGCGTACCGGGATTGGCCGCAAGCCCTACATACCCCGGTCCATCCGCTGCGGAAGCCGCTGCACTCAGCGAACAGGATCGTTGGATCACTTCCATGCTGTCGGACATCGAACGTCGGCATCGCTGCCCAGAGCCGGAGGCGTAATGGTATTCAATCCCTATGCACCCCTGCGGTTCGGCTTCGATCCGAATGACGTTAATTACATACCAGCCATCCCCGAACCCCGACGTGACGCACGGGAAGAGCCGATAGGTTATACCGGGCATGTCATTCCGATTAGTAGCCGCGATCAGGTTGCTTTGCTGCGGGAGCCTATTGACGATCCGGCTTGGAGACGCCAGAGCCCCCGACTTGGCTTCGGCGAGAAGACGGGAGAGTTGCACTGGCATTTCTACGCGTGGGAAATCGATCCTGAATTTTGTAATAAGTCGTTGATGTACTACCAAAAGAAGTGCGGTGCGGAGAACATAAAAGTCAATGTCGCATGGTTGTGTCCCGGAGTCGTGAGGGAAATGGTCCATCGACTCCGAGTGAACGGCTTCTGTCGCAAAGAGACTCTTGAGCGGGCGGACAGCACTCAACAGGCATGGGTGCAGTCTCCCGCGAAACAGTGGAGGGGGTGAGCATGCTTGGAAAAATTCACAAGGGTGAGCCGGGGAACAACATCTTCACCGGTATTCGGTTTTACTTGGAGTGGAACTACTGCCCAAAGACCCCCTCGGAACAAAAAGTCAAGGACACCGATATTTTTCTCAAACTGAAACTCGGTCGGACCAGTGAATACCGGGATTGACCGTCGCATGGTAGGGGCTAGTACGCCCATGGGGAAGTTGAGATTTTGGGCGGAGCACAATGCAAGCCAATCAGCCGCTTGCAAACCAGCCGCCCGGAACCGAAGTCTACGCTTCGGTCAATGTGAAAGTAGTTGCTTAGTTTGAGCTAGGAGGAGATGTGGGTTTGACACGGAATCGAAAAAATGAACGTAAAGTCTATGCCGTGCTGAAACGAGCAAAGGCTTGCGACAAGTTGGGCAACGAAGATATCGGGCTACTCCGCCAGATCGCTAACGACTCAAATGCTCTGCCATCTCGAAGGCTTCGAGCGATTGATCGACTGGCGTGTCTCGGCGGCGTGTATAACACGACAAAGTGTCATGTTGATTCCTTCATCCCGATGGGCACACGACCCCGACGGGAAGTTGTCGCAGCCCTGCGAAAGCTGCTTCGTGATGAGCCTGCATTAGCAAGTGGCATCCGAGAACGGCTGCTATTCATCCGCACCGGGCAAAGTTTGAATCTCAAGCTGTGGAGAGTTGAACCGAAAGTGAAGCCCGAGAGTATCTCCCCGGTCGATCTCGACGTTGCCAGCAAGTTGAAGCAGATCGAAGACGAGTTTTATGCAGCACGGGGTGGCGAGTCACCGATGGAGGAGACAAATGTCTAACCTATCCAATAGCACGCCAACGTGCGGGAGAGTGATGACCTATGAGCAAGCACTCGGGCCTTTCGACGGCAATTCGACTCGTCGGCTGCTGGAGAATATCGCAGCCGGAAAATACTGGAAAGTTGCTGAAGACTTCAGCGACGGTCGCCGGTTTGATCTGCCCGAGTTGCAGGCCAAGAAGGCAGCTCTCATTCTGCAAGAACTCGATGCTCAAATTGCACAACTTCCTGCCACTGCTGATCCTTTGGATAAGCAAGTTCAGGTAATCATGCTGTTGTTCAACGCAGACCAGAAGTTCAGTGAGTCAGTGACGAAGCCCTTGCAGCAATTACTGAAGCCGGAGCCGAAGATGACCGAGCCAGAAGTCGAACCCAGCGAACCGACTGATGAGCCACTCTCCGGCGACCAGAAACTTCTTCAAGCCAAAGCTCTCACCAGAGGACTGCTTTAGCTCACATTTTGAACGTCGCAGTGGGCCTGTTTCACTACATGGCAACAGATAACACGATTACGACTAATCCTTAGCAGTCAAATTCTATGGGCGGTGCTCCGACGACTGCGATGGACGTGCAGGGCCTCAGCTAGCCGACGTAACGCTAGGGCGGAGTCGTTCGATATATAGAACGGAGGAACATTGACCATTGACAAAATCGCAGAACAGCATCGACTCGAGATCAGTCGCGATGAGTGCAATGATCCGATCATCAAAGGGAAGCTCGGTGAGATTTATGATTACAGCGACGGCACTCTAGGTGTTTTGTTCATGCCAGATGAGAAGAATAAGCATCCCGAACGGTCGTGGGCTCGGAAATGGCGAGTCGTCCGCGATGCCTGTGTCGCAGTTGGTATGACCCTTGTGCAGGAAGGTGACGCTGAGGGTGCCTTGACCTTCGACCCTACGGACATCGGACAGGTGCGGGAAGCCATTAAGGCAGCCAAGGTCAAGACCCGTCGCCGGGTCAGTCCCGAGCGGGCAGCAGTTTTGGCGACTCGGCTGGCGGTAGCGAGGGCTTCTAAAGCGACTCAATCGACCAGACTTTGCGTTTAAACCGTCCAGACCAACTGTAGCGAGAGGATAAACGCCCAAATTCGGGCGTTTGGGGCAGGAGGTGTCCGACAGGCCATCTTTTGCCCGAACTGCCTTAAGGTGGGCTGTTTTCAGGTTTAGTGCATGAATCTTCGATTCAAAACCTAATCAAGTTTGCCAGTCCACGGATGCGGATGCCCCACCGGGGAGAATCTGGGGAGGGCTGTCTGGCCGACTAACCTCGCAGCAACTTCCGACGAATGGCACCAGCCATGCCGACCAGCCCTGTTCCCATCAGCATCAAGGAACCCGGCTCGGGCACGGATGAGATGTACGCACTGCTGAGCGAGCCATACTGGTAGGTGTAGTTCCACCCGCCGCCGAAGTTCTCGTTGTAACTACCGTAGAGGTTCAAGGTTTCTGTGATGTGACCACTGAATGGCGACCACTTGCCGTTGATGAACTCGGAGCCAACGAACAGGCCAGTCAGTGTGTCGGTCTTGGAGTTGAAGGTTGCGTTACTGAACGTCCCGCTGAAGTTGGCGAGGTACGCGTAGGCACTAGCGAAGTGGGTCATAGTGCCGACGGTGGTGCCGTTCCAAGCCTCGACGTAGTTCCAGCCGTAGACGGGACTGTAGGTTTCGCCGATGACGAGACCAGTGCCGGTGCCATAGTACTGACCGTAATTGCTCCCGGCAGGGAAGGAGTAGACACCCGAGTAACTATTCGAGGTGCCTGCCAGCAGGTTGACGGTGTTAGCGTGTGCCAGTGACGAGAACGAAGCCAGAAGGGTGATACAGATTAGAAAGCGTTTCATGCGATTCCTTAGGGCAGTGGCCCAACGACTGGTGGAGACTGCTATCTTGCGGGAAGACGCCAGTCAGCACAATGGCTCGTCCGAGACTGTAACCAGAGTAATCCGCCCATGGTGACTGACGTTACTGGCGTTCGTGGGCCGGACTTCAGGGGCGTGAGAGTTGTCTGACGCTTAAACACACACACTGCTCACGGACTCCTCCTCGATGGCCTACGTTTGTCCGTGAGCATTCCTTTCGGCGTAGGCCCACTCTCTTCTGATTTGCTCACCTCTGTCGGGTGACGTCGAGCAGGCACTTGTTGTGCGGCCAATCCCGGTCGGGATCAATGAGTGTGAGTAAAATGTTGTCAGTGTTGTATGCCCGTTGACCCCACCAAGTGTTGGCCCCATGTTCCGGATCATGCGGATCTGGTCAATGACGTTTCGGGAACGGAGTACGTTTTGCTTCACTGTGCCCGGTGTGGTTCAGAAGTCGCGATGAAACTCGATGCAGAGCGGAACATGGTGGCTCAGTGGATTCTGCTGGACGCGGCTTGACTCTCGTACCCCGAAAGACCAGCGATAATCAGCGGTGGCGGTCGTGGTTGAGGTGGGTATGATCCCAATGCCCCATTCCTAATTCTGTTCCGAAACTGTAACAGGTCATTTGACTTTTCACCGTGCAAACGAGGAGCGTGATACAGTCTGACCCGGTCGAGGAGGTCCGCCATCCACGCAGCAGAGAGGGACCGTATATTCAAGCTCCTACAACGGTACGCCAGTTTAGCAACAGTATCGCTCGCTTTGAAGGCGAAGGGCGTCCCGCATTCAGCGGGGACATGGGAGGATATGATCGATAAGAGGCTAACCCCCGCCTTGAAGGACGGGAAAATCGGCCGTGCTGATCTGATCTCAATCCTCAGAGAAGCGGAGGAATACACCCGTCAAAACCTTTTCCTCTATAGCACGAGCAAGACGCACGCAGCCCAACTCGTAAATGTGAACTACGTACGCCAGCAACTTAAGAAACTTGATCGAGAAGACCTACTGGATAGTCCTCCAATTCTCGATCTTCCAGACGAGTTGACGCTCTCTGATGTTCGGATTGACGGTGAGGGAACCAACGCCGCCTTGGTCATCAAGGCCGTAGAGGGCCGTTCGTATCGGGAGTACCTCGGTGAAGAAAAAGACGGAAATCTAATCAATCGGAGGTACCAGATCGTTGAGGAGAGGGCCGTCAACGTTCTCCGTGTTCGAAGTGACGGGTTTACTGAATTGCGAATCCAGTCCCATCGGAATACATCTGACTACGTAGAGGACATCAACAAGATGTTGTCGTTGTGCAATCCGATAGTCGAGGCTCTCAAGTTCAAGAAGGCGTCTGTCACCAAGGTCAAGGAATATCTTTGGGTTCAACGAAAGGAACTGAAGAACAAGATTCGGTTTGCAGACTCACGTTATCGAAACACAGCTGGAAGCGTCATGACTCTTGCAACAGGGTCTGAGCAGAAGAACCTCTACGATGACGAAGGCAGTAGTGCAAGCATTGACACGTTCGTGAAACACGAAGGCTCATACGACCGCTCAGACGTTTTCTGGTTGAAGGGGAGCGACGGCCCCCTGCCATCGCGGGAATTGCACACGATTTTTGATGGGGCTATCAACCAATTCGCGGTCACGATGAGTTGCACAAAACCAGATTTTGAGTGGGTGCTAGGTGAAATCAGAAAATTAAATGAGTCCTGAAAGCCAACTCGCAGAACGCGTACGACGTGCATTCCTAGGCTCGCGTCAGGAGTTGCCTGAGTTCACATTCAGTCATCTGTTGCAGGAAGTTGGGCCGACCGAGCCTGATGAACTCGCCCTCGTCTTGGCACAGCTGACCCTTACAAAGTTTCTAGAGAAAATCATTCGAGTAGAGTCCCCAGAGTCACACGGCGGTATTGGCGATTTTCATTCTCTCGCGGAGATACCGAAGGAAATCCGCGACTGGCGTAGTGACCGGATGATTGAGGTAGGGCCAGAGAACTTGACCGTCATCTTTCGTCCGGGTCCCGGGGCGTTACGGCATGCAGGGTGACGACTTGGATGCCTTGAGAGAGTCCCTCTTGGCAGACGTGCGACGCATTCATGCAGGCAAACTGAAGGTTCCTCATGGGAAGCGTCTGGACTACTTGAAAGGCGAGCTTGCGAAAATCGCTGACGTTATCATACGCGATGCTTGCGAAACAATTCTTTTGACGACCGAGGAAACAGTCTTAGCAGAAAACCTACCAAGTCGCGTGACTCATGACACCAGCCCACTGGGCATTCTGCGGGAAGCTATTCGGGCGGTTCCGGCTGTCCGATACGCTCTCGGCGTGGCAGGCATCGTTGCCGCCATAGCGATTGTTTCGCTCTTTAGAATCGACCTACGCGTAGCTGGCTTCGGAATCATCGTGATGTTGGTCTTCATGGCGGTCTTGGTTCTTTTCGCACGTCTTGCGACAGCATCAGACCGCTCTTTCGCACAAGCCGGACGATTCTTCTTGTGGTCCTCGCTTGTGTTATTCACATCCGTTGCTGCACTCTTGGTGACATCTATCTTCTTTTCTTGGCCGCGAGATTTAGGACCTTGGCTGGGTATCGTCCAGCTCAAAGGAAATACTGAGAAGAAACTGCCCTCTCCACAACCCTCCGGCACGACACCTTCTCCGCCAGCACAAAATACGCGAGATGAACCTGCTGTCATTACAGCGGACCCAATTCGCATTGACTTCGCCACACGCAATCGAGGACAGAGGTCGGGATGTTCGTGCAATCCTGATAATGAAGTTGTATTCCCCAACGGGCCATACAGCGTTAAGGCAAATGAGGAATTTGTGTTTCGTTATGACGCGTCCCCGATGTGCTTCGGACAAGGGTTTGACAGATTCCAAGGATCAGTCTCGTGGGGAGCTTCCTCGACAACTTTGAAGAACAATAATGGCAGCGACAACCCTGGTATTGCGGGGGCGATGAAAGTCAAGATTTCCAACCCGGGGGGCTACAACGCGATTGTGAACATCGTCGTCGATTGCTTGGACATAAATTGTCGGAATACTTGCCGGGCAAAGGGAAATACTGAAATCCAAGTGAAATGATCGCTCATCTATGGGCTGAGGAACTGACGGGAACCCATCCTCTCACCGGGTCTTACAACGACCGCTGGCTTAAACGTGGCTTCTGATTGATTGACTGATTGGTCGGCTATCGTTTCAGTCGCTCGAACGTACTTGACGAGGTAGATCAGCGTAATCGTCGCCACGATGAGTGAGAGAACCGCAACGACGTTCTGAACGGTCATACGAGAAGGATTCTACAGCAGTCGAGCCGCATTCATCATCATCGATGATTGACATCGCGACGCCACGGCAGGAACCTGTACAGAGGTGCCGAGATGTGCAGACTGCTGCTTGTCGTTGTCGCTTGCTTGGGGATAGTTGGCTGTGATGCGGGCACGTTGGGATACGTCAAAAAGGCAAAGTACGACACCCTGCAAAAGCAGTTGGAAGCGACACAAGCCGATCTCAGGGCAGCACGGCAGCAGGTATCAGGATGTCAGGGACACAAATTCGAGATTTACAATGAAGGCTTTCGTACGTGGCAGTTGGACTTGGTCACGGGCCAGAAGTGTATTTTGCTCACAACCGAAGCTGATTTGAGAAAGCCAGAGACGAAGATGCAGGTCTGCAATTGAGGCAAAGGCCGTATGGCCAATAGACTGTGAGATTTAGGGCTACGAACACGGTATCCTGCAGCTACACGCCGATGCTGACCCAGATTCTCCAGAGGACTACCCATCGGAACGAACCATCCGCAAGTATCACAGGACGCGATTGACGGCTGTGAAGCGTATTGCTCGGCGAGGAGTTGGCTTAGGTCGTCCCACAGGTGAACAATGAGATGGAGTGCTTGACTCGCTAACTTCTGACAGTTGTTGCAGCACTTACCCTGCTAGCAGCGTGTGCCTGAGGGGGAAGAGGGTGTTCGATGAACGAGAGTCTTAAGACTGTCAACCGAATCCATCAGCTGATCATCGCGGTCTCATCTGCCATCCTTGCTTTTGGCCTGTCCCCCCACAAAACCAAACAGTATGAAGCAGCCCTCCAAGATGTGGCAGCTCTGAGGCAATTGTCGATGAATGAGTACGACAGATTCGGTGATCGACTCGTCCCCGGCGGTAGCGAGGATCTTGGTGGGCAGTATGCTCCTGCCCTCAAAGAGGCTGGCTATCCAAAGGCATCCACCAAATTCTCCGTGATACGACAGGCTTACTTCAAGCGACCGAACGATGATTCGCCATTGACAGAATTCTTCAGGTTCTTCGATGGTGATAGCCAAATCGTCTACGTTCGTTTGGAGCCCGCTACTCTAAAAATGCGGCAACCCCTTTCGGAGCGACAAGTCATGTACAAAGTACTAGATCTGAACCTTTGCGAACCAGAGGCATTAGTTCTTGACATCCCTGATAACAGGTCAGGAACCCCGCAAAATGGAAGGCTTGTGTTGCTCAAGAGCCAGCCCTTGGCTGAAACAATTCCGGTATTCCTCTCGTTCGCCAGATACTCGGGAGACATGAACTGCAGTTTTTTAATTCCCGCTTACATCAACTCCGTTCCTGTCTTGATCTCTGGAAACCCCGCTGCAGAATGGCTGCGATCGAAAAATCTAGCAACTGGCTCTTTTCTGAGAAACGCGAGGGCGTTCATCGAGCAAATCGGTCCGAAGAGCCCCGCTGATGCCTACAGATTTTTAGAGGAAAAAGTAAATGAACCCGAAAAAGAGCTGTCGTTCTTGGGCATCACAGTGCGAAAGGACACTGCTGTCTGGGTAGGGCCGTCTGCAACGTTTTTTCTGCTTCTCTTCTTCGTATCGCACTTTCAACAGCTCAGATATCCAGATGCGTCCGACGAGAACACGCTAAGAACGTTCCCGTGGATTGGACTATTCCAAGATCATTTGAGCAAGATTTTGACATATGGTTCGGTAGCGTTTCTGCCGATATTGTCTAACATTGTATTAATCTCGCGTTCATGGGGCGATACTGACTGGAAAGCCAACCTTGTCGGTGCAACGATCACCTTGGGAATTACCCTAGCAAGTCTTAGTGCCGCATTCGCAATTCGCCAAGTACAGAGGCAGCGGCTCTTGGTCAAAATGCTGGCCGGTAAAACAGATACCAGCGAGGAAACCGAGCCGGAAGGGGCTGTGGACGAGGGTGGCTCGTGACGCCAAAAGATTTGTCGGGTGACTAAAAGGCGGGACATTCCGAGTAATGCCGCAACTTCTTCCGGGGTCAACAGGCGTTCGCTCGTTTGAGCATCGACGCTTCGAGATACCTCAGTCATAAACGGCGTGTGCTAGAAGTCCTCTTCCTCGTCGAACCACACGACGTTGGACCACTGCGATTCGGGAACAAATGTGAGCAGCCGTGCCCGCTCCACGATCCTGTCTAGCGTCTTCTGAGCCTCGGCCCCTCGTTGTTTCCTCATCATCGCAAGCTGTCGGACGACATCGTCTTCCCAATTGGGTGAGACATGGCTCGGTGTCGGAGGCTTGCGATTCGAGGCTCTCGGCGGTGTCTTGATGTCAACAGACCCGCCGCGTGCAAGCAAGAATTTTTCGACGACGGACTTTGGAATTCGCAGGACTCGATACCGCCGACGTTTCGGCGTCTCAGGACTGCCGAGGTCAATCACCCCTTTGACCTTGGCGAATCGCCGAGTCACGGTGTCTTCGCCAACGCCGAGAATCTCTGCCACTTCTGAAATTGTCAACAGGTCGCTCATCCTTCAACCTCTTGTTGCACCCACGAACGCCTCGGCATCTTGGCCAACCGCTCCTCCATTCGAGCCGAAGCAAGATTCGCGTAATGCCGTTCGCAGACAGCGACGGTGTCGCCAAGCATTGCGGCGATTTCAGTCAGGCTGCAACCTTGGCCGAGCCAGAAATCGACCGCCGTGTCTCGGAACCGATGCGAGACGTTACCCTCAATCCACAAGCCAGCGTTCTGCATCAACAAGCGAAGATCGTCCTGCCATGTTGTGACCGCAGAAGTCACCTGATACTTTCCATCCCAGAAAACATACCTCCCCTCCCCATCAAGCAGTTCTCGACACAGGCCGGGGTCAAGATGCTGTCGAACAGGTCTTCCAGTCTTTTGCCGGTTGATTCTGAGCCAGCCGTCTCGAATGCTTTTTCGTTCGAGTTGGATGGTGTCCCGGATGGCAACGCCAGTCGCAATCATGAATTTGATGAGCAGCGTTGACGTGGCGATTTTCTCCGACGGAAATGTCTTCGGAATCTGGGCAAAGAGAGCTTTGATTTCCTTCTCAGTGAAAGGCTTCGGCTCCAGCCGCTCCCTGTCGTCTTTCGACAACCGAATAGTCTTGAGGGCAGCAAGCAAGTCGTTCAGGTTTTCACGGCAGCACGAGCGGAGAAAGCTACGAATGTTCTGCTGGGCCTTCTGGCGAGTTGTTGTTCCCCACACCTTGTCCCAGCCCGTCCGAAATTCGACTACGTCCGTTGCCGTTATCAGAGATGGAAAGAGCTTCGACCGTGTTGACATGAACTGGTCGAACTGCGTCAGTTGATGCCTGAGCTTCTTGATTCGCCGGGGTGAAATGCCCTCGCTCTCCTTTGCACTGATGAACGTGTCAATGCATTCGGCAATGGTCGGCTGCGGGCCTTTGACGATAATCGGGCGTGGTGTGTCGCCCCGGTCTAGCTGCTCTTGGAGTTCAGTGGCTTTATCCTCGGCAACGCTCCACGTCCGGGTTCCGGCGGCTTGGCGGTGTTGACGGCCATTTCGGGAATACCGGAGGAATTTGGAGCATTGGCAGCCCCGATAGAACTCGCCCCGGCTCCGGTAGGTGCAGCTTTCCCGGTGCCTTACGAAGACAGTGACGACCGATCTCGGGGTTATGCTCATGAATCGAAGCTAACCCGTGATCTAACACGCCGTCAAGAAATCTTTGGTAATCGCCAGTATTTATGCTGGTTTAGAACTGGCGGAGAGAGTGGGATTCGAACCCACGTTACCCTTTCGAGTAAACACGCTTTCCAAGCGTGCGCCTTCAGCCACTCGGCCATCTCTCCGGCGAACGTGCTGCGGTGGGAAGCAGGTTGGGAAGTTGGAGGGTGGCGTGACCGTCGAGCCTCGCGAACTTCCTGTTCGATTCTATGGATGTCCCCTCAGAACCGCAACTTGATCAGGCTGGCTAAGCCGAATTTGGCCAAGGCGCCAAGTGGGGTTCCTGTCTCAGAGCAAAGAATTGACGAGTTTTCAGAGTGTAGGCGAGCAAAGATCGGCGGCTCACACGCACGAAGGTCCGCCGGAGTTCAGGAGAGTTTGTTCGGGGATGCGGTCGCGGCCAGGGTTTGCGCGTCCGGTGAAGCGGCGCCATTCCCGTGTCCGTTCGATGCGTCTTCTGAGGCTTTCTTCTCGCTTTCGACCACGCGGTGATTCAGGCAATACAGTGCCAACTCGAGGCGGTCGGCGACGCCGAGCTTGTCGTAAACCTTGCGCAGATAATTCTTCACCACCTGTTCGGTGGTGCCTACGCGCAAGGCAATTTCCTTGTTCTTCATGCCTTGGGTTACGCAGGAAACGATCAGGGACTCTTTGGGCGTGAGTTGAACTTTCGGACGGCTTCCAGTCGGACGGCTGGACTGGTTGCGGAATGCGCTCAGGACCCAGCCAACACCCTGCCGGTCCAGCCAGGGCTCGCCATGCGAGACTTTGCGCAGGCACTCGACTAAGGTTTCCGGCTCCACTTCGCGGGAAACGATTCCGTGCGCACCGCGGCGGAACAATTCCAGCGTCAACTCCTCGTTGGGCTCGTGCGTCACGACCACCAGTTTCATTTGTGGCGCCTGGCGCAGGAGGTCGGAAACGGACTCCAGAGGATTAGGTGTGATGGCGGCTTCGAAAATCAGAATGTCGGCAGAGAATTTTTTGGCGGCCGCCAAGGTCTGGGCCAGAGTTTCGGCCTGACCGACTACGCGAATGTCGTCTTCCAAAGCAAAAATCTTGCGCAGGCCTGCGCGAAAAATGGCCTGAGTATCGGCAACGATGACGCGAATGAACTGACCGTTGCTGCCACCCTCGTGCGGCTGGTCCAGATTGTCTGTCACGCTGACCGGAATGCTTGCCATCTTTTTCCTTGCAGCGCCCTACCTGCGCTCAAATCGATACTCGTCGATGACCACGCCCACACCTCGCCGGCCACCGTCTTCGAAACTGCGCACCACGCGCCCCCGGCAGTCGACCCGCACGTCTTCGGCTGAGCCGACGACATCCGCGGGCAGCGAGATCGTGAAGTCGACAGGCGATCCCACTGGCATATCCGCATCGACTTCAAACAAAACTCCGTTGGCCGAAATGTTCTGCGTTTCGGCGGGCTGCACGCCTGCGTCCGATTTCACTGCGATGGGCAGCTTCACCGGAAAACGCGCGGCGCTCTGCACGTCTGTGTAGTGCTTGCGTCCCGGGTTGTTCGCAGTCTTCACGTCCTTGCTGCTATCGGATGACACGGCGATCAAAGCCTCTCTCCCGGTTCCAGGCCAACACAGACCTGAGCAACCAGATATGCACATTTCGATCGCAGCTTACACCCCAGCATCAACAGGTGAAAGTTACCGAAGTCATGGAACTTCCTGTGTGTAAGCTCTTGTGCGGAAAGGAATTATCGGGAATCTTGAATGGTCGCGACAGGCTCAGCGCTGGGATTCAGCCAGCAGCGGCGAGCGTCCCGATTGTCGAATGCGATAAGCCGATCAGATCTCGCTACATAGACGCGTTAGGGTGAGCCCGTCCATGCGGACTGGTCGACTCAGTGCTGAATGCTGAGTGCTGAATGGTTTCTAGAACTTCGTCACCTCGGTGAAGTTGAAGTCCCTAACTTTCATCGCAGGGACAACCATGTCGAAGGATTCTTCCCCACTGGCGCGCACGGGAGCTCCCATGACCTCGACGTTCGATAGCATATGGATGAGGCTTTCGTTGAAGCGGAAATTGCGTACCCCGGCACGCACCTTTCCGTTCTCGATGAGGAATGTGCCGTCACGGGTCATGCCGGTAAGAATCTTCTCGTAGGGATCGACTTCGCGAATGTACCAGAGACGCGTCACCAGGATGCCACGATCGGTAGATGAAATCATCTGCTCAAGAGTCCGCGGTTGTGAGGGCGCGCTCAAAACAATGTTGCTCGGCATCTCGCCCATTTCATTCGGGAGCGGGAAACCGTGGCCGGTAGACGCGATGGGGCCTACCTTGGGGGCCGCTGATTTCTTCATGCGTTCGGCGGTTCCACGCGCATAGACCACGCGCTTCACAATTCCATTCTCGACCAGAGAAACACGCTGTCGGCGCATGCCTTCGCCATCGAAGGGCGCTCCCGATTGCAAAGGATGGGCCACGTCATCGGCGATGTTCACATTCTCGCCGAACAGTTGTGTTCCGATGCGATTGTTCAGGAACGAGCGCTCATCGAGGATGGCCTGCCCACCGAAGTCCCAGAACATGAATCCGACTATGTCGAGGACAGCGGCGGGTTCGAGGATCACGGTGTATTTGGCAGGCGTTATTTCGCGCGGTGCGGCTGAGTCGATCGCTTTGCACGCGGCAGTTTCGGCCAAGGCGAGGGGATCGAGATTGTTCACATCCGGTGAGTTGGATTTCTGCCAGCCGGAGGAATCGCGGGCAAGCATGGTGATGGAAACTTCGGCAGAAGTTTGCGTGTGCCAATCGCTGAGCCCGTGCGAATTGAAAATCCCCTCCACGAATTCGGAGTTCGAGAAAATGCCGGCCGTGGTGAGTTTGTGCCGATCAGCAACCGCGACGATCTTACCGACACCTTCGGCCCGTAACCCAGGAGTGATTGCAGCCGTCTCGGCAAAATATCTCGAGGGTGGAGCGGAGAAGGCGTCGTGGCTCACTCGATCCCGTTCTTGTGGATCCGGCATCGGCAGGAGATCCGGGTCAGGATGCTGGACTTTCGCAAGATCCTCGGAAGCCCGCACGACGCGCTTCAAACTGTCATCATCCAGCTTGTTGGTGGATGCGCGCGCCGTGCGACCGCCGAAGGACGTACGAACGGAAACGCCGTCATTCGCCTCGGCAACGTTCTGATGGATGACATTATTCGCAAATCGAGTAAGCGCAGACTGCCCACTGTAAAAAAGCACTTCGACTTCGTCAGCAGACGAGTGCTTTTTGATGCGTTCAAAAATGTCGGCAGCTTCTTCTTTGCTTAGCATTGAGAACTGGATCTTCTCTGTGACTCTGTGACTCTGTGACTCTGCGGTGATCAGTTGCCCCGATATGCCGAACCGACTTTGATTCCCCGGAAACGCGCCGGCGATGCTCCATGCCCCGTGCCCATGACCTGCTGCGGCTGACCCTTGCCGCAATTCGGCGTTCCCCACAACGTCCATTGATCGCGCGAGCAGATCGCGTCCATGGAGTTCCAGAACTCCGTCGTGATGCCGGAATACGACGGATTTTTCAGCATACGTCCGCGCTTGCCCTTCTTGATCTCCCACCCGATCTCGCAGCCGAACTGGAAGTTGTAGCGCTTGTCGTCGATAGACCACGACTTGTTGGTTTCCATGTAGATACCGTCGTCCGTGTCGGCAATCAACTGTTCGAGCGTGAGAGGCTTCTCACCTGGCAGAATGCTGATGTTGGTCATGCGGATCATGGGCAGGCGGTTCCAGCATTCCGCACGGAGGGTGCCGCCCGAGCGGTGGGCACCGATGATGTGCGCGGTTTCACGCGAGCTCAGATACCCGGTGAAAAGGCCATGCGTGATGATGGGCGTGCACTGTGCAGGAACCCCTTCGTCATCGAACCCAAAGGTCCCTAGCCCCGGCCCATGCTCCTGGCGCGCGTCGGCGACCACATTCACGAGTTCGCTGCCGTAGCGTAGCCGGCCCAGCTTGTCGAGAGTGAGAAACGAGGTGCCGGCGAAGTTCGCTTCCATGCCGAGCACGCGGTCCAGTTCGATCGGATGACCGATCGATTCGTGAATCTGCAGACCCAGTTGCGAGCTGTCGAGAATGATAGTAGACACGCCTTCTGGACACTGCGCCGCTTTGTGCAGCGCAACCGCTTCTTCGGCCACGCGGCGAGCGTTCTCCACCAGCTTCAATTCTTCGATCAGTTCGTAGCCCTTGTTCTGCCACTGCCCGCCGAATGAGTTCGGATAGGAGCGCTTCA
>Ga0210399_10000870_pt1 | contig 23709 bp, 20 predicted proteins | sample IncBWC14MmetaG_FD_150865 | JGI IMG/M metagenome (GOLD analysis project Ga0210399, IMG submission 150865) | Forest soil microbial communities from Barre Woods Harvard Forest LTER site, Petersham, Massachusetts, United States - Inc-BW-C-14-M | ecosystem: Environmental > Terrestrial > Soil >... | reverse complement strand
AACTTCCTTTCGCGAAGCTGGGGAATTCCGATGGCGTGCAGGTGGGCGATTGGGTGCTGGCGATTGGCAGCCCGTTTGGCCTGAACGCGACAGTGACTGCCGGCATCATCAGCGCGAAGGATCGCGCGGGGATCGGGCAGCAGTTCCAGCGGTTTTTGCAGACCGACGCAGCGATTAACCCGGGCAATTCGGGCGGGCCGCTGGTGGACATGGCCGGACAGGTGATCGGCATTAACACCGCGATCATTACGGGCAGCCGCGGGTATGAAGGCGTTGGGTTTGCGATGCCGTCCACGACCGCGCTGAACGTTTACGACCAGATCATCAAGAGCGGGCGGGTGACGCGCGGCTCGATCGGCGTCAGCTTCCAGGAGGAGCTCGGCACGAACCAGATTACGTTGAAGTCGCTTGGGGCGCCCTACGGCGTGGTGATCGAGGGTGTCGAACCCGGCAGCCCGGCGGAGAAGGCGGGCTTGAAGGGCGGCGACGTGATCACCTCGGTCAACGGCACACCTGTGAAGACCGGCAACGACTTAGTAAACCCGATCGCTTCGGCTCCCATCGGCAGCAAGGTGAAAATCACGTACTACCGCGACAAACAGATGAAGGAAACTTCGGCTACCGTCGAAGACCGCACGCGCGTGTTCCCGAACACCCAGGGCCGCGTAAACAGCACTCCGGACGAAAACGCACCGGCCGAATTCGGTCTGCACATCGAAAACCTGACCCCTGTGCGAGCACAAAAAGTCGGAATCGAAGGGCAGAAGGGCGTGGTGGTCAGCGAAATCGAACCAGCCAGCTTTGCCGATGATATTGGCTTCCAACCCGGAGACGTCGTTTCGGAAGTGAACGGCATGGCGGTGACTTCGGTGGATGATTACCGCAAGGCCGTCTCCAAGCTGAAGCCAGGAGAGAACGTGGTGTTCAAGATCCTGCGCCGTAACGGCGACCGGGTGATGACCATGTTCCTTCCGGGCGTGGTTCCTGCGGACTCGAAACAATAAGAACGGCATATTAGCCCAGCTATGCGCACATTACCGAACAACCGTCGAATCACTCGCTTGATTCTTGCGGCAATGGCCGTAGGCAGCTTGACGCTGCCTGCGGCCGGCGCCGTGCAAACGACGACTGCGAGTAAGAGTTCGCATAAACTTGCTACCGGCACCGCATCCGCCAAGACTACTACCGGAACTTCGAAGAAATCGGGGAAGTCGGGAAAAAGTTCCAGCCGGAAGAGTAAAAAGTTGAAGGGGCAGGCGGCGCCTACACCGGATCGTATCAATGAGATTCAGGACGCTCTGGCAAAGAATGGCGCCTATACGGGGACGCCTTCGGGGACGTGGGACGACTCAACCGTGGAGGCGATGAAAAAGTTTCAGTCTACGCATGGGCTGACTCCCAGCGGGAAGATGGATGCTTTGACGCTGCAGAAGTTGGGACTTGGTTCGGATACGGCCGGTATGGGCGTGCCCACGCCTCCGCCGAATTCATCGAACCGGCTGCTGTCTTCGAAAGTGCAGCGAGATGAAATAAAGAACGAGCCCGAGTAAAATTCCTTCCGACGGTTTTTCAGCGAAACTAAATGCGGACTTATTTCTTGCGCTTTTGGCCTAGAGCGCTGACAGCTTTTGTGAATTCTTCCAGGATCTGCGTTTTCGCCTTGTTCATCACGAACTGGCCTTCGCGCTTGCATTCTACTAATCCAGCTGCGGCGAGAACTTTCAGGTGGTGAGAGACGGTGGCCGGCGTAACGCCGCGCATCTCCACCAGAGCGCAGCAGTGCACGCCCCCGTGCGAGGCGATCTGTTCATAGATCTGCAGTCTGGTTTTATCGGCCAGCGCTTTGGATATCCTTTCAATCTGTGCCAGGTTCATTCTTCAAGTCTTTCTGCCCACAACAGTTTAACGCGCTTCTTGTGTCTTTGCAGAATCTGCGACTAATTGCGTAACCAAATACTTAGATGCTCATCTAACTGTCGAAGTTGCCTAAACAAATTTGCCCGGGCAAGAGTCCGGGCCTGCTTTCAACGGAGGAATCATGAAGCGTTTACAAGGAAAAGTGGCAGTGATTACAGGAGGGAACAGCGGCATCGGTCTGGCCAGCGCACAGAGGCTGAAGGAAGAGGGCGCGAAGGTGGCGATCACCGGACGCAGCCAGAAGACGCTGGACGAAGCGGTAAAGCTGCTTGGCGACGATATCCTGGCAATCCAGTCGGACGTTTCGAAGGCCGGGGAGATCGAGAAGGTCTACGAAGCGGTGTCGAAGAAGTTCGGAAAGATCGACATTCTTTTCGCCAATGCGGGTGTGGCGAAGTTTCTTCCGGTGACGGCGGTTACGGAAGCGCATTACGACGAGCAGTTTGACATCAACTCCAAGGGAGCGTACTTCACGATTCAGAAGGCCTTGCCTTATTTGAACGATGGCGCGTCCATTATTTTGAACACCAGCGTGGTGAGCCATCAGGGGCTGCCGACGGGTTCGGTGTACGCCGCGACGAAGGCCGCCATGCGTTCGCTGACGCGTTCGTTCGCCAGCGCGCTGGTGGAGCGGAATATCCGGGTGAACGCCGTGGCTCCGGGGCCGATTGAGACGCCGATCTTCGGGCGCACCGGGCTTTCCAAGGAAGAGGTCGAGGGATTTGCAAGTTATGTCCTCAACAAAGTGCCGATGAAGCGTTTCGGGAAGTCCGAAGAGGTGGCATCGGCGGTTGCGTTCCTGGCGTCGCCGGATGCTTCTTACATTACTGGCGTCGAGCTGAACGTCGACGGCGGCATGGGCCAGATCTAAGTCACAATCGGGCCAACTGGCGACCGCCCGGAAAGGGTCGCCCTCAACGGTAACTAAAATCCTGCGGTCGCAAATAAGCCGGCCGCAGGATTTGCTTTTGCGCACCTGACATTTCGAAGCGCGGTTTGACGCCACGCAGGGCGCGCCGATAGACTCGGTTTTGCTCAGGAGGCAGTATGGCTACCGCATCCGCTTCACAGGCTTACAAGAATTTTATCAATGGGGAATGGGTGGCGCCGCGGAGCGGGAGGACGCTGGAGAGCCGCAATCCGGCGAACGTTGACGAGTTGATTGGGATTTTCCCGCTTTCTTTGCGGGAGGATGTGGATGCGGCCGTTGCCGCCGCAAAGGAAGCTTATAAATCGTGGCGGCTGGTTCCGGCTCCGAAGCGGGCAGAGATTCTGTTTCGCGCCGCGGAGCTGCTGGTGAAGCGCAAGGAAGAGTTTTCCCGGGACATGACGCGGGAGATGGGCAAGGTGCTTGCCGAAACGCGTGGCGACGTGCAGGAAGCCATCGATATGACGTACTACATGGCCGGGGAAGGGCGGCGGTTGTTTGGACAGACCACGCCCTCGGAGCTTCCGAATAAATTTGCGATGAGCGTGCGGCAGTCGATCGGCGTTTGCGGTTTGATTACGCCATGGAATTTTCCGATGGCGATTCCTGCGTGGAAGATGATGCCGGCGCTGGTTTGCGGAAATACGCTGGTGATCAAGCCGGCGGAAGATACGCCGCTTTCCACGTATCACCTAGTTGAAATACTTTCGGAAGCGGGGCTGCCGCCGGGCGTAGTCAATCTGGTTGGTGGCGACGGGCCGGGCGCGGGAGCGTCGTTGACGAAGCACGCAGATGTCCCGGTGGTCAGTTTTACGGGGTCGACTTCGACTGGGCGGATGATTGCGGAGACTTGCGCGCCGACGTTTAAGCATTACAGCCTGGAGATGGGTGGGAAGAACATTATTCTGGTGATGGACGACGCGAACCTGGACCTGGCGGTGGATGGCGCGATCTGGGGCGGGTTTGGCACGACGGGCCAGCGCTGCACCGCGGCAAGCCGCGTGGGCGTGCACAAGAGTGTGTATAGGGAATTCGTGGCGCGATTTGTCGAACGCACGGCGAAGCTCAAGGTTGGAGACGGGCTCGATGCTGCGGTGGAGATGGGGCCGTGCATCAACGAACAGCAGTTGCAGACTGTGATGTCGTACGTCGAGATCGGCGTGAAAGAAGGCGCGAAACTTTTGACTGGCGGGCATCGGTTGGCCAGCGGCGATCTTGCGAAAGGCTGGTTTCATGAGCCGACGGTGTTCGGCGATTGCCAGCCCGAGATGCGCGTGGCTCAGGAAGAAATCTTTGGGCCCGTGGTTTCTGTGATTCCCGTTGACAGCCTGGAGCAGGGAATTGAAGTTGCCAACGGGGTGCCCTACGGACTTTCCGCTTCGATCTACACACGCAACGTCAATCGGGCTTTTGCGGCGATGCAGGACCTCTACACAGGGATCGTGTATGTGAACGCGCCGACGATTGGCGCGGAAACGCATTTGCCGTTCGGCGGCACCAAGCAGACAGGAAATGGCCATCGCGAAGCCGCCGTTGCGGCCATCGACTTTTTCACCGAGTGGAAATCCGTATACATCGATTACTCCGACAAGTTGCAGCGTGCCCAGATTGACAACAATTGAGCGACTGAGTCAGCAGTTTGATTGACGCACCTTGACAGGGCTTCTAAAATGGTAAGTAGCACTATTAAATGAGTGCTGCCATGCGAAATCCAGCCTTACAGGAACGGCGTAACCGTCAGATTTTGGCGGACTTGGTGCGTACTTACATCGAGACGGGCGAACCCGTCTCTTCGCGTGCTATTTCGAAGAGGTTTGAGGAGTCGCTTAGCACCGCCACAATTCGCAACATCATGGCTGACTTGGAGGATGGCGGGTATCTTTACCAGCCGCATACTTCGTCTGGCCGGGTGCCGACCGCGGCGGCTTACCGGTTTTTTGCGCAGGAGATTGCTTCGCAGGCGACGCTTACCGTAGAGGATCGCAATTGGATCAACCGCGAAATGAGCGGGGCGAATTCCGCAGCGGAGATCACGGAGCGGGCTGGGCACGTGCTCGCGGAAGTTTCCCGCGGGGTGGGAATTATTGTTTCTCCGCCCTTGCGGCGGGCGGTGCTCGAACACGCGCGGATGTGGCTGCTTCCCGACGGGCGAGTGGTGGTTGTGCTGATTTCACCGGGCGGGAATACGCGGGACAAAGTTTTGCGGCCCGGGCGCAATTTTACACAGGCGGAGCTCGACGCGACCGCTGATTTTCTGAACCGCAACTATGCCGGCTGGACGCTGGATGCGATTCGCGGCGACCTGCTGCAGAAGCTGGCCACGGAGCGCGAGCGTTACGAAACGCTGGCGCAGAGCGCGTTGACACTTTGCGATCCAGCGATGCTCTCGGAGACCTCTGTGCAGCAGATTCACGTGGAGGGCGCGGCGCAATTTGTTGGGACGCCGGAATTCGCGGACCAGGGGCACTTGCGGGAATTACTGGCGGCGATCGAGGAAAAGAACCGGCTTGTATCGGTGCTGAACGCGTGCATCGAAACACCTGAACCCGTGTTCGTGCAGATCGGCATCAAAGAGATATCGCAGGCCGGGCACAACCTGGCCTTGATCAGCGCGCCGTATTCGGGGCACGACCAGGTGCAGGGCTCGCTCGGCGTGCTAGGGCCCACGCGGATTGATTACGAGCGGGCGATGACCGCGGTGGCGTATGTGGCCCAGCTTTTCAGCGAGGCGTTGCAGAAGATCGAGTAGTTAGTTCACCCCGGCCAACGAAATCCGGGAGAAAGCGGTAGAAGAGCCCACTTTTTGAGGATAGATTTATGAGCGAGCAGGAAATCAAAATTAACCTTCCGAATGACGAAGGCTCCGGACAGCCGGAGGAATCGCAATCCGCGGACACCGCGCGGGAGGACTCTCAAGTGAAGAAGCTCACGGCGGATCTTGCGGACCTGCAGCAGACGCTGCTGCGGCGGCAGGCGGACTTCGAGAATTACCGCAAGCGGATCGAGAAGGAACGCGCGGAGGATTCGAAGCGGGCTACCGCGCGTGTGGTCGAGTCTCTGATTCCCGTTGTGGATGGGTTTGAGCATGCACTGGCGGCGCACAAGGAAGATGAGTATGCGAGCTACCGCAAAGGTTTCGAGCTGATTTACAAACAACTGCTGGATAATCTGGCGCGGCTTGGCGTGGAGCGCGTTGAACCGCTCGGCAAGCCTTTTGATCCCCACATGCATCAGGCCATGGATCGCACGGAAACCGCTGAACACGAGGACGGCACGATTCTGGAAGTGTTTCAGCCCGCCTATGTGTTTCACGGCCGAGTGCTGCGCCCAGCGATGGTGCGCGTAGCGGTCCACCCCGGCGGCGCATCGAATAAAGCAGTGAATTAATCGGAAACACGCGAACGGGATTGCGGCGGTTCAGACGCCGATCCCTGTTAGGTTCAAATAGAGAGAAGGGAACGACGGCCAGCGAATATGCCCAAGTCTCACCAGCGCGATTACTACGAAATTCTCGGCGTCTCGAAAACGGCGTCGATTGAGGAAATCAAGTCGTCGTACCGGAAGGCGGCGCTGAAGTGGCATCCCGACCGCAGCCCGGAGAACAAAGAAGAGGCCGAGCACCGCTTTCGCGAGTGCACCGAGGCGTACAGCGTTTTGAGCGACACGCAGAAGCGGCAGATTTATGACACGTACGGTCATGAAGGGCTGGCTGGAGTAGGCACGCAGCCGGATTTCAACGGTACGATCTTTCAGGATTTCCACGACATTTTTGGCGAGTTTTTTGGATTCGAGGAATTGTTTGGCGGGGGCGGTGGACGCCGCCGTGGTGGCGGGCGGCGTGTTCAGCGCGGCGGCGATTTGCGGTATGACATGACGCTGGCGTTTGAAGAGGCTGCCAGCGGGATCACCACGAAGATTCGCGTGCCTCGGCAGGAGTATTGCGAGGCGTGCAATGGCACGGGGGCGAAGAAGGGCACCGGCATTGTGGCTTGCCAGGCTTGCGGCGGGCGCGGGCAGATTGTTTATCAGCAGGGATTCTTCACGATCAATCGCACTTGCCCTTCGTGCCAGGGCGCGGGACAGATCGTTAAGGAGCGCTGCCATGACTGCAAGGGACAGGGACGGATCGATCGCGAGCGGACGATTGAGCTGCGGATTCCTCCCGGAGTGGATACGGGGACGCGGTTGCGCGTGCAGGGCGAGGGCGAAGCGGGTCCGAATGGCGGGCCGGCAGGGGATCTGTATGTTGTGCTGGAAGTGAAGGAGCACACGTTTTTTGAGCGGCGTGGGGCAGACCTTTACTGCACCATTCCGCTGAGCATTTCGCAGGCTTCGCTGGGGACGGAGCTGCAGGTTCCCGGGCTGACAGCGGAAGAGCGGTTGAAAGTTCCCGAGGGGACGCAAAGCGGTGCCGTGTTTCGCATCAAGGGAAAGGGATTGCCTGATCCGCACGGCGGCGGGCGCGGGGATCTTTATTATCATGTGCGGGTGCTGACACCGACGAAATTGACGCGGGAACAGCGCAAAATCATGGAGCAGCTTGACGCGACGCTGAAGGTGGATAACAAGCCCGCCGACCGCAATTCCACGCTCTTCGACAAGGTAAAAGACATCTTCGGGTAATTTGGAGTGCGGGAGCTCCGCTCGCGCTTTTGAGAATTCAACAATCAGGTGGGTCGAAGGTTTGATCTCCCAGCCGCAACCTTAAAAGCGGCGGCAGATCCTCCGCACCCCAAAAAAGTCTCGCAACAATCCGTTTCGTGCCTTGCTCAAGTTTCGTGCGAAGATAACTCTCATGCGCCGGCGGTTTTTCATTGAACAATTTACGGGACAACGGGCGGTGATGGAAGGCGAAGCCGCACATCATCTCGGGCGGGTACTGCGTGCACGGCCGGGGCAGCTATACGAGCTGAGCGACGGCAGAAAAGTGTGGCTGGGCCGCATTGTCACCGTGACGCGTGACTCCGTCGAATTTTCCCTGGTGGAGGAGATTGCCGCGCATCAGCCGTCCTTGCAGACTACGCTGCTGCTTTCGGTGGTGAAATTCGATTCCTTTGAGTGGGCTCTGGAGAAGGCTACGGAACTTGGGGTGAGCCGGATTGTGCCGCTGGCGGCGGCGCGCTCGGAGAAGGCGTTGCTTGCGGCTGCCGGGAAGCGGGCAGCGCGCTGGAGAAAGCTTTTGCTGGAAGCGTCGCAACAATCGCGGCGAGTGCGATTGCCGGTTCTCGACGCAGTAGCCGCGCCCGAGGCTGCGTTTGCCGGTCACCGGGAAGGCTTGCGGATCTTGCTGTCCGAAGCGCCGGATGCAAAGTCGCTGCGGGAGGTCTTGCGCAACCAGCAAGCAAAGTCCGCAGTGCTAGCTATTGGGCCGGAAGGTGGCTGGACAGACGCTGAATTTGCAGCGGCGCTGGCTGCAGAGTTTCAGGATGCTTCGCTCGGCCGACTTATTCTTCGCACCGAAACCGCAGTTGTGACCTCGCTTGCGGCCCTAAACTTCGCTCTCTCTGATTGAGCAACCCAACTCCTTCGCGGCCACTGATATAACCCAAGGTTCAGAAATGCGCAGGCCCGAAGAGAGTCTCTCGCTTCGGGCCGTACGCATTCGGAAGCTTCGACAAGCAGCCAGTTTTAGTGGCCGAACGTGATCACACCCAAAGTACCGTTGCCGTAGTTGTTGTTGCCGGCGGTGAAGAAGAGTTGATTGGGGTTGCCGTTTGCGCCGCCGCCCTGACCGAACTGAATGGCCCAGATGTCGTCGATCTCGATGGCTTTGCCGCTTGCGTCGCGCAGGGGACCGAGAAACGCGCCGCTCTTCGGATCAAACGCGTTGATGCGTCCGCGGGAAGTATTATTCGTGATGAGAATCGCGTTACTCATCGGCCCGAAATCCGCCGGGGCAAGCGCGACGCCCCAGGGCGAATGGAGAGGGCCTCTGAGGGCAAAGTGAGAAATCAAAACGCCACTGGGAGTGAAGGAGTCCACGAAGCCGCTCTGGGCTTTGTCGAGGGCCGTGTAGGTGACCCAAATCGTTTGCACGCCTTGCACGTCGGTGACCGTCTGAATGCCATAGGGAGCAAATTTCTGCGGAATCTTGGGGTCGACGAAAGCATCCGGGCTAAGCTGCTCGTTCGCCAATTTGAAATTGGAGTCGAAGACGTCAATTCTGCGGTTCGCTCCATCGTCCGCGGCGTACAGGAATGGTTGCCCATTGATGTGGGCGATGGCCAGGCCTGTGTACGTGGCGCCGGCAGATGATCTGTCGGCGCCGAGAGTGGCGTTAGTGCCACCGACCAAGGGATTCCATCCCTTGATCGTGCCATCTTGAGTAGAAAAGATGAAAATAGAGCTTTTGGAGACGTGGGTTTCCGTATTGGTGACGGCAAAGGCCGTGACGGTGCTGGGAGTTTCCGGCGCGACGATTCCGGTGGGTGTGCCCTGCCCACCGCTGACTGATGGGACGGCGACGACCAAGCCGAGCGTGGTTGCCGCGACTACTCCATTCGTGTTGCTGATGGCGTAAAGCGTGGAAAGTCCGGTGGCGTTATCGCTCACCCAGTAGGGGCTTGTGCTTGTGGAGACGAGGCCCCAGGCGTTGACGAGATGGGCGTCAGAAGCGGTGCCGCCTGTGCCGGAGTTGGTGACCAGGTCGGTTCGGGTGTACTGCGCAAACGTCAAACAAGGGAACACGGCCGCCAAGGCAAGAACGGCGAGTGTTTTGATTGCTGCTTTCATTCTTGTTTTTCCTCTCAGGTGTACGTTGTGCCGAAGCACGGATTGCAGGTCGCATTGCGGTTTGCAGTGAGCTGGGAAGAGCTGGTAGGACCGAACTGTTCTTCCAGAAGCAGTGAACCGCAACGCCATACTCAGGGTAATGGCGGGCGACCGGGGGAATGTCACATGGAAGTCAACTGGGTGTTAGATTTCCTCTTGGGAGGCAGCCGGGGTGTCGGAAGGCGTTCAGTCTATCGGGCGGAGGAGAGGCCGTACTTTGCAATGGTCCAGAGGATTTTCCAACCAGCCCGGAATGTGCCGAGGAGGTTTCCGGAGATTTTGGATTGGCCGGCGATTCGCTGGCGGTAGTTTACGGGGAGTTCCAGGGTTTTGAGTTCGAGGCGGTGGGCTTTGATCTGCATTTCGATCGTCCAGCCGTAGTTGGTGTCGCGCATTCGGAGGCGCTCAAGCGCTTCTCGGCGGATGACGCGGAATGGGCCGAGGTCGGTGTAGCGAGCGCCGAAGAATACGCGCATCAATCCCGTGGCCAGCCAGTTGCCGAATGCTTGCTGGGGCGTGAAGCCGCGGTTTTTTTTTGCGGCGGCGATGCGCGAGCCAAGCGTCAGGTCGGCTCTTCCTTCGCGGACGGGAGTGAGCAGACGCAGCAGGTCTTCGGGGTCGTCGCTGCCGTCGGCGTCCAGAAATCCCACAATTTGCGTGTCGGCCGAGAGCGCGGCGATTCCCGCGAGGCACGCCTGGCCGTAGCCCCGGTGGGGTTCGCTGACCACGCGAGCGCCGTGCTTGCGGGCTACGCTGGCCGTGGCGTCGCGCGAGCCGTTGTCGACCACGATGATGTCGGCATCGGCACAGGCGGCGGCATCCAATGCGGCGCGCAAACCGTCTAACATGGGGGCGAGAGCTGCTTCTTCATTGAGCGCTGGAATGATGAATGCAATGGGGGAGGGCATCGCCTGAATCCTAAAGGCATCCCCGGGCAATGTCGAGGCAGCCGAACGGCAATTCGTTGCTGGTGTGAATTTCACGGCGCATGTTATAAAATAAGGGTAATTGGAAATGCCCAAACCTGACGAGACCCTGAACGCTCCTCCCACGGACGGCACATCCGACGCCCAGAAGACTTCTTTGGCTCCCACGGCTGGTTTGCAGGACAGTCCCTCCGCGCAAGCAAATTCCCACCATCTACTGCGCAACGAGATTCGTGTGTGGACCCGCGACCTGCTGATCGCGATCGGCCTGGCGCTGGTGATCATCGTGTTTCTTTACCAACCGGTGAAGGTAGAAGGCACCAGCATGGCGCCGCTGCTTTCCGACCAGGAACGCATCTTCATTAATAAGTTTGTTTACCGGTTTGAAGATATTCACCGCGGCGACGTGGTGGTGTTCTGGTATCCGCTGGACCGCTCGAAATCGTTCATCAAGCGGGTGATCGGACTGCCTGGTGAAACGGTGGATATCCGCCGAGGACTGCTTTATGTGAATGGGCAGTTAATTCCAGAGCCGTATGTGCCGCCGCAATACACCGACGTTACGGATTTTGGGCCGGTGAAAGTTCCCAGGGACAGTTACTTCGTGATGGGAGATCATCGGATCAGTTCGAATGATTCGCGCGTGTTTGGGCCGGTGGCCAGCCAGTTTATTTATGGCCGGGCCGTGTTTGCTTACTGGCCCGTGGACCACTTCGGTTCGCTTTCCACCACCGAGGCCAGCGATAAATGACGCAGTTCTCAGGAGGACCCACTGACGGAAGTCCAGCATCGACCCGCAACTCTCGCGCTCGAAGACGGGCGCATATTTAACGGCCGCGCGGCCGGCGCGATCACGCGCCGGGGCGGAGAAGTCGTTTTCAATACCAGCCTCACCGGTTACCAGGAAGTTTTCACGGATCCAAGTTATGCGGGGCAGATTGTTTGCCTAACGTATCCCCACATCGGCAATGTTGGCGCGAATCTGGATGATGAAGAGTCGACGCGGCCGTACATCGAATCGCTGATTGTTCGGGAGTTTTCGCAGGTTACTTCGAACTGGCGGTCGGCCGAATCCGCGCAGCTGTATTTGAATCGTCACAGAATTCCAGTCATTTGGGATGTGGATACCCGGGCACTGGTGCGGCATATCCGGAAGCTGGGGGCGCTGCGCGGGATTGTGGCCACGGACGGGACGGCCTCGGATCAACTGGTTCATGAAGCAAAGCAGTTGCCGCTGATGGCCGGGCAGGAATTGGCTGGACGGGTGAGTTGCAAGAAGGCTTACGACTGGCAAAAAGGGTCGATTGATTTGGCGACTTCACCGTGGGCCGAGCAGATGGGTGAATCGGGCGCGAGTCCGGACACCAAGAAATTCAAAGTGGTCGCATACGACTATGGGATCAAGCTGAACATTCTGCGTTTGCTGGTGGACCACCACTGCGACGTTACGGTGGTTCCTGCGAATACTTCCGCCGAAGATGTGCTTTCGCTTCGCCCGAATGGGGTTTTTTTATCGAATGGGCCGGGCGATCCGGAACCCATAAATTATGCGGTTGAAAATATTCGCAAGCTGGCCGGGAGGGTTCCGGTGTTCGGAATTTGCCTGGGGCACCAGCTTTGCGGGCTTGCGCTCGGCGGGAAAACGTTCAAGCTGAAATTCGGACATCATGGGTCGAATCACCCGGTGAAGAACCTGCTGACCAGCCAGGTGGAGATTACCGCGCAGAATCACGGTTTTTGTGTCGACCCTGAATCGCTGCCTGCAAGCGACGTCGAAATCACCCACGTCAACCTGAACGACCACACCAACGAAGGCATGCGGCACAGGAATTTGCCGCTCTTCAGCGTCCAGTATCACCCGGAGGCCTCGCCCGGGCCGCATGATTCGCATTACCTGTTCACGCAGTTTACGGACCTGATGAAGGAATTCGCAAGTCCCGGGAGTTCCCGCCGATGAACTATCCTGCCGTGGCGATGACCGCTTTCGGCCTGACGAGTCTTGCGGCTGTCACGCCGCAGGGTGAGTCTGTGGGTAGCGCGCGTACTTTCGGAAATGCGCAATCCGCGCTCGTGGAGCTGGGCCAGGCAGCCGTACCAGAGTCGTCTGCACCCGCGACACTCGAGGAGCAAATCTCGAAAGCGGAAAAGGGAATCGTTCGCGAGCGTATCTGGATTTACCGGGGAATCGTGGAAGATCCAGCCGGGAAGAGAATGCGCGCGGTGAAAATCGACATTTTCCTGAGTGGATCGGGCGGCAGGACGCCGCTGGCTTCCACGCAATCCGACTCGCATGGTCACTTTGTGGTTCATCTTACAAACGGAGCATATACGGCGGTCATGCCGGCGAAGGGTTTCAGTCCGTTGATCTATATTTTGAAATTACATACGAGGGAGTGGAGAAAGAACTTCGATTTCGCCTGAACCAGGCGCCTAAGACGTAAGAGAGAGGAACAGACGCAGTTGCGGCGCGGAGGTTGCCGTGCCCTGAAGAAGTGACTATGCCCAAGCGAAAAGACATCCACAAGATTCTGATTATCGGTTCTGGCCCGATTGTGATCGGGCAGGCTTGCGAGTTTGACTATTCGGGCGCGCAGGCTTGCAAGGCGCTGCGGGCGGAAGGCTATGAGGTGGTGCTGGTGAATTCAAATCCGGCCACCATCATGACTGACCCGGAATTGGCGAACCGCACGTACATCGAACCACTTACCAAGGAATATCTGGAAGAGATTCTGATCAAGGAAAAGCCGGATGCGTTGCTGCCGACAGTGGGCGGGCAGACGGCGCTGAATCTTGCGGTGGAGCTTGCCGAGGGCGGGATTCTTGAGAAGCACAAGGTGGAAATGATTGGGGCGTCGCTTCGCGCGATCAAGGTTGCGGAAGATCGGCTTTGGTTCAAGGATGCTTGCCGGAAGATTGGGCTGGAAGTTCCGGCGTCGGCGCTTGTTAACAATGCGCAGGATGCGTTGCGGCTTTGCGACCAACTGGGATTTCCGCTGGTGATTCGGCCATCGTTCACGCTTGGCGGGACGGGCGGGGCGATCGCTTATAACAAGGAAGAGTTTGCGGACGCCATTTCGCACGCGCTGGAGATGAGTCCTGTGCATGAGGCGCTGGTGGAAGAGTCTGTGCTTGGATGGAAAGAGTACGAGCTCGAAGTGATGCGTGATTTCCGCGACAACTTTGTGGTGATTTGCACGATTGAGAATTTTGACCCGATGGGCGTGCATACGGGCGATTCGATTACCGTGGCGCCGGCGCAGACCTTGACCGACAAGGAATACCAGCGGATGCGGGATGCGGCCGCGGCCATCGTTCGCGAGGTTGGCGTGGAAACCGGAGGGTCGAATGTGCAGTTCGCGATCAATCCGGAAAACGGCAAGATGGTGGTGATTGAGATGAACCCGCGCGTGTCGCGGAGCTCGGCATTAGCCAGCAAGGCTACCGGATTCCCGATTGCCAAGATCGCCGCGCGGCTGGCAGTTGGGATGACGCTGGATGAAATTCCCAACGACATTACGCAGAAGACGCCGGCTTGCTTTGAGCCGACGATTGATTACGTGGTGGTGAAAATACCGAAGTGGCAGTTTGAGAAATTCCCGGGAGCGGATAGCGCGCTGGGGACGCAAATGAAATCGGTTGGCGAAGTGATGGCTATCGGGCGCACGTTCAAGGAATCGCTGCAGAAGGCGATCCGATCGCTGGAGCCCAGCACGCCCTGGAGGGCGCCTGCGGAAACGCCGGATTCGCTGTTGCGGGAAAAACTGGCTACGCCTCGGCCGGATCGGATTCATTGGCTCCTGACCGCTGTTGAAAGAGGGTTGCCCGCGGCTGAGATCTGCGATCTCACCAAGATTGATCCGTGGTTCATCCACCAGATTGAGGAGATCAACCAGGCAAATCGGCGCGCCGCGAGCGTCACGGTCGAGACCGCATCGAAGGACCTGCTGCGGGAAGTGAAGCGCGTGGGCACAAGCGACGAGCAGCTTGCGCAAATCTGGAAGACTACGCCTGCCGTTGTCCGGCTGCAGCGCGCGCGGTACGGCGTTTCTCCCGTTTTCAAGCGGGTGGATACGTGCTCGGCTGAGTTCGAATCGTTCACGCCGTACATGTACTCGACGTATGAGGAAGAAGACGAGACGGACCCCACTCCGAAGCAGAAAATCATGATTCTGGGCAGCGGGCCGAATCGCATCGGGCAAGGAATTGAATTTGATTACTGCTGTTGCCACGCTTCGTTTGCCCTGCGCGCGGATGGTTTCGAGACCATCATGGTGAATTGCAATCCGGAAACGGTTTCGACGGACTACGACACGTCTGACCGGTTGTATTTCGAGCCGTTGACGCTAGAAGACGTTCTCGCCATTGTGGAACGCGAGAAGCCTGCCGGTGTGATTGTTCAGTTTGGCGGACAGACGCCGCTGAATCTTGCGCTGGAGTTGAAGCGCAATGGCGTTTCGATTGTTGGCACCGCGCCCGAATCCATTGATCTTGCGGAAGACCGGCGCCGCTTTGGACGGTTGCTGGACGAATTGCGGATTCCGCAGCCGCGGAATGGCACGGCTCTGGTTCCGGAAGAGGCCGCGCGTGTTGCGGGTGAAATTGGGTTGCCGGTGCTGGTTCGTCCAAGTTATGTGCTCGGCGGGCGGGCGATGGTGATCGCTTACGACGTGAACACGGTGCAGGAATATGTGGCGCAGGCGGCATTGATGGGACCGGCGCGTCCCGTGCTGATCGATCAATTTCTGGAAGAAGCGACGGAAGTGGATGTGGACGCGCTTGCCGACGGCACCGACGTGGTGATCGGAGGGATCATGGAGCACATCGAAGAGGCCGGAGTGCACTCCGGCGACTCTTCCTGTGTGCTGCCGCCGGTGAGCCTTTCGCCGAAAATTCTGGATACAATCCGCGATTACACGAAGCGGCTGGCGCTGGCTTTGAAGGTTGTGGGTTTGATGAACGTGCAGTATGCGATTCAGCGCGACACGGTTTATGTGCTTGAGGTGAATCCCCGGGCGTCGCGGACCGTTCCCTTCGTCAGCAAAGCTACGGGTGTGCCGCTGGCGAAAATCGGGGCGCGTTTGATGGTTGGTAGGCGGCTGGGGGACATGAAGCTTCCGCTGGTTCATTCCAACGGGGTGGCGGAAATCGCGGTGCATGATTTTTACTCGGTTAAATCGCCCGTTTTTCCGTTTAACAAGTTTCGCGGCGTCGATACGATTCTCGGACCGGAGATGCGTTCCACGGGCGAGGTCATGGGGATTTCGACTTCGTACGGGCAGGCATTTGCCAAGGCGCAGCTTGCGGCGGGGCAAAAATTGCCGAGCAGCGGGACGGTGTTTATCAGCGTGAACGATCGCGACAAACGGCAGCTTGGCACCATCGGGAAGGAACTGGTGTCGCTCGGGTTCAAAATTGTTGCTACGCGCGGCACTGCTTCAGCACTGCATGCGACCGGCGTTCCCTGCGAGGAAGTTTACAAAGTCAATGAAGGACGGCCAAACATCGTCGACCTGATCAAGACCAGCAAGGTGCATCTGGTGATTAACACGCCGCTGGGCCGCGAATCGTTTTACGACGAGAAATCCATCCGGCGGGCGGCGATTCGCTACAACATTCCCTGCATCACCACGCTTTCGGCGGCCCATGCGGCTGTCCGCGGCATTCATGCGCTGATCGAGCTCAAGAGGGAAGTTTCCTGCCTGCAGGATCTTCACAGCAGCCGCGTGGCCGCGTCGGGCAATCCCGGAACCGGAGACTAGCGATGAATCTTGGCGGTATATTCCCTGCACTAACGACCCCGTTTGAAGCCGACGGCAGCGTTTCGATTTCGGGGATGAAGCACAACATCGGCCTCTATAACCGGACGGGCCTGGCGGGTTACGTGGTGCTGGGCTCGACGGGCGAATCGGTGTTGCTTTCGAGCGCAGAGGCGGAACAGCTTCTTGTTGCGGTGAACGAGTCTGCGGCACCGGGGAAAATTCTGATTGCCGGGACCGGCGCGGAGTCCACGGCCGAGACGATTGCGCGCACGAAACGCGCGGCGGCGCTTGGCTATCAGGTGGGGCTGGTCAAGACTCCTTATTACTACAAGCCTGCTTATCGCGCGGAGCATTTCATCACGCATTACCGGGCTGTGGCCGATGCTTCGCCGATTCCGATTCTGCTTTACTCGGTGCCGGTGTTTACGAATATCACTTTGGAATCGCCGGAAATTATTGCCATGGCCCAGCACCCGAACATCATCGGGATCAAGGATAGTTCGGGCAGCATTCAGCGGATCGGCGAGGTTGTGGCCGGGGCGCCCCCGGATTTTCAGGTGCTTACGGGCGGGGCTCCCGTTGTGTATCCCGCGCTTGCGGTTGGCGGGCGCGGAGCGATTCTGGCGCTGGCGGATTTGCTGCCGGAAAAGTGCGTGGAGCTTTACCAGCTGTTTCAGCAGGGCCGGCACGAGCAGGCGCGGCAGCTGCAGTTGCGGCTGGTCGGAGCTTCCAAATTGGTCCTATCGGAAAATGGCATCGCGGGGCTGAAATTCGGCATGGACGTGCGCGGGTATAAGGGCGGGGCGCCGCGGCCGCCGCTGCTGCCCTTGAAGGAAGAAAAGAAAAACGCCATTGCGGCTCTTTTGGCGGAACTCCAACCGGCGGCGGCGCGCGTCTAACCGTTCGGGTTGCCGTCACCTTTTGCCCGGACTATCATCTAAACGCTCATGGACTGTCGCGCCCTTCCACCTTCCAGCCTGCCGCACACCAGCAAGCTTATTCATGATTACGTTGAGAATTTTTCCCGCTTGCAGAATTTTTACGCGCACAAGCCTGATTTGCATTCCGCGGAATCGTACGCCCGGCAACTGGATTTTCCCGCGGACCGGCGCCGGGAAGTGGCTGCGATTCTGCGCGCCGACAATCTGATTTTCGGAAGCGGGCCGGAAACGGAAAACAATCTGCGGCGGCTGGAGAATGGGGCGGTCGCGGTTGTCAGCGGGCAGCAGGTGGGGCTTTTCGGCGGGCCGGCTTACGCGTTTTATAAGGCGCTTACGGCGATTGAGTCCGCGCGCGAGCTTTCGCTTTCGGGGATTGAGGCGGTGCCGATCTTCTGGATGGCCACGGAAGATCATGACATTGATGAGATTCGGCACACGACCTGGTTTTACGAGGGGAAGCTGCGGAAGCTGATTTTGCCACCGCCGGCTGATGAGGCGCGTCCCGCGGGGCGAGTTGCGCTGGGCGTCGAGGTGGAAGCGCTGCTGCAGGAGATCGAGGACAGCCAGACGGGGCCGAGTGGATTTGAACTGCTGGAGATTTTGCGAGCCTGTTATTCCCCGCAGGACACTTACGGGAGTTCGTTTGCGAAGCTCTTCGCGAAGCTATTTTCTCCGCAGGGATTGATACTGCTGGACCCGCTAAATCCCAGCCTTCATGCGATCGCAGCGCCCGTCCTTCGGCAGGCGCTGGAGCGGCGCGATGAACTGAACGATGCGCTGCTGGAGCGCGGCAGGGAGTTGGCGAAGGCGGGGTATGCGCCGCAGGTGAAGGTCACTTCGAAGAGCACGCTACTCTTCGCGATGGAAGATGGCAGGCGCGAGGTGATTACCGCCGCAAACGGAAAGTTTTCGTTTGGGCAGAAATCTGTTGCGAGTGAAGAAGTGCTGGAACGGATTTCCAGGCTGGCGGAAGAGTTCAGTCCGAACGCGCTGTTGCGCCCGGTGATGCAGGATTATCTTTTGCCAACGGTGGTTTATTACGGCGGGCCGGCGGAGATTGCTTACTTTGCGCAGTCGCAGGTGCTTTATCAGAAGTTGCTGGGGCGGATGCCGGTGCTGCTGCCGCGCGCGGACTATACGCTGGTTGATCCAAAGGCTGTTCGTATTTTGGAGAAATATGAGTTGAAGGTGGAAGACGCCTGGCTGGGTCCGCAAGCGCTTCGCAAGCAGATGTATGCGACGAATGTGCCCAAGAAACTGGCGCGCTCGTTTGACGGGAGCTTGGGGCAGATCGAAAAGAGCATTGCCAGCCTGCACAAATCGATTCGCGAGGTGGACCCTACAATTCAGGGCACCATTGCGCGGGCGGAGAAGCGCATTCGGTATCAAGTGGAGAAATTGCGGGCCAAGACGGGCGCGGCGCTGGACCGCCACGAGAAAATCATCGAGATGCACGCGGAGTTTCTGGAAAACCTGTTGTATCCCCACAAGGGGTTGCAGTCGCGCGATCTTTCGTTCCTGCCGTTCCTGCTGCGACTTGGCAGCGGCGGGCTTAGCGAACTGCAGAAGCTCGCCTGCGCCAAGAAAACCGGCCAGCACTACGTCGTTTCGATTCCCTAGGACATTGCGGGAGGCAAGTATGCAATCGATTCGCGTGCGGACTGCGCGACGGACCCAGATGGTGAACGTGACGCAGGAAGTGCAGCGGGTGGTCACGGCGCTGGGCTTCAAAGTTGGCACCTGTTTTCTTTATGTGCCGCATACTACCGCCGGTGTTTTGATCAATGAACATGCGGATCCGGATGTGGCTTCTGACGCAGAGGGGGCGTTGGACCGGCTGGTTCCGTCGGCCGGGCCGTACCGGCATGCGGAGGGGAATTCGGATTCGCATGTGAAGACCATGCTGGTGGGGACTTCGCAGATCGTTTTCGTAGAAGACGGAAAGATTGCGCTTGGGCGGTGGCAAGGGATCTTTTTCGCTGAGTTTGATGGGCCGCGTGAACGGCAACTGTACGTCAAAGTCATTCCTGACCGTGTCTGACCGATTGCCCTCGCAGCATTTCTTGACGGACCTCAGCTTTTACATCGTGCAAGGCTCTTCGGTCGAGGTCCTTCGGCTATCCTCGTCGGATAGCCTCCGGATGACAATTTCTGGGATATTTTCTTGCAGCGGCCTTGCCTAGGGTAAGCTGTCACTCACGGCGCAGCTCCAAAAACCAACCAAGGAACTAAACTCGTTGGCCACAGCCACGGTGGTTGAAACTCACCAATTTTCTAGACGCGGTATCTGGGGCGTGATTTTTGCTTCCGCGGCCGGGACCATGATTGAGTGGTACGACTTTTTCATTTTTGGGAGCCTTGCGGCGGTGCTGTCGCAGAAGTTTTATCCGCCGGGGAACGAGACGTTCGCGTATATCGCGTATCTTTCGACATTTGCCGTGGGGTTTGTAGTGCGGCCGTTTGGGGCGTTGTTTTTCGGGCGTATTGGCGATCTTGTGGGGCGAAAGTATGCATTCCTGGTGACGCTGAGTGTTATGGGCGGAGCCACGGCCTTGATTGGATTTTTGCCCAGCTTTCGTAGTGGAGGCTGGATTTCCCCCATCATCCTGATTCTGATTCGCGCGTTGCAGGGACTGGCGGTTGGCGGGGAGTATGGGGGCGCGGCGGTCTATGTTGCGGAACACGTGCCGGACAATAAGCGCGGCTTTTATACCAGTTTTATTCAAATTACCGCGATGCTGGGTTTTTTTGCTTCGCTCTTTGTGATCATCGCGACGGAACGCTCGATGTCCCGGGAAGCGTTCAACGAGTGGGGATGGCGGATTCCGTTCCTGCTCTCGATCGTGCTGGTCAGCCTGTCGTTTTACATCCGGCTGCGGATGAAAGAGTCGCCGATTTTCGCGGCCATCAAGGGGGCAGGGAAGACTTCGCGCAACCCGCTGAAAGAAGCGTTCGGTGGCTGGAGCAACATCCGCCAGGTGCTGATTACCTTGTTCGGCGCTACGGCCGCGCAGGGTGTGCTGGCTTATTCCGCGGAGCTTTATTCGCTGTTTTATCTGCAGACAATTCTGAAGGTGAACCAGCAGACGGCCAGCATCGTTGTTGCGGCGGCGCTGTTGCTCTCCGTGCCCACGCTGATTTTGTTTGCGGCGATTTCGGACCACGTGGGGCGGAAGTGGATGATGATGGCAGCTTGTTTGCTGGGGATCATGACCTGGTTTCCGATTTATAGAGGCATGCAGCGGGCCGCGGGGAATCATGTTGTTTCGGTCGGGTCCACAAAAAACCCGGTGACTGGGGCGATTACGCTTTCGCCGATGGCAATGGATCCGCTGACTTTGCAACTGGCGCCGGCGGTAGAGGCCCCGAATCCGGATATTCCGTGGTTGGTCTTGTTGGTTTTTGCGCAGCTGTTTGTATTCACGATGATTTATGCGCCGCTGGCGGCTTATTTGGTGGAGGCGTTTCCGGCGCGGATTCGGTATACGTCGCTTTCGCTTCCGTATCACATTGGCAATGGAATTTTTGGCGGGTTGTTGCCGGTAATTGGGTTGTCGGTTTGCGCGGCGACAGGGAATATTTTTGCGGCGCTTTATTATCCGCTGGTGGTTTGCGCTGTTGCGTTGGTGGTTGGGAGTATTTTCTTGAAAGAGACCCACGCTACGCGGATTTGGGATGAGATCTCCGAATAGTAAAGAAAGCGCAGCCCCCTCAAGGGGGGGTGTGCGTTTCGTTTTTCAGTTTTCGCGATTGGCTAGCTGTGAGCGGGCGCCGATTCCAGGATGCGCACTTCGGGCAGACTGTTGGGGAGCCAGTCCTTGGTGAGATCGAGAATCAGGGTGATGGTGGTTACGAAAAATATGCTGAAGGTGAGCATTGTTGAAACTACGAAAAACCCGTCGAGAGGGAGCAGGCCGGACATCAGATAGACCAGCGATTGCCAGAAAATGGCTTGGCTGGTGCGCGAGTGTTTCCACGGTGTGTAGAAGAGGACGGCGGCGAGGAACAGAGGCAGCCAGGTGACGCCGGTTGATTTGAGGCGGAGTATGGTGGAAAAAGTGCTGACTGCGTTGAGGGTGAAATCGTCGCCCAAGGCGGTGCCGAGGCGGATGGCCGCGAAAGTGAGTGGAATTGCGGCGATGGTTCGTTCCCGGCGGTTCATGCGGTAGAGCACGCACGCCAGCAGGACGACTACGAGCAACGGCGACATGAAGTAGGAATTCCGTCCGAGGAAAAAGATCGCGGCAAAGAGGATTGCGGCGGCCCCTCTGGCAACGGGTGTGTCCAGGTCCTTGAAAAATTCGTCTTCTTTTTGCTGGACATCTTCGAGAGTGATCGGTTTATAGGTGGCACGGGGATTTGCGGGCCGTTTTTGTGGTTCGGGTGAGGAGTTGGTGGTTGGGTCGGTCATGAGGGTTCCTCCTGGGGTACGACGTGAGCCGGGGACGATGGCTCTGAAAATAAACCGGCATCGCGCAGCAAGGTGAACAGGCCACCACGAAAGGGTTTTAACAGGGGTAGCCGCGCCAGGGTAAGCATGCGTACGAAGAGCGGGATGGCGGAATCGGCGAGGCGATGGGTGCGAGATTGTTCTGGGGAATCGTCATACAGGAAATAGAGAAGAAGGAGCATGTGCAACGCCCAGAGAAGGGGTGGCAGGGCTTCGGCGAGATCATCGGGGAGTTTTTCGCCGGCTAGCGCGAGCCGGAAGAGGGCAATACTTTTCTGGCGATTGGAACGGGTTGCCGGACCAAAGGCGGAGAGGGGATGATCGGGTTCGCCGGTGTAGCGGAAGAGGGCGCCGAGGAGGAGGCGGTCTCCGCGGAGGATTTCGAGTTTTAGATGAAGGACGGCGCGCAGCCTGGATTCGAGGTCGAGGTTTGCGGATTGGAATGCGGTGTGGACGCGCGCGGAGTGCTCGTCGCCGACGGTATCGTAATATTCCTGGACGATCGCTTCCTTGCTGGGGAAGTAGTAGTAGGCGGCTCCGAGGGCGACCTTGGCTTGCTTGGCGACGTCGCGCATGGTGGCGGCTTCGAGGCCGCGCTCGCGGAAGAGGGTGAGGGCGGCAGTGAGAATTTGGGAGCGGGTTTCCGAGGATTGCTTGCGGGCGATGCGGATGTTGAACATGTTCAAATAATGAGGGAACGGGGTTGATTTGTCAAGGGCATATTTGAACGTGTTCATTGATGCATATAAGGCCTTTATTATCAGGTTGATGAGGGGGATCTGTGACGGTATGTCCGCGGAGTGCGGGGATTGCCGGTGGACGGAAAGTTTGGTTTGCCAGCAGTCTCGCGTCCTTCGCGTATTCTTCCTGTGATTGGAGGTTGGGTCAATTTCCGGTTCGCTTATCGGGAGTTGACCGCGCGAAATGAAGCGCAGACCCTGCTCGAATCACAAATCAATAGGTCCTAATTAGCGCAACCACAAATTGTCACCGGTGTCTGGGTATTGACTTCGGGGTGGCGGTGGGGCCGGTGTGTTACTGTTTTAGGCTGTGGCTGAGCTGGGAATCTATATTCAGGTGCCCTTTTGCCAGACGAAGTGCACTTACTGCAACTTCCATACGGGCGTGGTGTCTGCGGGGCGATTTGGGCCGTATACGGATGCAGTTTGTCGCGAAATTCGTGAGCATAGACGACTCCTTGAGTCTGCCGGGGTAGGATCCTCACCGGCGATCGGTTCACAAACACATTCCGTTAACACTTTGTATGTCGGGGGTGGAACGCCTAGTCTGCTGGAGCCGGAGCTCCTTGCGCGGATAATTGAGGCGCTTCGCGAGAACTTTGCGTGTGATTTCACGGAAGCTACGCTGGAAGCGGACCCGGAGACGATTGCGGCAGGGAAGGCTAGGCAATGGGTTGCGGCGGGATTTAATCGGATCAGTTTTGGGACGCAATCGTTTGTGGATGAGGAGTTGAAGGCCGCGGGGCGGATGCATCGCCGGGAAGATATTTATCGGGCGGTTCCGATTCTTCGGGCGGCGGGAATTCGCAATATCAGCTTTGATTTGATTGCTGGCTTGCCGAAGCAGACAGAGGCTTCTTGGCGGCAGTCGCTTGGCGAGGCCATCGCGCTGGACCCGGAGCACATTTCCATTTACATGATGGAGATTGATGAAGGCAGCCGGTTGGGACTGGAAGTTTTGCAGAGCGGGGCGCGTTACAGTGCGAGGGAGATTCCTTCCGAAGAGGCGATGGCTGAGTATTATGAATTGGCTCAGGGGGAATTGAAGGCCGCGGGGTATGCGCAGTACGAGATTTCCAATTGGACGAACCCGGGATTTGAGTCGCGGCACAATCTTAAGTATTGGCGGCGGAAGCCGTATCTTGGGTTCGGCGCGGGGGCACACTCGTTTTTTGGGGCGCAGCGGTGGGCGAACCGGCATGATCCCGCGGCGTATGTTGCGGCCATCGCGGAAGGAAAAAGCGCCATGGATTCAGTGGTTACGCTTACGGCGGCGC
>Ga0210399_10000869_pt1 | contig 23744 bp, 22 predicted proteins | sample IncBWC14MmetaG_FD_150865 | JGI IMG/M metagenome (GOLD analysis project Ga0210399, IMG submission 150865) | Forest soil microbial communities from Barre Woods Harvard Forest LTER site, Petersham, Massachusetts, United States - Inc-BW-C-14-M | ecosystem: Environmental > Terrestrial > Soil >... | reverse complement strand
TTGCGTTAATTTTTTGACAGGATCACAGTTGCCGCATTTATCATCGCCATTTGTAAATTGCATTAGTTTGCACTCTTTACATGTGGTAAAAAGTCGAGCTGTTTCTTTACTATAAACAATTTTATTCAATATATATCCTATCAATTCAGAGCACCAATCGATGCCAATATCATTTCTGTTTAATAATTGTATAATGTATGTGACACGCGCATTTTTTTCTTGTTTTTGTTGTTCATATAACTGTGACATTATTTGTGAACTTGTAATATATATAAATAATTATAATTAATCATATATATTCAAATAAATAAATATCAATTTTTACTCTGTTTTCCGGCTCTTGTTGGCGTTATATTCTCCAGTGGTTGCCTGATTTACATCAGCATTTGATCTTTTAATACCACGTTGTGCACGTTCAATATCAGTTGGTCCAGATTGACTGCTGTCGCTATCACTTTCACTTTTTTCTTCATCAATTTCCTGTGTAGTTGCTTCACTTTCACTTCCAGTTTTAACATCGCCTTCATCATTTTTTCCATCTCGTTTCTGAGCGTGAAATTTTGATCTTTTAATACCACGTTGTGCGGCACGTTCAATATCAGTTGGTCCAGATTGACTGCTGTCACTTTCACTTTTTTCTTCATCAATTTCTTGTGTAATTGATTCACCTCCGCTTTCAGTTTTAACATTGCCTTCATCATTTTTTCCATCTTCACTTTTAGTTTCCACGTCAAAAACAGTCGCGGTTAGTTTAGTATATAATGTCGTTATATCTTTGACAATTGCGGCAACATCTGGTTTCTGAGCGTGAAATATTACACTTCTAATATAATCATGTGCTTTGATAATTCTGGTATGAATACCATCACATAACTTGAATAATGCACTCATATCATTACTCTTGTTAAATTTAGTCGCATTGACATTTTCCTCTTCTGTAATAGTCATTTTATCGGCAGCTTTAGTTATATTGTCAAAAATATGATCAAAATTAATTGCAACTGTATGTATTTCAGTATTGCCTTTATGAACAATTTCCGCGACTAAAACACCATGTTTAGTAGATGGTACTGTTTTTTTAATATTATTTTGTGCAACTTCAATCGTAATTTGAAATGTATTAAAACATTTGCACAATAAATTCACATCATTTTTTTGTGTTTTGATCCATTCACTAAGTTTTGTATCACGATCTTTCATGGCAATCATAATATCATCTATTTTTGCCATAATTTTAACAGGATCACAATTTTCACAATAATCTGAACCATATGTAAGTGCCACTAATTTACATTTGTTGCATTTTGTAAATAGTTTGATTACGCACTCGTCATCGGCAATTGCCTCTAAAATATCGGGATATACAACTGGATAATCTTTTTCATCGATTTCAATTGAGATAGGATCATTTTTAATTGATCCACTATTTCTATCACCAAATACGTATCCTTCTTTCATTAAAAGTGATTTGACATATTTTCTACGTGCATCTTGTTGTAAAGTTTCACCAGTGTAAAATAGTCCGAAAATGCCCATTGATGTTTTTGAGTCCGTGAAGTCCATTGTTGATTATAGTGTGTTTTATATAGTTTGATATTATCAATAGTTTTCAAATAAAATAAAGTTCAATTTTTTTACATATTACTGTTTTGTACTTCTTGTAACTCTCTTGCCAAGGTTACTAGATTTACTGGGTTTATCAGTAGTATGTGACGTGGAATGCACTGTTTTAGCACGTTTTGCAACATGTTCTGCGGTTGTATCAAATGTTGACGCTCTTTTTGCGCCTGTTTTTCGACATGTAAACACTTTGCCAGTTTTTTCACATTTAAATGAACCGCTATGTTTATCATGCTTATCATCATCCGAATCATCGCTGCTGCTATCAGGCGGAAACAATCCTTCTTCTTCATCTACATCACCCTCTTCACCATCATCGTCAAGTGATCCAGTATCATCAACTTCAGGTGTTAATTTCTCATCATCTGCATCGCTATCACTTTCACTATCAGAAGGTACATAATCAACGCCCTCATTTTTTGTAACTCTATCATATACATGTAATACAATTTTCTCTTCATCACTGCGTCGCTCTTTTTTTTCAATAAGTTTATCCGGAATTGTTTCAGTATATTCTAACACCGCCCCTTTCACTTTACGTAACTCATTACGCAGTTGACAACACAAGTTATATAATGTATCTTTATCACGACCGCGATATGCCGCTTCAATCCGGCGCTGGTCAACATTCTCAATGCCGGTACAGATTGTATCAATGTGACCAAGACGATCTTCCAAATCACACATATGACATAATTTGTCTTTAGTGACAAATCGGGTCTGACAACAGTTAGTACACATTCTGTCCAGTTCTGTGAATACTTTTTTCATTGTTGGCCGATTCTCAACATCACGACGATTTTTACGCAATATATCTGTATATCTTTCTTTATCATTTTCAATTGACCGTTTCTGAAATTCATCAAGGCTCATTGTGTGATACAAATCTCTGTTTGTCATTTTATTTGCTGTTTAGTATGTAAATTATAATAAACACCATTATTCTAATAAATTAAATTTCAATTTTTTCATTTATGCGGTTTTTTGTCGTTTGGCGCCATGTGGATTCGTTTCCCTGCAAACATCTTCGTCATTTGTGTCCATATCGAACACTGTGTTCACCACTGCATCTTTACGTTTAGCATACAACTTTTTGTGTCTTTTGACAACCCAATCTGTATATCGCATCTCTTTATTTTTCTTGTTTTTTTCAAGTGTCGTGGCAACTGTTCTGGTTATATCTTTTAAATATGTAAAATATTTTCCAACTAATACAGTATCTGTTGGATCTATTTTATTAACAGCTTTAGCAATTTCATTTAATTTATGCAGATGTATATGTCTATCACATGCATGTACTGATTTATCAATAAACTCATATGTCAGACACATATCACACATCGCAGCAGTCTCATCCACAATTTGTTGAAGAGGAGCTTTATTTAGCTTCTTGTCATCAAATATCTTCTCAATCTTATCTTTCATTGGGGTTGTTGCTAAGCTCATATTATAGTACTTACTTATTTATATATATGTCTATTTATCAATATATATAAATTTCACTTTTTTACGAGTTTTTATGAACCAAGATTATATATCCATATACCACCAGCAATACGTTTTAATCCACCTTCATAAAACACATAGCCACCCATCAGATCTATAAGACGTAATTTGCCGCGTTCAAACTTATCTGCCAATCGCCGTCTATCTCGTGCATGCATAAATCTAGCCAGTGTTCTATATACTTTATTCCTCGTTTCAAAATTATCACTTTTTAAAACCACTTTAACGCCTGCTTCAATTGCTTTGAATACATCAATAACTCGTTTGCCGCGTATCGGATGAGTAAAAAATGGTTTGCCATCATCATATGCTAAAACGACAACATCACCTTTTCTAACGGGTAATATACGATTCAAATATTCTTTCGGAACTGGTGAATATACTAAATCTGATTTGCCTTGTTTCTTAACATACTGCTGCATTGTCGATATTGGTTTATCCGTTCGCCAACTTATATTTGGTTCAGATTTTGACATATACTATAATCGATATAATAAAAAAATTGAAATATAAAATTGTAGATAATTACAACTCGTAATAACTTGTATAAACAACAATCTAACAATATGTTTGCCGTTAGAAATCTAGTTTGCAAACGTGCTCTATCATCCACAATTATTAAACGCAATATTGCGATTAAATTATTGGGTGCACATGTTAAAACCATCAATACTGCTGTTATATCCGATAGAGTTTGTAGTTGGAGAAAACACACTTTTAATATTAAAAAAACATATATTAAAGATGAACCACTTGCGGATCAAATATGTGAATTTGAATCTTGTGAAATTCCTTTCACACCAGATAGATTTACACAATTGCTCATAAATAATTTAACTGTTAAAATTAACACTTTAGATCATATTCCCACAAAACATTCAACTTATTTTGTGTCGGTATTTTCGGGTTATTTTGGCATGCAACAGATTCCTTTCAAATTTATCACGGGAAATGATTATTATCTACATAAATGTGACAGCTGGATGGAATTAGAAGAGTTCCTCAAAAAGATACATGCACGTGGTGAAATTCATCATAATATTGGCTATACCGCTTATGTACGATGGTTTTAATTTATTGATTATTTTACGATACAGATGTACAATAAAATAAAATAACAATGCGATTAGACAACTAGTTCGGGGCATGTGTCCATAAAGTGACCGGCATTTCGTCGTAGACAACTTCTGCAAAAATAATCATATATGTCGTGATAATAAGTGCATGATGGGTTTGAACAATTTGTGTATGCGCACTTAATGGTGTTAAACTGTGATAATCCATATCCATCATTTTTAGCAAAGACATTTAGTTCAAACTCGGTATGTCCATTACGACACATATATCCAAATTTACATGTTACACCATTTGCACACAGATTTTTGCAGTTTTTACAGTTATAATCATTTGAGATAACGCGGCATCTCACACATTTATGAATTTTTGGACAGTTTTTTATTCCACAATATCCAAAGAGATAAGCGTTACACAACTGTTGTTTGCCAAGTGTTCCAACTTTATCCTCGAAATATAGATTATCATAGTATCTGCCAAATGATTTGGATTTTCCATCTGATGGAGCAAATGGTTTGGCCAAATCAGTTGATGAACTGATCGATGTGCCGGTTGATGCGCTAGTTGATACGCCAAATGAATCAGATGGATTTGCAGAACCTGAAGAACCTGGAAATTGAAATGTTTGACCTGTTGAGGAGTTAGCTGGCCAACTGAATGATGAACCGAATGATGCTAAACTGAAACTTTCTGGAGTAGATAGGGATGGATCAAATGCCGAACTTGCCGAGCCAAAATTTGACAACGAAATAAACTCGGGTGCAAATGGTGATTTCGCCTCTAATTTAACAACAGATTCAATCAGCGCAATTGCCGCCGATTTATCTTTTGTATCTTGCTGATCGACTGGTTTAACAACGGGTTTGACAACAGGTTTAGCACGCACAGGTTTTACGACCAATTTGACATCATCTGGCTTGGCCGGCGAAATAGCCGTTTTGATTGGTTCATCAACCGGTTCATTTTTGCTTTTATGCAAAACTGAAGCGCTTGATGCATTTGCATCAACCGGTTCTTCAACACGTCGTCTTTTTGATTTAGATGTAATCCTTTTTTCAACATCATGTTTCTTTTCAGATTTCTTTGCGGATCGTACAGGCGAACGTGAGCGTTTTTTGCGTGGAAAATAACATTCAATATCGATACATTTGTTCCATAACTTGTTGTTCATAAAATCACGAAGATCATAACGTTGATCACAAATCAACACGACTGTCAATCCAGCACATGCTGCACGAGCCATATACTTTTGATATCTTGTGTCATTTGTCATTACGATAAGTGTATGTTTTCTGTCACTCTCACGCAAATTGACAATATCAGTAATTGCCTTAGTAACTTTATTCAGACAGTCCGATGTATTGAACACTTCCATGCCGCATTGACACGATAATTTCTCACCGATGTCAATTGATGCATGATCAGTTTTTGCAATAAATTTAAATCGAACTGTCCCAGCTGGCACAAATTCGCGAATCAGTTCACCAATCCCACCAACTGCATTATATGGCAATTTAACCGTATCGTCATCAATAACAATATCAACTCGACCTATTCTTGGCTTCTTGACTTCACTCATTGTGAAAATATCGTATGTGTTTCAATACCTATAATGACAAACAATAATGCATTTATTAAGATGTTTAAATTTCAATTTTTTTCTATAAATAAAGTGGATTTATGGCATAATTTGCCGAAGTTTTGAATTTAATTCCGATCTTTTTATCATATTATCTGCAATATCATTTTGTGTGACACTTACTGATTCTGCTAATTTCGCGATTCGCATGTCAAGTTCTTTAATATCGCTTTCATATTGTACGCGATCTACATCTGTCTGCCATTTCACATATTTTACATGTTCATCCATCAGACTTTTTAAAACATATTTTTCCCCGGCTGAGAATTTACTATAATCTGCCGATTTATTAAATAATGTAATGAATTCACCCATTCGACGTCTACCTTCACGAACATCACGTTCGAGTTTCGCAATTGCAAATCTTTGATTATAATCTACCTCAGCATGGATATTTGCTCGTGACATAATTAAGGGCTGTACTCTCCTGAACACTTTACCAGGATGTGATGTTGGCGTGCGGCATGCAAATCTATATGGTTTAAACATTGTATTATAAACAATATATTTATCATGATGGTTTCAGAGATAAATTAATTCAATTTTTTTCAATAATTAAATGCATCGTCGCGCCATCTATGAAACCATAAACCATTTTTGATTTTCGCATTATATATTCCATCCACTTTGTACTCGAATTTATTGTCATATATACTATAACATTTTGTAAACTCCATTGGTATAATTGACATTGGTGTTATTTTTGTGACACGATATGTATCTGTTTTGTATTCTATTAAAATATCATATGATGCTAACGGCCAAATTGGATTATAATAATCTCTAAATGTAACTGTTCGTACTAATGCACCTCGTGGTATCATCAATTCTGCAACTGCACCAACACGTGTTTTATCGACTGTTTCGCACCAGATCTTTTTATATGCTTTAACAGCATGGTCAGCTACAGCATACTCAACTGATTTGCTTCGATCCGCTTCTCTGACATATGTGTCATCATAGTTGTATGATTCGCCGTAGTTTGTTGTATCCACATCCATTTTATATAATATACTTATTGTTATATAGTCACTATTTGTAAACAGTCCAATATTCAACTTTTTAATATAAAAAAAGTTGAATAATAAACTGTCAAGAAAGCTGGTTATAAATATATAAGTATAACACAATAAAACTAAACAATAATGAACTCATTCATCTTGTTAATTTGCATGCTACCGGCTGTCATCAGCTATGATCCCATCTGGAGTCATTTTCTGTCATGGAAGCAAACTTTTAACCGTGAATATGATGACGCAGGAGAGATAATTAAAAGATTCAATATATGGCAACAATCAGTTGAAATTGTCAATCACCATAATTCCAAAATTACCAGCTTCAAAATGCGCGCAGGCAAGTTCGCTGATCTGACTGCCGACGAGTTCATGGCTTATGTGGGAGAACAACCAGATTTTATTCCACGAGATATATGCAAAAATATAAGTTCAGATTATATAGAGTTTACCCGCCTACATGCAAGACGCGCTATTGGCATATTGATGCCCGATGAGGTCGATTGGCGACGTAAAGGTGTTGTTACACCAGTTAAAGATCAAGGTCAATGTGGAAGCTGTTGGGCATTCAGTGCAGTGGCTGCAATTGAAAGTGCATATGCTATTGCCAACAAAGATTTAGCTGATTTAAGCGAACAACAACTTGTCGATTGTTCTGGTCCCGAAGGTAATCAGGGTTGTGATGGTGGTTTAATGGATTACGCATTCAAATACGTCATTAAACGTGGTGGACTTTGCGAGTCTGCGGAGTATCCATATACTGGTACAGATGACACTTGTAATACAACTTGTACTCGCCAAGTCACAATTAGCGGATGTACAAGTTTATATGTTGGTGCGTTATCCGAATATCTCGTTCAATATATTGTAAACTTTCAACCTGTATCTGTTGCGGTTGATGCTTCCAGTTGGCAATTTTATGATACTGGTGTTATTGATGAAACTACATGTGATAAACGTGTGAATCATGGTGTTACTATTGTCGGCTACAGCACACAGTTTAATGTCAATTTCAATTACTGGATTCTTAAAAACAGTTGGGGTACTGATTTTGGTGAGAAAGGATATGTGCGCATCAAAATGTTCACAAATACATGTGGTATTGCTGAATATCCATCCATTCCATATCTAAATGATGATACTTTAATTTTATCACGATTAATAAAATAATAATATAATAATTTACATCTTTTTTCTATATACAAATATACAGCTCGTTATAAAATCTAATGTATAGCCCAATTTCTCGAGATCATATAATATCTGACCGGAAAGTATATAATGATATTTGACATTTGTATCATATTCTAGTCGCACTAATATATTATCATTACAACACATTGTTGCTGCCTCATCACATACCTCACATCCACTACCACTTGTAATAACTGCAACTGTTCTGCGATCATTACAATTCATTGCGCAATTCATTCCACCTGCTGCACTTGGTCGTTTAACATCTCTATCATCCTTACGTGCTTTACTCGAATAAATATCACCACAAACTGTACTGAATTTATTGATATTTATATTGTAAAAACTCACAAGTTGATATCCATTTTCGGATAATTTATTTAATAAATTGTCAATAACTGCAGTTATTGTATCAATTTTTGGCGCGAATTTTTTAATTGTCTTTTCTTGTTCCATCTTATTTTTATTTACAACTTTCTTATCACATTTATCTTTTTTAACAACTGTTTGTTTACAACTACTACATCTACTTGCAACCATGGCATCAAGTAAATCTTCTTGTATCACTTCGTATTCCGACACCACTTCACCATTTTTAACAGTGTCATTATATTCTAAAAACTGATAGATATCATGTTTATCCTCTATTTCTAACCATATATTTTCCTTTTGTTTATAACCGATCTTATCTATCTTATATTTCAAGTCTGTACTTATAGTTTGACTTTTAACACGATCTAATAAAAACCCGAGTCTCTCTATACTAGTAGATATTTTGAACTCCACTTCAAGTTTTATCTGATTGTTCTCTTCTGCTGGTATCTTTTTAATTGCTGTCAATTCTGCGACAGTTGTATCAAACAAATTTGGATTTTCTCGAAATATCTTATACTGTTTATACAACTCGGTTTTATTAATTATAATTTGATATATCTTATACATTTTATCATTGTTTACACACCAAATTACAGTTGTATTATCCTCATCCTTTGAATTTTCAATGTATATGAAAAATCTGTCATCGGCTATTTTACGTGATAATGTTTGAATATTTGTTAGCATGTTTATATTATATTGGTTATTAGTGTTGTTATTTCAATGTGTTGATTAATCAATTTTTTTGACATTATCTTTTCAATAATATAATAAATTAACGACTATCCAGTATCTCGGTAGTGTATTGGATTAATATTGATGAGTTGTTATCAAGGACTATATCAATCACATCTCGCGTATCCAGACCGATTACGGCGAGACAATAGCCAAGTGTGTCATTATCATACACTTCGTAACCGACACGCCGCAATGCATATAGTGCACATGCATCATCGTGATATTGTGGTTTCATTTTAATAATGTCAATCTTGGCTTGATAATAACCCCGAAATATCTGATCTAGCGGGGTTGATTGTACTTTGTCCAATTTGACAAGTTTCTGCTCATAATATGCAATACTATTAGTTTCCCTCTTGTGTGCAATGCTGTGGTACATCACAAATATTGCGATACCACAAAGTATGGACAATTTGACACGAGACACAAACATGGTATTGTATTGTTGAGCATACCGAATATTATTTAACAGATGTTCTCAAAAATAATTTAATCAATTTTTTTCTATTATAACTATATATATATGTCAACATCAGCAGTTCAAGGATTAGGTATAACAGTCGGTATTGCAAATTTAGTAATTGGTCTCATTATGATTGTTGCCCTGGTTTATGGTTCAAATATTGCGTTTTATTTATTGGCAATATATATGTTATTCTTCGGATCTATAGTCTTATATGTTGTTGCCGCAGTTAATGCTGCATTATCTGGATCACCACCCAAAAAATAAAAAAAATTGAAATTATTTTATATAGTAAACTCGAATAGTTAATACTATATAATCACCCAATAACTCACAACAATGATGTCCATCATCTCATATGTGTTTAATAAGACAATGTTATATGCCACATTAACCACACTATTTGGATCAGCTGTAAATATTATTTTCCCAATAATTCTTACAACTTACAATTCAGCATATTTTGTCTCACTATTTATCTCCATAACACTTGCTGGTGCATTTGCAGTCACACTATTAATACTAAAACACGGTCTCGTATCGCCGTATAATTTAAATATGGTATGTCAAAATGGATTAATAACAGCTATTTATCTACTGTGTATGATATATTCAGCACATCCACAACGTACACCAATTATCGCTCAGGCAATATTAATTGGTGCAGGCATGATATACAGTTGTGCATTAGTTGATAGTCAATTGAATCTAGAAATTACAAACAATAAATTATATCGTAATTTAGCCATCGTATTGATGGTATGTACAATCGCACTATCATTATATCCATTATATCGTCTAACAACTTACAACAATATTGTTTGGGTCATTGTATATGCAGTTGGTATTGCATTTAAATGTGGCTCATCTGTTGTCGAAGAAAAATATCTTGAGTATATGGTTGATTTTAGTATGGCGCAACGTGTAAGTTATATGTTTTATAGTTATATCGTTACATGTATGCTTATGATGTGTTCATATCTCATCGATCATTTTCTCGGATATACTGATGATGCAGTCGATGCATTTAAACATACATTATCAACATTTGCCGATGGTACAAATTGTGTGTTACTCGTCATATTTGTCGCGCTTATGTTCATCAATGCTATTGTGTCACGTAAATTGACCGAAATAAATTTGATATACACCATCCGAACTGCTGCCATTACTGTTCCCGCAATGATCGCATTCTTTACGCTATATATAAATTTCGACACCGGGTTCGCTGTGCCATTAGTCGTCACTGTATTGGCCACGGTTGGAAGTTTGTTGAGTAATATCTATTGGATTATTTCTGAACAATCTGGAAATTATGTAGAAGTTCATAATGTGTTGTCTGTTTGATTACATAATGAGTTGTTCATCGAGAAACATTCATGATAGTTATGTCAAATTTTTGGTAATATCTCGAAACACAAACTTGACTCCTTCTTTCTGCATCTCGGCAACCGCATCACGTATTTTAATAATTTTAATTGGTTTTTCTTCTGTATATGATACCATTTCTGACTTTCCCAATCCCTTTGCTGTCGTAAATCTTTTTTTATCAAAAATATAAATATATCTAGTTTTTGTTTTTCCATAAATTTTATCAAGTGAATATTTTAATGAATTTTTTCCATGAACCTCTACTATATGATTATTTTTATATAAATCCACACCAGTTGTATATTGCAATCTTTTGCCTTTGTGGTAAAAATAAGGGTGAATGCCAGTATAATTCAATGCAATCCATTTATGAGGTGTCACATGAAATGTTGTTGCTTGAAATCCTATAATCAATTTACCATTTACAAATTTACCTCTTGTTGTTGGCATAGGTTTTCCAACTTTAAAACGATATGGTGATCCATGATACACATAAGACATTATATATAAGTATTGCGATATATTTGTGAAAAAATTGATAAAATAAATCGTTAAAAAACTAACTTTAAATATCTGTTTATATAAATATGCAAAAAACAGTTATTCGAACGTTTGCCGATCTCCACACATCCGATGCGACTAAATTGATCCCATCTATTAAGATTGGTTGGTTACAGTCAAATCTTAGCGCTGATGTTAATGGATATTTTTTATTAAATGATCATAATGAAGTTGTTGGAAAGATGTCGATTAAAAATTTTAATATTGTCGAAATACAATTATTGAATAATATATTAACAACCAAAAATAGTATTTGGGATTATAAAATGACACCTAAAAAAGCGATACCCGTTGATAACACTGCCTATAATGGTAATAGAATTTATAAATTAGATATATCAGTTGACACTGCACGATTTAATGAAAAAATAAAAAATGGAGAAGTATCATATATTGATAACGAATTTTTACATTCACTTTATGTTAATAAGTTTAATGATAAAATTAGAAAATTTACTGAAAAATGGAAAGAGGCTCATATTAAAACTTCATCCACCACAACTGTTTATAATCAGCCAAACAGTATTAGTCTTAAACTGTTCGGTTATCAACTCAGAACACTTGAATGGATGAAAGATGTTGAAAACAAAATTGATGCAAATGGATGGGAAATTAGACCAACTGTTCCGTTATCCAGCATTATATCCGGTAAAACATTCGACACAAAATATTATGACATTTTAGATAAAAAAATTCTTGAAAATAATGATTCTGCACATAAAATGTTTTCTAAAGGCGGTGTTCTAGCTGATGAAATGGGATTAGGGAAAACTATCAGTATCGCCTCACTTATGATCAGCAGACCACGAACTGATACAACTATGATGAAAGTTGGTGATAAACTTGTACCTAAAGTAGAATTTAGCGCCAATATGAAGATTAAAACAAAAGCTAACTTGGTTGTTTGTCCAAGTCATCTAACCAAACAGTGGTATGCTGAAATTCTGAAGTGCAATCCGTTAAACAATGTTGTATTACTATTAACAAAACCTAATCATGAAAATGTTACTCTTGAACACATCTTAAATGCTGATACTGTAATTGTATCATGTCAGTTCCTCACCAACTTGGCACATTATGTTTCACTGAATTATAAAAAACTCACACCGTCTCAATTAGTGGGCAAATATGATGATAGATATAATCATTTAATGCTCAAAAAAACAGAGTTGTTTGCAAAAGCTAATAATGTCATCCTCGAAACTGTTGCCCCTATGTTGGAATTCTTTCAATGGCATAGACTTGTTGTTGATGAGGCACATGAACTTTTTGGTGCGATTGGCTCTAATACCGGCGATGTTAATAACTATTTAAAATTATGGCTATCAGGTGTTGATGTCAATTATAAATGGTATGTTTCTGGAACACCTTTTGTGAGTGAAAAAGGGTTCGAATCAGTTGTTAAATATCTCGGTATGAAAACTTATAAGAAAATTGCCGTTGATGATAAAATTATTGAGATTCCACTTGAATATGACGAAATTTTACAGGAAGGTGTTGCATTCAATCAATTATATGAGTATATGATGCAAAATCTTTATTGCAGAAATACTAAGGCACATGTTGGTAATGAATTTGTTATTCCATCCGTATTAGAGGAAACTATATTTTTAAATCTAACATCGATCGAACGAAATATTTACAACAGTCATATGAGCTATGGTGAATTATATCTCAGACAGTTATGTTGTCACCCAAATATTTCTGATAAAGATATTGAGGCACTCGGTACTGAATCTTTATCACTTGAAGAGGTCAGACAAAAACTTATCGAACATAAAAAGAAAACACAAGCAGAAAATGAACAAAAGCTTAAAGCATTAATTGCTAGCGGTCCAGATATCGAGTATGCTTATGAACACAGAAAAAAACAGTTAGAAGAAAAAATTAAAGATCTTGTATATATCATAAAATTCTTTGAAAAACTTGACCCAGTTGTTCCTACTTTACCAGATGATAGTTGTCCTATTTGTCTCTGTGATTTCGATGATGTTGTTGTTACCGAATGTGGTCACTACTATTGTAAAGAATGTATTAATAACACACTGAATGTATCTAAAAAAATGTGCCCATTGTGTCGAGCACCATTAACATTAAAAAATATATATGCCGTTAAAAAATCAGACAAACATCCCACTGTTGATGCATTGACATTTAAATATGGTTCTAAACTGGGTAAAATGATCAGCATATGTAAACAAATATTCAACAATCCCGAACATCGTATTATTATCTTCTCACAATGGGATCGTATGTTACACAACATCGGCAAAACTCTCGACGAAAATAACATTCAGAATGTATTTTGCAAAGGAAATGTTCACCAACGTAATGCAGCTATTTCGGCATTCAAAAAAGGCACCAGAAATGGTAAAGAATGTCGTGCTATTATGTTATCACTCGAGCACGCCGCATCTGGTACCACATTGACCGAAGCAACTCATATTATCATGATTGATCCTATTGATGGTACTAAAGAAGAGATTAAAGCTATTGAAAATCAGGCTATTGGACGAGCTTGCAGATTGGGACAAAAGAATCAGGTCAAAGTTATTCGTCTAATTGTGAAAGACACTATTGAAGAGGAAGTTTATAAAAAGAGCTTGTAAAAACATTTATCTATTATATTATATTTTAATTTATTTATTGTACTGTTTATAGAACTATTCACAATGCTTCCCGGTGAGCCATAACTATTGCGTACATATCGTAACACAATCGATTAGTGCACAGTTATTGTGTCACGATATGTACGCAATAGTTGTGGCTCATCGGGAATAGTTGCAGTGTAGACTATTTATTGATATATCGTATTATAATACCACATATAAATAAAAATTACATTATTGCAAACTGACTATAAGATCCACCATATGGCTCGACATTATAAGAGTTCATGGGTTGATTGCCCATTGCTGAACATGTCGCTCCAGAATCAGCTGTGCCTGCTGTGTTAGCTACACCACCGTTATTTACTATATAATTATCATAGTGTGCATCCGTTGTTATATTACCACCATAATATGCGGTTGATGTATTCGATATTCTCATATTACGCGCACTATCTATAGCTGGATTGCCGAAACTATTTGATTGAGTAAATTTCTCATACATTTGTGGCGGCTGTACTGTTGGACGCTGTTGAGGTGGCACAGTACCAGTTGGCATCGGTAGTGTTTTCATACCATATGGCATTGTGGCGACTTGAGCACCATACATTTTATTATACATCATTATCTCACGTAACTTTGCAGCTTGTTCTTGTTTATGTTGATAGCGGGAATAAAAAAATATCGACAAACAAACAGCTACAAATACAATTATATAGTGTTCCTGAATAAATGTAACAATCGATTTGTATATATTGTTTACATTAATAATATTACCTGCATTTTTATGATCTATAAATATAAGTTTATCAAATGTGGATGTTTCTATTAAATTCGGTTGTCGTGTAATTAGACTCATAATATTATATACTGATATAATAATTTGAATTTATATATTAAAAATCCGTTGTGAACTCATATTTAAATCCACTGTTATTTTGATTCAAATTAGCTTTCTGATACTCTGACACTCTGTCTTCAAAGAAATTTGTTTTGCTATTAGCTCCTATCTTCTCCATGAAATCAAACGGATTAGTCGTATTATATATTTTAGGATAGTTTAGTTGTGATATTAATCTATCTGCAACAAACTCTATATATTGACTCATTAACTTGCTGTTCATTCCGATTAGATTACATGGTAATGACTCACAAATGAACTCTTTCTCAATATTTACTGCATCCATAAATACACTTTTTACTTTATCATATGATAATCTATTTTTAATCATTCCATATAGTAGACACGCAAAATCACAATGCATTCCTTCATCTCTAGAGATAAATTCATTTGATTTCGACAATCCTGGCATTAAATTTCTGTCTGCCAACCAAAATATAGAACAGAAACTACCGCTGAAAAATATGCCTTCAACAATAACAAATGCTATCAAACGCATACTAAATGACTCCTTATCATCTGTAATCCACTTCAGTGCCCAGTCTGCTTTGCGTTTTACACAAGGTATCGTCTGTATCGCATTGAATAGTTTAGTCTTCTCTGCGGCATCTCTAATATATGTATCAATCAGTAAACTATACATTGTCGAATGAATATCTTCCATAGCTGTTTGTAATCTATAAAAATATTTCGCCTCGGTAATTTGTACATCTTTCATGAATCTTTCAGTTATATTTAAATTCACAATTCCATCACTTGCAGCAAAAAATGCTAACACCATTTTAACAAAATATTGTTCGTCCGCATTTAATTTTACCCAATCATTTGCATCTTTGGATAGATCCACTTCATTCACTTGCCAAATTGATGCAAGTTGTTTCTCGTACATATCCCATACTTTCTGGTACTTGATCGGGTAAGTAGTGAAACGTGCATTTTCTTCGCCTAGTAGCTCCTCTTTTTCTTCGATTATTGACATATAATAATATTGTTATATAAACTATTTTCTAAACTTTATTTTATCAATTTTTTTTCATAAACTAACTGTCTTAATAAATGCAAAAGCATTTATTAACTGTCATATATCTCCTCATCATGAAAAATAGCATCACAGTGTTTCATATAATCTATATGTGACTGATTCATTTTTACGAGATATGCATTATGTTTCATTTTAGATATATTTTTTTTTGAGTTAATTTTCTTCATGATATTATATTTTTTTGTTTTGGTATATATATCATCATCCACATCATCCATTTCGCCTAGATGTAAATTTGCCAGGTTAGATTCGTTCAATTTACCCCAATTTATTGCATTAGAGTATGCGGCTGGTGCTTTAAATTTCATAGTCAAATCATTTTTATTAAATGTTGAAAATATATTGTTCATTCCAAGTGAATATGACAGTGTTGCATCAGGTATATAAGACGACTCCTTTGCATTGACATTTGGTTTTGGCACATTATATTCAGAATATGAGTATATCGGTTCCAACATATATTGCTTCTGTTTTAAATTTTTAAATTTATATTTAATCATGCTGTTGGCTTTATTTACATAATCTACATATATACTGTCTGCCAATATATCGATGTAGTGTTCATTTACATATGCTCCATTATTCCCAGCCAATACATTATATAATTCAGATTTTATTTTTTGTTTTGATATATATTTACCATATATTGAAATCATATCAGATTTTGTCTGTCCTTGTTCAGATAAATATGGCGCGATATTTGGAACATCAATTTGTTGGGTCATTCCGTTTGGATTAATCATACATCTCATCAGTATTGTTTTATAAATTTTGTTCATATATTCAATACATTTTTTAATATATGCAACTGCGTATGGATTGAATGGTCGTTCATCACGTTTGCGATATATTTTAACAGCCACAAAATATGGCACTAAATTATTGTCTGTTATTATGCGCCATTTTATGCGGTATTTATATTGTTGTAAATCAGTTGTCTGCCATGTTGCGACTAATTTATTCTCATATTCATCAAATATATTCATATTGTTGTTTATAGATGTAATCATTATATAATGTAACATATCGTAATATGTTTATAAATCAATTTTTCTCTAAAATTCATGATGATCATAAACGTCACCATTTACCTCAAATGATACGCTTTTAATCAGTTGATGACCAATCGTATCAAACCAAATATATGGTGATTTAGGTTTGCTGTAATTTAGATGTCCTGCCGGTTTATACTTATTTGCAGTATCTTTGTAAATTGTTATTTCATCATCATGATCAACATTGTTATTATTGTCTTTAATGATATCGCATTGGGGTGCCGAAATTTTAGGCGGAATTGGATTGTAAACTGATATTTCATCACCATCATAATCTGCATTCATTGGATTATTGTAATTTAATGGATATGTATACACATGTGACGCATTTGCTATGGTATCCTGATATGTATAATCAACCGGTGCGGATTCATACCAATATATATCTTTATTAGACCATGATTTATTATTATCGTATATTGGTGTCATATGTTTCATAAGATCATTAAACATCGTCCATTCTTTATTTGAATGTTTCGGCTTTTTAGTTTTACTCGTCAGTGTATTTAAACTCAAATCATCGTATATCAATGTATTATATGATGTTGAATTAAATGACAATGCAGATTTATAATTTGTATTATACCAAAAGTTTAATGGTACATCAAATTTCATACATATTGGCGTATTACCCAAACATTCATCAATCTGTTTATATAATTTATTGGGATTATAAATATACTGTTGTAATTTCACCATTTGGGCAGTATTAAGTGCGCCAATATATTTTTTAACAATTGCCACTGTATATGGATTTGCAATTGTCATATCATTTTTAGAATATACTCTTACTGCTCTATATATGGGCACCAAATTATTATCCGCGGTTACCTGCCATGTTAATTTACATTTATACTGTTGCAGATCAGCTTGTCGCCATATAGCTGTTAACCGATTTTCATAACAGTCCAATACTTTATCACATCGTTTAACCAACATCTCTTTATATTATATATTATACTTTATAATAATAAACTGTTGGATATTCAACTTTTTGATATTATATCTAATTTTATCAAACTTTTTGATATTATCTAATGTTATAAATAAATTCATCGGCTGCGTGATCCGCGATTGATCACATGGTGTCTCTGTTTTACATGTTTTTGTTTCATATTTTTACTATATTTTTTGTCTGTATAACTTGTGTTGTTATGTTTAGGATGTTGATATTGCACCGTATAATAGTCTACTTTCTCATTAATTTTTAACACTTCCCCATCATAATCATAGTTTTGTTTATATGGTGACTTACCCCAATTATGTTGTGCACCGATTTTTGAAAGTGCATCTTTAATATGTTTAGCTATCTTTTTTTTATTTTTTTTTAATTTTGTTTTTGTCAGATTGTCAATTATTTTTTCCATAAATTTACTTGAAAAATTCATATTTTTTAAATGTCCAGCTGCTTGATTCAGAATTGTCGACATATTAGATGTATAATTATATGGATATGACCCGTGTGCACTTGAAGATGTTTCAATATCCCATGTACCTAACTTATTACCACTTGCATGATACGTGTAACTATAATTGCCTCCCCATGTTGTATCATCCAGCATAAGTTGTTGCTTATAATAGTTGGGAATGTATTTATTTGATGTTATTGATGTGACTGCCGATGCATTTACTTTATCCTGAATGGCTGTTTTTTGATACTCTTGCATAGCTGATTTTTCATACTGAGGCATATAATTGCTATAATCAAGATATTTTGATGATTTAAATCCAGCCATTCCATGTTTAAAAATGGACGATGTTGCAATAACGTTGTCCTCTATATTAAACCCCGCATATGATTTTGGTGCATAAAAATGTTGATTGTACAATTTTTGTATATAAGATTTAACATATTTACCACTTGTAAATAAAGTTGAAGGTGAATTTGGTGAATTATATACGTGAGGTGATCCCATCCAATCATATACTATTGTATCGTGTTGACCAGATCCCAGCCAATTAGATGATATATAAGATGAACCAAATGGAACAAGACTGAGACTTGTATAGTTTGACATTGTATTAAACATCGGCATTTTATGTTTCGGTTTACGAGTTATAATATTCAGATTTATTTTGCCTCTTGACAGTTTTATTTTATCAGTTTCATTCATGTGTTCAATATATTTTTTGACATGTTCAACAGCATATGGATTATCATATGATGCATCTCGTTTGCGATACACTTTCACCGCTTTATATATTGGCACTAATCCGTTATCATCTGTTATTTGCCAACTTAATTTAGATTTATATTGATCTAAATCAACATGCCGCCATATCAATCCAAGTTTATGTTCATATAAATCACACAACTGTTTATAACTGTTGTCTAATCTATTTACTGAGGCCATTATATCATGCACTTATATTATGCAATTTATATAATATGTTTGTCTGTTTATACATAAATAAATCAATTTTTTTACTATATATTTCAACAAGATTGGCAAGTGGTATAATATAATATATGTGTATCACATGAATATCACGCATCCTATCCATCTGGTATTTGTATAAACGAAATAAAAGTATAGATTTGCATAAAATCAATATTGTACAAATAGATGTGTTTTTATATAAAATCATCGAAAATACGTATCATATACATGTATATTATTAATAAAAAATTGATAATTTAACTGTATAAAAAAATGTTTGTTAATAATATTACAATGAATATGGAAGTCGTTAAAAGAGATGGATCACGAGAACCGGTCCTATTTGACAAGATTACTGCACGTATCAAAAACCTGTGCCGCGAAGACGAACTTAAATCAATCGACCCCACACTTATTGCACAGAAGGCTATTTCAGCATTGTATAATGGTATTACCACCGAAGAGTTAGATAATGTCTCCGCAAGAATTTGTCATGCATTAATTCTGGTTCATCCATTATACACTGTTATTGGTGGACGTATATGTGCTAGTAATTTACATAAAAAAACATCCGAGTCTTTACTTGCTGTTGCTATGAAACTATATAATAATGTCGATAAACATGGATTACATTATCCACTCGTATCAAAAGAATATTATAATGTCATTATGGATATCGGTAAACAATTTGAAAGTCTAATAGATTATGAATTAGATTTTAATTACGACTATTTTGGATTTAAAACATTAGAAAGATCATATTTACTAAAAGTTAATGGTGTTATTGTTGAACGCCCACAACAGCTTATCATGAGAGTCGCTGTCGGTATACACGGTTATGATATTGAATCTGTCAAACGTACCTATGAATATATGTCACAAGGATTATTTACACACGCCACACCAACTCTATTTAATGCTGGTACACCGAAACCACAAATGTCAAGCTGTTATCTCATTGGCACTGAAGATAGTTTACAGGGAATTTATAAAACGATTTCCGACTGTGCACAGATCAGCAAGTGGGCTGGTGGTATTGGTGTCCATATCAGTAATGTTCGTGCCGGTAAAAGTGTCATTCGCGGCACCAATGGACTTTCAGATGGTATTATTCCTATGTTGAAAGTGTATAATGAAACCGCCAGATATGTAAATCAAGGTGGCAAACGCAACGGTTCTATTGCAGCCTATCTCGAACCCTGGCATGCCGATGTTATGGAATTTCTTGAATTGAAAAAAAATAATGGGAGTGAAACCGAGCGTACACGTGATCTTTTCTTAGCTTTGTGGATTCCGGATCTATTTATGAAACGATTGATTCGCGATTTTGAAGAACTTAAATATGAAGCAAACAATAATATTAAACGAGCTTTTAAAGATGTTCCTGATGATTGCAAATGGTCATTAATGTGTCCGGATGAATGTCCTGGGCTTCCAGATGTTTATGGTGCGAAATTTGAAGAAAAATATATGCAATATGAACGTGAAAAACGGTATCGCCGACAAGTAAGAGCACATGAAGTCTGGGATAAAATTATGGAATCACAAATTGAAACTGGCGTCCCGTATATCGGATTTAAAGACCATGTAAATAATAAATCAAATCAACAAAATATTGGAACTATAAAGTCATCTAATCTTTGTATCGAAATTGCACAATTTTCAGACCATAAAGAAACCGCCGTCTGTAATTTAGCATCTATCGCATTTAATAAATTTGTGGAAAATGGCGTGTATAACTTTGATAAACTTGTCGAAGTGACCAAACAGATTGTACGTAATCTCAATAAAATAATCGATATAAACTATTATCCAACTCCAGAAACTAAAACTAGTAATTTACGACACAGACCAATGGGTATTGGATGTCAAGGATTAGCTGATGTATTCATCATGATGAAATTACCTTTCGAATCTGATGCAGCAAGACAATTGAATCGAGATATAGCTGAAACAGTTTATTTTGCGGCACTTACCGCATCGTGTGAAATTGCTAAAGTTGATGGACCTTATCCATCTTATCATGAAAATGGCGGATGTCCAGCAAGTCATGGTGTACTTCAGTTTGATATGTGGAAAGTTACACCTTCAAATAGATGGGACTGGACAGGACTCAAATCAAATATCAAACTATTTGGCTTACGTAATAGTCTCACCACAGCATATATGCCGACAGCAAGTACATCAAATATACTCGGCAATACTGAATGTTTTGAACCGATCACATCAAATATATATGTCAAACGAACTCTCGCAGGTAAGTTTTTAATGGTTAATCGATATCTTGTTGATGATCTTATTAAACTCAAATTATGGAACACAAAAATGAAAGATAAAATAATGTACTATGGTGGATCTATACAGAAAATCGATGAGATTCCAAACAATATTAAAGAGTTATATAAAACCATCTTTGAAGTTAAACAAAGAGCTGTTATTGATCATGCTGCAGATCGCGGACCATTCATTGATCAAAGTCAAAGTATGAACATTTATATGGACAAACCCGACTCTGCAAGATTAACCAGTATGCTCATATATGGTTGGCAACGCGGACTGAAAACTGGATCATATTATTTGAGAAGCAAACCGGCAACCGAAGCTGTTAAATTTGGTGTTGATATTGATACTTCTAAAGAACTCGACATGAAGGACATGAAGGAAGCTGAAGAACTGAACATAAAGAATATGAAAGAACTGTCTGGGCAGGCATGTCCAATGCGTAAAAAAGGTGTGCCTATTGAGGATTGTGAAGTTTGTTCCAGCTAGATTATTTTATAATACAAATATTATTTTATTCACTATAATTATAATGACCAAAATAACAGATAAAAAAATATTAGAATATATAAATAAAAATCAATATGACAATATTATTAAGCATCTAGCGGATATTGATTTAACAAAACCAATTTATAATGGTCGATATCTCATACATTATGTAGTATATCATAATAATATCAAATTGTTTAATGCGATTGTGAAGATGGATAAAAATATAAAATATAAAGCGGCGAAAGGTACTATCGCACATATTGCAGTGCTCAATGGATATAATGATATATTGAAATCTATTATCGATCATGATTATACAATACTTAATGATCAGGATGACTATGGATATACGCCACTTCATATATTAGTGGAACTAAACAATTTTGAAATGATCAATTTTATACTCAAAAAATACAGTGATAAAATAAAAAGTGGTGAAATAGACATAAATAAATGTGCCAGCGGATATAATACATTGCTTAATATATGCATACTAAACTATAGTCATGTGTTAAAAGATATAAAAATGCAGCATGAACAGTTCGATATTATTCAACATTTGTTAAAACTTGGTGCTGATACTGCACAACCAACTTCCATGTGTCCACTTATATATGCCATTATGTGCGACAATCTTGATACGGTACAACTGTTAATCAAATATCGGGCCAATGTTAATCAAACTGCCGATTATAGAAGTTCACTACATTATGCAATTAAAAATAAACGCGACCACAAAATAATCAAATTGTTACTGGAAAATGGTGCTGACTGTAATTTTATTATATTTGACGAATCAATTATACATTTAGCACTATTTAATCACGATGTTGACACCATTGAACTACTATTACAATACGATGTTGATCTTTCTATTCAAAATAAATATCTTAATTTACCGGCACATGTTATATTTGGTCCATTCAGTTATCCAGAAAAAATTAAAATCGCTATATTGCAGAAAACAGTGGATTTAAATGTGCAAAATATCGACGGATTTACACCATTGATGTTAATTTTAAAATATGATAAATGGCAAGATTACAAAAATATACTTGTTACTAAAAAACTCGATATATTTGTTCGTAATAAGCAGCGTAAAATGGTGGTTGATTATGTTAAATCAGATGAACATCGCGATTTTATGAGATGTATTATACAAAGCTATATAAATACAATGACAGATGAAAGTAAATTTGAGTATGATGTAAATGACACTAAACAAGGTACATTTGTCGATAAATGTGTGGCCAAATATAAAAAATCTGGAAAAATTGATGACAAATGTTTAAAAGAGTTTGATGAAATAATAATGAAGATGCGGCAATCATATCAAAAAACAGAACATGAAATCAAATATGACCAATTAGATATCGATATTGTTAATGAAAAATATATATCTCATACAAGTTTTCAACCATATACAT